>Ga0099364_10000670_pt1 | contig 58660 bp, 57 predicted proteins | sample TergutTh196P3_FD_73070 | JGI IMG/M metagenome (GOLD analysis project Ga0099364, IMG submission 73070) | Microcerotermes parvus P3 segment gut microbial communities from Pointe-Noire, Republic of the Congo - Th196 P3 | ecosystem: Host-associated > Arthropoda: Insects > Digestive system > Gut ... | reverse complement strand
TCAAGTTTTACCATGTTATAAAACCGTTTTTCACTTTGCTTTAACAGCTATTTTTACCGCCGTTGCACTTCTGCTTGTCGGATATATTCATTATCCTTTGCTATTTTTATTTTAACAACATGATTTCCGACATCAGAATTCGCTTTTCCCTAATTTTCTGACACTACGGGGTATATTCATTGTCGTTTGCCATTTTTACTCAAATATTATGTTTTTGGATAATAGAATTTTCTATTTTTCTGATGATACTTAATTTCATTAAATATTATAGAAACATTAAGATAATAAATACGTTTTTCATCATCATATACTGTATTATTTGCTAATAATGCAGCTGCATCATCAGGAGTAAGGTTGTAAATTTTGTCTAAAATTGTTAATGTAAATCCGTCTTCCCAATATTTTCTAATAACTGTTGCAATAGCATCTTGTCCATTTCTTGGTGGCTGTGATCCTAAAAAAGCAAAACCAAATATTTCACCCGGTAATATTGTTTCATTTCTACCATATTCAAAATCAACCCTTTTTGTTTTTATATTAATAGGAAATTCAGTATCGTTAATTATTTGAACTACTGTTCTAACATCACAACTAAATACTGTTAAAATTAATATAATAAAAATTATTTTTTTCTTTTCCATGCTTCTGCCCATGCCTCCGTATAAAAATGATTATAATCACAATTTTCTTTTCCCAATCTATCCCTTCTCTTATATATACCTGCATGGATAATACTAGGAATTGCAATAATTGACCAATAAAATGGTCCTAATAATAATGATTGCGCATAATGACCTTGCTCATGAGGGAGATGATCTCTATAAAGATAATCATCACCTATTATAACACTTCCTAAAGATACAGCATTCCATTTACCTTTTATATGTATATTAGTTGTTAATCCATCAGTTGTAACAGTACCTCCAAATATTGTAACAGCACCAAAGCCAGCAACTATATTAAAAGCAGGTGTAAAAAAACCTATAAACAAACCAATTGGACCAAAAAAAGAAGGCAATATTATTCCCCAAGCGGCTGAAAAACCAATCTCTAACAATGATCCAGGTATTAACTTAGAACCTAAAAATGCCCATGTATTTTTGAAATTATGCCATGTTCCTTTTAAAATTTCATCATCACGAACACCAATAATATTTCCTATAAATGAAAATACAAAATCATCTAGTAGAAATAATCTCCCATCCGGATCAACATATTTAATCGGATTGTTTCCCGCATAATGATATACATGCAGGTTTACATAGTTATAAACACCTCCCATTCCCGGCAGATTGCCGTTTCTTTTTCTTGCTTCGTCGTTTGCCGGAGCACCCGGTATGTAGTCGCCCTGATACATCGCAGGATCTGTTGACATCCACCTTGATGTCCTTGGGTCGAGATACCTTGCGCCGTAGTAATACAGTCCTGTCTCTTTGTCCAGTTCCTGCCCGGTGAATCTGAAGGGTGTTGCATCTTGCGGTGCCGTGTCGGCTATGTAGTTTATCCATAATTCACCGTACGGGGTGTATTCCAACCTTTCGTGTAATACTCCTTCCCAATTTGTTATTGTCTGAGCACTTCCCAGGTGATCCGTATGGTAATAATATATTCTCCTTTGTTCGTCAGCTGTGTTTGTGTTGTTGCCTACATTGAATTTGGTTGCTATTCTTTCTTCTCCGAGATATATATGCTTGCTTTGGAGCCAGTTTTCCCGAATACTCGATTTTGTCCACATTTTGTTGAAATATAATGTCGTTATGTTGTTGTTCACCACATGCTTTAACGCCCTCTGTCCATCAGCTCCGTATCTGTAGTTTACGGTATATGCCGAATCACTGCTTTCCGTGAGGAGGTTTCTCTCGTTCCATCTGTAGTTTCTCTGATATACCCCGTCGTTTGGTACATTGCCCTGCGGTCTTACAACGCCAAAGCCATAGTCCGTGCTGTATATATCCCCGTCATAGTAATAAGGGCGGTATATATCCGGTGCTGTCGCGTGACTTCCGTCTCTTTCTGCTATAACATTGCCGTTTTGGTCATAGCTGTAATATCTGTTCCCGATTCTGCTTGCCTTGTGCGTTCCGTTTATGTATTGGTAATCTAAATTATAATTCAACGCATCGCCTATGCTGTCCGGAATACTCACATTATTGGTACTTGTCTTTGTCGCCATGTTGCCTATGATGTCAAACTGGTATGTCTGTCTGTATGTTGTGGTGTAGTCGGGGCTGTTTACCGAGCCGTACGGGTGGCTTTTACTGTTTCCTTGGGCTTCCGTTAACTGATAGAGTCCGTCGTATGTGTATTCCTGTGTGGTGCTGTGTCCTCTTGTGTTGTTGGTATATTTTGTTAAATTTCCCACTTTGTCAAATTCATAAATTATATTTTGGAATTCGGTTTCGTTATACGAACTTCCTGTCTGAATATTGTCAAGCCACCTTCTATATGGGTTATAAGTATATCTTGTCCTTATTCCCGAGCCGTATTCTATGTAAACCCTCTGTGCGAACTCGTCATAGCCTATTTCTGTTACATAATTGAAGTTTGTGCCGCTTCTTGTTCCAGTTACGCTTTCTATCTGTCCGCCGTGGTTGTATCTGTAATTAATTACTTCTCCGTCGTCGAATGTGATTGTCTGCATTCGACCGAGATAGTCATATTTTTGTTCGACCGGGTTTACCATTATATTGATAATAACTCAAATTTCTTGACCAGTCAATAAGAAATTTTATCGCGTAATGTCAGATAATTAATAAACAATAAAATTAAAAAATCCTGCAATTTAACCAAAATTACTGCATAAAATCATAAAAAATTTACAATAAAAATAAATACAAAAAATATCCGCTCTTACCTCAAACTTCCCCTTGTTCCTCCGTCCAAACCCGTGCTAAAATATGAATTATGCTGACAAATAAAGCTAAGAAAAAAACATTATTTATATATTTATTTATGACTTTGTTCTCTATTAATATACTAAATGCCCAAGAATGGATAGATATTAATACAACAATGATAAATTATTTCTCAGAGTTACCCGAAGCAGAAAGGCTGGTAGAATTGATAAGAAATACAAGTCTTAATCCTTCTAGTGAAATTAGAAGGGTGTCAGAAGACGGAAGCCTTTATGAAATAGTATTAACAGATGAGTATATTGTAGTAGAAATTGGTCCTTTACATATCAAGGCACCAATTGTTCGAAAAAGATTAATCGGTTATTATTATCGTAATGAAATAACGCAAGAAACCATTAATTATATTATATATGAAACTCCTGCCGCTCCAAAAGCATCTTTAATTTATAGAAATGGAAATACAACAATTCGATATTTATTTTATGAAGATCGAGAAGAAAAATATGAAATAGATTTACCCGATTACAGGTTTCATTAAAAAAATCCGGAAGCTTTGGCCATTCTAGAGAATCTTGTAAGAGCCGGAAACACCGACAGGTCAGTACTTCAGTTCCTTGAAATTGTTAAACAAGCGGTTATAATGGAGAAAGATACGGATTAAGGAGACAGCTTGACCAAAGCAAAACCCAAAAAACTAGTCATACTCATTGGGGCGGCAATAGCGCTCCTTACCCCCTGCGTAATCTTTCTCTGCCGCTCTCCTGTCATAATCGTTGCAGATACGGCTTCCATGCTCCTTGGCGGAGAAGCCCGAATTCGGAGGGAATCGGCGGCGGCGGCCTTTGCATTGTTCCGCCCCGTAAAAACAATCATAATGGCCGATGATGCCGGGGATGATGTAATTCCCTATGCCATAGACAAGGCTTCCCGCCGTCCGTACTGTGTGCTTTTTCCCCTAAGGTTTGCCCGCTCGGCACAGCAGTACCGTCAATTAAACCCAAATACCCTTATAGTAATTTTGGAAGGCAGATTTGGCGAAAACAACACCCCTGCCTTAACTGCTTTGGGGGGCTCTCAAGTCGGTTATTTTATTTATAGAACAGATATAAATGCCGATTTTTTTGGGGCTGGTCTTGCCGCATATATTTTGGATAAAGAAAGTAATATAGAAAACAATGGAAGAATTGTGGTCTTTTTAGAGCCCGGTGTTCAAAGACAAGGCAGAGAAGCGTTTTTTAGGGCAATAAATACCCTGGAAAACCCGCCCGAAACCGTGTTTTTAACCTCATTTTCGCAATATTCCGAGATTCCCGGTCTGTCTTGCGTGGTTTTGGCAGGAACAGGCATTGAATTTTTAGAGCATGATTTATCTGTTCCCATGATACTTTTTAGCAGGATCGACCCTGCATTGGTTCCTAACGAAGTGGTCATCGTTCTAGACGATTCTCCGTGGGCACAGGCTGCCCGGGCTGTAAGAATGGCTGCCGGAGGGCTTGCCGAGGGGGAAATTCCGTCTAAATTTATATTTAAAAATACCCAAAAAATAAGCCGCAGGGCATTGCGTAAAATACAGAATTAAGTGTATAATGTTGACAAAGAATTATGAATTTATATATAATTACTATTAAGGACTTATAAAGGAGTTAAGGGATGAAACAAATTGGTTTCAAATTTATCTGCCTAATTGTATTGGCATGTATAACGGTTTTTTCAGGTTTTGGTCAAGCGCATACCACCAGCTTGGAGTCCAGGATTCTTGAATCTTTTAACGGAGATGATGATGCTAGGTACATTTGGAGGACTTCTGCCAGCAGGTTTATTACTGTAACAGAAGACGATACCTACCCCAAGCTTTCCTATATCGAAGCTTGGCCGATTGCCGCTTTTGGATATTCCAGAGATCCGAATGCTCCCACTATTAGGAGCTTGGGTCTGCACGGCAAGTTTGACCGCCGCGGTTATAACTGGATCGATCTTTACCCGGTGCTGACCGATGTAGAGGCTAACTCAACTGAAAGAAACAGAATGACAGCCCAAGGTTATGATCCTGATAATGACCCCTATGAAATACCAATTCCGGGTAAAATTCAAAACCTGGATGTTTGGGTTTGGGGTTCAAATCTTAGGTATTATATAGAAGTTTATTTAAGAGACGATTGGGGAGTTATTCATCCTTTAAGGCTTGGCGATATTGCGTATCCCGGCTGGAGAAACCTTCGCTTGAATATTCCTACAAATATTTCTCAGTCCAGAAGGACTCTTCCTTCGGAAGCAAGTTTGTCATTTGTTAAATTCAGAATTTGGACACAGCCCGTAGAAAGAGTTGATAATTTCTATATCTATTTTAAACAGCTTAAGATTTTAACAGATGTATTTGAACAGTTATTTGACGGTAATGATTTAGCCGATCCACGGAATGTGGAAAGACTTTGGGAAGCAGGTAATTAAGAATAAAAAGGAGAAAAAAAGATGAAGAAATTTTTATTAATAACAATTATCCTTCTTGTTGCAATTACTGCTTTTGCTCAGCAACAGGAAAGAGAGATTGGCAGTCAGGATGCGGAAAGGCTTGGTATTGAATCCGCACAGCAGATGTTAAAAGAAGTATCTGTTGATAAATTTGAACATGACGGTTTTTGGCGTGCTACAATGTCTCGTGACGAAGGATATACAACATCCAGGTTGTTCGCAGGAAACCCTGCGGGAAAGACAGCCATCCCCGATGAAGAAGGCTTGGATATTCCGGACAGATATGTACTTGGCGTAAGAGTTGACTTCCTTCGCAGGGGTTATAACAGTGTATTTATTTATCCCAGCCGCCCCATTCCGATTGAAGGTGTTACAAAGACCGTATCTGTTTGGGTTGCCGGTCGTAATTATAACCATGAGCTTATCCTTTTAATTCAAGACTTCTTTGGAAGATACTATGAATTCAACATGGGCAGGCTTAACTTTATGGGCTGGAAAAGAATGACTGTAACCATTCCGCCTCAGGCTGATGACGGCTTAAGCGGCGTAGTACAGCGGAATTACCACTTTAACAACCATGCCGGTATTAAAATTGCCGGTTTCCGCATCGATTGTGATCCAATGGAAGCTTATGGCAACTACTATGTTTACTTTGACGATCTTCGCGCATTAACAGACCTTTTCTCCGAACATTATCGCGATCCTGACGATATGGTTGACGGCTGGTAAGCCCTTTAGCCTGACTACTTAATCTTGGATTAAGTAGTCAGGTAAATTATTTTGAGATGACTTTACAAGGCAAATGTGCTGTTCCCGGTGTTGCGGTGGGCAGTATTTATATCCACAATAATAGTTTTACAATCCCCAAAGAAAGTCTTTGTCCGGCGGGCGAAGAACAGGTTCACCTTGACAGGTATTTTTTTATTAAAAAGCAGGCTATTAGTGAACTTGATTTAATCGTACAGAAATTAAATGATGATCCTAAAGCCGCAATTTTTATTGCCCATAAGGAAATTGTTGATGATATTATCATTAATGAAGAGATTCCGGCAAAAATTAAGAATGAACAATGGGCAGGAGACTGGGCTATTTATCAGGTTTATGAAACGGTTCTTGCCGTCTTAAAAAATACTCCGGATCCGTTAATCAGCGAACGGGCGTGTGATTTTGATGATGTTCGTTCTTTATTATTACGGCTGTGGTATGGGCAAAAAAATGAAGGTCTTAATACATTAACAGAACCTGTAATAGTTGCCGCCCGTGAATTAATGCCTTCCGATGCCGCAGGTATGGATAAGGGAAGAATTTTGGCAATTCTTACTGAAATTGGGGGGCTTACTTCCCATGCGGCAATAATAGCAAAAAGTTACGGTATTCCTACTGTTTTAGGTATTACAGGGCTTTTGGATTCTGTAAAACAGGGGCAGACGGCGGCTGTAAGCGCGGACGCAAATAAAGGAACTGTTATTCTTAACCCTGATAAAAACACGGCGGATGAGTATCAAAAGAAAGCCAAAAAGTATCAACAGGATAAAAAAGAAGAACAAACATATTTTTCCAGGGAAGGGTTTACAGCCTGCGGTAAGAAAATCGATATTGGTTTGAATGTTGCCAATGTTGGTGCGGATTTAGCGGCGGAACAGTATGTGGATTCTGTCAGTGTGTTTAGAACAGAGTTTTTGTACATGGGGCGCAATAGTTTACCTTCCGAAGATGAGCAATTTGAAGTTTACCGCAAAGTTTTGGAATGTTTTGGAGAAAGGCCTGTAATTATTCGTACTTTGGATATTGGCGGCGATAAACAAATTGCCGGAATGAAACCGCTTAATACCGAAGAAAATCCGTTTTTGGGAGTTCGTGCCCTGCGGCTTTGTTTTAATTATCCTGATATTTTTATGACACAAATAAAAGCCGCCTTGCGCGCTTCTAATGGAAATCTTTGGCTTATGCTGCCTATGGTAACCAGTATTGAGGATATTCGCAAAGCAAAGGAATATATTGCCGCCGCCGCAGAAGAACTAAAAAAAGAAGGAATAACGGTTTCTCCTTATAAATTCGGCATTATGATTGAAATTCCCTCTATCGCGCTTATTGCTGATTTAGCCGCTAAAGAAGTTGATTTTGCAAGCATTGGTTCCAACGATTTGTGTCAGTATTTGTGCGCGGCAGACCGCATGAATGCCGAAACAGAGGAGTATTATCAGAGTTATCATCCGGGAATGTTACGGCTTTTAAAAGATGTTATCTCCGCTTTTGACAATGCCGGAAAATCAATCTCTATATGCGGCGAGCTTGGAGGAGACCCAATGGCAGTACCTTTGCTGATTGGTCTTGGGCTTCGCAAGCTTGGCATGAACGCATCCTCTATTGCCGCCGTTAAGCGAAAGCTTGCCGGGTGTTCGGTAAAACAATGTGAAGAACTGGCAGGGCTTGCACTTGCCTGTCAAACAGCGGCGGAAGTAAAAACGGTGCTGGCTGACACTACTTTAGTTTAAAATTCTTTTTTATAAAGCCGGAAAGAGCTCCAAGTCGTTTATCAAACTTATCTTTTACTTGAAGGGTGGAAAGAACATCGCCTCTTTCCCGAATAAACCATGCATAAAGACGGGAGCCTGTTTCATTTACGCTTCCGGGGCCGTGGGCAATCTTTATTAACTGAACCATCTCGGTTTTGGAAAACATTGTGCCGCCTGTTGAACTTCTTAAATAATATCCGGTTCCGGTAGGATCGATCCCATAGATCTCGCTTTTTGGATTGTTAGTTTTAACTTTTGCGGCTTTTCCGCTTGTTTTTTTACTGCTTGCAGAATAAGCTTCCTGTTTCATTTTGTTAAGCTTATCCACCTGCATATTGTAAAGGTGGATTCTGGACTGCTCTACAAGGAAAGCAAGCCCCTCCGCATCAAGCTTGGGAATAGCGGCACGAAGTTCTTTTGCCATCTTTTCCCATAAGGCATCTTTTTTCTTGGGTTTGGCAGGTTTCTTTGTCATACATTCTATTATATACCATTATTTTCTAATGTAAACCCAGGCGTTTCCTTGTTTTTCTGTTCTTTTTACCAGCTTCATTTTTGTAAGTACAAACAGAGCCATTCTGGCGGTATCTGTGTTAATGGCGGCACGGGCTGCAAGGACGGCTGTGGTAAACTTTTCTCCCTTCTTAAAAGGGATAAAGCGGCGGTTATAATCCGACGGCTTTTTAAATACAATGCTTTCATGCCACGCGGTTAGTTTGCGGTCTTTAATGCTTATCCCCTTGCGCCGCCAGGAGCCTTTACCGTCTTTAACACGGATTTCGGTAACATCAACAAGGACAGCCTCTATTGTTACGCCGGGAAGCAGGGGAAGTTCCGGGGCATACATGAGGGCTTCAAAGAGAGACCAAATGCTGCCTTTTTTTGGGCTTTTCCTGCGCCAAAGGATTGTTTCTTTTTTATTTACATTCCTCTGTGCGCTCCGTGTTCTCTGTGGTTTAAATGCTTCATCATCATAAACTTCTATATACTTATTAACAGCAATAGGGTGGATTATGCGGATTTTTGCTTTTTTATTTTTGGCTAAGGCTTTTATTTTTTTACGGAGCGGGGCAAAGCTGCCTGTCTGAACCTCAATGTACTCCCCATCTTCCCTAACTCCATCCGCTACAAATTCCCCAATCTCAGCCTCAGTAAGCCCCTTAGGTCCGGCATATTGAAATTTAAGCGTTTTATGCAGACTGCTCTCATTTAAAGTTCCTACGCCCACTCCCTACTCCTTGTTTTTGACTTTAACTAAGTTGTTTTCTTTGTATCACAATAGAGATACGGATGCAATACCACGAAATTAATAACCCGGTTATATATATTCCGTTGGAGAACAAGATGTTAGAACAACTCAGAATGAGAGCCGGTGCGGTGGAAGGTAATAGTATTAGCTTTCTTATCAGGTTCGTAAATAAGAATCCAGTCGCCTTGAATATGGCAGTCGTAGGAATCTTTCCATTTGCCGTGGAGCGGATGGTTACGGCGTTCAGACGGCAAAGGCTTTTCATTGATGAGCATATTCATGATTTCACCAATTTTATCAATATCCCTGCCTTGCTTTCCCATAAGTTTTAGTTCTTTTTTAAAAAGGTTTGTGTAAATAGGTTCAAGCATGAATTAATCGTCTTCGTCATTCATAAGGTTTTCCCACATCTCATCAAAAGAATTGAACCGATTTGCAGGGATTTCCCCTCTCATCATCGCTCTGCCTTCTTCAATGGCAGCGATGGTTTCGGCGTTAGGTATCAACGCCCCGCTTGTGGGGTCTCGGTATTTGGCACAGAGAGGACAGTCGTTCTCAATAGCGGCTTTAGGAACTGGGGTAAAAGTAAGAATAACAGGTCCAGTAGGTACTTCACGGGGAAGGGTAATCCGCCGATTAGTCGGCACATTTATGGTTTGAGTTAATGTCATACATTCAATATACCGCAAAAAGCGGCGTAAATCAAGGTGATATCGGAAGATTACGAAACAACTTCGTGCCTCAGCGGCTTCGTGAGGAAAAGGTGTCACGACTGACGGGGTCACGACTAAACGCGGATCTGGTGAGCAGACGAATGTCTGCGGTTAAATAATTTCCTTTCCAGCGGCGAACAAAGTGAGCCAGATATTAGATTGTTAAGATAAATATATCTAACCTAAAAATCTTAAAAATTTAAAATTTTAATATAGCTATGAGAGGATAAGATATCTTAGTTCTCATAGCTATCCGCGTTAATCAGCGTTTTAATCCGTGAAAATCCGCGTTTCATGGTTACCCCGTTGTTAACCCCGTTCCTAACCCCGCCTATCAACAATACTCCAGCAGCTCATCCGCGCTGAGCATATCCAGTAAATGATAAGTCTCGCTTACGCCTGTTCTTTCTTCGGTTTTTATACCCGCAACTTTATAGGCTATCATTTTATTGGTAGCTAGGGGGGGAGTAAGGACATTCCCGTTCATGTCAACAAGGGCGTTAAAGGGCAGCCGCCCCTGTATTTCTTGAATGTCGCCCTCGGGGAAAACCATAAAAAATTCCTTTATAAACATGATAAATTATGGCAAAATGCCGAAATTTAGGCAATTATGCCATTTTACTACACAAGCGTAAAGCCGAATTTAGCATTTTTTTTCAAATTTAAGAAAAAAAGTTATCAATAGTACTTGACCTGTTCAAATTTCATAGTAAAATGATAGTCAAATGGGATTCAGTGGGAGAAAGTAGGATAAAGTGGAAAAAGAATTGTTGACCGGAGAATTCAAAGTTACGCTTGATGAAAAAGGCCGCATTAGTCTGCCTGCTCATTTGCGAAGAATTTTGAATGATGAAAAATTAACAATTACTCAATGCAACCAGGACAGTTGTCTTCAGCTTTATCCTACCGGTGAATATACTGAACTGTTAAGAGATATACAAAGCAGTACTAATCCCCTGAATAGAGATGACCGCCTTGTCCGCCGTCAGCTGTTTAATTCAATCCCTGTAGAAATTGACAAAGCCGGAAGAATCCCCGTAATTCAAAGTTATCGGGAATTTGCAGGGCTTAATAAGGATTGTGTCGTTTTAGGTCAGGGTAATTATATTGAAATTTGGGATGCTGAAAAGTATGAAAAAAACCTTTCTGCTTCTAAAGACGATTATATTGCCGCTTCCGAAAAACTGGGCAATACACTTAAAAATAACAGGAGGAATGAAGCATAAATGAACTTTGCACACACCCCTGTTTTACTTAATGAAACCCTTACTCTTCTTGGACCAAGAAAAAAACACGAGCTTATGATCGATGCAAATACAGGAGAGGGAGGACACAGCTGTAATTTCCTTGCCAAATTCCCCGAATTAAAAATGATCTGTATCGATGCAGATAAAGCAATTCTTGCCATAGCCCAAAAACGGCTGGAAGAGTTTGCTGACCGTGTTCAATTTTATGCAGGATGGTCAAGTGCGTTCTTTGCTGAATACCAGCAGGCGCAGATGAAAAGACCAAATACCATTCTTTTTGATCTTGGTGTAAGTCTTTTCCATTACAAGACAAGCGGGCGCGGTTTTAGTTTTGAAAAAAACGAATTTCTTGATATGCGTATCGATACTAACGCGGGTATTACAGCGGCGGAGCTTATAGCGAAGCTTTCTGAAAAAGATTTGGCAGACCTTATTTATAACAATGCCGATGAGCGCTATTCCCGCAGAATTGCTTCCAAAATTGTAAATGAAAGGCAAAAAAGTACAATTACTACTACTCAGGCGCTTGCCAATGTGGTAGAAAGAGCCGTGCCTGCTTCTTATAGGCATGGGCCGATACACGCCGCAACAAAGACTTTCCAAGCTTTGCGAATTGCGGTAAATGGAGAGCTTTCCGGGCTCCGTGATCTCCTTGAGGCGGCACTTAGGGTCCTTGAGCCGGGGGGACGGCTTGGGGTTATCAGTTTTCATTCATTGGAAGACAGAATTGTTAAAAATTTCTTTAGAACGATGAATAAAGACTGTATCTGCCCTGAAAATGTGCCGATTTGTAAATGTGAGGGTCGTCGCTCTGTCAATATTCTGACTAAAAAGGGTATTCAGGCCGAAAAAGACGAGATTGAGCGGAATCCTCCATCCCGAAGCGCCAGATTGCGTGTTGTGGAGAAAATTTTAAAAGAGGCTGGCCAATGAAAAAATACTTTTTACTCTATTTAATGGTTTTTACCATACCTCTTTTTTTGGGTATTTTAGTTTGGCAGTCTAATCGATATCAAAATCTTTATAAAGAATTAACCCGTTTGGAACAGAGTCAGGAAGAATGGGTGGAAAGTAATAAAAGACTTGTTGCCGGTATTACCGAATATTCTTCGCCGGAAAGAATTGATCAAATAGCGCAGGGCAGTATGGGTTTACAAAAAATAAGACCGGAACATTTGCTGCAGGTAAAAGTATTGGGGGGGAAGGGGAATGGATTGTAGCCTTATGGGTGTCGGCGAATTAGCTCAAAATATTGGAGCGCGCCGCATTGCCAATTCAACAGATCGCGATTTTTATTCAGTAGCAATAGATTCCCGTAAAGTAGAAGAAGGCTGCCTCTTTTTTGCCCTTAAAGGACAAGCTTGTGACGGTCACAGCTTTGTAAAAGACGCTTTTGAAAAAGGTGCGCGCGCTTGTGTTGTTGACTCATCTAAACTAAAAACATTTAACCTTGAAGATATTGCCCAAAAAGCAGGAAGAGATATTATTGTAGTTGATGATACCTTAAAAGGTTTGCAGGATTCCGCACGCGTTTATCTTAAAAAGTTTCCAAATCTTTTAAAAATAGGCATAACGGGTTCTTCCGGTAAAACTACTACAAAAGAAATTGCGGCTTCAATTATTTCCTGCGAAAAAAATACAGTTATGAACAAGGGGAATTTAAATTCAGAAACAGGGCTCCCTCTTTCTGTTTTTGAAGTTCGTTCTAATCATGAAGCGGGTGTTTTTGAACTTGGAATGAACAGACCGGGCGAGATTTCAGAAATTGCTTTTGTTCTTAAACCAAACATCGCGGCTGTTACAAACATAGGAACTGCCCATATCGAATATTTCGGCAGTAAAGATAAAATACTTAACGAGAAAAAAAATATTTTTAATTTTTTAAAAAATAATGATACTGCTATTATCCCCGCAGATGATGAGTATGCTTCGCACCTTGCCAAAGGGGTAAATGCTAAAATTTGTTATTACGGAGAGAATTCTTTTAATGAATTGGAAAGTACGCGGAGCCTTGGTCTTGAAGGAACAGAGATTACCTGGGCGGGAGAAAAAATTCGTTTTGCTCTTCCCGGGAAGCATAATCTGCATGATGCGATGGCGGCAATTGCCATTGCAAAAGAAGTTCCTGTAAGCAACAGCGCAATTAAAAAAGGGCTGGAATCTGTTAAGCCGCTTTTTGGCAGGCTGGAAATATTAAAAGGAAGGACAACTGTTATTCGTGATTGTTACAATGCGAATCTTGAATCTATGATAAAAAGCATTGAATTTTGCGATTCTGTTGATTGGAAAAATCGTAAAATTTATATTATAGGCGATATGCTTGAACTGGGCGATTTTTCCATATCGGCACATGAAGAAGCTGCGGATATTTTAGTAAAATCAAATGCAGATAAAATATTCCTTTTTGGAAACGAAGTAAAAGTTATTGCCAATAAACTTGCCAAATACGGAAAAAGTTTTTTTTACGCCGATGATATGGAACAGCTTTCCGGGGCTGTAGAAAGCTGTTTGCAGGATAACGACTTTGTTTTATTAAAAGGATCCCGCGGCTGTGCTTTGGAAAGATTAACAGATATACTTTTGGGAGGCGATAAATGATTTCTGAAATTTTTATTCCTTTAATAAGATATTTTACCCCGTTTAATGTTTTTACTTATCTTACATTCAGGGGAGCGTTTGCGGCTTTAACAACGCTGCTTATCTGTTTTATTTTTGGCGGAACAATTATTCTATTCTTAAAGAAATTAAAAATAGGGCAGTCTGTAAGAGAAGACGGTCCTGCTACCCATCTTGTAAAAACAGGAACCCCTACAATGGGCGGAATATTGATTGTTCTTTCGGTTGTACTTGCGATGGTATTATGGGGCGATTTACACAATAAAATGATATGGATAACATTGGGCGCATTTTTGGCGTTCGGAGCGATTGGCTTTATAGACGACTATCTTAAAGTTACACGAAATAATTCCGCAGGTTTAAGAGCATGGGTAAAACTTGCCTGCCAATTTGCGGTTGCCATTACAGTAGTGCTTATTCTGTACTTTACAGGCGATGAAAACACAAACACAACAGCTTTGTATATTCCATTTTTTAAAAATCCTGTAATTGATATGGGCTGGCTTTGGATTCCATTTGCAGTGCTTTTGGTTGTAGGCGAATCCAATGCTGTAAATTTTTCTGACGGTCTTGACGGTCTTTTGGCAGGGTTATTAATTATTGTTTTTCTTACGCTTGCCGCTCTTACCTATATTACGGGGCGAATTGACTTTTCGGAATATCTTGGTATTCCCCATATTCCGCAGGCAGGCGAGCTTACGGTCTTTTGCCTTGCGGCGGCAGGCGCATGTGTGGGATTTTTATGGTTTAACGCACATCCTGCGGAAGTTTTTATGGGCGATGTAGGAAGCCTTTCACTTGGCGGCGTTATAGGAGTAATTTCATTAATTACAAAAAAAGAAATATTAATCTTTATTATTGGCGGTGTATTTGTTTTGGAAATTGCCTCGGTTATTATTCAGGTAGCTTCATACAAACTCCGAAAGAAGCGGGTTTTTAAAATGGCGCCGCTTCATCATCATTATGAGTTAATTGGCTGGCCGGAAACAAAAACTGTTATTCGGTTTTGGATTTTAGGAGGGCTTTTTGCCATTATTGCCCTTTCTACTTTAAAGATACAGTAGGAGTTTTATGTATCACTTTGATGCCGTAAGGATTACTAATCAAAAAAACGCACACCTTATTTGTTTAAGCGTAATCCTTTTATTTGGTACAGGTCTTGTTACTCTTTATTCGGCATCATACGCTTTTGCCCAGCGTTTTTTCCTTAATGGCAATTATTTTTTTGTAAGGCAGTTAATTTATGGCGGGGCGGGTATTGTTTTATTTATACTATGTTCAATAGTAAAATTGGAATGGCTCAGGAAATTTATTATTCCGCTTGTAGCTTTTGCAGCTTTCCTTTGTATTCTAACAATGGTTCCCGGTATTGGAGTTGAAAGATACGGCGCTTCCCGCTGGATAGTAATTGGTAATTTTTCTTACCAGCCTTCTGAAATGGTTAAATTTGTTCTTCCGTTGTATTTGGCTCACCTTTTGGACAAGAAACAGGGGAATCTTAATAATTTTTATTCAGGAATTCTGCCGCCGGTTCTTGTTACAGGACTTTTCTTTGGTCTTATTCAAATGCAGAATAATTTTTCTACGGCGGCTTTTATTATTTTTAATGTATTAATAATGTTTTATATTGCCGGTATTCGTCTGCGCTATTTTATAGCGGCTGTTGCAATGATTTTACCAATTTCCGCGCTCTTGGTATTTACAAAAGAACACAGAGTCAGGCGATTGGTAAGTTTTATAAAACCGGAATGGGATCCTCTTGGTGCGGGTTTTCAGGTAAGTGCAAGCCGGGATGCTATTTCTTCCGGCGGATTCTTTGGAAAAGGTATTGGAGAGGGAACTCGTAAGATAGCGAATGTACCCGAAATTCATTCCGACTTTATTTTTTCTTCTTATGTAGAAGAAACCGGGTTTATTGGGATTCTGTTATTCTTTGCATTATTCGCCTTTTTTGCTTTTCTTGGGTTTAAAACAGCATTAAACAGCCAGACTATGTTTGGAAAACTTCTTGCTGCGGGGCTTACAACAATGATTGTAACCCAGGCTATGTTAAATGTAGCGGTTGTTTCCGGCGCTTTACCCGCAACGGGAATACCATTGCCGTTTTTTTCCGCCGGCGGGTCATCATTGTGGACATCTTTTATAGGTGCCGGTTTTATAGTAAATGTTGCAAGAAATAACAGTGCAAAAAATGTTTATTCGGAGGTTCAAAATGGTTACTGATTTTACATATACTCCCGAAACTTCCGAAGTAAAAGCAAAATCTGCGGATAAAATTTCAAAAAGTTTAAAAAGACTTTTTATAATTGCGGGAATTATAATTGCGGCGGAAATAATTTGGCTTTTTGGCATAAGCCCCTTTATTCCATTCTCTACAATAGAAGTTTATAGTTTTGATACTTTCCAGCGCAATGATATTTTAAAATTGGCCGGTATTGATGATACGGCATCTTTCTTTTCTGTAAATGTAAACGAAATACGCGAAAGAGTGTCGGCTCATATTCTTGTGGAATCTGCAATGGTTAATAAAAGATTTCCGGATAAAATTTCAATATTCCTTACACCCAGGCAGCCTGTGGCAGCCGCACTTACAACAATAAATGGAAAACAGTCGCTGGTGTATGTTGACAGACATGGAGTGTTTTTTAAAGCAGAAGAAAAGTTTCCGCAGGATTTAAATATTCCAATCATTTCAGGAATTGAAAATCCTCAAGTTTATATGAGGCTTCCCGCTGCTCTTGTTTCTCTTACAGAAAGCCTTTCGGCAATTCAAGCTTCAGCCCCTGAATTATTAACGGCTATTTCTGAAGTATGCATAGAACGCAAGGCATGGGAAGGATTTGAGCTTGTACTTTATCCTGTTCATTCACCAATTAAAGTTCGTATAGAAAATAATTTAACAGAAGATACTCTTAGGTTTATGTTATTAATGCTTAATGTGTTTGAATCAAGTTCATTACAAAGTAACGGCGATAAGCCGGAAGAGATCGATTTTAGATCCGGTATGGGATCTTATAGAATAAGGGAGTTATCCTTATGAGTAACAGAATTATAGCGTCTTTAGACATTGGTTCTAATTTTGTTCGTTCAATAATCTGCGAAAGGAACGAAGATGGTGTCTTGCAAATAATTGGAACCGGAATAAAACCGTCAACAGGTTTAAGAAAAGGCGTGGTAGTTAATATCGAGGCAACTCTTCGTGCGGTTTCCGCCGCTATAGAAGATGCCGAGATAATGAGCGGACTTGAAGTATCTGACTGCTGGACCGGTATTGGCGGAAACCACATAAACGGATTTAATTCCCGGGGTGTTGTTGGTGTTTCAGGAAAAAGACGCGATGCAAGCGAAAGAGAAATAGGGCAGGAAGATATTGACCGCGTTATTGAAGCCGCTAAAGCTGTGGTTATTCCTACAGACAGGCAAATACTGGAAGTTATTCCTCAAAGTTATAAAGTTGATGATCAAAAGGGAATAAGAAATCCTTTAGACATGATTGGAGTTCGTCTTGAATGTGATGTGCATATTATTACATGCGCTGTAACAGGCGCTCAGAATCTTGTAAAATGCGTAAACCGCGCAGGTTTTAGGGTAAATGAACTTATACTGCAGACACTTGCCGCCGGAAAAGCCGTGTTAACTCAGGATGAAATGGAACTTGGCGTTGTATTAATTGATCTTGGCGGCGGCACCACGGATGTTCTTGTGTATTCGGAAGGTACTCCTTATTCAACCTATACAATTCCTGCCGGAGGAACTCAAGTTACAAGCGATATATCTATAATAAAAAGTATTTCTCAGGAAAATGCTGAAAAAATTAAAATAGACGCAGGGTGCTGTTGGGAAGCAATGTTGGGTAATTCTGCTTATGATGAAGAAAGCGTTGTAGTGCCCGGAGTAGGCGGAAGACCGCCCATGCAAATTCCACATTCTCATCTTTTAACTATTATAAAACCCAGAATGGAAGAAATTTTTATGATGGTTAAACAACATATCGATTCTTTAAATCTTACTCGTCCTTTAGGAGGAGGCGTTGTTTTAATAGGAGGAGGAGCTAATTTAAACGGCGTTGTAGAACTTGCGAACCATGTATTAAAACTGCCTGCAAGAATTGGAACTCCAATTCCAATAGAAGGTTTAGGCGGACTTGTTGAAGAGTACCGCTCGCCTGATTATGCCGCCGCTGTTGGACTTATACTGGAAGGAGAAAAAAGAACAGGTAAAGCGGCTTTAGAGCGCGGGTTTGATTCAAGGCAGGGAGATAAAAAGAATATAAATATTATTGGAAGATTAAAATCTTGGTTAAGAGAGGAATTTTCTTAAGATTAGTGATTTTTTTGCACGGCAACAATCTATTAGGCGCCGGGCAGTAAAGATAAAAATGGGGGGAACAAAATGAAAGTTTTAGCAGTATGCGAAAAACAAACAATGGAAACAAAACATCCGCAGGTTTTGCAATTTAAACCGCAGGAAGTAATCGGAGAAAGTTCGATATCAAGAGGGTACGAACAACATTCTATTCCTGCAGTAATTAAAGTGGTTTCTGTAGGCGGCGGCGGAGCAAATGCGCTAAACCGCATGATAGAAGATTCGCTTGGCGGAATTGAGTTTATTGCCATCAACACAGACATTCAGGATCTTAACAACAAAAGCAAGGCCGATGTCAAATTACAAATTGGACAAAAGGTTACAGGCGGGCGGGGTGCAGGCGGAGTACCGGATAAAGGCGAGAAAGCTGCTTTAGAAGATGCTGATACAATTGCTGATGCCTTAAGAGGCGCAGATATGGTTTTTATTACAGCCGGAATGGGCGGAGGAACAGGAACAGGAGCTGCTCCAGTTGCAGCCCGAATTGCAAAAGAAAGCGGGGCGCTCACTGTAGCAGTTGTTACAACTCCGTTTGAGTTTGAAGGCCGTTATAAAATGAGGCTTGCCGAAGAAGGCATAGAAAAACTTCGCAATGAAGTTGACACTCTTATTGTTATTCCAAATCAATACTTATTTAAAATTATTGATAATACTATGACTTGGAACAATGCTTATCTTATGGCGGACAAAGTGTTATGTCAGGCAGTTCAGGGAATTTCAGCCATTATTACGGAAACAGGATATAACAATGTTGACTTTGCCGATGTAGAAACTGTTATGAGAGGCAAAGGGGATGCTCTAATGGGTATTGGATATGGATCAGGAGAAAATCGCGCACAGGAAGCCATTAAAAACGCGATAGATAATCCTCTTTTAGAAGATACCTGTATTGACGGAGCTACCGGAGTATTAATTGATATTGTAGCTACGCATGAAATTCCATTGGTCGAGATAAAGAAAATTTGTGATTCGATTAAGGAAAAATGTCATTCTGATGTACACCTTATTTATGGATTTCGTACAGATATTAGGTTTGAAGATGCGGTACAAATAACGGTTATTGCTACAGGTTTTCCGTCAGATAAAAAACAGGAAGAAATACCTCAAGCGGCTGCAAAACCTTCTAATTGCGAATTTATTGATTATCCTGAATATGAAAGAATGACAAGAAGAATTAAACGGCCTGAATATCTTAATTATCTGCCGCATCGCGGTGAATATGAAGATGACTTGGAAGTTCCGTCTGTAATTAGAAATTACAGTTATCAGACGGAAGAAATTACATCTGTTTCGCGGGGATAAAAATTTGAACAAATTAGATTTGAATAAATCAGATTTACTTAAAAGATTTTGTTCCCGTCTTATCGCTATAGAACATCGGGCTGTACTAACAAGAGAATGTTATCGGTTTGAAATCCGGCGCTTTTTGGATTTTCTGGAAGCGGAAAATATCTTGTTGGAAAGCGTGAATGTTACGGTGCTTACGGCGTATCTTGATATGCGAAGAAAAGAGGAAAATATCAAATCTCGTTCGGCAGCAAAAGCGGTATCGGCCCTAAGATCTTTTTTCAGGTTTGCAATGGACGAAAGGCTTGTTAAAGACAATCCTGCCGCTCTTATTGAAACCCCCATGCATAAGGCGGCGCTTCCGGAGGTTATGGAAAAAGAAACTATAGAAAAATTATTAGGTTTAATTAAAACTGAAAACCCAATGGGAATTCGGGATAAATGTCTTTTTGAGCTTGTTTATTCTGCCGGCTTGCGAGTTTCAGAAGTTGCCGGGTTAAATTTAAGGGATATTGATATTGAAGGAGGAATTGCAAAAGTAAAAGGAAAAGGAAGTAAAGAACGAATTGCTCTTTTTGGACAGGAAGCCGCAAGAAGTTTAAAGCAATACTTGGAAGAAGCTCGTCCAAAACTTGCGGGAAAGCTGAATAAAAATCATGCGCTTTTTATTTCTAGAAACGGCAAACGCCTTTCTAGAAAAGGTATTTGGAAAAATTACGCAAAATCAGCTTCTCTTGCGGGAGCTTCAACACATTTACATACTTTGCGGCACAGTTTTGCTACTTCACTTTTAAAGGGTGGGGCAGATTTAAGGACAGTTCAAGAGCTTTTGGGTCATGCCGATCTTTCTACCACGCAAATTTATACTCATGTTGATGTTGGTGTTCTTAGAGAAAGCCACCGTAAGTTTCTTCCAAGACTTACAGACAAGGGAGATGCAGTATGAAACAATTTAAAGAAGTTGTATTGGGAATTATAATTATTATTGTTTTTGGCTGGATAATTACTTTTATTTATAAGCAAGAAAGCGCAAAATCTAATAAAGAATTGGCAAAACGAATGGCAGAAATAAGCCCCCGCGGAGGTCCGCCTGAAACAATCGAAGGGTTAAGGCAGGCTATAGCGTTATATGAAGATCAGATTGAAAGAAATGTAAGAGAAGGGGCTCAAACAGGAGTTTATTGGAAAATTCTTGCCACAAGATTATCAGATGAGCCCAGGCCTCAGGATAACGCAGTTCTTGAAGCATTAGAAAGAGCTATATATTTTAATACAGAAGATCCTGTTTTATATTATTTAACGGGAGTAAGTGCGGCGCGTGTTGCTAAATCCAAAATAGGTTTTTCTTCTGCCGCAGCAAGAGAAAGAGAGCAATATTATCAACTTTCTGAAAATGGATATTTACGGGCTTTGGAACTGGATATTACATATACAAAACCCATGTATGGGCTTGCGATACTTTATGTACATGAGCTTGAAGGCCGGGCAGGAGAAGCAATAGTTCACCTTGAACGCCTTTTACAATTGGAACCCTCCAATATATCGGCAATGTTTGTGCTTGCCACCGCACATTATTTAGAAAGAGATTTTTTTAAAGCAATAGAAGTTTATGACAGGATTATTGCCCGAACACGGGATAGAAAAATAAAAGAAGACGCTGAATATAATAAAGATGTTATTTTGGGGATAATATATGGATAAAAGAAGTTTTTTAGATTTAATTGTTTCATTGCTGCCCGGTTTAATGCCGCATGAAAAAATTACTCTTCTTAACTGGGTTGAGACAGAGGATGAATTATTTATTAAGACACAAAAACAAATAGAAGACTTACTGTGTAAGCATATAAAAAATTATTGGGATATAAATGATATTCGTGATAAAGCGGATCGTATTGAAACATTCTGCCGTCTGCGTTCAATTAAATGGGTGTCGTGGACAAATGCCGATTATCCGCCATTGTTAAGAGAAATTTATGATCCTCCCGCTGTATTATATTATATGGGATTTTTGCCTAATCCCGAAAAACCGCTTCTTGGCATGGTAGGAACAAGAAATCCAAGCCCGGAAGCCGCCTCCCAAGCTTATAAAATAGCGTGCGGCGCAGGCAAAGCGGGAATTTCGGTAATATCCGGCCTTGCCTTTGGAATAGACGCTATGTCTCACAGAGGAAATCTTATGGGGAATAACGCACCGGGTTACGCGGTGCTTGGTTCAGGAATTGATAATGTTTACCCTGCTTCCAACAGGCAGCTTGCAAATCAAATATTGAATTCAGGCGGAGCTTTGATGTCGGAGTACCCTCCCGGCGTGCATCCTACAAAGTGGAGTTTTCCTGCAAGGAATAGAATTATTTCGGCATTATCAAGAAGTATAATTATAGTGGAAGCACCGGAAAAATCCGGCGCACTTATTACGGCAAACTTTGCACTTGAACAAGGGAAAGATATTTGGACAGCGTCAACAGGTACTATACAGCGAAATATGCTATATGACAGAAGAGGAACAATTAAATTAGCGGAAGACGGAGCGGAAATAATCTATACAGAAAAAGATGTTTTTGATAAATGGAATATGAATGTTGGAAATACCGGTATTATTGAAAACCGGACAGGAAAAGATACCAAAAGGGATGTAATTTCTTCTATGGCAAATTTTCTAAAAATTGAGATTTAAGGACATTGTATGGCGACAGAAAAGAAAACAGAAAAGAAAAAAATAAAAGGAAATGCTGAAAAGCAGATTCTTGTAATTGTCGAATCTCCCGGTAAGGTAAAAACCATAGAAAAATATTTGGGGTCTTCATACAATGTTAAAGCTTCTATGGGGCATTTAATAGACTTGCCAAAATCCAGGACAGCAATTGATGTAGAGCATAATTTTGAGCCTGAATACATTACTGTCCGCGGCAGGGCAAAAATCCTAAAGGAACTGCAGACAGACGCAAAAAAATCAGGCAAAGTGCTGCTTGCATGCGATAATGACCGCGAGGGAGAAGCAATTGCCTGGCATTTAAGAAAATCAATTCTTGCAAAAAAAGCGGATCTTCCAATAGAAAGAATCAGCTTTAATGAAATTACTCCGCAGGCAATTAAAGAAGCTGTTGTAAATCCGCGTAATATAGACGAAGCAAAAGTTTCTGCTCAAAAAGCCCGCCGTGTACTGGACAGGCTTGTTGGTTACAGCCTTTCTCCGCTTTTATGGAAAAAAGTAAAAAACGGTCTTTCTGCAGGACGAGTTCAATCGGTAGCACTGCGCCTTATTTGTGAAAGAGAAAAAGAAGTTGAAAGTTTTATACCGGATGAATATTGGACTCTTGAAGCGGATATTAAATCCGGCAAATCAACATATATGGCACAGCTTGTTCTTTGGAACGGCAATAAACCGGAACTTAAAAATGAAGCAGATGTAAACGCTATTATTAATAAAATTAAAGATAAAAATTGTATTGTTCATGATATACGGGAAACCGATAAAACTATCCGCCCCAAAGCACCGTTTACAACAAGCCAACTGCAGCAAACAGCGGCAAATAGACTTGGTTTTACTTCTAGAAAAACAATGCAGGTTGCCCAACAGCTTTACGAAGGCGTAAATATTGGTTCTTCACGAGTTGGTCTTATTACATATATGCGTACGGACAGCGTTCGTATTTCCAATACTGCGCTGGAAGATGTAAGAGCATGGCTTAATAAAAATCATCCCAATGAACTGCCGGAAAAGCCTGTTGAATATATTGTTAAAAAGAATTCACAGGACGCGCATGAAGCAATCCGTCCAACTTATACCGAATATACCCCTGAATCAATTAAAGATAATCTTTCAAAAGATCAATTCCGTCTTTATTCAATTATTTGGGAAAGATTTGTTTCCAGTCAAATGAATAACGCAAAGAGCAGGACTATTAGTGTTGACATAAAAGTTACAGCCGATAATGAGGAAGGTCTTTTCCGTGTAAGCGGAACAAAACTTTTGGATAAAGGATTTTATAAGGTAATGAAGGTGCTTTCTTCCAAGGAAGAAGGAGTAAGCTCCTGCCCGTCATTAAATACAGGTGATAATGTAAAAGTTGACAAATTTCACCCCGAACAGCATTTTACCCAGGGGCCTGCAAGGTATTCAGATGCCAGTATTGTTCGTACTTTGGAAGAAAAAGGTATTGGACGGCCTTCCACTTATGCTTCAATAATTTCGGTTTTATTGGACAGGTACTATGTTACAAGATCAAATAAGCAGCTTGTTCCAACTGTTCTTGGTAAATTGATCAATGATGTACTCATAGAACATTTTTCGTTATATGTGGATGCTGATTTTACAGCTTCAATGGAAACAAAATTAGACGCAGTTGAAGAAAATAAAGTAAGCTGGCCGGATATGATAAGAGATTTTTGGGAACCTTTTAAAAATACTGTTGACGATGTAAGCAAAAAGATTGAATCCTACAAAGGAACATTAGACGAAGTTACGGATATACCGTGCGAGAAATGCGGAAAAATGCTTCATAAAAAACTGGGCCGTTTTGGATATTTTCTTGCGTGTTCCGGTTTTCCTGAATGCCGCAATACAAAATCAATTCCTTTGGCAAAATGTCCAAAGTGTACGGGTGATATTGTTACAAGAAAAACAAAGGGCAGGGGAAAAGAATTTTATGGCTGTACAAATTACCCGGATTGTGATTTTATAAGCCATTTTAAACCAACAAACATGAATTGCCCAAAGTGCGGATTTTTTATGGTGGAAAAATACGACAAGAAAAATGGAGCGCATAAAGTGTGTATAAATACCGAATGCGATTATTTGCATTCTGCAGAGGAGAATGAATAGTGAACAGTGAGCAAAGAACCAAAAGTTCAGTAACAATTGGAAATTCTCAGGTGATAATGAAGGAGTATTTAACTTATTTGGAAGCAATAAGAGGATGTTCAAGCAGAACACTTGAAGCTTATGGCAATGATCTTTTTAGGTATATTAATTATTGTGATAATTTTGATATTATTCCTGAAAAAGCAGAAGCCTATGAAGTACAGAAATTCATTGCAGACTTAACTGCAGAAAATTTGGCAGGAACAAGCGTTAACCGCTGCTTGTCATCCATTCGCGGTTTTTACAGGTGGATGGTTCGTTTTAAATACAGGGATGATAACCCGTGTTCTGCATTAAGAAATATTAAAACACCGCAAAAATTGCCGTCTGTATTATGGGAAAATGAAATGGCAAGTTTTGCCGCACTGCCGGAAACAGCGGGTATTCTTTGGTCTGTAAGGGATAAAGCGCTTATTTTGGCAATGTATTCGGGCGGAATGCGTATTTCAGAAATTGTTTCCCTTTGCATGGAAGATATGTCAAATAATTTTGAAGAAGCAAGAATTACCGGAAAAGGCGGAAAAATGCGCTATGTATTTTTCTCTGATGAAGCGGTAGAAGCAATTAAGGAGTATCTTCCGGCAAGAGCCGCAAGACTTGCAATTACAGGAGCTGAAGAGCATAAGGGCGCTTTATTTATAAGCAGAAAGGGAAAATCCATTTCTGTTCCGGGAGTTCGCTGGATAATTTCCCGTTATGCGCAGCATTCGGGATTAGGTAAAAATATACATCCGCATTCATTACGGCATAGTTTTGCTACCCACATGGTTAATTCCGGCTGTGATGTAAGAGTTGTTCAGGAAATGCTTGGTCATTCAAGTATTTCTACAACTCAAAGATATACGCATGTTAATATAGAAAATCTTAAAAAAGTGTATAGGGCTTCACATCCTCATGCAAAAATAGGAGTAAATAATGGATAAAGAAAAAATTCGCTCAACAACAGTTATTGCCGTAAGAAAAGACGGAAAGGTTGCTATGGCGGGAGACGGGCAGGTTACTATGGGTAATACCGTTATGAAAAATAACGCAAAAAAAGTCCGCCGCTTGAATGACGGAAAAGTACTCTGCGGATTTGCCGGAGCTACTGCCGATGCCTTTACCCTTTTTGATAAGTTTGAAGGTAAATTAAAAGAATATTCCGGCGATCTTTTAAGGGCGGCAGTAGAGCTTGCCAAAGACTGGCGGCTTGATCGTACCTTAAGAAGATTGGAAGCGCTTTTATTGGTTGCGGATGCTTCTAAAACATTGCTTATATCCGGCACAGGGGATGTAATTGAGCCTGCGGAAAATGCCCTTGCAATAGGGTCTGGGGGGAATTATGCGTATGCTGCGGCATTGGCTTTTTTGGAAGGAAGTAATTTTTCAGCGGCAGAAATAGCGGAAAAAAGTTTACAGATTGCGGGTAATATCTGTATTTATACAAATATGAAAATAACAATAGAGGAGTTATGATGAGCGAAAAGAAAGATATTATTAAAACAGGAGAAAGTTGTCAGTTAACTCCAAGAGAAATAGTTGGAGAGCTTGACAAATATATAATCGGACAAAAAAGCGCAAAACGCGCTGTAGCTGTGGCATTAAGAAACCGTATTCGCCGTCTTAAGCTGGAACCGGAAATAAGAGACGATATTACGCCTAAGAATATTCTTATGATAGGACCTACAGGCGTAGGTAAAACAGAAATTGCCCGCAGGCTTGCAAAACTGGCAGGTTCGCCTTTTTTAAAAGTAGAAGCTACCAAATATACAGAGGTTGGCTATGTAGGAAGAGATGTAGAATCAATGGTTCGTGATTTAATGGCGGCAGGTTTCCAAATGGTAAAGCAGGAAATGCAGGACTCTGTTACTCAGGAAGCTGAAAAACGCGCCGAAGAAGCTCTTTTGGATTTACTACTTCCCGATAATAAAAAACAAAAAGAAAAAAAGCAAAAATCAGGACCCGTTGTTCGGCCTGTAAGTGCTTTTTCCATAAATCCTGAAAATACAAACGGCAGTATTATTGGAACAACCTTGCAGGTTGGAATTCCTATTTTTAATCAACAAAATACACAAAACGATCAGCTTAAACCGCCGGAGATTGAAGAAATAGCAGAGCCTATAGAACCCGTAGATGAGAAATACAAAGCTACAAGAGAAAAATTCCGCACCATGCTAAGAGAAGGCAAAATGGAAGATAAAACTGTGGAACTGTATGTAAATCAAAATCCGCAATTTCCATCAATCGAAATGATGGGAACAAGCATGGAAGATTTAGAATCCAGCCTTTCCGGGATTGCCGGCTTGTTTGGCGGCAGTAAAAAGAAAAAAGTTGTAACAATTGCCCGCGCAAGGGAAATTCTAAAAGCTGAAGAAGCGGAAAAACTTGTTGATCGCGATCGTGTAAGCGATGAAGCCCGCCAGCGGGTAGAAGAAACGGGCATCATTTTTATTGACGAGATTGATAAAATTGCCGTAAAAAGCGACCGTGGAGGCGGTCCCGATGTAAGCCGGGAAGGGGTTCAGCGCGACATTCTTCCCATTGTTGAAGGAGCCACCGTAAATACAAAATGGGGGCCTGTAAATACAGACCATATTTTGTTTATAGCAGCAGGTGCTTTTAATGTAAGCAAGCCGTCTGACTTGATACCGGAGTTGCAGGGGCGCTTTCCCCTAAGAGTGGAATTGGACTCTCTTGGCAAGGATGATTTTTTAAGGATTCTTACAGAGCCTAAAAACGCCCTTATTAAACAATATACAGAGCTTATGGGAACAGAGGAAGTTAAGCTGAACTTTACCCCTGAGGCTGTTGACCGCCTTGCAGCTCTTGCCGCCGAAGTTAATTCAAAACTGGAAAATATAGGAGCCAGGCGGCTTCATACCATAATGGAAACTTTATTGGAGGAATTATCTTTTGAAGCCTCTGATATAGCCCCCGCTAACATTGACATAACCGTTGATTATGTTAATGAAAAGCTCGTGGATATTGTAAAAGACCAGGATTTAGGCCGTTATATTCTCTGACAATTGGGAATTGTCAGAGAATTCCGATTGTATGTCTGCCATTTGGCAGACAATTATATGGAGTATATTCTATAAAGAGGGGGGTAATTTTTGCCGATTTTAGTAGTTGAGGAGAGTTTATGAACACTTTCGCAAGAACAGTTGATTTACTCCATCGTGCAATGGATGCGAGTACCGTGCGCAGGCAGGTAATAGCCAATAACATTGCCAATGCCGATACTCCGTATTTTAAACGGTCGGTGGTAAATTTTGAAAGCGAACTAAAAAAGGCTTTGGAGTCGGAGAAAAGAAGGCCTGCTTTGGAATTAAACTTGAACAATGAAAGGCATATCCCTAATTGGAAAGCAAGAGATTACAGGGATGTACAAATTCGCCGTGTTTTGGATTATACATCAACATATAACAATAACGAAAATAATGTTGATCCTGAACAGGAAGTCATGCTTGAATTGCAAAATCAAATGGCTTATACGCTGTTTGCACAGGCTGCCCAGTTTGAATTCAGCCAAATAAATCAGGTATTAAGAGGATAGGAGTTATAGTATGGGAATTTTTAGTTCAATAAATATTGCCTCTACAGGTTTAAGCGCTAATAGAGTAAGACTGGATGTTATTGCAGATAACATGGCAAATGTCAACACAACCCGTACGAATGAGGGCGGCCCTTATAAGCGAAGCCGTGTTATTGTACGGCCAAGAGTTGATTCTCCTTATTGGCGGTCTCCTTTCCTGCCGGATTCTATGGATAACGGAATTGGCAGAGGAGTTAGAGTTGTAGAAATTCAAAAAGATGGTTCTAAAGGTCATTTGGTTTATAATCCCGATCATCCTGACAGATTTTTGACAGGACCGGATAAAGATTATGTAGAAATGCCAAATGTTGATGTTGTAACAGAAATGGTGGACATGATATCCGCCACAAGGTCTTACGAGGCAAACGCTGCGGTTATTGAAGGCTCAAAGTCAATGTTCCAGCGCGCGTTAGCCATAAGCGGAAGAAGTTAATCTGACTACTAATAGTAATCAGAAAGGGAGGGAATTATGAATATTTTTAGCAGTCATTCGTATATTGATCCGTCAGCGGCGGTAAATTATGCAGCGGAAATGAAGCTTAATCATCCTAAGCACATGACAATGCCGGATAGTCCGTATTTTGGAAACGGAGCAAAATCAATTCATCTGCAAAAAACAGTCGGTGCCGAAGGAATAACAAGAGCAGGATCGTTTGAACATGCAATGCTTCAGGCATTGGATAAAGTTTCAGGAACACAGCAATATTCCAGTGAATTGGCGAAAGAAGCGCTTATCAATCCTGATTCGGTTGATATTCATGATGTAACAATGGCCCAGGCTAAAGCGGATATGGCGCTTGGAATTACACGAAACATATTATCCAGATTAGTTCAGGGCTGGAGAGATTTAATTAATACAAGATAAATATATAATTGGGAGGGGAAATGAACGAGTCTTTAAAAAAATTATTCACTAAGGGCGCTGCTTTATGGGCAGGGTGGTCAAAGCAGCAACGGGCTATTTTTGGCATTATTGTTTTGGCAGTAGTTATAGGAATAGCTGCACTTTTTAGAGTGTCAGCTGCACCTGTTTTGGTTCCTGTATTTAGCGCGCCTATTAGTGATGAAAACGCGCTGTTTAGAATTACTCAAAGGCTGGATCAGGAAAATGTAAAATCCACTGTCAGTCCTACCGGTATTGTCCAAGTTGCCGATGAGTCAACCGCGCGCAGGATGAGGGCAATCTTGGTAAGGGAAGACCTTGTTCCTTCGGGAATAGATCCGTGGGAAGTCTTTGACAGGGAACGCTGGAGTCTTACCGACTTGGAACGCAATGTAAATCTGCAGCGCTCATTAACAAGAATGGTAACAGAACACATTAGGGCAATTGATGAAGTTGATAATGCTAATGTAACAATTGTTTGGCCGGAAAGGCGGACATTTAGGGCGGATCAAAACGATGTTACCGCAAGCGTTATTATTACTCCAAAACCCGGCAGCCAAATTTACGAAAACCGTAAAATTGTAGAAGGTATTCAAAAACTTATTCGTGCGGCAGTATCAGGATTACAGCCGGAAAATATCATTATAACGGATCACAGAGGGCTTCAGCTTAATGATTTTGAAGGTATGGCAGCATTTGACAGGCTTACTCTTATTGAACGCGAAAACAGGTTTATTTTACAGCAGGAAACAAGATACAAAGCTTTGGTATTGGGAGCCATTCAGGAAATATATACTCCAACCCGCGTAAGGGATCTTAATATAAAGTTTGATTTGGATATGTCCAAGAGAACAATAGACACAAAAGAAAGCTTTCCTGTAACAATTAGAGAAAGGACATCTGATGCGTATGACGATTCAGTTGTTGTTGAATCTCTTGTGCTTTCTTCTTCAACTTCCAATACAAGATGGGAAGGAACCGGATATAATCCTGAAGGTCCTTCCGGTGCTGAAGGTCAAATGCCCCCTGCTTTCAGGGATATGAGCAATCTTTACGGAATGATGACTTCGGAAACAGAAGTAAAAAATCATGAAATAAATCAAAGGTTAATTCAAGAAGAACGAAGTCCTTCGATTGATCGTGTTACTGTTTCTGTAAATGTTGACGGTACATGGGCATTGAAATATAACGAAAAAAGGAAAGCCATTGAAACTCCGGACGGCGGAAGAGAACGGGAATACACACCAATTCCTCCTGAAGAGTTAAGAGAGGTTGAAAGGTTAATTCGGGATGCTATAGGCTTTGATGCGTCAAGAGGAGACTCTGTAACTGTAACAAATATTCCGTTTGATCGTTCAGAAGAATTCAGGCTGCAAGACGCTGAATATTTCAGAAAAAAACAGGTACAGACAACTATAATTATTTTTGTTTCCGGCTTGATTTTACTTCTGTTTGGATTTATATTATTCAGAATGGTTCAACGAGAGGTTGAACGCAGAAAAAGGCTTGCCGAAGAAGAAAGGGCGCGCAGAGAGCAGATGCTCAGGGAAAGCGCAATGGCAGAAGCGGAACAGGATGGAATGGATGTATCCATTTCGCTGGAAGAACGCACAAGGATGGAACTTATGGAAACAGCTATCAATATGGCAAAAGAACATCCCGAAGATGCAGCCCAGCTTATTAGAACCTGGCTTTTGGAAGAATAGGAGTTAAGTATGGCAAAAACAGCATTAGTGCCCGGAGCCGTTGTAGGCGGTTCCAAGAAAAAAGGGACAAAAGAATATACAGGCCGGCAAAAGGCGGCTATTTTCCTTGTAACAATCGGCTCGGAAATTTCTGCGGAAATTTTTAAATTCCTGCGAGAGGATGAGATTGAAACTCTAACTTTTGAAATTGCGCGGCTTGAAACAATAGACGCCGAACAAAAGGATGCCATCCTGCAGGAGTTCCAGGAACTGATGATGGCAAATCAGTTTATCTCTACAGGCGGTATTGACTACGCAAGGGAATTATTGGAAAAATCATTGGGAAGCCAAAAGGCTATCGACATTATTAATCGTCTTACATCCAGCCTGCAGGTTCGTCCATTTGATTTTATTAGAAGAACAGACCCGGCGCATCTTCTTAACTTTATTCAGCAGGAACATCCGCAGACAATCGCTCTTATCTTGGCTTATTTGGAGCCAAACAAGGCATCAATCATTCTGCAAAATCTTCCTCACGAAGTACAGAGCGATGTTGCGCGCCGTATTGCTACAATGGACAGAACTTCTCCCGAAGTATTACGCGAAGTAGAACGAGTCCTTGAAAAGAAACTGTCATCGCTTTCCAGCGAAGATTATACTGCGGCAGGCGGCGTTGAAAGCATTGTTGAAATCCTTAACCTTGTTGACCGTGCCTCTGAAAAGCAGATTATAGAAGCTTTGGAAGACGAAGATCCGGAACTTGCCGAAGAAATCAAGAAAAGAATGTTCGTATTCGAAGATATTGTTATGCTCGACGACAGAGCCATTCAGAAAGTTATGCGCGAAGTTGATTCACAGGAACTTGCAAAAGCGCTTAAGTCTGTTGACTCTGAAGTCCAGGATAAAATATTCAAGAATATGTCCAAACGCGCGGCAAGTATGCTAAAAGAAGATATGGAATATATGGGTCCTGTCCGCTTAAAAGATGTTGAAGAAGCGCAACAGAAGATTGTTTCCATTATCAGGCACCTGGAAGATACAGGCGAAATAGTTGTTGCCCGTGCAGGTGAAGACGAGCTGGTGGTATAAAGAGGTTAGAATATGTTAAAAGCTGTTTTCAGACCTAATGAATTGGTCGCGCTTTCTGAAAAAATAATTATTGATTCTCCTTCCAGTTATCCCGAGATGTCGCATTTTAAAACGGTTGAAGAAGTTGAGGAAATTGAAGATATTGTAGAAGAATATTCAGGCCCAACTGCAGACGATCTTCGCCGTGAAGCTGAAATGTTTAAGACTCAATGGGAAGAAGAAAAGGAAAGAATGATTTCCAATTCCCGTGCGGAAGCGGATAATATTATTCAGGAAGCGCAGAAAGCAGCTTTTGAAGAAGTAAAACGCCAAACCGATGAAGGTCAGGTTATAAGACAGCAGGCGGAAGAAGAAGCTGAACGAATTATTACAGAAGCAAAAAACAGGGGTTTTGAGCTTGAAAATGAAATTCGGCAGAATTTGGAAGCAGAAAGAAAAGAAGCGCGCGAACAGGGTAAAACAGAAGGAAGGGAAGACGGTTTTACAGAGGGCAAAGCGGAAGTTGACAGGCTTATAGAAAGAACCCAGACTGTTTTGGAAAGAGCACAGGATAAACGAAAAGACATATTAAATGAATCCGAAAAAGAAATAGTTGATCTTGTGCTTTTAATTGCGCGAAAAGTTGTTAAGGTAATATCAGAGAATCAGCGCGATATAATTGTATCTAATGTTATTGAAGCTCTTAGAAAAGTAAGAGCAAAGGGTAATATTTTAATAAGGGTAAACCTTGCTGATTTACAGCTTGCAACAGAACATAAACAGGATTTTATTAACCTTATGGAAGGCGCTCAGTCTCTGCAAATTTTGGAAGACAGCTCTGTTGACAAAGGCGGCTGCATTATCGAAACGGACTTTGGCGAAATTGACGCCCGTATTGCCAGCCAGCTTGCTGAACTGGAAAATAAAATACTCGAAATCTCGCCAATAAATTCCGTAAAAGGCGCAACCCCTGTTCCTATTGTTCGTACAGCTAATTTAAACGCGGATCTTCATGCCGCTTCTTCAATGTTAAAATCTCAGGATATGGAGCAGGAAGCGAGCGGGGAAGAAGGTGATGAAGAAATGACACCTGCGGCAAACGCGGCTCTTACCGCTTCTGCGGCATTGGCGGCGCTTACTACAATGGCTGTTAAAGGCAAAAGAAAATCGGATCAAATGATAGCAAGAGGAGCTGAAAGAGCAGTAGGGAATTCTGTAGAACGCAGAACTTAATGCGATAGAAGCGGGGAGGGCTTCTTTTATGGAAACAACAATTTTTGAAAAATATCTTAAATATACAGAAATGACAGATCCAATTAAATGTGTCGGCAAGGTTATTAAAGTACACGGACTGTTAATTGAAAGTCATGGTCCTCAGGCTATTATTGGAGAAATTTGCAGAATTCTTTCTCCCAAAGGTGCCGGCATTATAAGAGCGGAAGTTGTAGGGCTAAGCAATGAAATTGTCCAGCTTATGGCTTATGATGAAGTTGACGGAATTGAAATAGGAGACAGGGTAATTGCCTTAGGCTCCCGTCTTGAAGTAGCGGTATCTGACAAATTATTGGGCAGGGTGCTGGATGCTTTTGGAAATCCAATAGATGACAAAGGCGATGTTTCTTCCGTTTGCATGTATCCTGCTCTTGCAAGCCCTCCCAATCCGTTAAAAAGAAGAAGTATAACAGAACGAATAACGACAGGTGTCCGCGCTATTGACGGACTTCTTGCAGCAGGAAAAGGGCAAAGGCTTGGTATTTTTTCAGGTTCTGGTGTTGGAAAATCAACACTTCTTGGAATGATAGCACGGAACACCACTGCCGATGTAAATGTTGTTGCCCTTATTGGAGAACGCGGCAGGGAATTAAACGACTTTATAAAATACGATCTTGGTCCCGAAGGGCTTGCCCGAAGTGTTTTGGTAGTAACTCCCGGAAATTCTCCGCCGCTTGCACGGTTAAGAGGCGCTTATGTTGCAACCGCTATTGCAGAATTTTTCCGCGATCAGGGAAAAGATGTAATGCTTCTTTTTGATTCTGTTACCCGTTTTGCAAGAGCCATGAGGGAAATAGGGCTGGCCAGCGGCGAGCCTCCCGCGCAAAGAGGTTTTCCGCCAAGTATGTTTGATAGAATGCAAAAAATCCTTGAAAGGTCTGGAACATCAGAGACAGGAAGCATAACAGGTTTTTATACAGTTCTTGTTGACGGCGATGATATGGACGAACCTGTAGCCGATACAGTGCGCGGAATACTGGACGGGCATATTGTTCTTTCGCGCGCTCTTGCGCAAAAGCATCATTATCCTGCAATTGATGTAATGCAAAGCATATCTCGTCTTTCAAAAGTTGTTTCAGGTCCTGCAACAAAAGTGGCGGAAGGCTCCATTCGCAGGAGCATTTCAGCTTATGCGGGAGCCGAAGACCTTATAAATGTTGGAGCGTATCATAACGGCTCAAATCCTGAAATTGATGAAGCAATTGCAAAGCATAGCCAAATAGAAAACTTCCTTATTCAGGATATTGACGATCCGTCTCCTTTGGAAGATACCCTAAGAGCTATGTCTGAAATTACGGGGATTGAAATACCCGAAGAAGAAATGGCGGACAATAACGAAAAACTTATTCAAAACGCAAAAAGCAGTTCCCGTAAAGAAAAGAAAACAATCGAAACTGTAAACGCACTGCCGCAGGAATCCGCGGTTAATTCGGTTGCGGCATTATTTTCAAGTTATGGAAGCTGATGAAAAGATTTAATTTTAACCTGGAAAAAATTTTACAGTTACGCAAATTTAAAGAAGAAGAGTGCAAACTTGCGCTCGGTCAGGCAATAAGTATTTTAAACAAAATAGAAAATGACATTTTACAGACTGCCGTAAAAAAACATAATGCCGCCTCACAGCGATTTAACAATGTTACGGAAATAATATCCTGGGAAGCATACATATTAAGGTTGGATCAGGAAGCTGAAAAACTTGCCGAAAAAGCGGCAAAAGCAGAGTTAGTCGTAGAAGAAAAACGGGCTTTGTATTTGGAAGCTCAAAAAGATTTAAAAGCACTGGAAAAATTAAAAGAAAAAAGGCAAAAAGAACACCGTAAGGAAATGTTAAAATACGAAATGAACCAGATAGATGAATTGACATCGGCAAGGCTTGTTTTAAAATAGGGAGACATTTATGTTTAAGAAAAATAGTTTTAAAATTGCGATTGTTTTACTTGTATCGTTTTTTATTTTAACATGTGTAAGCACCCCACAAGTTGATTATGCGGGGCTGGGTAAACCCACAGATCTTGTACCGTTTAATACAAGCGTATTAACGGGAAATCTTCCAAACGGGCTTAAATACTACATATTGGAAAATTCTTTGCCGGAAAACCGCGCCCATTTAGGGCTTATTGTGAACGCCGGCTCTGTTTTAGAAACAGACGATCAGCGGGGATTTGCTCATTTTGTTGAACATCTTGCGTTCAGCGATACAGCACGGTTCCCCGATCTTCAAATACAGGAGTACTTACGGTCTTTGGGTATGCGTTTTGGCCCTGATTTTAATGCTTCTACTTCACATGAAAGAACTTTGTATTATTTTGATGTACCTGTAGAAATTGTAAATGGCGCAAAACGCATACCGGACAGGGCATTACAAATTCTTGATGACTGGACACATGCTGTAACTTTTAAGCCTGAATTTGTAGAGAGCGAAAGACGGGTTGTCTTGGAAGAAATGCGCGCAAGATCGGGCGCGCAGGAAAGAATAAGAAAAATTATTTTTCCGTTAATCTTTGCAGGTTCGGCTTACGAAGACAGGGAAGTTATCGGGCTGGAACATACAATAGAAAATGCGGCACAAGAACAGTTAATGGAATTTTATAAACGGTGGTATGCCAGCGATAATATGGCTGTTGTATTTATAGGCGATTTTGACGGCAAAGCATTGGAAGCGGAACTTATAAATCAATTTAATATGCCGGCTGCTTCCAATCCTGTAAACCGTCCTCGTTACGAATTGCCTCCTCCAAGAAACGGCAATTTTCATGTGGAAATTATTACAGACCCTGAGATTACCTCCGCAAGTTATTCGGTTTACTTTAAACAAAGAAATACTGCACAAAAAGGAACTTTGGCTTTTTACAGGGAAACAATCATAGATTATTTAATTTCTGTAATGCTTAATAAAAGATTTGATGAGGCCGCAGTAAATCCTGAATCAAACGCGGCGGAAAGCTGGGGAAGCCCGTGGTATTGGGCAGACAATTCAAAATTTTACATAATGGGAACAAATCCAAAAACAGGAAAAACAATAGAAGCGCTGGAAGAATTAATGATGGAAATAGAATCCATGAGGAGGGGTTTTGGATTTACGGAAAGCGAATTAAATAGGGCAAAATTAAACCTTGTTTCATACATGGAAAGGCAGTTATCCGAGAAAGACAGGCGGGAATCCCGTTCGTTTTTAAGGTCTTTTACAGCCCACTTTTTATACGGCGAAGATTTTGCGGATATTGAATGGGAAGTAGAAGCGGTAAAAGCGCTTCTTCCTTTCATAGGAACTAATGAAATAGCGCAGGCTGCAAGAAATTATTTTATTCACAATGATATTATTGTTATATTAACGGCTCCAGAAGCGCTGGCAGAAACCTTGCCCGCTAAAGAAGAAATAAAATCTGTATTTGAAAGCGCAAGAAGAGCGGCAATAAACAGAAGGCAGGATGAAGTTTCTTACGATGGATTAAATGTATTCCCGTCTCCGGGATCCATTACAAAAGAAGAAACAGATGAACAAACAGGAGCTTTAATCCTTACCCTGTCAAACGGGGCGCAAATTATATTGCAGCAAACGGCAAACCGAAACAATGAAGTTACAATGTACGCAATGTCAAAAGGCGGAACCGCAAATATACCAATAGAATCAGTAGTTTCTGCCAATCTTGTTTCAGAGATGATTCAGGTTTCAGGTTTAGGACCGTATTCCAGAACAGAGCTTGTTAACAGATTGGCAGGAAAGCAGGTTTCATTGTCATTTTGGACATCAAATTATTACAGAGGTTTTCAGGGAACTTCTACAACTCAGGACCTGCAGACATTTTTTGAAATGCTTCATCTTTTCTTTACACAGCCAAGGCTGGAAGAAAGGGCAATAGAAGCAATGTTGGATCAATATAAAACACAATTAATGCATCAAATGGAAGATCCGCAAAGAGTTTTTTTTAATGAAATTACAAGAACAATAAATCAAGACCATCCGCGTTTTAAACCGTTGGAATTTTCTGATATTGACAAAGTATCAACAAAAGATGCATCCGTTTTTCTTGAAAGCTGTTTAAATCCGTCAGATTATACATTTGTATTTACAGGTAATTTTGATATTGAGGCAATAAAGGAATATGCTTCCGTTTATCTTGCATCTGTTTTGAACAGCGGTACAGCTTCATTTAACAGTATTATTGATCCCGGAATAGTCCGTCCGCAGAATATTCAAAAAACAATTTATAAAGGCCAAGATGACAGAAGCATGGTTTATCTGGGGTGGTATGCCGCAGGGGATAATCAATTTAACGAAAGAAGAAATCAGGTTTCTGCCGTGTTAAATGAATATTTGGATATTCTTTTAACAGATGAAATTCGTGAAAAGCTTGGCGGAGTTTATGGAATTTCGTCTAGCAGCAGTGTTTCTGTAATTCCAAAAGGCGAGTACTCTCTTGGCGTTTATTTTGTATGTAACCCTGAAAGAGTAGAAGAACTTGTTTCCGCGGTTATTGCTTCTCTTGAAAAGCTGGCAAACGAACCCCTTAATATGGAAATATTTAATCAGTCAAAAGAAGCGTTATTTAGGCAGCACGATAGGTCTATACAAAGAAACCTGCACATTGCCCAAAGTTATGCAAATTCCGCCGTGTTATACGATACCCCTCTTGCCCGTCTTAATCAGCGGCCTGATGTTATAAGAATGGTAACCCCCGAAGAAGTGCAGGCTCTTTGCCGAGAAATACTGGCAAGCGGCCCTATACAGATTGTGCTGTACCCTGAGGCAAGGGAATAATATCTTCGAATCTTATACCTTCCCCTGCAGGAATGTCATTTCTTACAATACGGCCCGGTATCTCTTTTTCCCAGCAAGGTTCAAGCCCCGGGCGCAGGTTTTTTTCGGTACGAAGGACAGCATAATCGCCTTGTTTTAATGTTTCGCCTGCCGCAATATCCCTAAGCGCGTGTATCGAGCGGTTTGTCCGTGTGTAGTTTTCTTTTTCAGATGGCGCAAGCTCTTTTATACCGTTTCCTAAAACCAACTCAACCAGATCCGTTCCTCGTTCGCTGCCGTATCGGGCTATGGTTTTTTCCGAACCGTCATTGACGGCACAGCGGACAGCCTGCACCATTTTGGAAAAATCCTTAGGCGGCAGGGCAATCGGGTCGTCAAGACCGGGGTCTGTTTTGGAAAGGCAAAAGTGCTTTTCGATAACAGCCGCCCCCATAGCCGTGGCAAGGGCAGGAACCAGCTCGGGGTCAGAGCTATGGTCGCTTACACCCACAGATACCCCAAAGGTGTTCGCCAAATTGGGAAGAACCCGCAAATTGTAGTCGGTCTCCGGCGCAGGGTAAGCAGTTACGCAATGCAAGAGACATAGTGGGGAATGGGGAGCGTGATTTGAGATATCATCAATCATACTTGCTTTACTATTATCTTTCGAATCAAACCCCCTACTCCCTACTCCCAACTCCCTACTCCCTAGAATCCCTAAAGCTTGCTCTATATCTCCTAGCTTGGAAACTCCGCTAGACAACAAGACAGGAAGCTCCCAAGAGGCTATTTCTTCCAGTAAACTTGTATAATTAAGCTCCGGGGAGGCGATTTTGACCATTTTTGGCTGCATTTTTCGTAAAATCTCCGCACTTTTTAGCCCAAAAGGGGTACAAAGGAACAAAAGCCCCTTTGAATCAATATATTCTTTAATTTCAGCATAAAATTCAGGGGGGCTTTCAAGGGCTTTGAAGCGGTCATATAGCCGAATTTTGCCCCCCGGAAGGCTTACAAAGCCCGTATTTGGATGGAGAATTTCATCGGCATAGACCATTTGGAACTTCAAGCAGCCTGCCCCGGCTTCGGCAGCAGCATCGATCATTTCTTTAGCCTTATTAATATCTCCATTATGGGAAGTGCCCAATTCAGCTATAATCAGGGGGGATTTATCTGCAAAAAAATTATCATTTTTTTTCATAAGGTACTATACATATTTTAAAAGTTTTTATATAATATAATCAAGATAAATTAGGAGGCTTTATGCAAAACATATTTTGTGATGTTTGTAAGAAGAAAATGGACAATCCCATTACTAATCGGACTTTTTTTTATTATCCTACGGTAGGTGTTTGTGAGCCTTGCAAGGACAATTTGGAAGCCCAGCTTAAACCGCAGGCAAGAAACAAAGAACCCTTTGCCTTTGAATGGTATCAGAAACTTATCAAAGATACCTTGGATAAAGGTGTCCAAAGAGGAAGAATCTAATTTCGGCTTGAACATTAATTTTTATTCTCAAGCGTAAGGAGTACATATGTCGGGCCACAGTAAATGGGCGACTATTAAGCACGCTAAGGGGGCAGCTGACGCTAAACGCGGGCAGATGTTTACCAAGTTAATTAAGGAAATCTCTATCGCGGCCAGGATGGGCGGCGGCAGTTTGGATGGTAATCCTCGCCTTAGAACGGCAATTCTTAAGGCAAGGGGCGCGAATATGCCCAAAGATAATATCGAAAGGGCAATTAAAAAGGGAACAGGTGAACTCGAAGGCGTAAGCTACGAAGAGCTTGTTTATGAAGCTTATGCTCCCGGGGGTGTTGCAGTCTTTATCGAAGTTCTTACCGATAATAAAAATCGTGCGGCTGCCGATATTCGCAATATCTTGGCAAAAGCAGGAGGTTCGCTTGCAACTTCCGGTGCAGTTTCCAGGCTTTTTAAACGGCAGGGTGTAATTATCCTTGACGGTGAAAAATACACGGAAGATGCGGTAATGGAAGCGGCTCTTGAAGGCGGCGCGGAAGATGTTTCGTCATCCGACGGCATTATCGAGGTAACTTCGTCTCCGGATGATTTTGAATCGGTTTTAAATGCACTGCAGGAAAAAAGTTTTGAGACTACAAGCGCCCAGGTTAGCATGGTTGCGGAGGCAGAAGTAACTTTAGACAATGAAGGAACAGCGAAAGTTTTAAGGCTTATAGACAAGCTCGAAGAAAACGACGATGTTCAGAATGTTTATTCTAATTTGGCAATACCTGAGGGGTATGAGGCAGAATAAACGGTTTGCAAAACACGCCTTGTCGCAGAATATTAGGTATTGATCCCGGACTTGCAAACACAGGCTGGGGCATATTGGAAGATGCATCGGGAAAAATTAAATATATCGATCATGGTATAATTATTACAAAGGCGGATCAGCCGCGTGCTGAGCGCCTTTTTTTTATCATGCATACAATTCGATTAATTATTGAAAAATACAAGCCTGTCGAAGCCGCTATAGAACATCTTTATTTTGGCAAAAATGTTTCCAGTGCCATTCCCGTAGCGGAAGCCCGTGGTGTAATTTCCGCAGTTCTTGCGGAAAAAAGCATTATTGTTCATGAATTTACACCTAACTCAATTAAAAAAGGAGTTACAGGGGTTATAAGCGCAGATAAAAAACAGGTTCAGGAAATGGTACGAATTATACTTGGGCTTGACGAAGTACCCAAACCCGACCACGCCGCAGACGCTTTAGCTTCGGCAATCTGCGCCATTAACGGCGGGGTTATGAGCGGGGTTACCCATTAACGCGGATTTACACTGATTTAAAACGCTGATTTACGCTGATCTGGTGAGCAGACGAATGTCTGCAGTTAAATAATTTCCTTTCCAGCGGCGAACGCAGTGAGCCAGATATTAGATAGTTAAGATATTATCTCTAACCTAGAAATCTTAAAATTTTAAATTTTTTATTTAGCTTGGATAGGATAAGAAATCTTAGCTATCATAGTTATCCGCGCTAATCCGCGTTAAGTCGTGACCCCGTCTGTGTTTGTTGTAAATACATTTTATATGTGATAAACTTTCTGTATGTTTAATAGTATTAGAGGTATGGTAACATCCAAAGGCTCGGAGGCGGTTTTTGTGCTTTCAGGCGATATTGAATGGGAAATTTCCATGCCCGTAAACGATATTCACAGCCTTGCTCTAAAAGGCGAATGCCGTATTCTTACATGGCTTTATCACCGCGAAGATCAAATGAAGCTTTTTGGTTTTGTTGACGAGCACCGCCGCCAAACCTTTTTAGAATTGCTTAAAGTTGAGGGAATTGGCCCCAAGGGTGCTGTTAAAATAATGGGCGGAATCAGCCAGGACGATCTTGAAAAAGCTTTGGAAGGCGGCGACCTTGCCCGATTGGAAGCTGTTCCCGGTCTTGGAAAAAAGACCGCGCAAAAAATGCTGTTATCATTAAAAGGCAAACTTATTCAAGCTAATGACGGGCAGGTTGTTTCATCTCCCTATAACGATCTTGTAGAAGCCCTTGCGAATATGGGTTACGACCGCCGCTCCGCCTCAGAAGCGTTAGCAAAGGCCGAATCTTCCGGCATTGGAGCAGGTCTTTCTGATAAAGAAAAAGAAAATATGCTTTTTAAAGAAGCAATTGTTTACTTAGCAGGCAGCAGTTAATGGTAAAAAAAGAGAGCCTTGTAAGGCCGGAACAGATTGACAGCGAAGATGAAAAAGATTTTACTCTGCGGCCAAAGTTTTTGTCCGAATTTTTAGGACAAGCTTCAATGAAAGAAAACCTTTCCGTCTTTATTACTACAGCCAAACAGCGCAAAGAAAGCCTTGATCATCTTTTTTTGATTGGACCGCCGGGGCTTGGCAAAACAACTCTTGCGCAGGTTGTAGCAAATGAGCTTGGGGCAGGTTTTACGCAGACTTCCGCTCCTGCCCTGGACAAGCCAAAAGATTTAGTAGGGCTTCTTACCAAACTAAAACATGGCGATGTATTTTTTATTGACGAGATTCACCGTTTAAAGCCCGCTATAGAGGAGCTTCTATATATTGCAATGGAAGATTACGGTATTGACTGGGTTGTAGGGCAGGGGCCGATAGCAAGAACTTTACGGATTGCGATTAAACCTTTTACGCTTGTCGGCGCGACTACAAAAGCGGGAGTTGTTTCCAGTCCGTTGATAAGCCGCTTTGGTATTACCTGCAGGTTCTCTTTTTATGAACAAGCCGATATGGAAGCGATTGTCCGCCGTTCGGCAGGGCTTCTTGAAATTAAGATAGATAACGATGCCGCCGCCCTTTTGGCGAAGTCTTCAAGAGGCACACCCCGTGTGGTAAACAGACTTCTTCGCCGCATGAGGGATTACGCTCAATATGCGGGAGAAAAATCTATCACATTGCAAACTGTAAACACAGGGCTTTCAAAACTGGAAATAGATTCTCTTGGTCTTGAGCGGCAGGATAGAGAAATACTAAAAATTATTGTAGAACGATACAAGGGCGGACCTGTGGGAGCGGAAAACCTTGCAATTTCAATAGGAGAATCCGTAGAAACTTTGGAAGATTACTATGAGCCGTATTTGATACAAGCAGGTTTATTGCAAAGGACTGCAAGGGGCAGAGTAGTAACAAGTTTGGCTTACGGACATTTAGGGCTTGCTCATAATAAAGAATCATTATTTTAACCACAGACCTGACTACTCATGAGTAGTCAGGAGAGGACACTGAGTGAAGACGGAAGATTTTAATTTTTATTTGCCTGATAATTTGATTGCGCAGTATCCTCCTGAGAAGCGGGGGCAGAGCAGGTTGATGACTCTGGATCGTAAGACTGGTTTGCGAACGCATAGAATGATTTTTGATTTACTGGAAATTCTTGCTGATGAAAAACCTTTGCTTGTTTTTAATGATACAAAAGTGAGGAAGGCACGGGTTGTTGGAAAGTCGTTGGAAAACGGAGCGGAGACTGAATTTTTATTTTTAACCGGAGACCGAACAGGGAACAGGGTTTGGAAAGCTTTGGCTAAACGGATGAAGCGGAAGAAAATTGGAAGTACTTATGATTTTTTTGGGGTTTATGCGGTAATAATAGGTTATGATGGGGAACATTTGCTTCTTGAATTTGATCGTCCAATTGATGATGAGTGGTTTGAAAAATATGGACGGGTTCCGCTGCCGCCTTATGTAAAACGGAAAGACGAAACAGTTGACTCTGATCGGTATCAAACAGTTTATGCTAAAGATACGGGGTCTATTGCCGCTCCTACGGCGGGGCTTCATTTTACGCAAGAGATACTGGACAAACTTGCTGCAAATGGAATTGAAAGCGCGTATATTACTCTGCATGTTGGTTTGGGTACTTTTTTGCCTGTCAGAAGCGAAAATATAGAAGACCATGTTATGCATAAAGAACAATTTATTATTACAGAAGATAACGCTGTTAAAATAGAAAAGGCAAAAAAAGAAGGCAGAAAAATAATCGCGGTGGGAACTACAAGCCTGCGGACATTGGAAAGCGCATGGGCTAATGGCAAATTAAAGAGGGGAGAGCAGAGTACTTCGATTTTTATATACCCCGGCTATAAGTTTAATATAGTGGATGCCCTCTTTACTAATTTCCACACACCGCTTTCGACCCTTTTAATGTTAGTATCAGCCTTTGCCGGAAAAGAGCTTATCCTTGAAAGTTATGCCGAAGCCGTACAAAAAGAGTACCGCTTCTTCAGCTACGGCGATGCAATGTTAATAAATTGATTAATTATTTGTATAATGATATAATTTAAATATTATTTAAAAGAGTTGGAGGAAAAATGCCTGATTATAAGTATATCGGATTAGAACACCGTATGGGTTATGATCGCCGTGACATGGGTAATGGTAATTGTATTGGAAATGAACGCCGTACAGAGGGCAAAGATCGCCGCGCTGCGGTTGAACCTTCAAGAAATGAGCATGTTACATGGAGTCCTAGATATTCAATGGGGATAAAAATTATAGATGACCAGCACAAGGGACTTCTGGATTTTGTTAATGAATTATTTGATAATTCTACAGGTGATGAAGAAGGTGAAAGGGCATATTTTAAAAAAGTTATTGGTCAAGCGGTGGATTATATAAAAGTCCACTTTGCAACAGAAGAAAAATACATGATTGCAACCAAATTCCTCGGTTACCATGAACATAAAAAAACTCACGAGGAATTTATACGAAAAGTACTGGAGTCTGTTAAAAACTTTGAAGCCGGCAAAAGACTTGTCCTTACAAGTTTTTCCAGATTCCTTAAAGACTGGGTATTATCTCATGTGGCTGTAGTGGATGTAAAATACGCAGAATACTTTAGAACCATTGCCACTCGCAAAGCCGACGGCAGACTAAGCATTAATGTGGAAGATATAGCAAAACTTTCAGGGTAGTTTTGCCTAGGACAGATTCACCTTATCCTGAATGTTACGGGGAACCTGTAGCGGCAGGAGACCGGTTCTCCGTTGGAAGTGGCGGGTGAGCCTCGTCTGCCCATTAACGCTCTTGCCGCAGCATCCCCAAAGCCCCTGTCTTCAGGGTCCTCGCGTAAAATAGTTACTCTTTGAACAATACCATCGCGGTCAATAAAAAGCTCTAAAATTACCCTGCCTTCGATTCCGGATCGCTGTGCGATTGGAGGATAAACAAGATCAGAGGCAATTCTATCCATATCAAAAACAGGCATTGAAGACAGAAAACGCATTTCCATATAATTTTCAAAATTAAGAGTTCCTGCCCCTACTATATTTGTGTCAGGATTATCGGATTCAATCATATTTTCCGCAATTTCTTCTACAGGAGGAGCTTCAGGTTCCGGAGGGAGAAGTAAATCAATGTCGGTTACCTTCATGATCCTTGCTCTTTCCAAATCTCCCTGAAGGAATACATCCATATCAAATACAAAAAAGAACAGTGCCAATAAATGCACAACAATTGCAATTAAAAATACAGTCAGTCGTAATTTTTTTTCATTCATTGTTTTTTACCACAAAACTAACAACGCGGTATTGTAATAGCTGCAGTATTTCAAGGGCGTTGTTTATATATAAATATGGGGTTGAGCGGTCTGCTATTATATGCACGCGGGTATCGGGAGCTGTTACATAAAGCTCGGCTATTTTATTTTCAAACAATGTAAAATCCGATAAATCCCCGTCAAGAAAAACGGCTCCTTCCCTGTTTATCCAGACTTCAAGATTTTTTTCATCGCTTGTTCTAAGTGCGGTATTGGCTTCGGGGTAATCAATTTTTACTTCTTTTCTGTAATTAATTAACGCTACTATCATTATAAAAATTAACAGCAGAAATGCTACATCCGACATGGAGTTCATGGGAATAATAAAATCTTTTTTGTTTCGTTTTAATTTCATTATTCATCCTTCTTCATGTTAAAAGAAAATGCGTCTATATTCTCATCCTGGGCAAGTTCTACAAATGTTACAACATTCTGCCATTCTGCCTGACTATTAATAGTTAAAACCAAAGCTATATTTGGATTTTCTCTTTGAGCGCTTTGAATTAAATCTTTGGACTCTGAAAAACTTAAAATGTCATTTCTATATATAATTTGTCCTGCCTCATTTAATTCAAAGCGTAAAAGATCTTCTGAAAGAATTAACCTTGTAGAATCTTTTGCCGGAAGATTCATTAAAAAGCCCACATTTACATTAAAGCCGGCAATAACTATAAAATAAATGATTAAGAGAAAAGCAACATCGCTTGCGGCACTGGATTCTAAAAAAGACTTTTTTTTCTTACATTTTATTTTCATTTTGCCGTACCAATTGAGCAATTATATTAGAACAGGATTGCTCCAATCTAGATGTAAACTTATCAACAATATGACTAAAAATAGAATGGGCAATCATTGCGATAATTGCGATTATAAGACCAAAAACTGTGGTAATAAGCGCTTCATAAATGCCATTCGCTACAATTTGCGCGTTAACTTCGGTAGCTTCGGCGATTGAGCGGAACGCGCCAATCATGCCGGAAACCGTTCCCAAAAAGCCGGTAAGAGGCGACAAAGAGCCAAGTGCCGTAAGAAAGTTAAAGCCGTTTTCCAAAGAGTTAATACAGTTTAGCGCTTCGGTTTCCGCAATTTTTTCGGCACGGTGTTCAGAGAACGAAGAAGCTTCGGCAGAGCTTTTTAACAGTGCCAAAAACACACGGGCTCCCATGCGTTTTTCGGTTAAACCTGAAAGATACTCGCAGGCTCCGTTGTAGTCGCGCTTTTCTACAAATTCCGTAATTTGCGCGGTTAAGTCATCAATTTGCAGATTATGATAAAAAAGATAGACAGCGCGCTCCAAAGAGATCGCGGCAGTGGCAACAGAAAAGAGCAGAAGCGGCCACATAAATACGCCGCCAAGCTTAAAAAGTTCCAAAACGGTAAATGATGCAGTTTCCATAATTCCTCACTTTATTTTTATTAATCCGGTTTGAGCGGATAGTAATTCCATTATATTATCCCATTCATATTGTATATAGATCCATGAAAGCGATTCTTCCCAATCCCTTAGTAATGTTCCCGAGTTCCGTATATTGTGCAGTTCTTCGGGAAAAACTCTTTCTGTATAGCTTGTATTCCAGCGAATACTTTCCGCTCTTTGAAAAATATCGCCTTCCCGGCTCCACCCGTCGGGTTTCTTTTTTTGTGAAACAAGCTCAGGAAATAATATAGGTTTCCAGTATGAAGCAAAGTTTATATCCTGATAATCAGGGGATTCTAAAGTTTTCATCCAATTTGCAAGAAAAACAACTCGTTCCTGACGGTTGCGTAAGGCTGTTAAAGCTTCTTCTCCTGTAATTCGGGTTTCATACCGCTGAATGCTTCCGTCTGTTATTTGTACCTGTTCAATTTCCCCGTTTATAAAAAAAATTGCGGCACTGTCTTCTGCAGTAAATTTGCCCGTTCCCAAAACAGCTATAGTAAATTCAATCCAACCCCGCGCAAGGTTTCCGCCCAAATATTCAAGCGATACAAGATTAAATTCTCCTTTTTCGTCAGGAAGATTGGCACGAAATGCAATCATGGGAAAATCTGAAATTTGAATCAATATGAATTCTTCTTTGTTTCTGTTTATTACTTCGGAAATGTATAAATTTTCCCAACAGTAAAGAGCTGTAACTTTTTCAGAGGAACCGTCCAAAAATTTGCCCGTTTTTTCCATCATGGAAACACAGCCGTAAAAAATAAAAATTATTAGTAGTAAGATAAAAACTGTTCTCTGCTTACTATTCACTGTTAACTGCTCCTGTCTTAATAGTTAATTTTAACCCCAATAGACGGTATTGGTATAGGCATATCATAACTTGCCGTATTGCTGCCAGTATCAACCCTGCCTGTATATTGATTAAAGCTTGTATTTCCTTCGGCAGTATATAATAAAGCAAGAACATTTTCTACCGCTATATACACTTCATATCTTGTTTTTCCGGTTCTATTTGTTCCCAAAATAGAAAGTTTTATATCCATAGGCAGTGAAAAGGTAGTACGGTTATTCTCGTCAATTACAGAATCCCAATAGTATTTTTCTATAATTTTGTCTTCTCCATAAATAAGCACAGGGTAACTTTCAGGACCATCTCCAATTCTGCGGGATAAAGGTCTGCCGGAAGCTAACCCAAAACGAAAATAAATGTTTATGCTTTGTATAGGCCTGTAATTTAAAATAAGATTTAAATTATGGAACCTATGAAAAGTTGGAAAATACCAATCATCGCCTCTGTTTCCTCCTGAAAATCCCGGGCCTCCAATCCGCCCGTTTGGATCTTTGTATTTTGTCCAGTTGTAGGAATATGATATCCAGCCATCCCAATAACGAGAATGGATTTTATGCAGCATTACATCAATGCCCCATGATATTCCTTCTCCGTCAAAGTTTGGGAGTATTTCGGTTTCACCGGGATTAGTATTAATACGAAGATACATTCTGTCAAAAATATATTTATAATAAGCTTCAATATTTAAACTTAATGATTCAGGAAATTCAAATTTAATGCCTAATATGGAAGTCCAGCTTCGGTTTGGTTTTATATGAGTAACATTGTATCTTTCTTCGGCAGAAAAAATATTGCTGTTTATAGAAGAAAAAAGTCCTGTACCTGCGGAAACACTAAGAGATTGTAAAAAACCTGCGTTTTTTAATACAATAAGGTCAATGTTAAGGCGCGGATTTAATGTAATGTCTGAAGAAGCCGTAAAACCATCTCCTGTTAAAAAGAAATGATCCATACGAAGTCCTAATTCCGCATTTAAACGATTATCATTGGTATTAAATTCTGTAAGGATATAAGCGGAAGTTGAAAAAAGATTATTTTGAACATTTGGCGAATAAACCCCGGGAATACTTACTCTAAGATCATTCCAAAAAGGTGATCCAGATGGTATTTCAAGAAAAAAGCTTTGAATGAGTGCTTGAGAAGAACTAGAAAGATTTACAAATAAACTTTCGTATGACATTTGCTGATTCCCTGATGATCTATAACTATTAAACATTTCCTGTACGCCGGCGGAAATTAAAAAGTTATTTGACAATTCCCAGTCAAAATCAAGTCTGCCCTGTAAATTAAAATTGAAGTCTGTTTGATTAATAAACATATTGTTGTTTAACTCATAAGGGTCTTTAATTCCGGTGAGTACTGCTCCATACTTAATATTAAATTCATCAGAAAATGATTTAGAAATATTGTTTGTCATATTTCCATTTATATTTGTTTCTTCGTAGCCCGAGCCAGCCGTAAATTTAAAAAGCATATCATTGCGCGGGTTCCATAAAAAAGAGGTTATTATAAAACCCTGAAGGTTATCAAAGTCAAAATCAAGAATAGATTCACTTTTAAGTTCACTGGTTTTATTGTAATTATAATAATTTACTCCAACACCATCCATTCCAAAAAAACCTACGGCTGTTAATTCCAAATTATTAGTTAAACGATAATTACCGCTTAAAGCACCCGATCTAATATAAGGAGCTTTTCTAATTGAATTAATAACGCTTAATTCAGGTATGCTGTTTGATAATTCTTTTGCCAATAAAATTACAGGTTCATAAAAAGTAACCCGGCCCATAAACATTATTCCGCCATTACCGGAAAAAGGCAGTGAAAGATTAAAATTTGCCGTACTTGAGCCTGCCCCAATCTCAATTTGAGTTTCTGTTGACGAAGGTTTTTTGCTGGTTATATCAAGTAAACCGGAAATTGTATTTCCATAACGGGCAGAAAAAACTCCATGAGAAAGCTGGGCGCTTTGAACCATTCTTGGATCAAAAATAGAAAAAGCCCCTCCCCAATGATACGGATTATTGATATAAAAACCGTCAAAAGCCGCGCTCATATCTCCGGGATAACCGCCTCTGATACTTGGCTGCGCGCCCATTGTGCCGGTATAACTAACCCCGGGAAGAAGTTTTATTGTACTCATAACATCTTCTATAACACCCATCTCCGCAGTTTGGGCAATTTCTCTTTCTCCAACTGCAATACTGCGGCCTGTTCTAGAATCGTTTGTTCCCGGGCGGGATGCTTCAATTACAAGTTCACGGCTTTGCATAATGCCTAAAAGACGGAGTTGAATTGTAAAAGAATTGCCGGTAACGGGAATAACAATCCTGCCCGTTTCATAACCGGGGTACGCGGCTTGAACAATAATTTGTCTGTCCGGAACTTGTATAACAGCTTTCCCGTCTATGTCACAAACATATTGGTTCCCATCCCAAACACGGACAATTGCTCCTTCAAGAGGAAGATCAAGATCAAGGTCTAAAACATAAATTGTTACATCTCGTGCAAAAAGAGGAAGAGTAAAAAAGACAAGTAACATTATAAAAGTTATTTTTTTCATATATTTATCGATATTTTAGAATTATAGTATTAATATAAAAAGTTTTCAATATCATTTAAAATAGTTACCAAATTTCCAAAACTGGTTTTTGTTTCGGGAAGTGAATTAAAAAAGAGCCTGCCATAACTTTTCTTTTGAACTCTGCCGTCCAAAATCACAACAACGCCATGATCTGAAGACCGTCTCATAAGCCGCCCGAAGCCCTGCTTAAATTTCATTACAGCCTGGGGCAGAGAAAGCTCCATAAATGGGTTTCCGCCTCTTTTTTCTATAGCTTCCCTTCTGGCTTCCAAAACGGGGTCGCCCGGTGTTTTAAAGGGAAGCCTGCAAATAATAACCAGCCGTAAAGTATCTCCGGGAGCGTCTATTCCCTCCCAAAACGAATCCGTGGCAAATAGGCAGGAACGGGTGTCAGAAACAAAACTCTGTAAAAGACGGCTGCGGTCATCATCACCTTGTTTTAAACAGCGAATTCCCAAAGAAGCAAGCTCATCTTTCGCGCTTGCATGAGCTTGAGTTAAAGACTGGTACGATGTAAATAAAATAAGTGCGGATCCTTCTGCGACAGAGACAAGTTCGGTTACCGCTTTATTTACAAATTCCTGATACCCGTCTTCGTCCGGTAAAGGTACATCTGTTGGAGAGGAAAGTAAGACCGCCTCTGAATACGGAAAAGGAGAAGGGAAACATCCCGACAATGGATTTTTATTAATTAGATTGATACCAGTGCGGCCTGCCCAAAAGGAAAAATCCTCGTTTAATGCAAGAGTCGCAGAAACACAGCATACAGTTTTATTTGGAGCAAAAACACTGTCTTTTAATATTGGCGCTAAATCCAGGGGAGTTTTTGTAAAAACAGCCCAATTACGATTTTTAGCAGTTTCTGCTTTTGAAAAACTATATCTTTCAATCCATAAAATTTGATCCTCATGTTTTTTATAATTACAAAAGGTATTACAAACTTCTGCTGTTGTTTCAAGTCTTTTTGTTATTGTTCTAATTTCCCAAATAGACGGGTCAACTTCTTCTTCATCTTTTAGGGTTTCAAGCGCTTCGCGGATCATTTTTGCAAGGGAAAGAATATTTTTTTGCAGTGTTTTAAGGTGCGGAAATAAAGATTTTTTTAAGAAAGATTCATCCAAAGCAGATGAAAGACGGAATATCCCCTCCATTCCGCAAATTTCCAAAGCGCATTCATCCAAATCTTCCGCCGCAGTACGAATTTTTTTAATTATATCAGCCATAGCGTCAAGTGTTTCAAAAGCAGAGGGGAGCATTGCGTTTAATTTTACAAGCAAGCCATAATCGCTTCCTTTTTGTCTGCGGTAAAGCCGCGAAAGCTGGCGGAAAATTCCTGTCCGCGCAAACTCATCGGAAAAGAATGTTGTGGCAGAATTCTCAATCGTGTGCGCTTCGTCTAGAATAAGGCGGGAAAAAGGCGGAAGAACAACAGATTGTTCATAACCTGCTCCATGATACCGTGCCGCCAAATCCGCAAATAACAAATGATGGTTTACAACAATAATATGCGCCGCATTTGCTTTTTGCCGTAACTTTAAAATAAAACAATCTTCCCTGAATAAACAATGATTTCCCAGACATAAATCAGATTCCGAACAAATATTTGACCATACAGCATCTTTAGGTACAAAACTTAACTGCGATTTTTCTCCTGTTTTTGTTTCTTTTGCCCATATTGCTATTTCATTAAGTTCTTTTGTATCATTTTCAAATAACGATCCTTCATTCAATGAATCGGTAAACCTGCGAATACAAAGATAATTCCCCCGCCCTTTCATTAAGACCGATTTTATTTCTTTTCCCATAGCAGATGCGACAAGGGGAATATCTTTTTCATAAAGCTGCTGCTGTAATGTTATTGTAGCGGTTGATATTATTACTTTTTCTTTATTTAGCAGGGCAAAGTGCATAGCAGGAAGAAGATAAGCAAAAGATTTTCCGACACCTGTGCCTGCTTCTGCCATTAGATGTGTATTTTCATTAAAAGCCTGTATTATGTGTTCAAGAAGTTCCAACTGGGATTGACGGGGTTCATAAGAAGGAAGCTTTGCGGCAACTGCGCCGTCTTCCTGCAATGATGCAATTATTTTTTCAGAGTCAAGACTTGTTATTTGTTCATTGCTCACTGTGCTGCCAATAATGCCATTACTTTGGCATCTCCCAAAAGATTATCCAGTAAAACATATTCATTAGGCTGATGCAGTGTTTGATCGGTTTTTGTCCATACCGCGCAGTCAATTCCAATGTTGCGAAGGTGAGCCGCTACAGTTCCTCCGCCAATACCTTTTGGTTTTGGATTTACGGCATATATTTCACGGACGGCATTGGTAAGTTTTTTTACAATTGCAGAATCAGGGGAAGTGGGTATGGATTCCATTTTTTGAATTATATTGTAATCAATTGTAACGCCGTGTTTTTCTTCTATAATTGCCTTAATGTTATCAATTTCTTTAAAAATTAATTCTGTGGAATAAATGGGAAGAACACGCATATCCATATAAAAAACATCTTCGCCGGGAATGGTATTTATATTCGGAACATTGGCTTCTTTTTTTGTAGGCTGAAAAGTAGAGTAGTCCGGATCAAAGAGCGGATCGTGTTCGCTGAATTCGGCTGAAAGTTCAAAATGCAGGCAAAGAGCAAGTTCAGATCCTGCTAAAAAAGCGTTTGTTCCTAAATCCGGTTTTGATCCATGCGCCTGCTTTCCCCTTGTTGTAAACTTAATCCACAAAATATTTTTTTCCGCAACTTCTATAAATACAGCTTTTGGATCTCCTCCGTCGGGAACAAGTACCATATCGTCTTTTTTAAATAAACTGCCATGATTTTGTGCAAGCCAATCAATTCCAAAAGAAGAGCCGACTTCTTCATCAGAGACAAAGAGCAGTTTAAAAGTTCGTGCGGGCTTAATGCCCTGGCTTGTAAAAGCAAGAGCCGCCAGTACGGATGAAACAAGCCCTTGTTGATTATCTTCCACACCCCGCCCAATAAGCCTGGGCCCCGGCGGATCATCTTTATAAACAACAGTCCAAGGATCGTTATCCCAAAGATTTTCTTCTCCCGGCGGAACAATATCCAAATGACTCATAACCCATAATCGTTCTTTGGTTTCATCCTCTCCTGTAATTGTTGCAATTAAATTCGGGCGGATTCCCCCTTTTGCTTTTGGGTCGGGCGCGTCAAATCTTTCAAGCTGCGTAATGCCGTGTTGTTTTAACCAGTCTTCAAGAAAAAGGCATTTATCCAACTCGCCCTCACCGCCGGATTCAGGAGAAATAGCGGGTCTTTTAGTAAGTTCAGTTTCCAGTTCTACAGCAAGCCCGGCAGAGTTATCGATCCAGTTTAATAATTTTTCTTTCATTTGTAAGCAGCCCATGAAGTTTTTATTAATGTTTCTATATCGGAAAAACGGGTTTCAAAACCCAATAACTCTTTTGCAAGTTTTGCCGACGAATACATCTTGGCAGGGTCGCCCGGACGGCGGTCTGTAATCTTTGACGGTATTGGCTGTCCTGTTATCCTGCGCGCGGTTTCCAATATTTCTTTTACAGAATATCCTGTTTCGCTTCCTAAATTTACAATAAGACTGGTATCGTTTTTATAAATATAATCCAAAGCAAGAGCGTGCCCCTTTGCCAAATCGCTTACATGGATATAGTCTCTTATGCAGGTTCCGTCCGTTGTATCATAATCATCGCCAAAAATATTAAACTGCTCTCTAAGCCCCAGGGCAGTTTCCATAATAACAGGAATAAGGTTATTGGGATTTAATTCCAGTCCTTTTATACGGCCTTGAGTATCATATCCTGCGGCGTTAAAGTACCGTAAAGCGGCAAAGCGAATTCCCTTTAATTTATCGTACCAGTGTAAAAAGCGTTCAATCTCTAACTTGGTAAAGCCGTAATAATTTTCAGGTTCACAAGGGTGTTTTTCATCTATAGGCAGATATTGAGGCTCTCCATAAACAGCGGCACTTGATGAAAAGATAATTTTGTTAATTCCTGCGGCGCTTGCGGCATTTAATATATTGATAGTTCCCGATATATTGTTACGGGAATATTTTTCAGGGATAAGCATGGATTCCCCTGCAGCCTTTGAAGCCGCAAGGTGGACAATGGCATCATACGGCGAGTTGGGGCCGGAAATCATTACTGCCAAAAGAAAGGCATAGTCGTGAATATCGCCATGTATAAATTTTGCCTGCGGAAAAAGGTTTTCCCGCAAGCCGGAGCTTAGATTATCATAAACCGTACATCTGTAACCTAAATCTAAAAATTCCCTTGTTACATGGCTGCCTATGTAACCTGCTCCGCCGATTATTAGTATGTTCATGTCTATAGTATATCAGGAATGACGGATATGGTACAAGAGACAAAAACTAGAATTTGTATGTAACCCCGAATCTTACAAAGCTATTCTTCCAATATTGACCAAGTTCGCCGTCTTTATTTCCGACAAAGAAACCTGCGGTAAGGTCAAAAAGAAAATCCTTATACATATAAGAAACAGAGGGGATAATGTAACAGTCTGAATTTTCAATATCCCAAATAAAAACAGCTTTGGTTTCCAGGTTGTCTCTTAAAAACTTTTTTGAAAGCTGGGTGGTTAGGCGGGTGTTGGTCATATTTGTACCGGCTTCTGAATCAATTACAGGATTGCTGTCAATTTTATCGTTAAAAAGGCGGATTGTTTCATTGCATTGAATGTTAATATTGATACCCCAAAAAAGATCGCGGTCAAAGCCTAGAGACCATGCTATGAAGGGATTATGCAGGGAACCTTCAGTGCCGTTTGTATCTTCCGTTAAATTAAAGGCAAGCTCCGCTCTGACATTAAATCCGTATAAAACTTGCGCGTAATCAACACCAAATTGATGATAGCGGGTATAAATTAATTGCGGGGAAGGCAAAGGAAAAGGAATGGGCGGAAAAGAAGACAAGGCATAAATAAAATTATCAACACCGTCAACGGTAAAACTTGGACGGAAAAGATTGCCGTAAAAATATTGAAGTCCAAAATCTGCAGAACCAAAGGTGCTAGTATATCTTAATCCTGCTTGAAAATAATCAAGAGACGAAGTATTTGGAAAATCATCAGAAAAAACCGAAGCCATACTGCCTATTATAGATCCTAATGTAGGTACAACAGTAGGATTTATCAGAGACGCCCTTTCAAGTATTCCTTGTACTGCGACAGCCGGCATATTACTGTATTGATTTGGCGTCCATCTTCCGGCGGAAGCAAAACGGTGTCCTGCAAAGTTGGGAATAAAAACACCTTCCAGCTTTGAAAAACTGTCCGCATTCCATGTTATGTGAAGCATCGGGCGGGCGATTTTTCTTGCTCTTGCATCCGTAATATGCCTTAAATCTGTAAAGTCGATAGGGTTTGTTACATCCAAAGGCCCTGAGCTGTCCGCTTTTCCCCATGTTAATTTACGATACCCGGCTTCTATATTTACAGGCCCTATGTAAGCGCGAACAAAGAGCTCGTCAATTAAAAGAGGCGTGTAAGAGGAATCCGTATAAATTTTTGAATCTCCTAATTCTTTAAATGACTCATAAGAAAGGTTAAAAGAGGTTATTAAATCTATTCTGTTTGATAAAACATTAAAATTAAGTCTGCCGCGTAATATATCCTGCCAGACAAATTCAAAATCATTAAAATAAAAAGGAAATTCAGCCGAAACTTCACCGCTTAAATTAAATGATACAGAAGATGCTTCTTCCGGCTCATCAAACCCAAAACCAAAATCCTGGGTATAAGCTGTTATACTTAAGAAAACAAATAATATTATTGTAAGATAAAAACTTTTTTTCATTTATATTTCCTAACTTTTTAAGGTCTTCCTGTTTCAAGATACCGTGTTGTAAAAACACCTTCCGGGATACTTTCGTCATATCTTGTAATTTCATTTGTAAGAACGGTATTTGTTCCTGCCGCATGGGTTGTAATTTTTGTAACCGTAACAGTTTGGCGGCCTTGAATATTTTGAACCCCTGACATTTCCACTGTTTTTACAAGGTTATTTCTTCTGTCGTATAATTCTATTTGTAAAACAATATTGGAGTCCTTTGCAATCCATTGAATCATTTTGGAATATTGAAAACTGCTGTCTTTGGGAACTGATTGAATTACAAAACAGGGAGTACCTCTTAAGGTTTCTTCTCTTAACAAAGTGTGAGTATCAAGGTCAACGCTTCGGCTCATGGCGGAAATATCGTCATAAGAAAAGTCAGTTCCCATAAAACTGCCTGATCCTTCAGAGGCGGCAATGCGCCTTACCCTGCCAAGTTCCGGGAGGAATATCCATCTGTCATCAGAGCCCGAAGCTGTCTGCATTGTAAGAAAGCGCGTTCCTGCAACATTAGCAGGCTGTTGGAATACAATTACGGCGCGAGTTCCATTTGGCCCGTCTTTTGAATACTGATCGATTAACCTTTCCGTAGTGGAGCCATTTCTGGCAGTGATAACCATTCTGGATCGTGTTGACACAGAGTTTGCCTGTATTCTGTCTCTAGAAGCCCTTACAATAGCAGCCGCATCTTGAGCGTGAACAGAAAAAACAATTCCAATCAGTAAAATAAATACAAAAAACTTTTTCATTTTAATTCTCCATATACAAATTTTGGTTTAAACAATAATAAAAGCGCAGGTATTACCGTAAGGCTTACCAACGCGCTGGAAAACATTGTAATAGCGATTAACAATCCAAGATCGCCTAACATAACAAAGCTTGACAGTAAAAGAACCGCAAAACCCGCACCTACGGATATTGCGTTAATTATAATTGCTTTGCCTGAACTATAAAAGACATTATGCAAAAAGTTTCCCTGTCCGCCCGATGCTTTTAATTCCCTCTTGTACGCTTCTATACAGTGAATTGTATAATCTATGCCAACGCCAACGGCGACAGCGGCAACCATTGAAGTACCCAAATTAAGCTTGATACCTGCAAATCCCATTACCGCAAAATTAAGCAAGATAGTTATTGAAAGAGGAATACAGCCAATAAGCCCCGCAATTAATGATTTATTTGAAACAGTTACAATAATGAACACACAAATAATAGCGAACAGCATCGATATTATTTGAGACTGGACAACTAAATCATTAATGGAGCTTTCCACCATCGTAGTACCGCCAAGAGTAAGCTGCACACCATCAGGAAAATGATTCGAAAAAACTTTAATTACTTCAAATATTTCATGACTGTCCGTCATTCCAAGAGTTCTTAACTGAACAGTAGCCTTAACCGCCGTAGGCTCCAAAGGATCATTGGCATAATCGCTGATATTCCCCGAAAGAATCACTAAATAATTTGCCACCAATCTTTGAAGCTCCTCAGCCGAAGCCTTCCCATAACGGTTAGGGTCAGACGGAATCTCATAATAAGATGCCCCCTCATAATTAACCCGCTTCTTAAGCTCCCAAATCAATTCACCAGCATTCATATTTTTATAATCAAAATCATCAAGCAAGTTAATAATCTCACCCATCGAATAAAAAATCTCCGTCTCTAAATCTTCCTCTGTGTCCTCTAAGGCTTGCGTAGCATGCCAGTCCTCTGTGGTTAAAAAATTCCCAAATCCAAAATCCCCAAACCCAAAATCCATACTACCAACAGAAACAGTTGCCTGCAATCCATCCGGACTCTCCCCAACATTAAAAACCTGATTTATCCGTTTAACTAAATCCGTAAAACCCATTATCTTTCCAACGCCGGGATAATTGTTTTGCAAATAGTTACACATATTATCCATCATGGAAAGGGTAGCCGGATGAAGGGTTAATTCCGTAGAGTCCGAATGAGCGACAACGCTTATTACTTTGGAGCCGCCAAATTGTTCCCTTATAAATTTATCCGACTTTGCTATATCGGTATTTGGTCTAAAATATTCAACCATTACATTATCAATAATTAATTTAGAAAGACCATACAATGAAAAGGCAACAACACACACCGCCAAAAAAATAATTGTTTTTTTCCTCTGCACTATAGATGAAAGGTTTTCTGCAATGAATGTGCTAAACCGTGTTTTTTCATTTTTTATCGTTACCTGTTTTGATAATTTTTTGGGTCCTCTTATAATTAACAAAGCAGGGATTAGAGTAATGGCAACTATAAAAGCGGCGGCAACTCCAAAGCTTGAAAAATATCCGAATTCCCTGCAAGGTACAACTTTTGTAAAACAAAAAGAGACAAAGCTAACAAAGGTAGTAAGCGCGGCAAGAAAAACAGGCTTTCTTATTTTCATTATAACTTCCAAAACAAGGGCAGTGTGTTCTTCTTTTGTCATATCTTTATTGCCGCGGCCTGAAAGATAATGGGTTACAACATGAATACCATACGCGCTTCCTACTGCCGCTAAAATTACGGGCAATACGGTGGAAATAACAGAAAGCCTCATATTAAAAAGCGGCATTGCCCCCATAGACCAAATAACAGAGATGACAACTGTTAAAAGAGGCAGAACAACCGGAGTAAATCCCCTAAAAGAAAAGAACAGTATTGCCAAAATTACAAGAATAACAACAGGAATAAGAAGTACAAGATCGCTATGCATTGCTTCATTAACAGTGGAAATAATTATTGGCATCCCCGTTACATAAACAGTAGTGTTATCTGTAAATATTTCATAAGCTAAATCCCTTATTCTTAAAAAATGACCGGATATTTCTTTAGAAGAAGCTTCTTCTGAACTAATTTTTAAAGGGATCAAAATTTGAGTAGCGGTAAAGTCATCGGAATAAAGCGCTCTTTCATACATATCCCAAGAAAGCAGACGGTGTTTTAAGTCGTCGATATTATCCCTGGCAAGTTTTTCCGCCACAATAGAATCTCCGTCAGAGGTTATATAGTCGGCATTTACAATGGAAGTAACGGCTCTTACAATTGGTACTTCCATTACGGCATCGGTATAGGCATTTATTTGATTAAGGAATTCCGCCTCAAAAATAGTACCTGTTTCCCTTTGAAGCCCCACCAAAATAAAAAAGGAGCTTCCAAATTGCTCGTCTATCCATTGGGAGGTTTTTAGGGCAGGGTCATCATGGGGTACAAAACGAAGGTTATTGTTGTCCAATTCCGCTTTGGGCAGTTGAAGCCCAAAAAACACCGTAATTACCGCAATAACCGCTATTATCAGCCAAGGTTTTTTGTATAGTTTTTCCATATATTTAAAAAATATAACATATTTTTACGAAAGTGGGAAGGGTTGATGGATTGAATTCCCTCTTGTCACCTTCATTCCAAACATGATACGGCAGGCGGCTGGCAGCGTGGGCTGTGAAAGCTCAGGAGGAATTCGCCTACAGAGCCCACCTGCACAAGTGCAGGTAGTTACTCGAGCTGATTTACGAGCGGGTTATCGCTGG
>Ga0099364_10000669_pt1 | contig 58756 bp, 52 predicted proteins | sample TergutTh196P3_FD_73070 | JGI IMG/M metagenome (GOLD analysis project Ga0099364, IMG submission 73070) | Microcerotermes parvus P3 segment gut microbial communities from Pointe-Noire, Republic of the Congo - Th196 P3 | ecosystem: Host-associated > Arthropoda: Insects > Digestive system > Gut ... | reverse complement strand
ATCTAAAGAACAATGGGATGTTTGTTTCTAGGCCGCTGATGATTGTGTCTTTGTTTGTGTTTGCGGTGAATGGGTAGGGTGGTTTCCAGCCAGGTTCCATTTGTGAAAGTTTGCGCGCTCTCCATGTGCCAACAATTCCAAGGGTTAGAAAAAAAAGCAGGGCGGCGCATGACAGAACAATCTCGTAAGCGTTTCGTGCAAGGAGCGATCTTATCAATATAATAAATGCAATTACTAAGACGGCAAATCCTATCGGGGTAAAGAAATTTTTTTTGGCTATTTTTTTTGCCGTAGCAACCACCGCTGACACAAAGGCTACTCTCTTTTTGGCTCTACGGGAACGGAGTTCAGAATATTTTGCAGGGGCGTTTCGGGCGGTATGGAAGGATCACGGGTGATAATTCGGTGCGCCATTGCATGAATAAATATTTCCTTAATAATATCGATACCGACATAATCCATGCCTCTGCAAAGAGCAAGCGATCTTGCAAGACGGGAAATCCGTACGCCTGCGCGCGGAGAAGCAGGGGTTTCAATATCAGGGTGAATCCTTGTCATTCGTACAAGGTTTACAAGGTAGGCTGTAACATCGGGGTGCATTTGCACTTTGTCAACCATTTTTCTCCATTTAATTAAATCCGCACTGTCAATTACGCTTTTAAATTTATCCCACGCATCTATCTTTCCGTGCCGATTTATTATCTCTGTTTCATCAGCGGCGGAAGGATAACCAAGGGAAAGCCTTAGCATAAAGCGGTCTAACTGCGGCACAGGGAGCGGAAAGAGGTGCACTCCTTTTAAGTTCATGGTTGCAATTATAAAAAACGGATCATTTAAACGGTACAGCTTGCCTTCTATTGTAACGCTCTGTTCTTCCATAACCTGGAAAAAACTCCCTTGTGTTTTTGGGGTAAGCAGGTTAATTTCATCACATAACACAAAGTGCGCAAAAACCGGACCCTTGTTAAACACAAGTTTGCCCGTGCTTCCAATAAAGCGGTTGTACCCCAAAATGTCCTGAGGCAAAAGATCCACCGTACATTGAATACGGCTAAACCCTTCCATTTGGGTTCCCAAATCCTCCGGCCGCCACTTAATGGACTGTGCCAAAGCCCGTGCAAGAGAGGTTTTCCCCACACCATGGGAGTCCGCAAGAATTACATGCCCCCCTGCAATCTGCGCCGCAATTATATACTCCAACTTCTGCCTGTCAACCGAGATAAGAGCGCGGATATTATCAATAAGAAGACTAATTGATTGTTTAATGTTTACTGCCATGATTTATTGTATAGTATTATGAGGGGAAGGGCAAGTTATCAGTTCTTCCCTTCTCAGCAATTCGTGCGGCTAGTTTTGTTATTTTCTGATAAAATTTCCGTTCGCTAAGCCTGATTTCTCGTATGCGTTGCAATTGTTCATCAAAATACTCATCTGAAAACATGTGCCCTTTTTTGAGCCTGTCAACATCCATCGTCCAGCCCTGAATGGTATAGTCCTTGACAATCTGGTTAGCCCATTCTCGGAACATCACAGCCCGCTCGTTGTTAACTTTGAAACCTACGGCGATAATGGCTTGGAGACTATAGTGTTCCACTTCCCTTGAAACCATGCGGCTGCCTTCGTTTTGAACTATTAAGTATTTCTTAATAGTTGCCTATAACTTTCTTATATATTTTACATCAATTTCCGCAGCTCGATTTTCAATGTCGATTTCGCCCCTAATTTCCACTTGGTCATTTGGTCCGACAGATAAATCAAGCAATGCCCATAAATCACGATCAATTTCGATAATAATATTACCGGTTGAATCTTGGAATAAAAATTTTTCCCGCCCAAGTGATCGTACAATATTCCCGATCAAAATAACCAATGTATCATCCGGCAGAACTCTTGCCTGACTAACAGTAACCGTTTGCACCTGCCTTATCCTTGTTCCGACCCCCGGCCCCGTGAATCCTTGTCCATAAATGGTACTTGCCGAAAAAACAGCTAACAAAAAATACCCAAATAAATTCTTTTTCATATTTAACTCCTTTGTGGATATATAGAATATAAGTAAAAGAATGGGGGATGTAAAGTGGGGTTTTTAAGAGTTTGGGAGTTATTATCTCTATTGTTTTTATATTTTGGGTGTATGTGAATGAGTGGGGGTTGGCAATGGTAGGTATGGCGTTAAAAAGAGTTATAATATATACTGATAAGGAAGGAGAAATAAATGCTGGGAGCAATTATAGGTGATATTGTAGGATCGCGGTTTGAATTTAATAATCTTTTAAGCAAAGACTTTGAGTTGTTTACCGTTGATTGTTTTGTAACCGATGACAGTATAATGACACTTGCTGTTGCAAAAGCAATTCTAGCTTGTAATGGTGATTGGAGTTTGCTTAGTAAAAATACTGTAGAATATATGCAGAAAATTGGCCGCAAGTATCCGGATTGTGGTTACGGCGGTATGTTCAAGAAGTGGATGTTCGATGATGATCCCAGACCATACAATAGTTTTGGCAATGGAGCCGCCATGCGTGTTTCTCCATGCGGTTTTATCGCCAGTACAGAAGATGAAGCAAAGCTGCTCTCTAAAAAAGTTACAGAAGTTTCGCATAACCACCCCGAAGGATTAAAAGGCGCAGAAGCTGTATCTATTGCAATATTTATGGCGCGCAGCGGAGCGTCAAAAGATGAAATAATGTACAGAATAGTGCAGGATTACTACGCTCTTGGATTTAATCTTGACGATATTCGTGGTTCATATCAATTTGATGAAACTTGTCAGGGAACTGTACCGCAGGCAATTAAAGCTTTTTTGGAATCGGTATCATTCGAGGATGCCATTCGTAATGCGATAAGCGTTGGCGGTGATAGCGATACCTTGGCAGCCATTACCGGCAGTATTGCAGAGGCTTATTACGGTGTTCCTTTTGATATAAAATGTAAGGCACTTTCTTTTCTTGATAACGAGTTGCGCGGGATTTTTCGGGAGTGGGAAAAATATATCCGAAAAACTCAGCCTCTCCGAAAATTTATCGCTCTTACAAAATACATAGGCAAATTGGAAAATGACGGTAGTCTTAGTCAATTTTATGCTGAATTTTATCATTTTGTTTTAGTATATCCTGAATTCGATTTAGGCAAATATGAAGACATTCTAAAAGCAAATGAATTAAAATGGGAAACGGACTCGATGAAATCCGCCGATGCGGCTAATCTTGGCGAGCAATGCATTCTTGCACTCTTAACAGGCATTTTCCGCGCCGATCATTTTTCCAAAGGTGTTTTGAATGAATTTATTAAAGAGGGATGTGTAGAGAAATGGCTTAACCGATTAAATGAACTTGATAATGAACGAAAACCCGAAGAAGACAAACCTGCTCTTAATTATGTAAAGATTCGGCTGCAACCTTTCAAAAAAGGTATTGCAAGTGAATTACATATAACTAATAAGCAGGCAGTTATTAAAAGTAATATGCATGATGGCGGAAGTGTTACCCATCTGTATGAGTTTGGCGAATCAATCGAATTTGGCGAGTTTTGCTTAAACGCCATGAGAGACTGTCTTGAAGCCGATGGGTGGAAAGACACTCGTGTTATTAATGAAACAGAGTTCATTGCATATCTCTATGAACTTGAAGTTGAATTTGAAGATGGCGCTGTAGTAACGCATCACGGAGCTTTTAATCGTGCTCATATACCGGAAAAAGCTTTTAAGGTTTTTATCGAAACAATCCAAATGATAATAAAAATATTTGGTTTTGGAAGTATAGTACATCTTGATGGATTTATGAGCGCTATTAAACACGGTGAAGTTAAATACTGCGGCGTTGAATATTCTAACGGCAGTAGAATTTATCACTATCGAACGACTGATTTACGAATTGATGTCGGCGATACTGTTATTGTTCCTGTTGGAGACAATAACCACGAACAGGAAGCTGTTGTTGTTACCGTAGAACATTGCCGATGGGATAATACGCCGTACCCGCTTGAAAAGACGAAAGAAATAATCAGAATGGCAGGGGATAAAGAAAACAAGATTACCACCTTGCGCCTACCAAGAGGTTATGCTCCATATTTGCGGCTTTCGGATGGGGTTGAGGGGGAGTAGAGGCAATTATCATATTAAGGTCTATAACTTTCTTAAATATTTTACATCATTTCCACTTGGTCATTTGGAACGACAGATAAATCAAGCAATACCCAATAACTTTTCCTTGCATACAGCAGGAATGGCAATTGTCTTTAATCTTGAATGTTCTCCTTTTATGATGATAATATCTCTTTTGGGGCAGTCTAACACTTTTGATAGAAATGAACGCAAGCTATCATTTGCTTTTCCGTCTTCGGGCGGGGCTGCTATACGAACACATAGACGGTTTTCCTTAACGCCAATAATTTCGTTTTTTGAAGCCCTTGGGGTTATTTTAAGGTTTATGTGGATTGTGTCGTTAATATTTTTTTGTTCTTTTGTATATGTTGGCATATTACACTACTTGTTTATTGCTGATATATAATTGTATGGTGAACTTTCATGGTATTAATCGCTCAACTAACCAGAAAACAGTTGTTATTGGGTTTTGTTCTGCAAAAGGGCGTTCATATTGTAGGGCATATAGTTTCTGGGCATTTTTTAAAGCCACATTTTGCCGTTTTTGCAACAGATAATAAATATCTTCATCATTCTTTTTATATGGTTTTTTCAATAGTTCAGTAAGTTTTTCTTTGAATTGGTTTCTAGACAAAGCAGAGTCATAAAAATTAAAATGTAACATATACCATATTTCAAAAGCTTCTATGGAATAAGCACATTTAATTTGATTTTTTCGAGCAAGTAAAATTGCACTTTTAAATTGTTCGATTGAAAAATCATCTTTGTCAAAAACACACCATACTTCAATATAAGGTTCCTTTCTTTTTTGGGCTTCGTCTTTCAATCTAACAGCTTCATTTATAAGAGATAGTGTATTATAACCTGTTCCATGAATATCAATCTTGTCATAAACTTCCGGATTTTCAGGAAATTTTTTAAAGTAATTTGGTTCGGTTTTTTCACCCTCGCAAACAATTAAAAAACGACGCAGGTTTCTGGTGTTTTCAAGACGAGATAATATTTTTGGTTTGTGAAAATTTTTAGTTTGCTTCATCATTTTCTAACCCTATCCGTAGTAAAATTTCATCAAGGTAAGGAATAGCACCGTATTTTCCGTGTAAGTAATTTTTATTATATGATGCATCTTTTCGTACCGGCTCTTTGTATTCCACCAAGGAATATAAATCTGTAGCTCCATATTGATCCTTTTCACAAAACCAGATTTGATCACGGCGAAAAAGTTTGTTTGTCATTATATTAACCGCATGACAAGATATAGCTAACTGGGCATTATTTGGATTAGTTACAGGAGAGTTGAATAATTTAATAATTCCTTCAATGATAAGCGGATGAAGCATTGTATCGAATTCATCGATAAAAAGAGGTGTACCACTTTCCAACGCACCAAGGATATGACTTGAATATGAAAAAAGTTTTCGTGTGCCGGACGATTCTTCAATCTCATCAAAGTATTTTTCTCCTGCCGGTTCGTTTTCATCATAGATAGTATGACCAAATAATATTTTTTCAGTTTGTGCTTTTGGATATTTACTGCTTAAAAGTGCTGCCATATCCGGATCCGGTATATTGCTAAAGGCAGGGATGTGTTCTGTTTTATAGTTCGTAATCTGTATATCAGCGTATTTAAGAAATTCAACAATTTTCTTTTTATAATTAGACTGATTAGGAGAAAGAAGCGTTAAATCATTCAACCCATACAAAACACTTATTTTTCTAAAATACTTAACAATTTGGGCTGATATTTCCCCATTGTTTTGAGCGCATACAGACAGGAAGCTGCAATTATTGCGGACAGAAAGTTTCCCCCTTGCTCCTTCCCTAAAATGAGTGGAAAAGTCAATTTCTTGAAAACTTCGTTCAAAAAGCATTACTTCCCGGACATTATATACGGCAAAAAGGTACTCCGCTTCTACCTGTTCTTTGTTTACAGAGAAGCCATAGCGGTATCGTATTATTTTGTCGCCCTCTTTAATAAAGAAAACAATTTCAAAAATCGATGGTTCTGCCTCTGTTTGCTTGGATAAAGCAAATGATTCCGTTTCGATTAGATCATCTACCTGTTTCCGAGGTCCGGAATGGACAGAAAATCTAAGAAAAAAGACAAGGGCTTTGAAAAAATTAGATTTCCCACTGGCATTGGCTCCATATATAACCGCAGTTTTATTGAATTTGAGGTTTTTTTCCAACTCAAAGGTGTTCGATTCTAACAAATCCTTGTCTTTTGTCGAAAGCATGGAAAAAGTACTCTTTTCCTTGAATGAGCGGTAATTTTTCACTGTAAATTCGGCTATCATTGTGGCTCCTTAGGGTATAGTATAACAGAAAAAAGAGCAAGATACAAGCGAATTTTGTGATTTTTTCTCATTTTTCAGGATTTTCTCTTGACGATTGATGGGAATTTGCGTATATTTTGGTTAAAGGGTTGGTTTTGTTGTAAAAAATGGAAAGGAAAAAATATGAAAAATAAGTTAGTTTGGTATGTTGCTTATGGTTCTAATATTTTAAGAGAACGATTTATGGTTTACATAAATGGAGGTTGTTTTCGTGAATACTGTAAATCATATCCGGGCTGTTCTGATAAAACACCGCCAATAAAGGACAAACCATATACATTACCATACGAACGATATTATGGTCGAAAATCATCTAATTGGAACAATGAGGGAGTAGCATTTATTGATATAAATAAATTGGGAAACACTTGTGGTCGTGCATACTTAATAACAATTGAACAATTTAATTGTATTCAAGAGCAAGAAGGGAATAATGATAACTGGTACGGTTGTATTGTCGAAATGGGGTGTGATGAAAACGATATTCCGTATAAAACTTTTACAAGTAGAAATCGCCATCCCGATAATGCACCAAGTAATGAATATCTAGCCATAATTAAAGAAGGAATGAAAGAATTAGAGGACTGTAAATAAATCCCTTTTGGGGCAGTCTAACACTTTTGACAGAAATGAACGCAAACTATCATTAGCTTTTCCGTCTTCGGGTTGGGCTGTTATACGGACACAAAGGCGGTTTTCCTTAACGCCAATAATTTCATTTTTTGAAGCCCTTGGGGTTATTTTGAGGTTTATGTGGATTGTGGCGTTAATATTTTCTTGTTTTTTTTCTTGTGCCGTCATATTACACTACTTGTTTATTATTTTATGTGATAATTTGATAAATGGGAAGGGTATAAAGACAGGTTTTCCCTTGACGATTGACAAGGAGCCTAAAGTTATAGTAAAATTGAGTTAACATATATGCCATTAATTCAATGTCCAGAATGCGACAAAAAGGTATCGGATCGAGCGGAGTTGTGCCCTCATTGCGGTTTGCCTGCCAACTATTTCAACACATCTATAAAATTAGATGTTTCTAAAACATCTACTAGTAAAGCATTGTTTGATCTAGCAGAGTTCCGCAATATTTTAATTTCCTTTGAGCATAGTTACCAAACCTTCTTCAAAGCCAATCACTATATAACGGCAAGGGAATTATCAGGACTTAAAAGGTCTTTTGAAAAATGGGCGGAACTACTTTCTGAAAAGACAGTTTACGACTATTGCAAGGAGAATGCTTCAAAAAATGCCATTAATATGGAAACCGTTAGCTCTTGCCTGCGACGGTATGAAACTCTTGACCAAGATACAGAAAGACGCAACAACCTATATATCGACCGCATTTTAGAACAGGATAAAAACTATTACGACAATCTATTAAAAGAAATCGATCCTAATATTAAACTAGATGATGAACAACGAAGAGCAGTTGTAACAGATGATGATTATTGCCTTTTGATAGCAGGTGCAGGAGCTGGAAAAACCACAACAATGGCTGCAAAAGTAAAATATTTAGTAGATAAAAAACGCATTCCCCCAGAAGAAATTATCGTTATTTCTTATACAAATAAAGCGATAGATGAACTTGTAGAACGAATTAACAAAAAACTTCGTATTCCTGCAAACATTTGTACCTTCCATAAGTTTGCTTATGATATAGTTCGAAAATTTAGCGAAACTCCGCCCGAAGTAAATTATTCGGCTTTTAATATTATTATTGAAATGTTGGAAAAAGAAATTTTTAATGATAAAAAATTATTACGAAAAGTTTTATTGTTCCTTGGTTATTATTTTGATCTACCATCTGACATCTTAAAATATGAAAGCCTTAATCATTTTCATTTGGCAAAAGCAGCACAAGATTATGAAACAATAAAGAGCGGTGCGGGGGATTATGTACGAAAAATAGCTGAGCAACGCGGACATAAAATGCGGACAATAACAGGTGAGTATCTACGGTCGGTACAGGAAACTCAAATTGCCAACTTTTTATATCTTAACGGATTAGATTATGAATACGAACCCGTGTATCGTTATTCCATTGAAGGGGCAAGAAAAAAATATACGCCGGATTTTATCATCAGACAGGGAGAACATGAAGCATATTTAGAACACTATGCCATCAGCGAAAGTGGTTACAGTAACATTCTTACACCTCAAGAAATAGCCAAGTATTCATCTGCAATAAAGGATAAAATAAAACTTCACCGCATGAAGGGAACTACATTATTGGAAACTTGGGCATGGTATAAAGATATGCGACCACTTTCAGAACACCTTAAAGAAGTACTTTTAAAAGAGGGATTTATTCTTAAAGAACGAGATTTTTCGGAAGTATATAAAAAAATTGTTGATACCAGTAAAGATAAGTATATTTATAAGATGGTACAATTTCTGCTTACATTTATTGCTCAATTCAAAACATGCGGTTATGATGCAGGTGGATTTAAAGTGTTGAAGGAAAAAACAGACAATCCCCGAACACATCTGTTTTTAGAAATAGCAGAAAAAGTTTTTGATTATTACCAAAAACAACTTTCGGCTAAAAACCGTATTGATTTTGAGGATATGATTAACGACGCCCATTTTTATCTTGCTGAAATTGCACGACAGCAATTGGAGCTACCGTACAAATACATCATAATTGATGAATTCCAGGATATTGCTCGACAACGCTTTAATCTAACTAAGCGATTGAGTGAAATAACAAAAGCAAAAGTAGTTGCTGTAGGTGATGACTGGCAATCCATTTTTGCGTTCTCTGGTTCTGAAATCGGTTTATTTACTCGTTTTCTAGAACTTATGGGAAGCGGTGTAGAAATGAAAATAACTCACACCTACCGGAATTCTCAGGAATTGATCGATATTGCAGGGGGTTTTGTGCAAAAGAATACCTCGCAAATTAAGAAAAAACTAATATCACCCAAACACCTTGTTGATCCGATTGTTCTTATGGAATTTGATGATACTTTTAAACCTGATTATGCAATGGCAGAAGCTGCAGAACAGACAATTGAACGAATTATTAACGAATATGGTAAAGAATCTTCTATACTGCTTCTTGGACGATACAATTACGATAGTTATAAAATATGCAGGACAGGCAAATTTACTGAGTTGCCTGGCAATCGTATCAAATGCACAAAATTTCCCAATGCAAATATTACCTTTATGACTACTCATAGTGCAAAGGGTCTCGGTTTTGATAATGTGATTTTGTTAAATATGTTTGAAGGAAAATTTGGTTTTCCTTGCCAGTTGGAAGATGATCCTATTATGAAATTAGTGCGTTTTGAAGATACATCAATTCCTTTTGCTGAGGAACGACGACTTTTTTATGTTGCACTTACTCGCACAAAAAACAGGGTTTATATACTTACTCCACAAAAAAAGCCATCGCGTTTTCTTATCGAATTAATCAATGACTATAAAATACCGCACAGCAGAAATGTAAACATGGAAACTGTAGATTTATTCCGTCTTCGCTGCCCAACTTGCCGTTACCCACTTAAACATGAATTTAATAAGAATTATGGCATGGGGCTCTATATATGCACCAACGAACCGGAAATATGTGATTTTATGACAAATAATAAGACTTATCTTCATGATATTTATAAATGTACCAAATGTGCTGATGGCTATATGGTTGTAAAGTCAAAGGGCAATGAAGCATTTTATGGTTGTACTGGCTATGACACCCATGATAAATCGGGATGCCGTAATACCCGACCTATTCCTTGTAAATTGTAATGTTCAATGTGCCGTTCAACTTGACGGCTATCCTCTGACCGGATAGTCCTGGTTTTTAGATATGGGGGGCTGATAAGCCCCTTTTTTGTGTTATTTGCTATTTTCTTTGTTTTCATATACTGATAAAATGAAGTCTGCCATTGTCATAGCAGAGTTTACAATCAGTCGTGTATGATATTCGTAAACTTTTATTCTTTTTGACCCAAGACCATGAGCATCACTTCCCCCACTGTTTCTCATTTGAGATATGGAAGATACTATTTTTTCCAAACCAGATAAGAGTATATTTATTCTTTTATCGTTATCCTTGTGTTGGTGCATATTGTAGAGTGTTTTAACTTGATTGTATAGTTTTCCAATATCTCCACTATCTGATGGTTTTTCGTCTTTTTTTTCAATAACATAACAGAAAACCTCTTCTAATAGGGTTTTGGATTTTGTAATTGCACTATCATAGTTGTTATCACTAATATCTTTCATTGCTCTATCAGATAAATCTTTAATATATGCTCTGTCAATATTTTTTACAGATGGAGCTTCAATAGAAATGCTTTCCCCCAATTTTTTAATATAAAATTTATTATTAACAATAACAAGTTCATTTTCGCTAAAATATAATATTCCATTTATTTGTTGCAGTATTTCTTCAATAATTTGTTTATGTATCTTATCTATTGTTTCGGGTTTTTTCCCTTTAAGTTTATCTACAAATTGTTTCTTTGAAAAAAGATATGACAATAGTTCTGATATTTTATTATTATCTATGCAATTTTTTATCAAGTCGTCTAAATATGACCACCTGCTTACACTGTTATAAATTACTGGAAAGCCAAATGTATTGGAAATATCACAGATTGCAGGACCGCTTAAATAAGGCATTGATATAGAGACAACTTCGCTCCCGTCATTTGGGTTTATTTCTCCAAAAGATCCATCACCATCAAGTATAGCCAATATTTTTTTACTTCGTAAAAGCTCAAAAAGGCTTTGGGTTTTTTTATTTATTTTATTAATTTGCATTTATAAGGTATCCTTTAATCTGTAGGAGTATAACTATATTTTCAATCATTTTTTCTCCTTGATTGTTATTCATTTTGATATATAAAATTCAAGAATTCATCGCCAATGATGGTGGTCTTTTTTCTGCGAGATGATTGTGGGTATTCAGGCATATTAAATTCAATTCGTTCTATAAGACCGTCATCTTGTAACTGGTTTATTATTATTTTTGCAAGTTCTCTGTCCTTTACAAGTTCTGGTATTTCATCAGTAATGTAGTCGATAGGTTTCTCCTGACCATGATGTACAGTGGTACGCATCATATTTCCTGGACTTGGATTTGCTTCTCTTTGAATTCTATTATCGTACTTTTCATAATTATCTTCTGAATAACATTTCAATACTTTAATAGCAAGAAGTGTATATTTATCCAACAAGGAAAGGTATATGAGTTTTTTCTCATTTGCTATATCAGTAATAATATAAGAATTGTAAAGGGCATTAGCGAAAAGTTTACATTTCTCATTTTGGTATGTTTTAAGTGCGCCAATAGTAGCAGACTGGACACAAGAATAAAAAAAATCATCATTTGCTAAATCTGACATAGTACATTCAATTTTAGATAGTCTTTCTTCTACCATGTTTTGCCATTCTTTCTGTCGTTTGGAAACAATAAATTCTTTTGATAAACCCATATATTCTGATAAAAAACTACCTGCAATAGGAACAGCATTAACTGCTGCTTTGATAGTAGCTAGTGTAACATCCTTTATTGTTTCTTTAATTTCCATAATTAACTCCTTTTTAGAATAAAAAATATTATCCTATTGATTATTATAGTATGGTTTATAGTATTGTAATAATATATCATTAACAATATTATTTATTATAATAAACAATTCTTGCTTAGTTATTTCTTCATTGTCATATTTTTGAAAACTAGAAATAATAATATTTAAATCAAAATATGTATCGATTTTTTTTAATATGTTTGTATATTCAGATTCATCAATATATGTTAAAAAATAACCGATGTCTAAAAAGAATTTTATATAAAACCATATATTTTGAACAAATTCAATATCACGAAAAGAAAGTATTTTTTTATTTAGTTCATTTAATGTTGATAAGTAACTGTTTTCTAATTCGTATAAAACCCAATCTTTTTTTACACACATTAGAATATTTTTATTGGCAGTATATTCGTCATAAATTATGGTAAAATAATATAATGGTATTTCATTAATACCCAATGTTTTCTTTTTATGTATTTCAATATATTCATTTATGTTAGAAATGCAATGACCTATTTCATGGAGTAATGTAAAAAGAGTTAGTTCGTATACTGGATTTTCATTTTGCAATTCACCAGATAATATATGCACAATTAGTTGGAAATATTCTGACCTTAAAATAATAATATTTTTATTTTTCTCTTTCAAATATATAGTTTTTCCAAAACCTTTGCCTTCAGGTGTGTCTGTATAGCCTTCTTCAGGGTTAATATTTCTTATTACTTCGCCGTAAATATTTTCATCAGCAAATATTATTTCTTCTATATAATCAATTGAAAACTCTAGCTTCTTACAAAATTGTTCTACTAAAGAAGAAACACTAAGCAAAGTATTTTCGTTTGTTGTTATATTATCAGACTTTAATATTATATGCATTATACCCCTACTCCAACAAAAACCCATACTCATAAACTTTTGGTTTTATTTTTTCTGCCAATACTTTAAGTGAAGAACGTAAATCGCTAATTAAGGCATTATATGTATCATCACCGCTTTTATTGTTCATTTTTCCGCTATCATCTCTGCCTTGAAAATATTCTCGAATATCATATAAACTGGCATTTACATTAACAGAAGGCTGGGCGTGGTAGTATTGCCACAGTTTTTTGCCTGCTTTAAATACGGCTTTGGCTTCGGTAGAGAATTTTAATGGTTTGTATTTTTTAGTATAATCAAAAAACAAATCTGAATAGCCGTTTGGTATTATTTTTCCTCTGATAAAACTCGTCATAAAATGACTGTCAAAATTACTTCGAGCATTAACTTCTTCTTCAGTAAAAGGTATCCAGTGGTTTACTCCATATTTTGATTGAATGTTAGTGTTAAAAATTGTAAAAGTAAAACAATCACTTTGAAATTCAGTATCATCTTTCCAGCCGTCATTTGGATAGAGAAACTGGTCGCGGTCATTAAGCCAATCTGCATTAATACAATGTCTGACTGTAAAATAGATAGAAACCGCAATTAGATTTTCAACTGCAATCATGGTATGACGCCCGCCTTTAATTTTTGGCCTGTTTACATCATCAATATAAACATCTCTTTGATGTTGAAAATCATTGCCTACTGAAGCCAAATGCCCTATGTAATTTTCTAACATTTCATTTGATTGATGTTCTAACCATTCGCTTATATATTTAACTTTGTCATAAGAAATAATTTCTTTTTTTCCAATATAACCGCCGTTTTGTTCATAAAGAGCTGCTTTAATTTTTTTAAACCGCTCTTTTGTGGACAAATCCCAAACAAAAAAACCAATAGGAAATTGCCCTTTAACATTATCAAAGCTGTCAGCAGGAACAAGAAATAATTTTTTTAATTTTGGATTAAAGTATTCTCTAAAAAGAGCAAAATTTGGCGCCTGCAATATTTTTAGTTTTGAGAAATTTGCAAGTGTACAATCGGGTATTTCACTGTATATTCTTACAAAAAATTGAGCAAATAGTTCGCCGCTTGCTTTCCCTAATTGTTGTTTATAGCGTGATTGTATCTTGCTTATCTGTATGCCTTTTCTTCCTTTTCCAATTTTTGCATCCCCTTCTGCATACGGCGGATTGATATAAATAATCAGTTTTTGTCTTCTTTTTTCGTTGTTTACAATATCCCGTAAACTTTTAGGCAGTTTATCAAAACTGTCATTCAAAAAGTCAAACTGAAACACATGATCCGCAAGTAAGTTTGCCCCATTCTTAATACGGTCTTTCATTACATCAACATCGGCTTTATCAAGCGTGGAAGCCCAAATATTGTATTTGTTTGTTAACCCTGCCAAGAGATTGCCTGTTCCTGCGGCACAATCCCAAATAACATATTCGTCCTGCCAATCATCGCCTAATACATCGCCGATATATTTTTGTGAAAGTTCTACCCACTGGCGAGGAGTAAAAAAGGAGCCCTTTCTTTCTCTGATGTCCTGCGGTACTAATAAATCCCTGCGGTTAATTATATAATCCCAATATTCCTCTAAAGGCGGTCGTTCGTATTTATCCCAAAATGCTTTATGAGCTTTTTGGTTATCGTTAAAACCTACTTCCTTGTATAATGAAAAACCTGCATTATCAAATTTTTTGTCAAATTTATATTGGTTATTTTGCAGAATAACAAATAATTTATCTTTAAGAGTTGTATTTTCTCTTGACAATAAATCTGCAAGGAAAAAATCGCCATCTATAATACCTGCTTTTTTTACTGCCGCCCAATCTATACCTATAGATTTTTTAACTTTATCAAGCCATTTGCTGTAGATTATTACAAAATTATTTTTATTGATTTGAAACTTTGCCGTTATGTTTCCTGCAACAAGATTTTCGTTTATAAAGTTGATAATTTCTTTTTTATCTGTATCAAAGTTGAAAATAACAATATTTTTCTTTGACAGTTTTTCTACTTTCTTTTTTGTTTTTAAGAAGTCATCTGTTGTATGATTGCTTGGAGTGATATTCCAATTAACATCATTGTCACTGTAAATTGGCAGTATATCGTGGAAGGGTATAAAAGCTATTTTCTCTGTATCAAAACAACCAATAAAAGGCGGGGGTAAATGTTCCCCTTTTTCGTAGGTTTTCTTGGTTGTTAAGATTAATTGGGTGAGCATTGAATGTATGTCGGCTATCCCCTTCTTACTCTCTGCCCATAGGTAATGGCGTGTCCAAATGTTGCCTTTTAGGGTTTTTGCTTCGGTTACAATAAAGTCAATATTACCGATGTTTGGTTGGTAGGCATATTTCGAGGAGCTAAAAAAATCGCGGAAAACATCCGCCTTGAAGGTTTCTTCTTTTTGTATGCCGCTATATTTTGCCATTATAACCTCACTTTATCACACCTTATGAACACAAGCCAGTACCCGCCCGGTAATTCTTATGCCGTCTATATCCTGCCCGGAAAAGTGGCGAGGTTCATAGGCTTTGTTGGCACTGATGAGGATTATGGTCTGATTTTTTGTATCAAAATCTACCCTTTTAACCATGAGGGTATTACCTACAGAAACTACATATATCCCGTTACCTTCTTTTAGACCGGGGTGGAATATGGCAATATCGCCATCGTTAATGTGTTCATCAATCATACTGTCCCCTGCAACATAGACAGCTAACAGTTTTTCCGGTTTGTAGGGGGCAATGATGGAACGAGGAACTTGAAAAGCATGCTTTTCGATATAATCTTCTACTTCTTTGCCTTGCCCTGCGGCGGCTTCCTGATCCAGTAATTCAATCAATACTGTGTCGGGGTCATAACCGGAGCTGCCCATACCTGTTAGAAACCAGTGTAAATTGATATTGTAGGTCTGCCGTAGGGCTTCCATAACTTCACGAGAGGGCTTTAACATTCCGCTTGATATTTGGTAGCCCATTGCTTTTGAAAGCCCCAAACTTTCGGCAAAATCCTTTTTGGACAAGCCGCTTCCTTGTTGGATAAAATTATAGCGATCTGCTTCGCTTTCCATTGACAACCTCCGACAATTGGTATAGAATTACTATACTGTATAGATTATATACTATACTGAAAATAATGTAAAGAGGAAAATTTATTATGGCTATAAAAATGGTAACTGTCGATGAGTATGACCGCTCAAAACGAGGGAAAACGCCTTATCAAGGTGATTATCCAAAACCTGGTCCGAAAACAGAAAAGATTGAAGAACATAAGAGAAAATGGCCTAAGAAAAAGTAGGTAAAAAAGGGCATTTATGACGAATTTTCTCATCGGAACAAGCGGGTATTCTTATAATTAATGGTATTGGAAAAATATTTTATTACTTAATTTTCCCACATACATTTATCCCTAAGTCTATTGGACAATTACGACAAAATAATGTTTGGCAATTTAAACAGTTCTTTGGCGTTTTATTTCTAAATCTGCTAAATATTTCAGATTCCCATACTTCCTTTATTGTGTTTGATTTTAAATCTACCGCAAATTCTGAATTATCAATCAGGAATGAACACGGATAAGCTTTTAACTCGCTATCAATGTACATTGAAAACCGACCTGCTTCGCAGAATTCCAACGATTCCTTGCAAATAAAATCACAAAAGTTGTATAATGCAGGAGATTGGCAACTATCAAACCCAAATTTAAATGAATATTTGTAATTATTTAATATACTTAAAAAAGTAATATATTTTTCATCTTTAGCTGACAGCATTTTTTTTGCCTTCCCAAATCCTACAGGTTTGTATAATAAAAAAATAACTGCATTAATTCCTTTTGGAAACAAATTGTATTTGATACGATGATAAGCTTCGTCTATGTTTTCTTTATGTAAGACGAAATGAATATTTGTTTTGCATCCGACTTTTACTAATTCTTTAATAGCTTTAATTGTTTCCGGGTTGCTTTCTTTATTATTTGAGGTTAATTTTGAATAAAACGATACTGCTACTGCTCCACAGTATTTTTTAATACATTTTATTTCATTTTTAGTGATTGCAAAACCACTCGTAGTTATATTTGGAACTATATTTGATTCTTTAGTAATGTTAAGTATTTCCTCAAAATTTTCATGTTTATTTGGATCTCCTGCTCCTCCCAATGCAATTTGAAATGTAGCTCCTTGAGTCTGAGAAATGATGAAACTATAATCATTTATACTCATATTAGGGTTATTGTCTTTTTTTTTAGCCTTTTGATAACAATCTATACCACAACTTTTACATATGTCTTTTGATGCACAGTGACAATGCCCCATAATACCAATATCTAACAATTCAGGAAATGAACGGAAGCAAGGTAATTCATTTGATTCAATATTGTTTTTAATTATATTGCTACGAATTAAAAACCCATTTTTTTCATTAAAATACTCGTAGAAATTATATTTTTTATCATAATAAGTTTTCATTTACCAAATACAATTCCTTCCGTCCATATAAAAATCTTTCTTATCTATAATGAAATAATCGCAAGTCATAAAAACGGTAAAATAACCTTCATCTGAAGATGTTCTTCCTGTATATGTTTTAAAACCTTTCCTTTTTAGTTTTTTGAATTTATCAGCACTTTTTTTACCAAAAACTTTTAATATACTATTATATGTAGGGTTTTTGGAATCGGAATGGTGCCATCTCAAATTATTATCAATACCGCTGAATATAGAATTAACAAGTTGTTCACCAGCACTTTTAATTAAGGAATTCGGTTCAAAACCTAATTTTTCCAATAAATAATCTTCAGTTAACTCTTCTTTGGAAATAATTAAAAAATTAGTGGAAGAACTATTCGTAACAAAACCGTCTCTAATCTTCATATAAGTCAAACTCCTCAAAACTAGATTTTTCTTTACTAATTATTTTTAGAATATTTTCTGATATGACATTGTCTTCTAGATCATCGTTAAGAAGTTCTCCTGCTCTAAACTTTTCGGTATATTGTTTTTCTGAATAATATGCTTTATGTTTCTTTAATTTAACAATTTCGTGTTGGAAAAGATTATGTTTTTTTTCAAGATAGTCTATAAAAGAAGAATATTCTTTTTTATAATATTTCTTATAATCTTTTATTAACAAACAAGAATTTTTAAAATAGTAATCATGTATTCTTGTGATTGTTTGTCCAATGTAGCTTTTAGGCTTAATTCCTAACACCTTAAAGAAATATGATTTTTCCAGATGATAAGATTTATTATAATATACATATGTTCCAGTATCTATCATTAGAGTCTCCTTCCTGATTTAATCAAACAGGCTATCTTTTCCACATATGAATTATTAGACTCGTTTCTTGATAACCATTCAATAAAATTATTTTTATCGTTTTCTCCAATATTAAATTTTATAATACATTTCTCAATATTTTGGTTAAATTTTCCTATTTCATTCATTATAATTAAAATCCATTTTATATTATTTGAAATATAATTTTGTTGTAACACACTTGAACAAAATGTATTTAATATGTAAGATGAATCATTGTCATTTTCGTCTATCATATCATTTATAATCATTTTAATACTGTTAACCTCATGACCTAATAATATTCTAATAAATAGTTCTATTGTCAATCCACATCCAGCAATTTCATTGTTTAATAAAATAATTAACATATTCCAAAAATCATGAATATATTTCATAGACTTAATTATATATTCTAATTCAAATTCTTCTAAGTAGCTGCAGTCTGAAATAATCATTATTATTAAAAAATCATAAAAAATAATATCATGTTTTTCGAATTCATCATAGATTATTTTATCGTCATATTCTTTGATGATTTTCTTGCATACATCAATATGAACTGGATTATTAGATACATTTTTTAAATAGTAATATGAATATTTCAAAACACCTTCTAAGGGAGATAGTTTATTTTCATAAAGATTATTTAAAAAATAAAAAAGCTGATTATAATCTATCGTTTCCTTATTTTCACATTCAAGTAATATTTTTCTTGATATACAAAAATCTCGCAATTCATGAAAAACAAAATAGACCACTTCCTTTTCTATCTCAGTTATTCCAATACCAGTTTTAATGGTTTTATTAATAATTAAATTTTCATCTAACATTGTTTTGAATTTATATAAATCAGCAGAATCTAGCTGCAAGGCATCTATTGGTACATTATCATATAAGTTATTTGTCATCATATATGAAATTATTCTGTCTAGTATTTTTTGAAAGTCTATAGCAAAACCAGATTCAGAGAATTTATTAGCTATTTGCTTCACATATAGTTTATATATCTCTGCATTTCTCAGTTCAAGCGTATTCACCTCTTTATTTTTATTAACTTCAAAAAATATTCGCATCAATAACAAAGAAGAAAATAATTTTTCCTTAGCTGAACCAATTATATTTCCCTTTACATTAAAAAATGTTTGATAGCAATTCAATGCTTTTTCTTTTGCCCTAGAATTATATTTAGCTTCATTAATATTAAAAAATGTAAATTGTGGATAAATATTATCAAACAATTTTCTAAACCGATCATTAAAATACTCACTTCTGCATGATGTAATTATTTTTATTCTATTATATTTATTTAATATACAAAAAATAGATTTAATATCATCATAAAAAGATATATTATCATTTTCATTTAATGCATCAATAACAAAAAAAATATATTTTTTCTTAAAGAATAAAATAATAGAATAAAGTCTTATAAATAATTCAAGTTTTATATATTTAAAAAACAATAATTTTGGAATATTAAATATATCATATAAATATTCGGCAGCCTTTCCTTTTATTTCTTTAGCATCAATAAATATGCAGGGTTGACCATATTTCATAACAGTTTCAGAAAAGTTACACAATAAATTAGTTTTTCCATTTCCAGCACTTCCTAAAAATAAAACATGATTTGTATTGCACATTGATAGCATTTTACTAGTATCTAATATTAAATCATCATATCTATAACATAAGGATTCTATTATATAAGGTAAATCGCCAACATCATCTTTTAAACATTCTTTGAAATTTTTATTACGTATATTATTAATAAATAATTTCATATCATCAATATGTTTTTGTATTTTATTTAAGTTTGCATAAAAAGGAATGAAAATATTTAATTTTGTATTTTTTATCAAAAGTTTTCCTATATATGAGTATTTTAATAAATTGAAATAATTTATAATTTTTAATTTCCATTTCTTTCCGTGTAAAAAATATCTAAGAAGTTCTTTTGAATTATTTAATTCAATAAAAATATCGGGAATATATTTTCCTGTTGACTTATGTATATCAATTTTATGCTGAGATATTTTATTTATTAGAGATCTCCATCTTATATTTATATGAAAAACGAAACAAATAATAGTTATTAAAGAAAAGAATATAATAATTAATTCTTTAATGTTTATATAATTTACCAAGAAATATTCTATATATTTGAAAATTGGTAATTGAAAAAATGAATGAAATTTATTTTGTATGGTATATGACATAATATTACTTATCCTTTAGTAAAAATCATTAATTATAAAAACGCCGAGATAGAGACCGCTCACTTTCAGGAATTGACCGGGGTGGTACGGCTCAACCGGCTCTTGATGGCAGTTTAATGGAATTCTTTGATTCTGTCAAGAAAAATCAAAATTTATAGACAAAAACGGCGAAGGCTTGCAACGTATCCGGGATACTTGCCCGGGCGAAGCAAGCTCATCGCCGTTCTTAGATAAAAGATTAATGGATTTTTTCAATTATATCAAGCCCCCAATCTAGCATCTATCCACAAAACCCCACCCCCAACACCTAGCCCAACCCCAAAAAACATGCTATACTAAAAAAGAATGAAAAAAAGCAAGTTTATGCAGGCATTGGCAGTTAAGAATGAGTCTGCTCCTAAAATATTTATAATACTGTGTGTGTATACAGTAATTACCTCGATTTATACATGGGCTTTTTTTGTTACGGATGGTATTACAAATATTCAGGCAATGCTTGTGCGGTTAGGGTTTTCTATTATCATACTCATCGCTTTTTTAATTATAGAAAAAAGCATCCGTAGCATTGCTGTTACGGCATTTCTTTCTCCTATTGTAATAATTAGTGTGTTGATAATTGGAGCTATTTTTTTTAATGGCGATTTTTTGATATTCACCTATAACTGCGCCATAGCGATGATTTCTCTTACCTACCTCAAACCTAAAAGTCTTGCGGCGTATATTGTATTGTCAAGTGCAATTTTTGCGGTTCTTTTATTTGTTTTTAAAATTAATCTGCTGGGAACATCGTTTACCGCAACTTATAATATTTTGTATTTTATCGTTTCTATAGCATTGAATATTCTTTTTTACATATTTTGTAAATCGTATGTACGAGTGTTAAAGGCATTGACTAATGCAAAAAATGAGGCAAGTCTTGCAGCACAGGCAAAGGGAAGTTTTTTGGCAAATATGAGCCATGAAATTCGTACTCCCCTAAACGCAATAATCGGATTAACAGAAGCTGAACTGCGCAGAGAAATTTCTCAGCATAAAGCCAGTGAAGGAAAGATGTGTGAGGCTAACATAGAAAACCTTCGTAAAATACACACTTCCGGTAATTTACTAATGGGAATAATCAATGACATACTTGATATGTCAAAAATTGAATCCGGCAAGTTTGAACTGGTTTTATCAAAGTATGATATTGCCGATATGATTTACGACATTGCTGCGCTTAACGAGGTGCATAAGGGAGTAAAGCCCATCGAGTTTTTGGTTTTGGCAGATGAAACTATTCCACGGCTCTTGTTAGGCGATGATATTCGAATCAAGCAGATACTTAGCAACTTACTTAGCAATGCATTTAAATACACCAAGGAAGGTTCTGTTGAGCTGCGGGCGGCTTGGCAGCCCGTACTTGACGAAGCTGACAAACAAGGAGACATTGGACAAAAAATATGGATTACTTTTGATGTTGTTGACACAGGAATTGGTATTAGTAGTGATAATTTAAAAAAACTTTTTGATGAATATGCCCAGGTAAATCAGCAGAGTGCCCGTGGAATTATGGGAACAGGGCTTGGTCTTGCAATAAGCATGGGGCTTGCCAAACTTATGAGCGGAGAACTATCTGTGCAAAGCGAGTATGGCAAGGGCAGTATTTTTTCTGTCAAAATACAACAAGAGATTGCCAATAGTAAACCCATTGGTACGGAGACCGCGCTTGCATTGAAAAATTTTACCTATAGTCCGCATAATATTGAATCAACTGTAGATTATATACCAATACCAAATGCAAGAGTACTAGTGGTTGATGATGTAGAAATTAATTTAGAAGTTGCCGCTGCCAGTCTTGAACCCTACAAAATGCAGATTGATTGTATAACAAACGGAACAGAAGCTATACAGCGAATAAAGAACGGCACTCCAAAATACGATCTGATTTTTATGGACCACATGATGCCGGGAATTGACGGAGTGGAAACAACCCGTGCCATCCGTAATATAGGAACGCAATACGCTGAGACTGTTCCCATCATTGCGCTTACCGCAAATGTTTTTGCAAACAAAGATAATATTTTTACAGCCAATGGTTTTCAAGGCTTTCTTTCCAAACCCATTGATTTACAAAAAATGGATGATATTCTGCATAAATGGCTGCAGCCGGGAAATGATGTTGGCGTTTAACGGTCTTTTGTGAGCGGTTATCACCCACCACCCCCAAACAACTCCCGCAATTCTTCCGTACTCATTCGTGTAATCCATGCTTCTTCGGAGGTGATTGTCATGTCGGCGAGTTCCTGCTTGCTGGTGATCATGGCGTTGACTTTTTCTTCAAAGCTGTTTTTGGTGATTAGGCGGTGTACAAAAACCGTGCGCTTTTGGCCGATGCGGAAGGCGCGGTCGGTGGCTTGGTTTTCTACGGCGGGGTTGTACCAGAGGTCGTAATGGATAACTCTGCTTGCTGCGGTTAGGTTTAAGCCAAGACCGCCCGCTTTTAGACTGACAAGCAAAATCCGCGCGGAAGGATCGTTTTGGAATTTTTTGACAATTTCCGCCCGTGTTTCTTGATCCAAACTGCCGTGGTAAATTAGCGCAGTTTCACCTAACTCTTTTTTGATAATGAGCCCCAGACATTCTAAAGTTATTACGAATTGGCTAAAGATTAGAGTTTTTTCACCGTTTGCAAGGATTTCTTTTAAGCGGGCAGTAAGCAATTTTGCCTTGCCGGAAAGTTTTGCCTCGGCAGGACTGGTTTTGTCAAATACTCTTGGGTGGGCGCAGATTTGTTTTAATGATGTTAAAAGCGATAAAATAATTGCGGATTTTACCCTGCCATCAGCATTTTCTGATCTAGTTAGGGAATTTGATACCTCGTTTTGATAAAGTGCTGCCTGCCCTTTTTCCAGTGCGGCATATTCATTGATAACGATTTTATCCGGCAAATCTTTTATGATATTTTTATCGGTTTTAACGCGCCGTAGTAAAAACGGAGCCGTTATTTTTTTAAGTACGGCAGCTCTTTCTTTGTTACGGTTAACTTCGATAGGAATACGGTACTGTTCGCGGAACTTTGCGGCATCTCCAAGATAGCCGGGCAGGATAAAATCAAAAAGGGATCGCAAATCTTCAAGACGGTTCTCCACAGGCGTTCCTGAAAGAGCAAGTTTATACTTTGCATGAAGCTGTTTCACCGCGCGCGACATTCTAGTATCTGCGTTTTTCATTAAGTGGGCTTCGTCAACTAACAACATGGAAAACGCCTCTTGCCGCAGTTTTGCAATATCCCTCACTACAGTTTGGTAAGTTGTAAGAAAACAGTCATAGGCTTTGCTGATTCTCCGTCCTTTTCCGTGATACCGTGTAAACCTAAGCGATGGTGCAAAGCGAGTAAGCTCATTTTCCCAGTTGTGGATTAAAGCGGCAGGGGCTACAACAAAACACCCGTTAGCTGTCAACCCCTCTTCTTTTAAGCGCAGCATTACCGCTATTGACTGCACGGTTTTTCCCAAGCCCATGTCATCCGCTAATATGCACCCAAAGCCGGAATATAAAAGCGAGCATATCCAGTCATAACCCCGTTTTTGATACGGTCTAAGCTGTGCATTTAGCAAAGGGGGAATGGGGAAGTCGCTTTCACGGAATAGATTGTTTATTTTTTCGCGCTCGTCAAAAGCCATCACACTGTTGCCTGTAATATGCGCTTTTATAAAGTCATTTACAGTAGGCGGCGCTTGTTTTGCTCTTTTTAAAAGATATGAAAGTTCTTTAGGCTCAATTTTTACATAACCATTTTTAAAACTGATAATTTCTCTTTTTTCATTTAGAATTCTTTCAAATTCTTCTATGGAGATGACTTCATCGCCTATCGCTATTTTCCATTTAAAATCCTGCAATGTGTCCAAATCCAAATACCGTACTAATGATCCGCCTGTTGAATCTTTTTTAACTACAAGCCGTGGTTTTAATACTTTTGCCAATGTTTTTGGAAGATTTACGGTTATCCCTAACCGCGTAAGCAAAGCAGCCGCAGAATCAATAAATAAAATAAGCCGTTTTTCAGACAACAAAACGCTATCACATTCTATAAGTTTACGAATCTCAGGCAGATAATTTGACAAAGCAATTGGAGTTTGCAAAACATTTTTATCTTTACATTTAGAAAGCGGTATTTTTTTAGAATCTGTTTCAGTTTTAACCGATACGGCCATAGAAATTGTAAATTCTGATAATCTTTTCTCGTTTTTTATATTAATCGAATATTGATATGCGGAATAATCAATATGCAATACTGACAGCCATTGATTAATCATAACAGGCAATGACCGTAATGCAGGGGCGGAAGTATCGATCTTAATTCCCATAAAAAAAAGATTTAACAATAAGCGGTAATATTCATCCCCTTGTTTTATAAGACTGTTTCTAAATATTATAAATTTCTGTCTTACCCATTCGTTCAAATATTTTTCAGCAACATGGTCAAAATTAAAAGATTTTATCATGTCAGAAACAGCGGGCAAAGTTTCAAACGGTTTCCATGTTATGTGAAAAGAATCGCCTTCCGTTACTCCTTGAGGAATAAATGCGCCCGCCGAACAAATCGTATTCATAACATTGTCAATATTTTGCTTTTCCGTCTGTTCCCACGGTGTATAAATTGCGCACCTATGATAAAATTCCGCAAGGACAAGGGTAAAGTCTCTTTCACAAAAAGACGGAGAGGACGGCAAAAGAGAAGTTATCAACTCTCCGCAATGAGGGATTGTGTTCATGTATATATATGGCGCAGAAGTGCCGTTTTGCTTGCTCGAAAATGAAAAAAATTGAAAAAATTTTGATTATTTTTTATTTTTTACTTTACAAATGTATAGATGTGCTATAGTTTTTAAGTGAACCTTGATAAATTTAAAGATTTACGCTCTTAGCAACTCTCTTGGCTTGCTTCCCTGTGCAGGGCCTACCACTCCGTTGTGTTCCATTTCATCGACAAGACGGGCGGCGCGGTTAAAGCCAATCTTTAAGCGGCGTTGGATAAAACTTGCGCTTGCTTTGCCTTGCGAGTAAACAATTTCCAAAGCTTTTTCGTATAACGGATCGTCGCCGTCAGAAAAGAGAGAGGGCTGGCCTTCTTCTTCATCTTCAAGGAAAATTTCATCGTCAATGTATTCAGGTTCACCAAGAGTTTTTACAAACTCTACAACATTTTCAACTTCTTCCTCGGAAATAAAAGCGCCCTGCATACGAATTGGAAAAGAATCTGTAACGCCTGAGTAAAGCATATCACCTTTTCCCAATAGTTTTTCCGCTCCTACCATATCGATAATTATGCGGCTGTCCATTTTGCTTGCTACCATAAATGCAATGCGGCTGGGAATGTTGGCTTTGATAAGCCCTGTAATAACATCGATAGACGGCCTTTGCGTTGCAAGCACAAGATGAATACCGACAGCACGGCTCATTGCCGCCAATCGCGCAACGGTGGATTCAAGCTCCTTGCCAGTTGTGGACATAAGATCTGCAAACTCATCAATAATTACAACAATGTAAGGCATATATTCCTGCGCAATATTTCTTTCTTTAATGCGTTTGTTATAACTGCGAATGTCGCGCACGCCCAATGAATCCAAACAAGCATAGCGGCGTTCCATTTCATAAATACAGTACTGTAAAGCTTGAAACGCTTTTTTTGGCTCGGTAATTACGGGCGTTAAAAGATGCGGAATATCATTGTAAAGTTTTAGCTCTACTATTTTTGGATCGATTAACATCAGCCTGCACTCTGACGGCTTCAACTGGTACAAGATAGAAAGAATTATCGAATTTACACACACAGATTTTCCCGACCCTGTAGCACCTGCAATTAAAAGATGGGGCATTTGTACAAGATCAACGGTTTGTGCAGCGCCTAAAATATCTTTTCCCATAACAACGGGGATTTCCCTCTTTTTTTCCGTATTCTGAAGCTCGCCTTCAATTATTTCTTTAAATGAAACAATGTTGCGCTTTGCATTTGGAATTTCAATACCTACAGCGTGCTTGCCGGGAATAGGCGCAACAATTCGCACAGAAGAAGCGGCAAGCCTAAGCGCAATATTATCCTGCAAACCGACAATCTTGGAAAGTTTTACACCGGGTGCGGGGAGAATTTCAAACATGGTAATTACAGGGCCTTTTCTTATACCTGTAACTTCCGCCTGAATTTTAAATTCTTCCAAAGTTTCTTTTAACGCAATAGCAGCATCGCGGGTAGCCTGATCAATAACCCAGTATTCGCCGTCGGGATATTCATTTAAAATATCAACGGGAACTTTGTATTTTTTTCCTTTTAAGGTTGATGCAGATGCAGTTTTTTTTCTGACTTGTTCGCCATGAACAGCGGCGGCAGCTTCCGCTTCTGCAAGAGCGCGGAGTACCGTATCGGTCTGCTCAGGGGTTTGCACAGCGGCAGAATTTTCTCTGCTTGTTTCCGCAGAAGTATCATCTATAACAGGAGTATCGCGGCTTTCGCAAATAGAAAGCGCAGCCGGGTACTCAAGCACAACAGACGACTTTGTGTTCGTGTTCGTGTTAGGCTCTATTTCTTCAATCTCTTCCATTACTCCTTCTGTTTCAACAAAAGCATCCACCGCATGGTTATTGCTGAATGGAGATGGAAGAGCGATGGGTATCAATCTTTTTTTACGAATGGGCGCGTATCCTTCTTTTTGGAAAAGGTGATTTCTTAAAACTTGAATAAGCATAACTTCGATAACTGTGATAAAAATGATTAAAAGTCCAAAACCTGTCTTGCCTGTAAAGTTTAAGAGAGCAAACTGAGTGGAGCGAATATCAAAATCGCGTACAAAAGCAAAACCCACAACGAGCGTTAAAAACGGAAAAATATAGGCGCTTAAGACAAAAATCCTGTCAGGCCGCCAGCGAGGATCCGCCAAAATAAAAGCCGCGTAGCCCAAATGAACCGGAATTAAAAGCGAAAGAACCCCAAAAGAGCGGACAAAAAACCTGCCGACTCCTGCAGGAAAAAAACCAACCCCAAACAAGGCGGAAAACAGGGTAAACGACATCAATATACCTAAAATTCCAAGAAGAACCGCCAAGCCAACGGCAATTGTGCGGAGTTTAAAGTACATATCAGTATCAAATTTGGTCTTAAAATCGGCAAAGTATTGCAAAGTCAGCTCCTTCGATAGATTATCGGCGTTTTTGAATATATATGTTATAGTAGAAATATGGTCGATATTAACTTTCCCAAAAAAGCGCCTGATTGCCTGAAATGCGAGCATTTTAAGGTAACTTGGGATTCTACATTCCCTAGGGCTTGCGAGCTTTTTGGCATTAAATGCGCGAATTTACCCTCTGCGGAAGTATTCCGCGCAACTAATACGCATTGTCCGTCTTTTAGGAAAAAAGAGGGGTTAAAATAATTTAAATTCCCACACAAGTGCCAACCGCGCGCGCGGTATCAATCATATAATGATCGGTTGGCACATTTTTTACTTTGCCTTCGGGAACGCTTAAATCAACGGAGCCTATTGTGTCTCCAAGAAGGGCGACCATTCTGCCATAATTTCCCTTTGCAAGAAGGTCTGCGGCAGCGGTGCCAAGGCTTGTTGCAAGAACACGATCGGAAGAACTGGGAATGCCGCCTCGCTGCATATATCCTAAAACAGTGGCGCGGGTTTCCATTCCTGTTTCATCGTTTATTTCACGGGCAATGCGGTAAGCGGCGGAAGGCCCGTTTTCCAAGCGATACTTCTTGCGCTCTTTTTTGTCCATCTCCGCTTCTTTAATGGACATTGCGCCTTCTGCAGCAACAACGATGGAAAATCTCTTTCCGTTCTTTGCGCGTTTTTTTAAGTGGTCTCCAATGGCGTTTATGTTGTATGGAATTTCGGGAATTAAAATTACATCGCCGCCGCCTGCAACCCCTGAATAAAGACCCAGCCATCCTGCTTTATGCCCCATTAGTTCAATAACGATAACGCGGCTGTGGCTCTGTGCCGTAGAATGAAGGCGGTCGATTGCTTCCGTACCAATAGCCAGCGCGGAATGAAAACCAAAAGTTCTATCTGTGCCAAAAATGTCATTATCAATTGTTTTGGGAAGCCCGATTACATTAAGCCCTTCGCGGGAAAGTTTGTAGCCTGTTGTGTTCGTACCGTTTCCGCCCAGCACAACAAGACAGTCAAGTTTTAACTTGGAGTATGTTTCTTTTATTGCAGATACTTTGTCTATGACATCTTCGTATTTATCACTTTTTCCGTTTGTTCCTGCAAATGGCTTTTCCCTGCTTGAACCAAGAATTGTTCCGCCCCGTGTTAAAATGCCGGAAAAATCTTCGGGCTTCAATTCCTTTGCATCCTCATGAATAAGACCGCGAAAACCATTTGCAATACCGATAATTTCCATACCGTAGCGATCATGCGCCGCACGGCATACGCCTCGGATAGCCGCATTAAGCCCCGGACAATCACCGCCCGCAGTCAAAATACCAAATCTTTTTGTTACGCTATGCATCTTTGCCATGTTCTTGCTCCTTTGCTTCGTTCCAGAATGTGTCCATTATTTTAAGATTATCTTTATTCATTTCAGAGTTCGATTCTTTCATCTTTTTTTCTACATATTTAAACCGCTTAACAAACTTCTCATTAGTCCGCCTCAAAGCAACAGACGGCTCAACTTTCAAAAACCTGCACAAATTAATTACAGAAAAAAGTAAGTCTCCTAATTCTTCCTCAATTTTATTATTTAACACAGAGGACACAGAGAACACAGAGGATTTTTTGGGTTCGTTGTCTGATAATTTTTCTTTATTTGCGATGGCTTCTTGTAGTTCGCTTAGCTCTTCCTTAATTTTTTCGATAACGCCTTCGGTGTTAGGCCAATCAAATCCGACTTTGGCGGCTTTTTTTTGCAGTTTGAATGCCCTGTCCATTGGGGGCATACCGCAAGATACCTCGTCCATAAGAGAATCTTTTTTCTTGCGGCCTTCCTGCTCAACTTTTATTTTGCTCCAGTTGTCAAGGATTTCGCCAACGCTGTTTACTTTAACATCGCCGAATACATGGGGGTGACGGCGAATAAGTTTTTCGTTCACATTTTGCAAAGAGTCTGCCACGGAAAACTTGCCCTCTTGTTCGTGCATATAAGCAAGCATTGTAACAAGCAGGTACAGGTCGCCAAGTTCTTCGGCAATGTGTACGGGGTCGTTCTCGTCAATTGCTTCAAGACATTCATAAGTTTCTTCGATTAACGCGCCGCGCAAACTTTGCGGAGTTTGCTCTTGATCCCAGCTGCAGCCATCGGGACCGCGAAGTTTTGCTATTGTGTCGTAGAGGGATTTAAACTCTTTCATGGAAGATTCTCCTCGCGCAGAGGGGCTGAGTCGTTGAGGTTTTGATTTGTGATGTTTTTTTTCTTCCATTCAGGCAAGAGTGATTCGGGATCGGTTTTGAAGGTTTGTTGTAAGAGGTTAGAGCTTGCTTCAAAGACTGGTTGTAGTTTTTCCAGTTCTTCGTTTGTAAAGTCCGATAGCACCCAATCAATAATTCCTTCGCCGCTTCCCTCTCTGCCGCCTTCGCCGGGGGCTCTTGCATCGGGGCGGCCAATGCCTATTCGTAAGCGCCAAAAGTCCGCACTGCCAAAGCACTGCTTCATGGAGCGAAGCCCGTTATGTCCGCCAAGTCCGCCCGAAAATTTAAGCGAGATTGTACCAAGGGGAAGTTCCAGTTCATCGTGGATTACAATTATATCTTCTATTTTTATTTTATAAAAAGCCGCAGCTGCCTGCACAGACTCCCCCGAAAGGTTCATGTAGGTTTCCGGCTTAATAAGGTGGATTTGCTGTACATCAGTATATGAGGCGTACTGCCCCTTAAACTTTTTCTGCCATGAAAGAGACGAGTAAAAAGGCAAAGCCTCTGCAAGCAGCCACGGCACATTATGCCTATTGCGTTCGTATTTACGACCGTGGTTACCCAAAAAGGCGGCAAGCTGAATCATGATTGTATTATACTGGGATTATCAGTCTTTAATCCACTTAATATACAAGCCTGACAAAACAGGAAGCAGGGCAATTTGAAGAATAACGGCAACCAGCCCCGGAGTCCATGTTGTCTGCGCATATTGCAGAATAGGAACTGTTAATCCGCCTGTCATTGCAAGAAGAAGCGCAAAAACAATCCGCCCTGTAATTAACGCAATTGCCAAAGAGCCAAATGCCGATACTTTTTCTTTTAACAACCCGGTAAGAAATCCGTAAATTGCCAATTCAGGTATCATAAGCGGCAGCATCATGGGCACAGGCATCCCTGTTATCAAAAATGAAAGAACGGGTACGGAAGCTCCCAAGATTAATCCCGATACAGGGCCGTAAGTTAACCCGGCAAATAGAATCATCCAGTGCATTGGCTGTGCTACCAAATAACTAAAACCCAATCTGTGGGTTATTGACGGAATAATAAGAGCAAGAGCCATAAATAAAGCCTGCCCTAAAACTGCTTTTTTATTTTTGATTGATACTTGTCCAAAAACAATATCGTTAACCAAAGCATTTGCGGTCATAACAACTCCTTAAATATTGATAATACTAAGATACGCATTTTTCATGGTTTTGTCAATTGCTTTTCCGTGCCATTATCATAAGTACCGCAATATCCCCTTGCCGTACGCCGGGAATGCGCGCCGCCTGCCCGATATTCAGGGGTTTTACCATATTAAGTTTTTCCCTTGCTTCCGAAGAAAGCCCGTTAATGGCGGAATAATTTGTATTTGGATCAAGCTTGATGCTATCCATCTTTGCGGCTTTTTTAACAATTCGGTTTTCTTTTTCTATATAACCTGAGTACTTTATGTCCAGCAAAACGCGCTCGACAAGTTCCAAAGGATAATGCGATAATTCCGTACTATCAGCGGATTTTTTTTGCGCGGCAAGTTCGGCAATTTCGTCTATCGCCTTTGCTTTTTTCTGAAAAAGTTCCCAACGGTTATCGTCAACAAGTCCTGCCTCGCGCCCTTTGGGAGTAAGCCGTGTATCTGCAGTATCGTGGCGAAGCACAAGACGGTGTTCGGCGCGCGAGGTAAACATTCTGTACGGCTCTTTTGTTCCCAATGTGGTAAGGTCGTCAACGAGTACGCCGATGTATGCTTCCGCGCGCCCAAGGATAAGCGGCGGTTTATTCTGCATTTTCATTACGGCGTTTATTCCGGCAACCAGTCCTTGGGCGGCGGCTTCTTCATAACCTGACGAACCATTCGTCTGCCCTGCCGAGAAAAAACCGCTCAAGCGTTTAGACTCCAACGACGGATAAAGATCAAGCGGATCGATATAATCATACTCTACCGCATAAGCAGGGCGGACAATTCGCGCTTCCTCCAAGCCGGAAATACTGTGAATAAAATCGCGCTGTACGGCTTCGGGCAGCGAGCTTGATGCGCCGTTCATGTACATTTCGTTGGTAGAAAGCCCCTCAGGCTCTATAAAAATATGGTGGCGTTCCCGTTGAGGAAATCGTACAACCTTGTCTTCGATAGAGGGGCAATAGCGCGCGCCTGCTCCGACAATTTTTCCGCCGTACAATGGCGACCGTTGAATATTTGCCCTGATTATTTCGTGAGTTTTTGTGTTTGTGTAGGTAATCCAACATGGAACATTTGGGCGATCTAAAATATTTGCAGGGCAAAACGAAAACGCCTGCATTTCATCGCCGTCCTGCTTTTCCATTACGGAATAATCTATTGAATTGCCAGCTATTCGAGCGGGGGTTCCCGTTTTTAGTCTCCCCATTGGAAAGCCAAGCCTCCGTAAAGATGCTCCAAGCCCCATTGCCGCCTCTTCGCCTAATCTTCCCTGCTGTTTGTCATACTCGCCAATAAAGATTTTTCCTTCCATAAAAGTACCGGCGGCAAGAATTACCGTGCGCGCAGAAATGCGGTGTCCTCTTTTTGTAACAACGCCCGCTATTCGATTGGCGGCGGCAGCTTCATCAACAATTAAATCGACAACTGTGTCCATAAAAATTGCAAGGTTCTTTTGATTTTCTACAACAGCTCTTGCCGCCGCCTGATAAGCGTGCTTATCCGCCTGAGCTCTTGGCGACTGTACTGCAGGACCGCGAGAACGGTTCAGTATTCGATATTGTATCATCACAGCATCAATAAGCTTTGCCATCTCTCCGCCAAGAGCATCAATTTCGCGGACAATATTGCCCTTAGAAAGACCGCCAATCGCGGGGTTGCAGGAGAGAACTCCAATTGTATCAGGGTTTTGAGTTATTAAAAGAGTAGAAAAGCCCAAACGGCTTACGGCAAGGGATGCTTCAATTCCCGCGTGCCCTCCGCCGATAACTATACAATCAAAATCCATGCAAAACCTTTGCTACTTGCCTACGCAAAACTTACTGAACATTTCTTCCAATATATCGGCAGTGGAAACCTCTCCGGTAATTTCACCAAGAGCATTTACAGATTCGCGCAAAAGCGGCGCAATTAAATCCAAAGGCTCGTTGTCGTCCGCTTTTTCAATAGCTTCCTGCAAAGAAGCACAGGCAGTTCCAACAAGTTTTTTTTGCCTTTCCGTTCCAAGCGATGCTGACACATCAGTTGTTTTTTGCGCTCCCAAAATGGCAGAAACAATTTCATAAATTAAATCATCAATGCCTTCGCCGGTTTTTGCGCTGACACTTACGGCGTTTTTAACCTTATACATAAGGTCAACATAGGTAGAAAGTTTTTGAGGCAAGGGAGCTATATCAATTTTGTTCCACACAAGTAAATATGTCTGTCCTGAAGTTTCCGCTTGCGCCGCATATTCCAAAATAAAATTACGGTCTTTATCGGTAACGCCTTGAGTACAATCAATCAAATATAAAACTATCTGCGCTTCCTTTAAAAGTTCAAGGCTTCTTTCAACCCCAATTAATTCGACAGGGTCTTCTGTTTCCCGAATTCCGGCAGTATCAACAAGACGAATGGGAATGCCCTTTATGTTTATCCATGCTTCAATCCAATCACGGGTTGTACCGGGTATCTCCGTTACAATAGAACGATCCTCTTTTAAAAATGCGTTAAAAAGATTTGACTTGCCCGCATTTGGCAGTCCTGCAATTACAACCGTAACCCCTTCCTGATAAAGCCTTTCCGTATTCCATGAAGGATATAATTTTTGCAGCCGTTCCAATGCCTCTGAGGCAATTTCCTTATTAGGAAGTTTACCCGCTATTTCAGCCCTGCCTGCGGCATCAGATTCCGCGCTGATTTCATCTTCCGAATAATCAAGATAAATTTCCGTACTTGCAAGAACCTGAACAAGAAGCTGTTTAATTTCGCTTATCTCCGTATGCAAAGAGCCGCAAAGGCGCGAAACCGCATTACGGCGGGCAGCATCCGTTTTAGCCGACACCAACTCCATAACAGATTCACTTTGCGTAAGATCGATTTTACCGTTCATAAAAGCGCGGAAGGTAAACTCACCGGGAAGCGCATCACGGAAACCTGCTTTCTTTAACGCTTCCATTACGGCTTTTCCGGCAACATTGCCTCCGTGGCAGGAAATGTCAAGAGAATCTTCGCCTGTATAACTTTTTGGAGAACGAAAAACAGAGACAAGCACTTCATCAATATTAATTTTTTCGTTATTTTCGATGCTAGTAACCCAGCCGTGAACAACAGTATTGCCGGGAACATCTTTTATTTTTACGGAAGATTCAAAGATTGAAGCAAAAAGCTCAATACCGCCCTTCCCTGAACAGCGAATCAATGTAAGCGCACTGTTTCCGGGAGTGGTAGCAAATGCAACAATAGGCGAATCATCTCCATAAGACGGAGTTTCACAACTCATTTTAAAACCTCTCAAAAAAGCTTCGCTGCAGACGGTCAATAGCGTTCCGCTGATTTTGCGGAATATTGCCGGAAGGTATCGATTTTGATATCATATCCTGCACAACATTCTGCAGCGTTGTTCTGTCAATGCTTATCAAAACAAAAAAAACATAAAGTTCCGAAGATCCTTCCTCGTTATCAACTCTCATTTTAATCCAATATGTATCTTCTTTAACAGCCCCCGGATACACACTGCCGTAAGCATTGCCAATCATCCTTCCATAGAAAACACCGTATTCATCATCAGGATACAGAGTCGCGGAACTAACTAATTTAGTTTCAATTCTTCTAGCTGCAAGCATGGTAGTATCTCTCACTGGCGAAAAATTATCCGCCCACCTGCTCATGGCAGTAAAATTTAAACCTTCGCTCATTCCAATAAATACATATTTGCCGTTATAAGCTGCCATTCTTTCTACTTCGTCTATTCCCCCGTTAATATAGGCTCTAAGCCAGTCAGGCATAACTCTTGACCCCGGTCCGTCTTTGGTTTCAATAATGTCATCCATCTTTACAGGCAAAGTAAAATCAAAAAATTCCGTGTCGGGAATTGGAACTATTGCGGTTCTTCTATTTCGTTGACCAAAACATGAGGAAAAACTCAAAATAAAAATAATTAAAATTGGCAGTATAAATATTTTATTCATATATAGATGCTAAATTTATAAATGTTGATCTTATTTCCGCCGCAATAACATTCATGGAAGGATTGTTATAAAGCGCAAACTCATCCCAAACAGCGGTAAAAACCGAAGCCGCCGTTTCTTCTTCTGTCAAACTCCCCAATACAACCTGAAAATCACTTAGGCCGGATGCTTCCAAAAATATAGGATGCTGTGCTGACTCGTCTTGTTCTACTTTATTGCCCAAAACATTAACTTTTGCCAAAACCTGCCCGGAAGATACAGAAAAATTAATGCCCATTGTAAGAAAATTCTCCATATTAGAAGGTAAATTATAAGTACGCGAAACTGTATTTGCCGGAGATGATAATGTTAAAAAAAGTTTTTCTTCGCTTATGCTTAAATCCATTACAACATTAGAAGAAACAGAAATAAAATCCACCGACATAAGCGAACCTTCGTTTATAGGCTTAAAACGAAACAGCATTTGCCATGAATCTCTTGCCGTTAGTTCTGCTTTGGGCAGTGCAAAATTGTTATTTGTACCTGCAGCCAAACCATAAGTACCATTAGCGGACATCCATCTGACTCTATTTCTATTAGAATTACTTATAGCTCTATGTTCTACGGGAGACGAAGTTGTTGAATCATTTAAATTACCGTCAAAAACATACCAATGCCTAAGTTCCGGTATTTTTTCTGAAATTAAATTCACATCTACCGTATTTGACGAAACAGGAACAAAAATATTTCTTTTATAGCCGGCAAGGGAGTCAAAATCATTTACAGGGAATACTTCTGCACGAAATGTATAAAAATCGCTGTAATCCGGTGCTCTCCAAAGTAAATATTCAGCACCTTCTGAATACCTGCCATTAGCTATTTTAGATTTTCCATTATACCAAACAATATAAGGGTCTAAACTTTCATCAAAATTAAGCTTGGCTTCCAGCATTATAACCTGACCTCTAGAAACCAACTGTGAATTATTTGATATACCGGGCAAGTGAACATCTATACCTTCATAAGAAAAAGCAGCATTACCCAAATAATAAAATTCTCTTTCGGTTCTTTGCAAAACATCACTGCCGCTCATTATTTTAAAAACCATTGAATAAAGCCCCATAGGCAAATCCGCCGGTAAAATAAAAAAGGGCAGGTCTTTATCCATGCTTTCTACCTGTATTGCGCCTCTATACTGCTGTGATTCTTTTCTTAAACTATAATAAACTCCCCAATCGGATATATCCTCCCCATTATTTCTTAATTGTACTATTAAAGAAGTAATATCAATATCTCCGGAAACAGATTCTTCAAAAAAGGGGGTTATTTTGTTGTTAACTAAAATAAAGGAACATTCATTCAGGGGAACACCGTCAATTTGCGCGTTTATTTTATATGCCCCCGCAGAAGAAAATAATGAGTCCATAACATCACACCCGGCAAAGAGCACCGTAACAGCCAAGAGAATGAGAAATTTGCCAAATTTTTGAACACACATATCCATTATTAATATATCAAAAAATAAGCAGAAAAACAACTTTTTATAGGTGTTTTTTTATGATATACTGAAGATATGCGGGCAAAAGCAATTATCCATCTTGACCATTTTTCACAAAACATCGCCTTTGTTAAAGAACGGACAGGCAAGTCAATCTGCGTACCGGTAAAAGCCAATGCTTATGGGCACGGGGCAGTTGAAATTGCCAAAACAGCTCTAAAGGCCGGGGCGGCTTGCTTGGGTGTGGCAGCGGTCTCTGAAGGAACAGAGCTTAGAAAAAACGGAATTACCTGCCCCATTTTGCTGTTTTCTAACCCCCATCCTGACGAAATCCCGGAACTAATAGACTCGAACCTTACTCCCTTTGTCTCGGATTTAGGGTTCGCGGACGCTCTAAATAAGCAGGCTGTCATAAAAAAGACCAAAATTCCTGTTCATATTAAGGTTGATACCGGAATGGGGCGGCTTGGCTGTCCTCCTGACGAAGCTCTATCCCTTGCAAAACACATATCCGCCTGTTCGGCACTGGAATTATCCGGTACTGCTACCCATTTTGCGGTGTCAGACTCGACCAATAACGAGGACAAAACTTACACACAACTGCAAATTTCCCGCTTTAAGGAAATTGTCCAAACCATTCGAAATGCCGGAATTGACCCCGGGATTGTCCATGCGGCTAATTCAGGGGCGGTTCTGCAGTACCCCGAAGCGTGGTTTGACATGGTTCGTCCGGGGATTTTACTGTATGGATATGTAACTGCAGGAAAAAGCGGGCTCTATTCCCAAATTAAACCCGTAATGGAACTTAAATCCACAGTTTCTCTTATAAAATCCGTTAAAAAAGGGGAATCCGTCTCCTATGGACGGACATGGACTGCCCCCAACGACACAAACATAGCGGTTCTTTCCATAGGTTACGGAGACGGACTTCCTCGCCTGGCAAGCAATAAGTGGCAGGTAATAATTAACGGAAAGACATACCCTCTTGCAGGCACAATTTGCATGGATCAATGCTGTGCAGATATTGGTTTAGACATCTTATCAATCAGACAGTGGGATGAAGTTACGCTATTCGGAGGAAATGCTCCAAATGCTGCTGCTTTAGCAGAAGTAACCGGAACAATTCCTTATGAAATAACCTGTAATATCAACAAAAGAGTAATAAGGCAATTTAAACTATAAAAAATATTGTTATCTCTTGACTTTTGCCAAAAACTTGTTTATTATATAAATAATTCAGGAGTTTTTTTTGGCTAAAGACATAAATTCAAGAAAAAAAATCTTTTTAATTGATGATGATGAATTACATCTTTTGGCAGCAGAAATATGCCTAAAAGATGAATATGATATTCATAAAGCAAAATCAGGAGAAGAAGCTCTAAAATCCCTGTGTAAAAACGATTTTATTCCGGATTTAATAATGTTGGATATAATAATGCCGGAAATGGACGGATGGGAAGTATTTAGAAAAATAAAGGGAATAAGTATTTTAAAAAATATACCCATTTTATTTCTAACATCGGTAGATGGTGAAGAAGAAAAAGAAAAAGCGCGGGAACTTGGGGCGGTTGATTACATTACAAAACCGTTGGAAACAGTATTACTAAACAGCACAATAAAAGAAATATTTAGAATTAGAGGAAAATAACGATATTTTGCTGCTTTAATGCCTGCCGTTAAATTTCATCTCTATTTATGATTACTCTTTTAATTAAGCCGTAACTTACAGCTTCGGAGGCGTTCATCCAGTAGTCACGGTCGGTATCTTTTTCAACCTGTCCTTGAGGGTTGCCTGTTTCTTCTGAAATGAGCTTATTAATTTTTTCGCGTAATTTTTCCAGCTCTTTGGCATGAATCTCAATATCTGTGGCAACGCCCCTTATGCCGGAAAGCGGCTGATGAATAAGGTAATGGCTGTTGGGCAGCCCCACACGCCTCTCTTTTGGAGAAGCAAGCAGTATAATCGCCGCCGCGCTTGCTACCAAGCCCATGCCCACAGTCCACACTTCCGGCTTTACAAAGCGAATCATGTCGAAAATGGCATAGCCCGCGTCCGCATCCCCTCCGGGGGAATCAATAAAAATACGAATGGGCTCATCGCCCATGTCTTCCATAAGCAATAACTGGCGAATTGTCCTTTCCGCCAACTTTTTATTTATTTGCCCGGATAGTAATATTGTCCGAGTTTTTAACATCTTGTTAAATAAAGGATCCAAATTATTTGTTTTGTTCATTATTTCCCCCAAATCTTATAATACCCAATTTTAAGAAAAATAACAACCCTAACCTGTAGTATTCTGTAATATTCAAAAGTAAGTCCAGGGGAGCTCTTTTTACCGCAAAATAGGGCAAAGTACAAAATCACAACCGGGCCGGAATGTAAGCGGCTTTACCGTCTATGGCAGGAAGGGGTACAAAAAATCCTTGCCTTGCCTTTATCAACGGTCATCATGCTTTTTGCTGCTAAATTTAACTTTCCCCTAATTTTCTGACACTACGGCATCAAAAAGCATCTTATCGGTATAATTATTCCTATAAGCAATCTCAGAAAACTTATAAGCATTAATATCATTACTATCGCTTAATTCAACAATAATATAATCATAACGCATTATAGTATGCTTTCCTCCAAAAAGAATATTCCCAATAATATTAGGGCGTGTTGTATAATAATTTAAAATGATGCTATCTTTATCAATTGAAATAATATCAAATAAATTCTTATTATTACTAAAAGGAATAATTATTGAATTGGCAGCATTATTTATTTCTTTTGAAAAATAAGTTGTTAAGTTATTTTCATGCAGAAAATAACCATCTTCATATTTGTTAATAAATATTTGACCAAAACCATTTTGTTCTATTTCATAAGTTTCTTTATTAATGTAATAATATTGATATTTGTTCATTTCTTTATTATAAGTATTGATTAATAAGTAATTTTCACTAGAACGACAATCAATAGAAACTATTTCTTCATCAATTGGAAATTCAAACACTTTTTCATACAATTGCTCTATAATATCAATATGCATTAATCTGTTTTTATTGATATAACCTGAATAAAAGCCATCGGTATTTACAATATCTATAACTCTAATATTGTCGTCTCCTTTGTAAATAAAAACATCTTCCCAGTTAGAACTATGAAGGTCATATATTCTTATATGAACTATAGAACCAAAATAATCTCTTTCACGCATGCCTTCAAAAACAATAAATATAGAATTTGGCATTATAAATCCTGCTCTAATAACTCTGCGCCCAGGATTTTCTGTTAAATCTAATATTATTCTTTCATCTATTATATTATTATCGACTGTCTTTATAAAAAATAATTTATCCTGGTAATAGCTGGAAATAATAAAATTCATTTCACTTCCTCTGTTAAAATTGATATTACCAGTACAAGAAAAATTAAAAAAACATGCTATAAAAAGTAATATATAAAATAACTTTCTCATAATTAATTCTCCTTTACTATAATTATTGTTTTCATTCTTTACACATCCTAATTTTCTGACACTACGGCCTTAACTATGGAATATACGGTAAAATCTTTACATATTTTAATATTCCATTTTCAAATATTAGATCACAATACCCAATAATATCATTTAAATCATCTTTCTTTATATATGAAATTTCATTTTCTCCTCTGTCGTAGTAATCAAGTTGTCCAAATTCATTATCAGCTTTAAAATCGTCTAAATGCCTATATGGAAATAAGTTTAAATAATTATCCTCATTAAGTTCTACTTTAAGTGATAATACAAACAATACCGAAGGATGTGCAGTTGAATAACGCGCGGTAATTGTATAACAACCAAATTCAATGGTATAGATACATATATGGTCTTTGGGATAATGTGGAATTTCAAAATATTTTTCCTCAATTCTATAATCTCCAACAATATTTAATTCTTTTAAGCATTCTTCTAAATTAGAAAAACTCCATCCTAACCCAAAATCATTAATAATATAATCCCGAATAATATTAACAGGATATTCAATTGCTTTTTCATTAAAATTTACTCTGTTATTATCCACAAATTCTTGTTTTATATGTACATTGCTTTCATTTACTTGAGTTGAAACTTGGCTTTCAATCGTTATTCCATTATTTCCTTTTTTTTCACAACTTAATAATAGAACAACAAATAAAAAACATATAATTATTGTTTTCATTCTTTACGGTGTTCTCCTTTTCATGATAATAACATAAGACATGGAAAGTTGTCAAGTCTTTTTTTTAGTATTGCAAAATAATTTTCACGCTATTTGCAGCGATATCTTCCAGCAAAGACGCAAAGGAAGAATTAACCACAGACCTGACTACTCGTGAGTAGTCAGGAGAGCACACAGAGTACACGGAGAAATATTTTTTACCACTAACCGCTTCTCTTCGGACTTCACAACCACTATTACCGAGAAGCTGCCTGACCTGTGACAAATAAAAGGATTAGCTGATCCGTCATACTGAAGTGCAGCGGCGGTTTTTGTAACTTGCATTTTCTCAAGTTTTACCATGTTATAAAACCGTTTTTCACTTTGCTTTAACAGCTATTTTTACCGCCGTTGCACTTCTGCTTGTCGGATATATTCATTATCCTTTGCTATTTTTATTTTAACAACATGATTTCTGATGTTAGAATTCGTTTTCCCCTAATTTTCTGACACTACGGGGTCTAATCTTCGCTTTCTCGTAATTTTATGACTATGCATATAACAATCCATACAATTACCAAAATGTAAAAATATAATTTATTGTTAATAAAAGGTATCTTTGTTATTTCTTCAAGTAAAAAAAAGAAAAGTGTATATAAAACAGCACCAATAACCCAAAACAATCTATAAAGACTCATTTTTTATTTTCTCCTATCTATACCTTACTGCAAAATCAAATAATGATTGCCAAAAACCAATAGGATTTTTTTAGCATAATTATTTACTTCTGCAACCATGCTTTCTTATGTCAGAATTCGCTTTCTCGTAATTTTTTGACTATGCATATAAAAATCCATACAATTACCAAAATGTAAACACAAAATCTATTGCTAATAAAAGGTATCTTTGTTATTTTTTCAAGTAAAAAAAAGAAAAGTGTATATAAAACAGCACCAATAATACAAAACGATCTATAAGGACTCATTTTTTATTTTCTCCTATCTATACCTTACTGCAAAATCAAATAATGATTGCCAAAAACCAATAGGTTTTTTTTAGCATAACTTTCCCCTAATTTTCTGACACTTCGCTTAATCAGCCCTTAGTCGTTTATATATAACATTTTCTTCAGGGAAATATGATAAATGAAATCCATTTTCATCATAAAGAGAAACATATTCAAAATAAACCTCATTGTCGTTTATAAAATGCATTTTTACTTGAATACGAGTGTTATCCTGAAACTGTGGTCTTCCTGAATTATGGTTAAATCCATCTCCAATAAGATGAAATATTAAACCGCCTTCGATTGATTCATATTTTTCTATTTTGTGATATTCTCCCGTAATTGCTATAGCAGGAAAAACAAGGCTACTTGCAACAGCCTCATTTAAATGCCTCACTATGTACAACCCAAAAGGATATTCATAATATTTCCCTGTACTAAATGTCCTTATTCTGTCATTTACAGTAACAGGATGTTTATTCCAAACTCCCCAGGGATCATACTGAGGTACGCCATCTCCTCCTGCAAGTAATATCAAAGATGGAAGTATAATTATTAATACAAATATGTATTTCTTTTTCATATAATTAATCTCCTTTTATATTATCGAATATATTGTATTACAACTTAAAAATATAACACAAATTAAATAACACATAGCTGTTAGTTTTTTCATATTATCCTCCAAATTTTCTGACACTTCGGGGGTTAACTATTCAATCCATTCAAAAGTTTCCATTACCCTATTAAGTGTTTCATCAAAAGCGTTATCCGGCTCTGCAGAAGTTACACAAAATGCCGTAAAAACTCTGTTATTACTTCCTGGAATAAAATAGAAAACTTGACGATGAACCATATTATTGATTAATACATTAATCAATAACCTTTCTCCTCTAATATTGCTAGATGTAATAAAATTATTGCGTTGTACTAACTCAAATAATTCATATGTATTTTTAAAACTATCTATCATATAATTTACAAGAAAAGAAAGCGGATAATTATTTGAATTTCCCATCAGAAAACGAATAAGAACATGACCATTTTCTTCAAGCCCTATTATTATTTTATTTGGCGGATCCATTTCATCATCGACTTCCCATGTTTCAGGAAGGAGTATAGAAAAGCCCATGCTTTCTTCAATGAATCTGCCTTCCTCTAATAATAAAATATGATCTGTCCATTGAAATGTCTTAGCTATTCTGTCAAATATTTCATCAAAAATATCGCCTGCTTCTATTTGTGTTCCACCTGCTATAAGAATTGATGTATTTTGCCTTCTGCCCGGCAAACAATAAATAACCTGTCGCATTTGTTCGCCATACATTGAAATATTAATAATAATTTTTTCTCCTGTTAAATCATTCTGGGTAATAAAATCACTTCTTTGTAATAAATTAAAATTATTACCATGCGTATTACTCCAAGAAATTAAAAGTCTGTCAAGCATTTCCTTTAATGTATCATTATGTGTATCTATAGAAAAGTTAATAAGCGGAGTAAATCCCCTTTCTATTGGACCTGCTATCGATTTATATCTGAAAACAGGCAAGTCAACTTCCTGCCATGAACGCGGAATAACTAATGAGAAACCGCCGGTTTCTTCATTAAATATTTTTTCTCTATTTGTAATATTATTGTTATGTGTCACATTATTCCTATAACCTGTATTGGGTTCCGAAGCACAACTAAATATAGTTAAAACAAAAACAAGTAATAAGTTTATTTTTTTCATTTTATTCTCCTATTGTAATCTAGCATAATCATCTCTTGCTTTCTCAAGATAATCATTTCTTTCATTTATATTATCTGTTGTATCTGCCAACAGGCTGTATAATTCTGCCCGTCCATAATATGCCATCAAAAAATTTGAGTCCAATAATATGGCGAGATTATAACAATCCAAAGCTTCATTGTAATGTCCTAAACTTTTTAATATGTACCCACAGTCTGAATAAGTTACAGCTTCACCCGGATTTAATTCAAGAGATTTTAATATATCTTTTAACGCACTCTCATAATTACCAAGCTTATAAAAAATTATCGCTCTTGAATTATAATATCTATAATTCAACGGATCAAAATTAATAGCTAAGGAAATATCTGTTATGGCTTCTGCCATTCTTTCCAAATTAAAGTAAGCATAGCCCCTGTCATGGTATGCGTCAGGTTCTCTTGGATTTAATAATAATACTTGATTATAGTTTTCTATAGCTTTTTCAAATTCATTAAGTACGATATATGCTTTCCCTTTCATATAATAAGCCAAAGCATAATTTGATATATCTTGTAGTCCAAGATTTATCGCACTATCATAATCCTGAATGGCTTCGGAATATCTCCCTAAAATATAAAAAACATTTCCACGAACAATATACGCGCTTTGAAATGCGGGGTCTGTTTTTATAGCTTCTGTAAAACTTATAATAGATTCTTCATATCTGTGCTCTCTGTTTAATCTTATACCATCATTAAAATAAGCAATTGAAACTTCGTTGGGAGAATAAACCAAGGCATTTTGTTCTTTTATTATTGTTGTATTACAACTACTATATAAGATAATAAAAAATGATATAAAATAAATGTGGTTCCTTTTTTTTTCAAAAATAGTTTTCATAATTATCCTCCTAATTTTCTGACACTACGGTTATTGTAACCACGAAAAAGTTTTTACACATTTATCGAACATAGCATCATATCTTGTACCAAGAGTTGCTGAAGTAGTACAAAATATTGCCATAATATAATTATTATTTTCATTTAGAAAAATATATATATTTTGTTTAAAATTAAAATCATTTCCTGACCAATGTACCGTTATATATTCACCTCGCAAACCATTTATTGTTTCAAATGTATCACCTTTAATTATAGTAGATTCTGGATACATTATTTGATATTCATTAATATAATCTGAAATTTGTCCGGAATAATATTGATAAGCAAAATCTATCATGCTCGGTTCACCTTCAATAAATCCTACTGCTGAAGAATATTTTTGTCCCAGATCTCTTATACTCCAATTTTTTGGAATATACATTGAAAAACCTGCATCTCTTTCTACATATAATTCACCCAACCTCACAGGTAACCACATAAATGTCTTTACACATTCATCAAATATTGCATCGTATCTTGCACTGTAATAAGCTCGAGTGTTGCAACTTATTCCTAAAACATTACCATTTTCTTCGTTTTTAAAAAAATAAGATCTTATCCTTGTCTGTTGCCCATACATAGTTGCAATAATTGTTATATAAACACCTTTTATTCCGTATATTGTTTCAAAATCTCCTCTTTCTATTATTTCATAATCTGTATAAAGCTGTGGAAAAGTTGAAATAGTCTCATCTAAACATTCAGAAGCACTGCCGTAATACAATGTATCGACAAATAATATTACTCCTATACGGTCTCCTCCTGAAAAGCTTTCCACCGAAGGGTACATTTGTCCTAAATTTCTTATTCTCCAGCCGCTTGGAATACGCATAGAAAATCCCGCATTTCTTTCTGTGTATAATTCTCCTAAAATTGCAGTATTACTACGGTTATTACTTTGAGTACTATTAATTGTATTACAACTTAAAAATATAACGCAAATTAAACAACACATAGCTGTTAGTTTTTTCATATTATCCTCCAAATGTTTTTTATATAAGTCAGAAGGCTTCCCCTCTTTCAAAATCAGCTCTTGCCCTTTCAATATATTCATTCTTTATATTTATATCATCAGTTAAATCTGCCAGTTTTGCATATAAGCTGCCTCTAGTCATATATCCCTCTTTATTATTTGGATTTATTTCTATACTTTTATTAAGATCCAATAATGCTTCTTCATATCTTTCCAAAAATATATTGGCAATACCACGATCTTTATATGCTTCCCAAGATAAAGGCATTGAAAATAATAATCTTGTAAAATCATTTACGGCTTTTTCATATTCTTCCAACTCTATATATGTTCTGCCTCTCATATAGAATGCTGTAGTATGAAATGTATAATCCTGAGGACCCAGCGATATTGCTTTATCATAATCCTGCAAAGCTTCATGATACATTTCTAAAACAAAATACGCCGTTCCTCGTACGGTATATGCGCCTTGGAATGAAGGATCTATTTCTATTGCATTAGTAAAACTATTCACAGCCTGTCTGTAATTTCTTTCAAAATTAAGCCTAATTCCCTCATCAAAGTGCTTTGTTGCAAGCACTCTTGGTGTACTTTCGGAAGACCTTCCGGTCTGAACAGGAGTAGTTTTACAGCCGTTATACAAGATAACAAACAACAACAGAATAAAAATAAATTGGTTTCTTTTCTTATTAAAATTATTTTTCATTATTATCTCCTAATTTTCTGACACTACGGGAAAGTTGTTCTTTGAAACATTAAATTCATAAAATAATTATAGCTTAATAAAACATTTTTTTCAAACTTTATTTGTATTTTTTTAAATTTATTATTATAATTATTTTTATATTTTATTTGTATTTTATTAAAATTATTTTGTTGTTAATATTTTTTGTGTTTTTATAATATTATATGTTTGCCATTTTTTTCTAACCACTATTACGGATTCTCGTATTCTTTGTACAAAAACCGCCTTATTTTCTGCTGGGCGTTCTTTTCAAACTGCTCTTTGCGTACCATAAAGCCGCCTATCTTCTTAAAGACAGGCAGTGAGCGGTTGGCTTTTTCAACCTCTTTTTTTATAAGGTCTTGAATAAACGCCTCATCGTTTTCTTTGCCCGGATAATCTTCCTTTATAAGTTCATAGTTGGGAACAACTACGGCAAAAATAATCTCACCGCTTGGATCTTTTCTTCCAACAACAAGAACTTCCAAAATAGAACGAATGCCCGCAAAATGAGCTTCTACTTCTTCCGGATATATATTTTTTCCTCCGGCTCCTACAATAAGATTTTTCTTGCGTCCTTTAATATGCACAAATCCGTCTTCATCAATGAAGCCCAGGTCGCCTGTTAAAAGCCAGCCGTCCGGCGTAATAACCTCTTTTGTCGCTTCTTCATTTTCAAAGTAACCAAGCATTACAGACGGCGACTTACAGGCAATTTCGCCAATACCTTCGGGAGTTGAATCTATAATTTTTACATCGGTATAACTTACAGGAAGCCCGACAGATTCATTCCTTTTATGATATGGAGTATTCACAGTAATAAGAGGAGAATTTTCGCTCATGCCGTAACCTTGAACTATATTAAAGCCAAGAGAATCAAAAAAGTCCGAGGTTTTAACGCTTAATGCACCGCCTCCCGCAACCATTATAAAAAGCGAATGAAGATTTGCCTTTTTACGGATAAATTTAAAAACCTTGCGGCCAAATTCGGGGTTGCCCTTTTTGGCTTCTTTGAGCGCTTTTTTTCTTAAAATATTCAAAGGTCCGCGGATAATTGGAGAAAGTTTTTGATACCCTGCATCAATTGCTGCCATAACTTTATCATATAAAAGCGGAACGGCTATAAGGAATGTTACTCCTCCGTCTTTTATATCATCAATAACAACTTTGCCAACTATTTTTTCCGCAATAACCGTTGGAATACCAATAGAAAGAGGAGCCATAAACGAGCAGGTAGTAGGATATGTATGATGTAACGGCAAAACATCCATAAATACATCATGGGATTCCGGATTAAGAATACAGACTGCCGCGCTGGCATTGGCAATAATATTTTTATGTGAAAGAGTTACACCCTTGGCAAAACCCGTAGTTCCGGATGTAAACACAATAGATACAGGATCGTTAGGCGAAATACTGCCAATAGGGGGCAATGTTTGGCTGTCGGCATTTTTACCAAAGCGATTATACTCGGTTTCGATGTCGGAGGGAGCATTTTCACTTTCAGGGCTGATACAAACTGCCAAAGACACCGATACTCCATTAGACGACAACGAAGAAGCAAACTCTTTTTTTCTTCCCGAATAGAAAAATGCCTTGGCCCTGGTAATTTTTATTATATTCAAACATTCCTGCTCTGTAGCAAGAAAATCAACAGGCACAATAACGAGCCCGGCAATTGCCGCTCCCATCCAAACTGCCATCCACTCAGGGCGGTTTTCCGACCAAAGAGCAACACGGTCTCCTTTTACAAGACCTGATGCAAGCAAACCACGCGCTATACGACGGCATTCTTCACCCCATTTGGCATACGACCAGCGGGTAAATTCCTTCTGTTTTCCGGAACGGTATAAAATGGCATCTTTTTCTGCATGTTCCCTGGTTGTCATATCGATCATTTGGACAAAGTTAACATAAGGAAGATCCGGACGGTTTTTTATATAGTCGTTTGGTTTTAACATAAATATCTCCTAATGCTATTATATACATTTTTGGGATTTTTGTCAAAATAAAAATAACGATTTTTGCAACTTTTTTTATTATTTTGTGTCGAGATTAATCTTCCAGCCCAAGCTCATCATTAGAGCTTGATACCTCTTCAGGGCCGCCTGATGCAGGAGCATCTTGGGTTTTTTTGCGCTTAAAATTGAGTTTTTTGGTTATTGAGCCTATTTTTGGAGTGCGGTAGTGTCGGGCTGCATAAAACACAATATTTAGATATAAAACTATGGCAACAGTAACGGCTATTACCTGCCATGATGTGAGAACATGTTTAATCAATTCAAATATGCTTTCCGGGTACATTTTCTTAATTATCGGCTATTTTTTTCAAAAAAATATGGTACAATGCGTTATGAATTCAATATTAGAAACACTAAAAACAAGAGGCTTTTTAAAGCAATGTACAGATGCCTATGCCCTGTCTAAATTGATGGACGAAGGGCCTGTAACTTTTTATGTGGGCTGCGACCCTACGGGATCAAGCTTACACATTGGCCACATGGTTCCGTTTTTTGCCTACCGCCATCTTCGCGGCGCCGGACACAGGGGGTTAGCCCTGATTGGCGGCGGCACTGCCCGTATTGGGGATCCGTCAGGCAAAAGCGAAATGCGTAAGGTGTTAAGCTATGAACAGTTAGATAAAAACGCCGCATCCATTCATGCGCAATTAGACCGCTTTGTTGGCTTTGACGGCAAAAACGCCCTTTCTGTTAACAACAAAGACTGGCTGGCTAATCTTAACTATATCGATTTCTTGCGGGAAATTGGCAGTCACTTTTCAGTAAACCGTATGCTGAGTTTTGAGGCTTATAAAATGAGAATGGAAACAGGCCTGTCTTTTGTTGAATTTAATTATCAGCTTTTACAAAGTTATGACTTTTTGGAATTGTACAGACGCCAGGGATGCCGCCTGCAAATAGGCGGAGACGACCAGTGGGGCAATATAGTCGCTGGTGTAGAGCTTGTCCGCCGAATAGAGGGAGCCGAAGTTTTTGGCTTAACTTTTCCGCTTGTAACAACTTCTGACGGCAAAAAAATGGGCAAAACAGAAAAGGGCGCTCTCTTTTTGGATCCTGCCATTACCACCCCTTATGACTTTTTCCAGTACTGGCGCAATATACATGATGCCGATATACTTCGCTTTTTATTAATGTTCACATTCCTTCCGGCAGAAGAATGTGAAGCACTCTGCGCAAAAGACAAAAACCCCAACGAAGCCAAAGAACGCCTTGCATGGGAAGTAACCGCTCTTATTCACGGTAAAGAAGAGGCAGACAAAGCTTTAGCCGGAGCAAAGGCGGCTTTTGGCGGCGGCGGCGATAAATCCGCAATGCCGCAGACGGAACTTCCCCGCGCAAGTTTTGAAGCAGGTTATAACATAGTGGATCTCTTCTTTGACGCCGGGCTAAACTCCACAAAGAGCGAAGCCCGCCGCCTTGTTGAACAGGGGGGCGCATTCGTGTCCGATATTCAAATTAAAGATACCAAGGCATTAATTGGAACAGATAAAATTACTAACGGCGAACTAATTTTGCGTGCAGGAAAGAAAAAATACATGCTGGTTTTGGCAAAGTAATTTTATAACGCCAAAGAAAGTTGGTTTTTTTTAGTCTGCCTGCCTCCAGTAAATAATTTATAACGGCACAGGCATTCTCATTTGACCAGCGAATATTATTTTTTGTCATAATTAAAGCGGCTTGATTCGCTGTATAACGATTTTTGTTTTTACGGAAAAAACTCATGACGGTTTCTTCTTCGCGTAATGTATCTTTTGCTTCTCCTTCGCATACATCGCAGCATAGCTTTTCGGGAACTTCGCCGCCGGAATTGTAATTTAACATATCCAAAAGGGTATGCCTTCTGCAGCGGCTTATATCTTTGGCATAATCCAGCAAGGCTGACAGGCGGCTGCGATTATCTTCTAATTTGCAGCGGGAAAGAGCCATTTTATCATCAGGCCCCCACAAAAGAATTGCCTTTGACTGACCTCCATCCCGTCCTGCCCTGCCTGCTTCCTGCAGATAGGCTTCTACTGTCGGCGCACAATCTCTGTGAATTACAGTTCGAATATCTGCTTTATCAACACCCATTCCATAAGCACAAGTGGCGCAAAGCACCGCTTCTTTATTATTTATAAACCATTTTTCTACGGCATTTTTTTCTTCGCGGCTTAAACCCGCATGATAAAACTTTATTTCATTATGCCAAGGGAAACCCATCTCTGCAAATTCTGTTCTTAGATAACGGGCAAGGGCTTCCGTGCCCGGACGCGAAGAACAAAACACAATGGCCGGTCTTTGGTTTTGAAGCAGCAAATCCCGTACTGCCAAATCGCGGTTAATACAGCCTTTTGCCGAATAACTAATATTGGGTCTGTCCGGATTTCCAATAATCTCTTGAACATCTGAACCGCAAAAAATGTACTGTCTGATTTTTTCCAGTACAGAAGATGAAGCTGTAGCGGTAAAAGCGGTAATAAGCGGCGGCGTTTTATTAAAACTACTAATATCTTTAATAATGGAGCCTATTTCCAAATAACTTGGACGGAAACTTTCCCCCCATTCACTTACACAGTGTGCTTCGTCAATTACAATATGCTTTACATTTATGCTGTTTATTTGCTCTTTAACCTGCGGTGTAAGTAAAATTTCAGGATTGGCAATAATAAAGCGGGCTTGTCCTTCGCGTAATTTTTCCCATATACTGTCTCTTTCTTCCTTACTTTGCTCTCCCCTAAGAATTACGGGGTTAAAACCGCGTTCATTTAAACGGCGCTCTTGATCCGCCATCAATGACAGAATAGGGTAAATTACAAGGGTAACCCCGTCTTCCATTAACATAGCCGGTAATTGAAAGCAAAGGGATTTCCCCGCGCCGGTAGGAAGTATAACTATCTGTTTTCCCAAACATTCCCTGTCGGTCTGTTCGTCAGCTTGCACCGCAAGCGCCGCTTGCGATGCATCCAAAATGTTTGTTATTACAAGTCTTTGATACGGAAAAAGATAATCCACCCCAAACAGTTCTTTAGCTTTACTGCCGAGGTGGTCATCTAACTCTTTCCGCATATCAATTCTGCCGTTTTAATGACAGCTTTACTCTTTGATACCGCCCATCGTAATACCGGAAATTATAAACTTTGCCATAAAGCCATAGAAAATAATAATCGGGATTAGAGAGATCGCAATACCAAGGTAAATACCGCCTGTTTCCGTACGATAAATATCACCACGGAGCAAGAATACAAACATAGGCAGCGTGTATTTTTCCTGTGATGATATAAGAATAAACGGAGCCAAAAAGTTGTTCCACGAGCCTACAAAGGCAAAGATTGACTGAGCCGCCAAAACAGGAACAATTAACGGTATAATAATTTTATTGAATGTATGAAACTCTCCTGAACCGTCTATTCGCGCGGCATCAATAAGTTCCATATTCAATACAGACATCATATACTGCCTTATAAACAGAACCGCGCCTGCCGCGGCAATACCGGGAAGTATTAAAGGAATGTAAGAGTCTGTTAGTTTCCATGTTGCCATAAGCTGATAAAACCCAATAAAGGTAAGAGAGCCCGGGAGCATCATAATAACTAAGATTAAAGCCCACATAGCCATTCTGCCCTTAAATCGGTAAACATGGAGCCCATAAGCTGTTAAAGCTGAAAAATAAACAACCAATAATGTAGAGCCAATAGCAATAACGGCACTGTTTAAAAAACCCCTAAATATTCTGAACCCGCGGGAGATAAGAGCTCTCCAGTTGTAAATAAGATTGGGCGGTCTTTTAACACGGTCAAATAATACTGTACCGGGCTGGATTTTTTCACCATTACTAACATTTAAGTATAAACCGGATGTAAGTGCCATTGTTCTTATTGCATTTCCTTCATCATCAAGAATACTAAGTCTTGGATTAAGAACCCTATTGTTATATGCCCTATCTGTGTCATTCATAACTGCCAAATACTCATTTACATAGGTAGAAGTAATGCCGGTGTTTTTATCAATTTCTTCTTTAACAGTTATACCGGGTTCAAGATCTATAAAACGAACTGTTCCTGATATATCAGAAACAGACAAAAATCTTTTAAACAATATTGAACCGGACTTTACAGTATCGTTATTCTGAACAATATCAATATACAAACCGGGATCAAGATAATATTCAGCAACAGCTTCGTTTGTTATTTCGTTATAAATTACAATATGAGGAGCCGTAACATTAACCGGAAAATGATCCCTTTCTGTAAGGTATTCTTCATCATCATCATCGGTATCAATTATTTCAATTTCGACACCTGCAGGCAGGTAAAAAAGCCTTCTTTGCCCGCCCTCATTAATATATGTAATATCCTCATTATCAAAATTTACTAATCTAACTATTCCATGCTCATCTCTTTTTGCCTGTGTTACAGCTACATTTTCATTTGTCATACTTCTAAAAGAATTTCTTTCAAAAATAATTGTAAGACCTGAGTTAATCTGTTCGGAAGAACGGACAGAGTTTATAAGCATAACATATATAGGTACTACAGCAAGCAAACCTAAGATAATCATTGTTATATGGAGTAAAACCCTCTTAATGGGTTGATCACTTTTGCCAATCATACTGCTCCCCCTTTCTTAACCTTAGTTTTCTTCTTAAAATCACTGCGATCTTGCAAGAAGAAGAATATCAACATAGCAAGAATTATAGTTACAAGGAATATACCAACTGAAATAGTTGCACCATAAGATCTGTCATTTACACCTTGAAAGGCCATATTATATTGATACAATACAGTGGTTCTTATTTTATAAGCCGGCCCGCCCCTCATATCTGTAAGCAGGAACGGAATTTCAAACATTTGCATACCGCCAATCATTGATGTAATTAAAATATAGAGCATCATGGGGCGAAGCAGAGGCAATGTTATATGCCAAGCCGTTTGGCGGCTGTTAGCGCCGTCAACAACTGCCGATTCGTACAGTGAAATTGGAATACTGGTAATACCTGCCATAAGCATAATAAGAGTATGACCATACCACATCCACCATTGAATAAATGCTACCAATCCGCGCGAGAACCAAACACTGCGGAAAAAGTTAAAATATTCTTGTATAGGACCTGAATCTGTCATGTATGTCTGCATCCAATGAATACCTAAAAATCTTAAAAATTGATGAGCAGGCGCATTAACATGACCAAATGCTCCAAAGAAATTACGGAAAAGCAATGCTACAGAGGCTGCCATAAGCAGGTTTGGCATATAAATAACTGCCCTGAACAAGCCTTTTCCAACAAGATTAAGACGAGTATCTGATAACCAAATTGCAAGTATTAAGGCAATACCAAGCTGGGGAATAAAATTGAACCCCCAAATTATAAATGTATTTCCAAGAGAACCCCAAAAACTTGTGTCTTTAATGAGCTTGCCATAATTATAAACAATGGGCGTTACTCTTTTTGCCCCTTTACAGCCATAACATTCTCTAGTTTCCGGATCTACATCCAAATTTATTATATCATTGCCAAATTCATCTTTTTCATAAATGTACTCCACTCCAGAACCCCTGCAAGTGGGACACTCAGCATTATTAAAAACATAGTCCGTTCTAAATCCCCTAATATCAGTAAAACTAATTAAAATTGTATTTATTGTAGGCCAAAAGTTAAAAATCAAAAACGCTATCATAAACGGCAAAATAAATAAATATCCTGTACGGTTTGTTCTTTCTTCGTGACCAATTAATTTTTTTGGTTTTACTTTTAAATTAATTTCAATAGGTTGAGTTTCCATTTCATTAGACTGAGAAACTTCTTCTATACTAGAAACTGCTTCTGCCTTCTTTTCCTTTTTTTTAGCCGGCATATGTCCTCCTGAAAAAAAACCTGACTACTTGTACTCAAGCAGTCAGGCTATTACTTATTAACTAATAAACCTTAATCTTTAAGGATCAGTTAAAACCAAGCTGGCTCTGAACTTGAGCTCTGAAATCAGCAATGGCTTCTTCTAAAGTCATTTCGCCTAATACATAAGCGGTTACTGATTCACCAAAGATACCATTGATTGACTGGTCTGTGCCCTGTAAGAGTCTGCCATTAACATTCTGAGCCATTGCGGCAAATGCTTGATAATGGTTCTGTCCGCCAAGGAAGGGTTCAGAGAAGTTAGGCGCAATTTTGTTCATAACAGGAATGCTGGAAACAACATCGCCTGAAGCCATTGCATATTCTTCAAGGAATCCGGCATCAGTTGTAAGCCATTCAATCATGTGCTTAACTTCATCAACTTTCTTTGTGCCTTTCCATGCACCAAGCCATGTTCCGCCCCAGCGATAAGCTGCAGGTCCTTCAACCATTGCCCAGTCACCTGCTGTTGCTTCGGCATTGGGTTTAAGAACATAGTGGAGACCCCATGTAGGAAGGAAGTAACCAAATGCTTCATAGGTTCTGCCACTTGCATCTTGTTCTTCGTCTCTCATAGCTCTAAACCAGCCGTCGCCCCACTGGTTAACTTTGGCATCATAGCCTCTTTCATGGAATTGTTTGCTCATTTCCATGTAAGTAATCATAACAGGATCAATAACGAGTCTGTTGTTAACAATCCAAGGCTGGCTGCGGCCATCAACGAATACATTGAAAAGGTCGCCGCGGCTGGATAAAATTACAGCCTGGCCGTTTGATGCGGCTCTAAGCCTTTCTGCTGTTGCAAGGAACCTGTCAAAGTCAGACACAAGGGTCTGAATAAATGCAGGATCATCATTATTGAAATATTTCCTGGCTATGCTGCGGCGATAAAAGAACGCGCCGGGGCATGCTTGCCATGACATTCCATAAACCCTGCCTTCAAAGGTTCCAATTTCCGCTGTGTATGCAAGAAGGTTGTTTCTGTTCCTCTCATAGACATCAGTAAGGTCTAAGAGAAGTCCTGATTCAACATATTTGCGAACAAACGCGGCTTCCAATGCGAATACATCCGGTGCTCCGCGGCCTGAGGCCAATACCGGATCCAACCTGTTTTCGAACTGATCAGTAGGTGTAAACGAGTAGTTAATTTTTACATCAGGAAATGCTTTTGCATAATAGTTCATAACGAGCCCTTCTACTTCGTCAGTAAAAGACCAAATAACTATTCCCTGATCGCCTGGACAACCCATTAAACCGATCAGCATAAGAGCTGTGCACAATAATACTAGTGCTTTTTTCATTCTTCTTCCTCCATTTAATTTACTTTCCCCTTTTTCACGGGTTTTAAGTTAGTTTCCAAAATATTAACATATTTAAAATATTATGTCAATAGTTTTTTAATTATTTATACGAAATTTACCCCTTTTTACCCGGCATTAATTCTTGCCAAAACAGGTTTTGGAGCACCTTTTTCCACTGCCAACCCATGAACGGGGGCGGCATCTGCGGCAATTACCGAATAAGCGCCCGGAACCAAGACGGACTCGCCCTGGGCATTTACCGTTTCAAAAGCCGCCGAAATAAGCTCAAATTCAACGGTTTTTGCCTTTCCGGCAGGGATATTAACGCGTTTAAACCCTCTTAAAGAGGCAATTGGGTCATTTTCGCCCCGCTCATCCTTTGAAATATAGAGCTGAACTACCTCATCAGCATCGAATTTTCCTGTATTTGACACTGTAACTGCCGCCTTTATCCTGCCTCCGGCAGAAATCGTGTCTGCGGAAAGTTTAATCGTATCAAACTTAAAAGTCGTATAGGAAAGCCCGAAGCCGAAGGGGTACAGGGGCTTTTCTGTCATGTATCGATATGTACGATTTTTCATGGAATAGTCCTCGTAGGGCGGAAGCTGTCCTGTCGAGGCAGGGAACGAAATGGGCAGTTTTCCCGAAGGAACCGTGTCGCCAAAAATAATGTCCGCCACAGCCTTGCCCCCCGACTCACCGGGGTACCAGGCAAATATAACAGCGTCGGCAAGCTCTTCCGGGAAGGCGATTGGACTGCCCCCTGTAAGAACAAGAATTACCTTTTTGCCTGCCTGACGGGCCACTTGCAGAAGTTTTAACTGCCAGGGGGGAAGCTCTATTGTATCGCGGTCGCCGTTGGAATCCGAAGCAATAGCGTCGCCTTCCTCACCTTCCAAAGCACCGTCAAGCCCAAGCACGCAGATTACAACACCTATGGAATTTGCCTCGCCGTAATGGGCAAGAGTTCGGCTGTTTTCGCTGTACATAAGACAACCCTGCCTGTAACCCAAATTGATACCAAACATACCTTTTGTCTTTTCAGCAAGCCCTTCTAATATGGTAGTAAATTGAGGACTAACCCCAAAATAGTTGCCAAAGAGCGTATGGGGGTTTGCCGCGGCAGGCCCCGTAACCAATATATCCTTAGGATCAGAATTCAAAGGCAGGATATTGTTATTATTCTTCAATAATACTATGGATTTTTCCGCCGCTTTTAGGGAGAGATCTCGATTTTTGCCGCTGTTTATTGCCTTGCGGCCAAGTTTGGACCATTTTCCTTTATTTACCGGGTCTAACAATCCAAGTTTAAACTTTGTCCTAAGCAGGCGTTCAAGAGACAAATTGATAGTTTCCTCAGTTACCAGCCCTTTTTTATGAGATACCGTAAGCATGGGGTAGGTACAGCCGCAGTTTAAGTCACAGCCTGCATTCAAAGCAAGCGCGGCGGATTCCTCGGGGCTGTTCGTTATTTTATGGTATTCATGAAAGTCACGGATTGCCCAGCAGTCAGAAACTACATGCCCTTTGAACCCCCACTTTCCACGAAGTATTTCTTTAATAAGAAGATTACTCGCACAGCACGCTTCATCAAGGGTACGGTTATACGCTCCCATTACAGATTCTACCCCTGCGTCAACAAGCGCCTTGAACGCTGGCAGATATGTTTCCCACAGATCTTTTTTGTTTACGATGGCATTAAACGAATGCCGGTCTTTTTCCGGCCCTGAATGAACAGCGTAATGCTTTGCACAGGCGGCAAGCTTTAGATTTTCAGGATCATCGCCCTGTAAACCGCGGACAACGGCAACGCCCATTTTTTCGGTAAGATAGGGGTCTTCTCCATAAGTTTCCTGCCCCCTGCCCCAGCGCGGATCTCGGAAAATGTTGATATTCGGTGTCCAGTAAGTGAGCCCCCAATACTGACCTCGGTTGCCCTGTTTGACAGCCTCGTTATACTTTGCCCGCGCTTCGTCAGAAACGGCTTCAAAAACTTTTTGGACAAACTCGCTGTCAAATGTAGCCGCCAAAGCTATTGCCTGCGGAAAAACCGTGGCGACACCAGCACGGGCAACCCCGTGTAAACATTCATTCCACCAGTTGTATTCAGGGATTCCCAAACGGGGGATTGCATCGCTTCTGTGGCTTAATTGGGACACTTTTTCTTCCAGTGTCATTTTAGAAATTAATTCTTTAATTTGCTGTTCTCTATCCATGAGGCTAATTATATAGAAAGGTTGTTAAATATTCAATAGAGTGGTAAAATTGCTTAGTATGGAAACAATGACAAAAAGACAGATAATATTCAAAAATATTGTATCAGCTTTTTTTATGAGCTTTCTTATGAGTAATATTATTATCTTGATAAACTTTGGGTTTATGCCAAATTTTTTCTCCTTTTGGTGGCCCAGGTGGCTTATAGGTTTTGCCTTATCATTAATAACTTCATTTACTATCCCGCCGCTTTTACAAAAAATAAGTTTTATAAAAAACAGACGAATTGTCCTTCAAAGATTAATAATTGGAGTTACAACAAGCGCAATAATAAATTTTGTAATTCAACTTTTAAGCCACGGTTTTGTAATAGATGTTTTTTCTTTTTGGCTGCATAAATGGCCAATTTCTTTAGCTATAGCTGTTCCAATATCGATATTAATCCTAACACCGCTTATAAAATTCCTTATTAAGGTATTTAAGGTTTAGGGGAAAAAAGGGTGATTGATTGGTATTTTATGGATATGGTATAATAAATCCTGTAAGTTAAACGAAAAAAGGGGCATATTTTGGCAAAAAAGACGGAGAAACAATACATTAAAGAAATATTTATTAAAACAGAAGATAAAAAACAAATAACTAAAATTGTTAAAAAGACAACACCTTCCCTAGACGAAAGAGGCGTTACAAGAAAGGAACTATTGCAAAAGGCACAAAAAATAGATAACGATGAATTTTATACAAGATACGAAGATGTAGAAAAAGAACTGTCCATGTATAGTAAAAGTATTTGGAAAAACAAAACGGTGTTTTGCAACTGTGATGATGCAGTAGATGATGATGAAAGGCACACATCGGCGTTTCCTCTATATTTTATACAAAATTTCAAGACACTTGGTCTAAAAAAATTAATATGCACCCACTATAGCGGTGTAGTTGACTTATTTAATCAAGGTGCCAAAGGTTATATTTTTACAAAAGACGGGTTCCATGAATTTAAGGAATACCCTGATGGTTATAATGGTAGTTTTGACCACCCTCTTTCATTGAAAATACTTAAAGAAGAAACGGATATAGTGTGTACGAACCCTCCATTTTCAAGAGCAGCGGATTATTGGGAAATTACTATTAAAAGCGGTAAAAAGTTTTTAATTATTTCCAACATAACAAATCCTATAACACCGGCATTTATCCCGTATTTTAAAAATAATCAGGTTTGGGCAGGGTTTAACAGGGTAGATTGTTTTCTAAATCCCAAAAGAGAACTTGTTGAAGCCGCTGGACACTGGTACACAAATTTTCCTATAAAAAACAGGCCAAAATACAGCCATTTAAAATTCGTTTCCTTAAAAGACATACCCGAAAAATATAAAAAATATGATGATTCAAAAACATTGGTAGTAGATAATGGCTATATCCCGAAAGATTATAAAAAACCTTTTGCTGTATCTGCTCGCCCTATA
>Ga0099364_10000668_pt1 | contig 58795 bp, 51 predicted proteins | sample TergutTh196P3_FD_73070 | JGI IMG/M metagenome (GOLD analysis project Ga0099364, IMG submission 73070) | Microcerotermes parvus P3 segment gut microbial communities from Pointe-Noire, Republic of the Congo - Th196 P3 | ecosystem: Host-associated > Arthropoda: Insects > Digestive system > Gut ... | reverse complement strand
TAAAAACTTTGTGTTGGATGAATGTGGAAATCCGATGAATATACCTCGTCACCCAATTATTGAAGACAATGTAATTATCTATTCGAATGCTACGATTCTGGTACGTATTACTATCGGCCATGATTCTATTATCGGAGGGAATATTTGGTTAACGAACAGTGTTCCGCCATATTCACGTATTACACAACAACCGCCAAAAACTCCTGCCCATCATAGAGGCGAATCCTCCCTATAATTTAGTCAACTTTTCTTTCAAAGGCAGCATCAAAAGCAAGAGCTGAAGACTGAAAGTCAATTTTTTTCACAAACTCACACGATTCACGTGCACCATGTTCACGATCCATACCGCTATCTTCCCATTCCACAGATAAGGGACCTTGATAACCAATGTCATTTAATGCCCGAATAATTTCTTCAAATTTTATTTTTCCCCTGCCCATACTTCTGAAGTTCCAGAAACGATTCGGATTGCCAAACTTACTATATCCGCCAAAAATACCAGCCTGTGTCGGTTTATCACTCCAGTAAACATCTTTCATGTGTACGTGAAAAATACGTTTTGAAAATTTATATATAAAATCAATGTAATCTACTCCCTGATATCCTAAATGACTTGGGTCGTAATTAAATCCAAATGCAGGGTGTTGATTGACGGCATCTAATGCACGTTCCGCAGTAACTGTATCGAATGCAATTTCCGTAGGATGTACTTCTAAAGCAAAACGAATACCTAATTTTTTGTATTCATCCAAAATCGGTATAAAACGACTTGCAAAATCCTGAAATCCCTCTTCAATCATTTCGTCTGTAGTCGGTGGAAATGAATAGATGTATTGCCAGATAGAACTTCCTGTGAAACCTACAACAGTATTTACACCTAATTTTTTTGCAGCATGGGCTGTACGAATTAAATATTCCGCTGCCCGCTGACGAACTCCCTCCGGATCGCCATCACGCCAAATATAATCAGGAAGAATAGCCTTATGCCGGATATCAATGTTATCACAAACAGCCTGCCCGATTAAGTGCGAAGAAATGGTAAAGAGTTGCAGGTTGTATTTATCCAATAAGTATTTAATACTAAAGTAATAAGAATCATCTATTTGAAAAATATCCAAATGGTTGGGTAAGCCAAGTTCCAATCCATCGTATCCAAAATCTTTCGCTTTTTCACATATAGTCTCTAAAGAGATATCACCCCATTGAAGGGTGTACAAAGTTACAGGGCGTGCCATAGTTTCAAGTTTATAAAGTTATAAAATAAAATTTCTATTGGGTGCAAATTTACAAATATTTTATATATTATTGTTTTTTTATATTTTTAAAATTGATGAATATATATCCATGTTGAAAGTTTTATATCTTTTATTTATCTTATCCTTTATTCTTTTTTAAAGAAATCATAAACAAAATATAAAAAACAAGATTGAATTTAATTTTTTGGATAATAGTATCTTATTTCAAAAAATAACAAATGTTTATAACTTAATAGTTAAAAATTTTATAAGCTAACAAGCATTTTATTTGTTAGTAACTAAGTTAAGAAAAAGTACAATAATACGAGTAATTTATCAATGAAGAAAAATATAATATAGAAAAACGAAAATAGTAAGCCATTTAAAAATAGTTTTTAAAAATAGATAAACATAATTTTAAAAAGATATGAAAAAATATCTGTTAACTGACTAATAAATTACAGGAATTTAAAATATAAACGGAAGCAATTTTAACAATTCCTCCGTTTCTGTACCCGAAGATGGAAAAATATCTTTCCACACATAAGCTATCTGAGCCACGTCGAAAAAACTTCAAAGTAATCATTCGATGTTTACGTCGATTTGAGTTCTTCAAAAGAAAGGAAGACCATAAAGGCTTTAAGTTATCTTTTATTTCTCTTTCTTTGGACGTATTGCACCAAATTGAGGATTTTCTCAGAAATGAAAAAGATGTTTTTTTGAAATACCCTGAAATTTATGAAGAATTTCCGTACTCTGCTAGCGACCACCAACTTTGGACGAAGAGGGAAGTATTGTTCCAAAAGGAATGCCCAAACCTCGTGGACAAAACTCTGTTGCTGATATGATGCTTCGTTTCCGCAGTTTTATTATTTGGGCGAATGATAACGAATACACGATAAATAACCCTTTCAAACATTACACAGTTGGCGAAATCGTATGTGGAACACCTATCTACATAATTAATGATGAACGAAATAGGCTGTTGGAAACAGATTTATCTGATAATAAAGAGTTAGGAACTCAACGCGATATTTTTGTTTTTCAATGTCTTATCGGTTGCCGTGTCAGCGATTTATATAAAATGACTTACAATAGCATTATCGACAACGCTATCGAATATATCCCAAGAAAAGCAAAAGAAGAACGAGCTATAACTGTTAGAGTTCCGCTAAATGAAACGGCTAAACAACTAATAGATAAATACAAGGATTATAAACGAGGTTCACTTTTCCCATTTAACACGGAAAAAGAATCTTTCAAACGTGCCGGATCCGACCGAATGGTTACAATTCTTGACCAACAATCCCGAAATGAGGTTATGAAAAGGTAGCAAAGCATTTGCCCGCTATCGCACCATTGACGACAATATGAAGAAAGAATTAATCGGAATGTTAGAATAAATCTGTAATTTTGTACTCAATAAACAAAAAACAATGAACATAGATTTTGTAAAAGACCCTGAATATAAACAGTGGCTTATAGATTTGAAAGCTCGTATTCGTCAAAGCCAACTTAGGGCAATGATAAAAGTGAACGACGAAATGTTGCGCCTATATTGGGATTTGGGGCACGATATTGTTGTTCGCCAAATGGATTCAGCGTGGGGAAGTGGATTTTTCAAAAATCTAAGCAGGGAATTGAAGGCAGAATTTCCAGATGTGCAAGGCTTTTCTGAACGGAATCTGTATAGTATGAAACGCTTTTATATGTTTTATAGTCAAGACAATACAATTTTGCACCAAGCTGGTGCAGAATTACGGATTGGAAATTTGCACCAGCTTGGTGCAGAAATACAAGAAACTAAAAACAAGGAAGTTGAATTCATCCACCAAGTTGGTGGACAATTTGATGTACACCCGATTTTTCAAATTCCTTGGCGACACCACGTCGAGATATTCATAAAGTGCAAATCTGTACACGAGGCATTGTTTTATGTTCAAAAAACTATTGAAAACGGTTGGAGTAGAGATATGTTGGCGAACTTTATGGATATTGAATTATACCAAAGTCAAGGAAAATCTATTAACAATTTCGACCGCTTACTGCCCGATGTTCAAAGTGATTTAGCCAAACAAACCCTAAAAGACCCATACAATTTTGGTTTTCTCACGCTCACTGAAAAATATAAAGAGAAAGAGTTGGAAGATGCTTTAGTTGAAAACATTACAAAGTTTCTATTAGAGCTTGGGCAGGGTTTTGCGTTCGTCGGTCGTCAATACCCCATTCAAATAGGAAGCGTTCCACGCAACATTGATTTGCTGTTTTATCACTTAAAACTACGTTGTTATGTGGTTATCGAATTGAAAGTAAAGAAATTTGAGCCGGAACATACCGGAAAACTCGGCTATTACATTGTTGCTATCGACGAGCAATTAAAAACAGCAGCAGATAATCCCACAATAGGATTACTCATTTGCCGAAAAAAAGACAATATCGAGGCAAAATACTCTTTGAAAAGCAGCAGTCAGCCTATCGGAATATCCGAATATGATTTATCCAAATTGATGCCCGAAGATTTCAAATCTTCGTTACCGTCTATTGAAGATATTGAAAGAGAATTGAATGAAAATAATAACGAGGAGGTATAACTATGTCAGGTGGACATTTTAACTATTATCAGGACAGAATTCCTGAAATGGCAGAATCCATAAAAAGAGAAATCAGGCGAAGTGAAGACGGTTTTGAGTGTTATCCTACAAGAGAAGACCATACTATACCCTTTCGTTTGGGAGATTCGGAGTGGGTATATACTTCTTCGAGAAATGACAAAAAGTATCGAGTTCCCCAAAAGAATATAATAAACAGAGTACCACATTATTATGGGGAGGATGATAATGGCGTTCCAATATTTGATAAGCCCAAAGGCTATAATAATTATCCGCCTGAAATTTTAGAGATATTCAAAGGAGGAGTAAAAAAGCTAAAAGAAACTGCCGTTTATGCCCAACGCATAGATTGGTATTTGTCGGGCGACGACGGAGATGAAACATTAGTCGAAAGATTGGAGGAAGAGTTAGCGGAAGTTAGGCAAGAAATTAATGAGTTAGAAAATAAAAATTGGAATATCGGAGCAAAAGAGCCTTACGATGAAGATTAAAAAATGACATACCAAATGGATTACCGCAAAATTAACAGTCATATTATTCTACTGCTGATAGTTTTAGTTGTCGATTTGGCAATAGCTATGTTTGGCAGATTGATTGTTCTTGATTCGGGAATCGACACCGGAACTGCAAATCTAACCTTTGTGATAATTTTTGGCGTATGTATTATTGCCTATCTGATTATTTTGTCAACGTTAGCCCACGTCATTGTCCCTTGGGTTATGAAAAAGCTACCAAACAAAAGGAAATCTCTACCGGCAATTACAGAGAATAACATTCCCAATGAAAAAGAAAAAATGCCGAAACAGTCAGCAGAAGATATAAGAGAAAACTATACAAGAACTTACATAGAAAAACAAAACGAAAAAATCAATCTGTTTTTGGAATATTCACGCTTGACTATGACACCGCATATTACAGATGACGAATTGTTACGGCTTGGCGAATATATCCGATGCTATGCCGGAGAAGAATCTTTACCCGATAATCTTATTCCAATCAAACCCAACAAGTTGAAAAATCCTGATATGTTCCATTTTGGTTGGAATATGGCACACTATTTCGGACACAAAAAGCAAGACGTTGTTTTGTGGCTCCAATCTGTTTTCCTTGATTTACAGGAATTAGAGTTCTCATACATAAAAGGGAAACTTTATGATGCTCAAACCGAGAAATATACCATTCCCAATATTGACAATATTCCCAAATATTTAGCGAAACAGCATAAGTAAAACACTCATTTTCGGAGATTATAGAGAGATATTTAAGAGATTACAAGTGATTTTGGTCTCTGAAATATCTCTCTTTTAGTTTGCGTCGGATTCGATTGAGTCCGCAAGTAAATTATTGTCAAATTAAAAAATTTCCGATTATGAATTATCGTAATTTATTGAATTCCGGTGCGAATGTAAGTGTTACACTCAAACTTGAAGATTTACGAGAAATCTTCAAAGAGATGTCGGGCAGCCATAAATCTACATCCAAAGACACGCCTGCCGAAGATTTTTTAAGCCGTAAAGAAGTTTTATCCATTCTCAAAATAGATTCTTCCACTTTATGGTGTTGGGAAAAAACAGGTTATATCAAATCGTTCCCTTTTGGCGGAAGAAAACGATATAAAACCGTAGATGTTGAAACGATACGCACAGGCAGGAAAGGAGTACGCCATGGAAAATAAAGAAAAATTTATCCGTGTCGGTTATACTCGACCTACTCAAATGTTGCCCATTTTGCTATTGGTTTCCAATGAACGCACTACCGGTATCGTAGTGAGAAGATTATGTAAAGAACTAACAGAAAAATACGGATTATACTTTGCACAAGGAAAAGAAAACGTAAAACAACATCGTTTGAAAGAGCCGGATAAAACGAAGTATGAAATTTACAATGCTCTAACAGCAACAATTCTCAAATGCAGGAATTGGAAAGATTTACATGATGCTCTAAAAAGACAAGGGATTACGATGAATTTCAAATACAAAGGTAACATGGATGAGATTCAGGGAATTCGGTTTGAAAAGAACGGATATATATTCAATGGCTCAAAGATTGACCGGCAATTTAGTTACAGCAAGATTGATTTTCAGTTGAAACAGAATGAGAAGGCACAGGATATTCAAATCAAACAAGAATACAATCATTTTCAAAATCAATCTTTGGTTTTGGAAAATGTTGGCTCGGCTTTGGGTGGATTATTAAACATTCAACCATCGGGAATAGATTATGACCTCGACGAAGCGGAGTTACAACGCCAACACAAACCCAAAAAGAAAAAACAATAAGACCTCGTTTATAAACAGTTTAAAACCAAGAAATATGAGTAATGCAAGTAAAATGGATACTTCCACAGTATTCGAGATGTTTGAAACAATTAAAGAGTTAATTATCAAGCAGCCACAAAAACAAACGAAAAAGCGAGCAGAGCCGACAAAGGCGGATATAGATACCTCAGTCCTTGATGCAGCTACAGCAAGAATAGAAAATGTAGTAGGGGAAATGAAGAAACCTAAGATTGTTGAAAATCATTATCGGCATACAATCGACATCGGCTCAAGTAAGGTTTTTCTTTCATTGGTAATTATGGCATTAATAATTGTCGGTTTATCATATGTCGTTGGCGAACAAAGAAGAAGCATCAGCCATTACAAAGAAAATGATTTGAAATACAGATATATCAAAATGCAAGGAAAAGCTAATGATGATAATCTTTATCGTTTAGAACAGCAATTCAAATACGGCGACAGCATCAAAATCATTCGTAAGCAGGTAGAAAAATATGAGGAATTAGTAAAGGAACAGGCGGAGAGATTGGAGCGAGTGAGAAAGAATAATGAGGAGGTAGAAACATTACGAAATCAAGCCGAAATGGTTAAAACGAAAGATAAATGAATTGTTTCTATTTTTATCACACATTATTCATTAACTTTGCAAGCAAATTTTAAATATTAGCTAATATGTCTCACTATATGGAACTAAAGTTTAGAGACGTTACATCAGATTGCGAAGATTCTGCAAGTGTGAATGAAGGGTTTGATTGTCGATAATAATGAGAAATAGATTGTGGCTCAAATATACGATAACATACAAACGAAATTTACTGAAGGATTAAAAACAATCATTTCAAATTTACAGGTTAAAAGAGTTGACTTTTGTGTGGGATATTTTAATCTGCGAGGCTGGGATCTGGTTGTTAATGAGATTGACCAGCTAACCGGAGACTTCATATATGAGAAAGATGAAAATAAACAAAGAGTTTGCCGTTTATTGATAGGCATGCATCGCCCTCCCATAGAAATAGTAAAACGAATCTATTCTTCTCAATCAAATGTTTTGCCGGATACGGATGAAGTCAAACTTTGCAAAAAGCAAATTGCAGATGATTTCAGAAAACAATTGATTGTTGGAAAGCAAACGGCTCAAGATGAGCATAATTTGAGGAGATTGTCAGCACAACTCAAAAATGAAAAGGTTTGTATAAAATTATATTTAAGAGAACCATTGCACGCAAAATTGTATGTTGCGTATAGACCTGATGATAATTTCAATTCCGTTCAAGCAATAATGGGAAGTAGTAATTTGACTTATAGCGGATTAAATGGACAAGGTGAACTAAATGCCGGTTTTAGCGATAGTGATCATGCAGAAAAACTCGCGCATTGGTTTGATGATCGATGGGACGATAGATTTAGCTTGGATATTACGGAAGAATTAGCTGAAATTATAGACAATAGTTGGGCTGGAGACAAGATTATTCCACCATATTACATCTATTTAAAAACAGCATATCATTTAAGTCGAGAGGCGCGGAATAGTATTAATGAATTTACCCTTCCAAGAGAATTCAAAAAAGATTTATTCCCGTTTCAGGAAACAGCAGTAAAATTAGCCGCAAGACATTTAGAAAAACGAGGAGGGGCGATGATTGGAGATGTCGTAGGATTGGGTAAAACTATTACAGCTTGTGCTGTTGCAAAAGTTTATGAGTTAAATCACGCTTGTAGTACATTGATTTTGTGTCCGGCAAATCTGCAAACAATGTGGAAAAAATATGTAATCAAATATGATTTAAAAGCAGATATACATTCTATTTCAAAAACAATTGATGTAAATAATGTTAGGCATTATGATTTAATCATTATTGATGAAAGCCATAATTTGAGAAACAACGAAGGGAAACATTATCAAAATATTAAACAATTAATTAGTCTGCAAAATTGCAAAATATTGATGCTTACAGCTACACCTTACAACATGGATTTTAGCGATTTGGCAAATCAATTAAAATTGTTTTTAAAAGATGATACTGATTTAGGGATCCAACCGGAACAATATATACGAAATATTGGTGGAGAAAGAGAGTTCTCCAAAAAACACGAGGATTACATCAGAAGCATAAAAGCATTTGAACGAAGTTCTGAAGCTGATGATTGGAGAGAACTAATGCGTTTGTTTCTTATAAGAAGAACAAGGACATTTATAAAAGAAAGCTATGCACTAACTGATTCTGTGAATAAAAGAAAATATCTACAGTTCAAAGACGGAACAAAATCTTATTTCCCTGAAAGACAACCAAAGTCCATTTCTTTTCCTATGCGAAAAGAAGATCAATTTGGACGATTGTATTCAGAAGATGTAATGGATAAAATGGCTCTTTTAAAATTGCCGCGATATGGACTGACTAAATATATCAGTGATAATTTGCCGGAAGATTTATCGAATGTTGATAAGGAAATAATTGCTAATCTTTCCAGAGCTGGTCAAAGAATGATGGGATTCTGTAGGACTAATTTTTTTAAGCGCTTGGATAGCAGTGGCATTGCATATCTTATTTCATTACACAGGCACATATTAAGAAATTCCATTCATATATATGCTATTGAAAATAAATTGCCCTTACCTATAGGAGATGAAAGCAACTTTACCGACAATCTGTTAGAAGATGAAGATATTGAAAATGAAATCTTTGAAGACAATAATGTTAATCTTGTTGAGAAGATGGATGAAACAAATTTTGCATTTTCCTCTTCTATAGATGACTATTTATCGGTTGCGCGACAATATTACAATGCTATTACCAGCCATTCAAACAATGTAAAATGGCTTAATAGCTCTTATTTTAAACGTACCTTAAAACAAGCTTTGCTCAAAGATTGCGAACTTCTGTTGGAAATTATTGCTAATTGTGGAAAATGGAATACAGAAAAAGATGAAAAGTTAAACACACTATTTCAACTGATAACACAAAAACACAAAGATGAAAAACTGATCGTCTTTACCCAATATTCCGATACGGCAAAATATATTTATTCGCAACTTAAAATACGAGGCATAGAAAATATGGAATGTGTAACGGGAGACAGTAAAAATCCAACGCAAACTGTGGAAAAGTTTTCTCCTGTAAGCAATGATATAGAGCATGCTCCGGAGTTAAATAATCAGTTACGTTTACTGATTGCCACGGATGTTTTAAGTGAGGGGCAAAATTTGCAAGATGCTCATATTGTTATTAATTACGATTTGCCATGGGCTATTATCAGGTTGATACAACGAGCCGGTCGTGTTGACCGTATCGGACAAACTGCCGAAAATGTATTATGCTACTCCTTTTTCCCGGCTGAAGGAGTAGAAAGAATCATACGATTGCGGCAACGTTTGACATGCAGAATAAATGAAAACGCCGAAGTGGTGGGCAGCGACGAAATATTCTTTGAAGGTAATGAAAAGAATTTGATGGATATATACAATGAGAAAAACGGCATATTAGACGATGATGATGACGGAGAAGTAGATTTAAGTTCAAAAGCATACCAAATTTGGAAAAACGCAACGGATGCCAACCCCGAACTTAAAACGATAATACCCGGTTTGAGCAATGTTGTTTATTCTTCAAAACAAAATCCTGATTCATCCATATATGAAGGAGTGATTACCTACGCAAAAACTGCAACGGATAATGATATGTTAGTATGGATAAATACAAGTGGAGAAATAATAACTTATTCTCAAAATACCATACTGAAAACACTTGCATGTTCAATAAACGAACCGGCTCTGCCACGATTTGAAAACCATCACGAATTAGTTTCGTCTTCTATTGATCATATCAATACGCAAGAAGTAAAAATAGGAGGAACTTTAGGGAGTCGGTTGAGTACAAAATATAAAACTTATACCATGTTGGAAGCTTACTGTAAAAATCAGGCAGGAACTTTGTTTGTTACAGAGGAACTCAAATTGGCTATGGATGATATTTATAACTATCCGTTACAAGAAAATGCACGTATTTTACTCAACAGGCAACTGAAAAAAGGCGTATCTGCAATGGAAATAGCGCAATTGGTCGTTGAGATGCGTAATGATGAGGAATTATCTATCAAAAATGACGAAGACTTAACCAACAAAGAACCTCAGATTATTTGTTCAATGGGATTGAAAAACAATTAAATATGTTTTGAGATGAAAAGAACTGATTTTAATAGCTATATTCAAAAATCCGATTTTGTTAATTTCTTTAACGAATTAGGGTGGAACCATGTGAACAAATCAGACAGAATAAATCCGCTTACAATAGACGGTATTGATTATGACATTATTCCCATAGCCGATAAACAAGGATTTAAAGTCCTCACTTGCAATATATCAGAACTACCTCAACATTCGATAAGAAAAAAAATAGATACACAATTACGTCGATATTTTCATAACTACATCCTGATCTTTAAATTGGAAAAAGCAGAGCATCATTTATGGATGATTCCTATAAAAACAATAGAAAAACGGGAATTGGTTATTGTTGAATATTCGGATGCTGCAAAGGCAGATTTTTTATTTGCAAAGATTAACGGTTTTAGCTTCGATTTTGATGAAGAAACTAATATTATTGACGTTACCCTGCGTGTCCATAAAGCATTTGAAATTAACTCGGCAAAAATTACTAAAAGTTTCTACTCCGAATTCCGAAAGCAACACACTTCTTTTGAGAAATTTATCAAAGGAGTAAGCGTTGATGGTGACCGGCAATGGTATGCTTCCGTAATGCTCAACCGATTAATGTTCTGTTATTTTATCCAGAAAAAAGGCTTCTTGGACTTTGACGAGCATTATCTAAGCAAAAAATTGAAATGGACGAAAGAACAAAGGGGTAAGAATCAATTTTTCGGCACATTTTACAAGGGATTCCTTTCCCATTTATTTAGAGGAGGATTAAACAATCCTAAACATGATAAGAATTTTGAAGATATCTATGGTAAAATTCCTTATCTTAATGGGGGAATTTTTGATGAGCATGAATTGGAACGTCAATATCAGGACATAGACATTCCCGATGATGCGTTTGAGAATTTATTTAATTTCTTCGATGATTGGTGTTGGCACTTAGATACTCGCATTACGGCTACAGGAAAAGACATCAATCCCGACGTATTGGGATATATTTTTGAACAGTATATCAACCAACGTGCTCAGATGGGAGCCTATTACACAAAAGAAGATATTACGGAATATATCGGCAAAAATTGCATTCTCCCGTTTTTAATGGACGAGGTAGCGAAAACATTTTCAAAAAAGCATTATACCCCCGGAGGTTTTATTTGGGAGACTTTACGTAATTCGGGCGATACCTATATCTATGATGCAGTAAAAAAAGGGACGGAAATAAAAGATTTACCCGCCGAAATCGCTGTTGGATTAGACGCAACTCAACCCAATCTACTTGAAAGACGCAAAGAATGGAATAAACCAACTCCCGAAGCGTATGGATTACCGACTGAAATTTGGCGTGAAACCATTGAACGCAGAAACCGTTACCTTGAATTGTTAAACAAAATTCGTAGCGGAGAAATTACTCAAATAAATGACTTTATCACTTACAATCTGGATATTCGTCGTTTTGTAGAGGATTTGTTAATAAAAACAGATGATCATCAATTCGTTTTACATTTCTATAAAGCATTGCAGAACATTACTATTTTAGATCCTACCTGCGGTTCGGGTGCTTTTTTGTTTGCTGCACTAAATATACTTGAGCCGCTTTATGAAATATGTATTTCGCGTATGCAGGAGTTCAATGCGAAGAATCTGAACCTGTTTAAAGAACAATTAGACGAAATTGACAAGAAATACCGAAGCAATATCCAATATTTCATTTACAAAAGCATTATCCTGCGCAACCTGTACGGTGTTGATATTATGCACGAAGCAACAGAAATTGCCCGTTTACGTTTGTTCCTAAAAATGGTAGCAGTTGTTGATGTGGATAAACGGGCAGAAAATTTAGGATTAGATCCGTTGCCGGATATTGATTTTAATATTCGTTGCGGTAATACGCTGATTGGATATACAACGGAAGAAGAGTTAAATAGAGACCTTTCTTTTGCCAAAAATATACACGAAGTATTATCAAATCAGGAATTCAAGAAAAAAATTGAAGATGAAATGGAAATAATTTCGCGAACATATTCGCATTTTAAATCTATTCAACTCAATCAACAAGAAAATATTGCCGCTTTCAAGCAAGCCAAAGATGAATTGACAAACCGGCTGAAAACATTGAATGAAACACTAAACCAACGACTTCATCAAGCAAGTTCTTTTTTGCCTTATGATGAATGGCTGAAATCTCATCAACCTTTTCATTGGGTCGCAGAATTTTATCAGATAATTAAAGGGAATGGCGGGTTTGATGTAATTATTGGGAATCCGCCGTATGTAAACAAGAAAAAGATTAAGTATAAAATTGAAATAGATGGTTTTAATTGTTCTGATATTTATGGGTATGTAATACAAAGATGTTTTGAAATTTTGAAGAAAAAATCACGTTATGGATTTATCGTAATGCATAATTTGGCGTTCAGTAAAAATTTTGAAGATGTTCGCAGTGTTTTAAAAAAGAATATCTCAAATATTTGGTTTTCGTTTTATGCTCGCATCCCTGCCGGATTATTTTCAGGAGATGTTAGAGTAAGAAATTGTATTTTTATTTCGGAAAAAAACGATAATTTTATTGCCAAAAACCTTTATACGACAAGGATTTATCGTTGGGTTACAGAAGCAAGAGATACGTTGTTTGTAAAATTGAAATACACTTTTTTCAAGGAAATGACCGTAATCCCAATGTATAATGATAACATTTTAGTCGAGTTTTTTGAAACTTCAAACGGAAAGAAACTCGCAGAATCCATAGTCAAAAGTTCAGATCATAAACTATATTTCAAACAATCGGCATATAACTGGATTGCCGTAAGCATCCAACCTGCACCTTGTTATGATGAATATAACAGTGAAATACCACAAAGCAAAGTAAATACTTTCTCACTTGAATCAAACAAAATAAAAAGATTAACGTTTCTGTTTTTAAATGGAAAACTCTTTTTCTCAAAATGGCTTACTTTCGGGGATGAATTTGATGTTACTTGTGAGGATTTGTTTTCTGCAAAAGTACCATTTCATTTACTTTCTGAACGTGATACGGCATATTTACTTGATTTATCCAAACAATTTGAACAAAAAATAAATAATACGATTCAGTTTAAGTTGAATGCTGGTAAAAATGTTGGCACATTTAATACATCAAAATTATGGAATATTACGGATAAGAGTGATAAAATATTCTTGAAATACTTATGCGATAATTCTAAAGAAGTTTTCGAATCTGTTGAAAATCATGTTTTTCAAACAATAAGAACACTATCAATTGATATGGGTAATGAATTAAACGGAGAGGAAGAATAAATGAATCAACATTTGGCATATATAGGTAATTTGGATATTTTAAAACTGCCTAAGGTAGCTTTTTTAAGTTCTCGCCAAATCAGCTCAGAAGCAATTCTAAAATGTTTCGATTGGGCAACCGAGCAACGCGATAATGGCATTTGCGTAATGAGTGGTTTTCATTCTCCGTTGGAAAAAGATGTGTTGCACTTTCTGTTAAAAGGCACACAACCTGTTATTTTGGTTCTTGGACGTTCTTTATATAAACAGATTCCCAAAGAATTTCAAAAACCATTAAATGAAAATCGGCTTCTTATCGTTTCACTTGTTGCCCAAACAATTCATCGACATTCTATACAAAGTACTCTCATACGCAACAGGTATATCATCGATACAGCCACTGAAATTGTTTTTGGTTCGTTAGATAAGAATGGGAGTCTTTTTCCGTTATATAAGAAAGCATTATTGGAAGGAAAGAAAGTATGGAATATAAGTTAAGTATTTGAAAAACAGCGAATTAATATCATTGTCTCATTATGGTTGAATCGTACAATAATATCTCGGAAGCAAATATTCTGAACGAAGGGTTGGCTCAACTTGGTTTAGAGTCCGACAAAGGAAAATTGCTCTTCTTTGTCAAGGATAAAGATGCTTATGCACATGCCCCTTCTATTTGGTTTCAATTAGAATTGGCAGAATTATATCATGCAGATGCTGTCTTTTTTAAAAAAGGCATCCGTGAGAATGAATATATTCCGCAAATCTACATTTACGATCAAACCAATATACCTCTTGCTAATACCGCTGATTTAACGGAAATCCACAAAAAAGTCTGGACAGGAGGCGAAGTGCCTTTGGTGTGTGTCTTTTCAAAGACAGAAATAAAAATATTAGATACGACAAAACCTATTGAATTGCAACCTGGAATTAGGCCTTTGTATTGCATTGAGGCAAAACGCTTACCAACAGGAATAGGGGAAAGAGAAAAAGAGTATGTTTATGGTTTTTTCAGTAGCGGTTCTCCATCAGGAGGCATTCAACGTTTTAAGACCGGTGATCATGGATTTGGATTGCCCAAAAGTGCTTTGCTTGGATATGTAGAAACAAACGATTTTTCTTATTGGCATAACGTTATTAATCAATGGATCGCAGATAAAGCGAAAGAACTTCCGGAGGAATGGAAGGTCAATGAACAGTTGCATGAATTTGAAGTTGATTCAACTCATGCTTATTCTTTTTCTCGTTCGATTGCATATCGGTCAGCAAATTCAATAGAATTATTTCATTTGTGGGTAAAAATACCTACAGAAAGATAGTTTTTGAAAAACTTTGTCTTTCTGCATTGATGGGGAAATTTTGAGACTTCCACCAAAATGCGGACACGTTGCGGACACGAGCGCCAAAAGAAAAAACGCTAAATCTTTTATTCAAAAGAACTTAGCGTTCCCAAAAAGTACCCGGAGCCGGGGTCGAACCGGCATGGAAATGAATCCACTGGTGTTTGAGACCAGCGCGTCTACCAATTCCGCCATCCGGGCTATTAAATGAAATGCAAAGATACAAATAATTATTTTACTAAGAAAATAAATAAAATCAAAAATATTTCGTTTTCTTTGTAAAGAATAAGAAATAAATGAATAAAAAAGATGGAAAATAATTATTGTGTCATCATGTGTGGCGGAATAGGTACACGATTCTGGCCTTTTAGCAGAGAAACACGTCCTAAGCAGTTTCTTGATTTTTTTGGAATTGGACGCTCATTATTACAAATGACAGTAGACAGATTTGAAAAATTAATTCCTATAGAAAACATATATATAGTAACAAATAAAAAATATAAAAATTTAGTCAAAGAACAAATTCCGGCTTTAAGGGAAAAACAGATACTTTTAGAACCTGTAAGAAGAAACACTGCGCCATGTATAGCTTATGCCGCTTACCATATCCAGGCAGCAAACCCAAATGCAAATATCGTTGTGACACCATCTGATCATTTAATTATAAGAGAAGATGAATTTGTAGAAAATGTAAGGAAATCTTTAGAGTTTGTAAAAAACAACGAAGTGCTTGTAACATTTGGAATAAAAACAAGTAGGCCGGAAACAAGTTATGGTTATATTCAAAGCAGTGAAACAAGGATTGGTGAATTTTCAAAAGTAAAAACATTTACAGAGAAACCAGATTTAAAATTAGCAAAAGTTTTTATGGCGAGTGGCGAATTTTTTTGGAATTCCGGGATGTTTTTATGGAATGTACAATCAATTATGAACGCGATAAGAAAATATTTACCAGATATATCAGCACGGTTTGATATTGGAATTAATGCTTTTAATACATCACTCGAAAAACAGTTTATTGAAGATAATTTTGCTTATTGTCCAAATATTTCGATAGATTACGGATTAATGGAAAAAGCAGATAATGTATTTATGTTGTCGGTAGATTTTGGATGGGCTGATTTAGGCACGTGGGGTTCTATCTATGACATTGCCCAAAAAGATAAGAATCAAAATGCTGTATTAAAAACAAAGGCATTATTATATGAGGCCAAAAATAATATTATTGCCTTAGAAAATGAAGGTAGATTAGTTGTTATACAAGGTTTAAACGATTATATTATAGCAGAATCAGGAAATGTATTAATGATCTGCAAAAAAGAAGATGAAGATAGAATCAAATTGTATATGGCTGATGCTCAGCTAAATTATGGAGAGAAATTCAATTGAAAAGAAATTACAATGGTATTAAATTACATTTGGATAGGATTTATTTTAATTGCATTTGTCGTAGCGTTATGTAAATTAATATTCTTTGCCGACACTGAGGTGTTTACAAATATGATAACATCAACTTTCAATTCAGCCGGAATGGGGTTTGAGATATCTATCGGACTGACAGGAATTTTATCTTTGTGGTTGGGTATAATGAAAATCGGAGAAAAAGCAGGATTAATAGAAAGATTTGCAAGATTAGCGTCGCCGGTTTTCAGTAAATTATTTCCCGAATTACCACATGATCATCCGGCAGCCGGTTCTATTTTTATGAATTTTTCGGCGAATCTTTTAGGTTTGGACAATGCAGCAACTCCTATAGGATTGAAGGCAATGCAACAATTGCAGGAGTTAAATACCAAGAAGGATACTGCAAGTAATTCAATGATAATGTTTCTTTGCATCAATGCATCAGGTCTGACTTTAATACCAGTAACCATCATGATGTATCGTGCTCAATTCAATGCGGTCAATCCTTCGGATGTTTTTTTGCCAATTTTATTAACAACATTTATTTCGACATTAGTTGGGATAATAGCTGTTTGTATTAAGCAAAAAATAAATATGTTACAAAAAAATTTACTCGTTTTTTTCAGCGTAATAATCGTGTTTATTGTCGGATTGATGTTATTTTTTCGTTCTATGAATCAACAACAAATATCTCTTTATTCCACACTTTTTGCAAATGTATTATTATTTACAATTATTTGTGGATTCATATTTTTCGGAATCAAAAAAAAGTTAAATGTATATGATACATTTATTGAAGGAGCAAAAGAAGGATTTAAGACTGCAATAAATATCATCCCCTATTTAATTGCAATATTCGTAGCAATTGGAGTATTCAGGGCATCAGGAGCAATGGAATTTGTAATTGACGGCGTTCGTGCTGGTGTCGGAACAATCGGATTAGATACAAGATTCGTTGAAGGATTACCGACCATTTTGATGAAACCATTGAGTGGGAGTGGAGCAAGAGGAATGATGCTCGACGCAATGAATACCTTCGGTGCTGATTCATTCGCTGGGAGACTCTCATGCGTTGTACAAGGCTCAGTTGATACCACATTTTATATAGTAGCACTTTATTTTGGAAGTATATCTATAAAAAAAACGCGCTACACGATACCCTGTGCATTAATTGCTGATGTTGCAGGCGCTATTGCTGCAATAGTAATAACGTATTTATTTTTCCCTGACGTTATTTAAACGAACCATGGCCATTTCATTTTTTACAGAAAATATTAGATTGCCGAAACAGTTTAAAAAGAATCTGATTAAGCAATGGATAAAAGACGTGATAAAGGGTTTAGGAAAAAAAACAGGTGCTATCAATTACATATTTTGTGATAATTCAAAAATATTAATGCTCAATCGTCAATATTTACATCATGATTACTATACTGATATTTTAACATTCGACTATACGGAAGGAGAAATTTTAAAAGGCGATTTGTATATCAGTTTAGAAACTGTGAATAGTAATGCAGTCGTATTTAAGACAATATTTTTAAACGAATTATACAGGGTTATGATTCATGGAATATTACATCTCTGTGGAATAAAAGATCATACAAAAGAAGAAAAAGAACAAATGACAGCGGAAGAAAATAAAGCGTTGGAATTATTGCAAAGGAGAATCCAATTTTAATTGAATGAAGTTTTTATACGATATAATTATAGTAGGAGCGGGTCATGCAGGTTGTGAAGCAGCAGCAGCGGCGTCAAATTTAGGGTCTAAGACATTGTTGATAACAATGGACATGAATAAGATAGCACAATTAAGTTGTAATCCTGCGATGGGTGGAATAGCGAAAGGACAAATCGTTCGGGAGATTGATGCGTTAGGTGGTTATTCCGGAATTGTAACAGACCAAACGTCGATTCAATTCAAAATGCTGAATCGCAGCAAAGGCCCGGCAATGTGGAGTCCCCGTGCACAGACAGACAGGAGTAAATTTATCGAAACATGGAGAAATATCCTCGAAAACCGACCTAATCTTAGTATATGGCAAGATACCGTCCAAGAGATTTTAGTCGATAAAAACAAATCAGTATATGGAGTAAAAACACAGATGAATGTAGAATTTCAAGCGAAGTCAGTTGTGTTGACAAACGGCACATTCTTAAATGGTTTGATTCATATAGGTTCTATTCAGTTTACAGGAGGCAGACTTTCAGAGCCTGCTGCCTTTGGATTGACCGAACAACTAAATTATTTCGGAATTCATAGCAGCCGAATGAAGACGGGTACTCCTCCTAGAATTGACGCAAGGAGCGTCGATTTCAATACATTAGAAGAGCAGCCCGGTGAAAATGATTTTCGTAAATTTTCATTTTTAGACACGATATCAAGAAACCTTAAAAAATTAAGTTGCTGGACGCTTTTCACCAACGAAGAATGTCATGAGACTTTAAGACAAGGCTTACCATATTCTCCTTTGTATAATGGACAAATAAAGAGTATTGGCCCACGGTATTGTCCAAGTATTGAAACAAAGATTGTAACATTTAGCGATAAAAACAGACATCAACTGTTTTTAGAACCCGAAGGAGAAAATACGAATGAATACTATTTAAATGGCTTTTCTTCATCACTGCCGATCAACATTCAGATCGAAGCATTAATGACGATTCCTGCTTTTCGAAACATTCAACTCTTTAGACCAGGGTATGCAATAGAATATGACTTTTTCGACCCGACACAATTAACGCATACTTTGGAATCAAAATTAATAAAAAATTTATTTTTTGCTGGACAGATAAATGGTACCACGGGATATGAAGAGGCTGCAGGGCAAGGAATCATTGCAGGAATTAATGCGCATCTAAATTGTCACGGAGGCAACCCCTTTATTTTAAAAAGAGATGAAGCCTATATAGGAGTTTTGATTGACGATTTAGTTACGAAAGGTGTTGACGAGCCATATCGCATGTTTACATCAAGAGCCGAATATCGCACATTATTACGTCAGGATGATGCAGATATGCGATTAACTGATAAATCACACCAAATTGGATTAGCTGATTCATATCGATTTAATTTGCTAATAGATAAAAGAACGAGACGAGAAGATTTAATGAAGTTTTTTGAGAATTATTCCGTCAAACCTTCTCAAATAAATACCGGGCTTGAAAAGATGGGAGCTACTCCGTTATCGCATGGATGCAAATTAATTGACGTTTTGATGCGTCCTCAAATTTCGATAAATTACTTGGTTGAGTATGTCTCTGAATTAAGCGAGATCATTTCTAAAATTCCCACACATAGAAAGGAGGAAATTATCGAAGCAACAGAAATATTAATCAAATATAAAGGATATATAAAAAGGGAAAAGCTAATTGCAGACAAGATTAACAGATTAGAAAGCATGCAAATAAATGAATACTTTGATTATAAGGCCATTCAATCTCTTTCAACGGAGGCCAGACAGAAGTTGAGTAGGATTAAACCGAAATCAATCGCTCAAGCAAGCCGTATTCCGGGTATCTCGCCAAATGACATCAATATTCTACTGGTTCTTTTGGGAAGATAAAGGACATTGTTTCACGTGGAACATCGTTTTTTTGACAAATAAGCATGAATGATAAAACAAAACATATTTCAGATATACTTTCAGTTCTTCCCGAGAAACCGGGATGTTATCAATATTTCGATTCAAAAGGAACAATCATCTATGTTGGTAAAGCTAAAAACTTAAAAAAAAGAGTTTCTGCTTATTTTCAAAAAGAGCATGAAGACATTAAAACGCGAGTTTTAGTAAAACAAATCTGTGACATTAAGTATATCATAGTCGATTCTGAAGAAGATGCGTTCTTATTAGAAAACAATTTAATCAAACAATACAAACCAAGGTATAATGTGATGTTGAAAGATGATAAGACCTATCCTTCAATTGTTGTAAAGAGAGAATATTTTCCGCGAATTTTTCAAACCAGAAATATCATTAAAGACGGGTCGTTCTATTTTGGCCCTTATGCATCGATACATGCGACAAAGATGATGATGCAATTAATCAAAAATTTATATCCTGTCCGGACGTGCAAACTCCCTCTTGCCCCGGATACTATCAAAAAAAAGAAATATAAAGTTTGTTTGGAATATCACATTAAACGATGTAAAGGCCCTTGCGTTGGATTACAAAACATGGAAGAATACGACCGGAACATTGCAGAGATTAAAGAAATATTAAAAGGAAACAGTTCGGTGGTAACTGATCATTTGTTGAAAGAAATGAAAACATTAGCATCCGAAATGCGTTTCGAAGAAGCACAACTCATCAAACACAAATATAATCTGATCGAACAATTCCGCACAAAATCCACGGTGGTTCCGCCTTTTTTACATCATATTGATGTATTTTCTCTCGATGAAACCGACGAGTCAGCATACATTAATTATATGTATATAGGAAATGGCGCGATTGTACAAGTTTACACTATCGAATACAAAAAACGGTTGAATGAGACAAAAGAAGAATTATTGGGATTGGGCATTATTGAATTACGAAGTCGTTTCAATAATCGCGCGAACGAAATCATTGTTCCTTTTTTGCCTGACATGCAAATTGAAAATTGCACCTATACTGTTCCGAGGCGTGGTGGCGATAAAAAGAAGTTGTTGGAACTGTCCATTCAGAATGTCAAACAATACAAAGCAGATAAATTAAAGCAAGCCGATAAATTCAACCCCGAACAACGTGCTACCCGCATATTGAAGACGATTCAACGTGATTTGCATTTGCCGGTTTTGCCGATGCACATCGAATGTTTTGACAATTCAAACATACAAGGAACAAATCCCGTTGCGGCCTGTGTGGTTTTCAAAAAAGCGAAACCATCGAAAAAAGATTACCGTCATTTTCATATCAAAACAGTTACCGGTCCCGATGACTTCGCCTCGATGAACGAAGTCATTACCCGACGATATAAACGATTGAAAGAAGAAAACGAACCCTTTCCGCAACTTATCATAATTGATGGTGGGAAAGGACAATTGAATGCAGCAACCGAAGTGTTATACAAATTGGATTTGTTAGGTAAGATCACGGTTATCGGCTTGGCCAAACGATTGGATGAGATTTTTTTCCCTGGTGACCCTGTACCGTTGATTTTGGACAAGACCTCGGAATCGTTGAAAATAATCCAGCAACTTCGCGATGAAGCGCATCGTTTTGGAATCACGTTTCACAGGAATCTGCGAAGCAAAAAACAGATTGTTTCCGAATTGGATGTGATCAAAGGAGTAGGAGAGAAAACAAGGGAAATCGTAATAAAAAAATACAAAAGTGTAAAGCGCCTGAGAAATGCCTCGTTGGAAGAATTGACCGAACTCATCGGGAAAAGTAAAGCCGGGATTATCATAAAAGAATTAAATAAAGAATAAATAGTCAAGAAAACATGAAAGTAGTTATACAGCGTGTGCAATTTGCTTCCGTCAAAGTAGATGAGGAGGTAATTGCTGAAATACAGAATGGATTGCTTGTATTCATTGGGATTGAAGATACCGACGGAAAAGAGGATGCGGAGTGGTTAGCCAACAAAATATGTTATTTGCGCATTTTCAACGATGCTCAGGGAGTAATGAATTGTTCTGTTTTGGAATCCGAAGGAGAGATGCTGGTTGTTAGTCAATTCACATTACATGCTTCCACAAAAAAAGGAAACAGGCCATCATATATCAAAGCATCGAAACCTGAATTTGCGATTCCAATGTATGAGTTTTTTTGTGAAGAAACCAGCGCTTTATTGGGAAAAGCAGTGAAAAAGGGCATCTTTGGGGCTGACATGAAAGTGAACCTGTTGAACGATGGTCCCGTTACGATTATCATTGATACAAAAAACAAAGAATAACAGGATACATTCAACAATTTATGTATATTTGCATTTTGATAAAAAACCGACAATATAAAAAACTAATTTTATGAACGAGAACAAGTATTATGCAGTTTTTCAAAGGTTTGAGCCGTCTGAAGCGACCCCAATTATAACGGATAAAGTTCAGGATATATTAAAAATGTCATTCAAAAAAAATTTTATACCGGAGGTGTTAGCGGCGATTTATGGTTGTATTGATTTGACAACATTAAATAGCCTTGACACAAAAGAAACTGTTTATCAATTAGTGGAAAAGGTGAATAATTTTGAAGGAACGCTCAACATGTCTAATGTAGCGGCGATATGTACCTACCCGATTTTTGTAGAGACGGTAAAAATGTGTCTTCTGGCTCAAGACGTCAAAATTGTTTCAGTTGCCGCCGGATTTCCTTCTTCACAAACGTTTCCGGAAATAAAAATAGCCGAAATAGCCATGGCTGTAATGGCAGGTGCAAATGAAATAGATGTTGTTCTTAATTTAGGCTACTTCATGGAGGAGGCTTATGAAGAGTTGGTCGATGAATTGATGGAAATAAAGGACAGTTGCCGAGGTGCTACATTAAAAGTCATTCTTGAAACAGGCGCTTTGGCCACACCTGAAAACATCAGACGGGCAACGATTCTATCACTGTATTCCGGCGCTGATTTTATCAAGACCTCAACAGGAAAGGGATATCAGGGCGCAACTCCGGAGACTTTTTATACCATTTGTAAAGTGGTCAAAAAATATAAAGAGCTGACAGGAAATAAAGCCGGTGTCAAAGTTTCCGGTGGGATCAAAACAGCCGAAGAAGCAGTCCGCTATTACACGATAGCCGAAAGTGTGTTAGGCAAAGAATGGCTGAATAAAAATTTATTTCGCATAGGAGCAAGCGGATTAGCGGAGGATATTCTATTAAGAATAAAAAATTAAACATCAAGAATTGGGCGATGATTGGATGACACTTGCTTTATGTAGGATCAATGATGATAAATATTGAAAATAATACACCATTCTACATTGTGCCAATAAGAAAGTATAGGCAATTTTTTTCCGCACATTATGCGGGGATTGGGGGGGGTTACCGAACATTCATCTCTGGATATTCTTGATAATAAAATGTTTCTGTCGAATCAATGACCCAATGGCCATTATCCCATTCATAGAAATGGTCTGTCTGTAGATTCCCAAATGGGGTATATGTATATTCGTTCTTTATCCCGTTCATCCAGGTTTTGGTTTGGTTGTCCCAACTGTAATGAATTTCCTGGATTTTCCGGTCGCTTTCATCAAAAGCATACGTTGTTTTAAAATATCCCTTCCAATCGTCTGTACGGCTATCCAGGAAATAATTTTCTATTGCTATCTGATTTTTATTTGAATCATACAGGTAATTATATTGCCGGAATCGCTCCCAGCTGTTCGACCGGTCTTCCCATAGAAAACCGTCGGCTGTTAAAATATTACCGTTTGCATCAAACGTGAAATCATATCTTTCCTTGTTCACCCATTCGTTAGTTTGGTTATTGCCGGATAAAATTTCCACCGGGATACGATTACTTTTATTATCACGTACATATTTCGATGATTGATCTTTTATCCAGCTATTTACCTGTTTGTTCCAATCATAATTTTCTATGGTCATGTATTGCTGCGGGCCATACGTGATTGATTGTTTTTTACTATTCACCAGGCTATTTGTTTGACTGTCCCAAATTGAATGCACCTCCAGGATTATGTTGCCCAACCAATCGTACTTTGTTTCTTTTTGTTCTCCTTCTTCCCAGCGGTTTGTTGAATTGTTCCTGTTATAACGGGTTTCAGATAGGGGATGTCCGTTGACATCATACTTAATCTCAAGTTTGGAATATTCCTGCCAGTCATTGATCCGTTCGTTCCAGACATAATCAGTCTTTAAAACAGGATTACCGTTAGAATGATAAATGCTCTCATTTTTATGTTGTTTCAACCAGATGTTTATTTGATTATTCCATTGATAGACGGTGACGGAGGATAGTTCGTTTTGGGAGGAGTAATTCATTTCATACTTTGTGTTTTCCCTCCATTGTCCGGACTGTCTGTTCCAATCATAATCCGTTCGAAGTATGACATTTCCCATTGCATCATGTTCGAATCGTTTCTTTTTGCCTTGTCCGTTTGCGTCTTCAAAGATAGCACTATCCAAACGTTGGACAGGAATTTGATTTTCAGGAAAAACAGAAGATGCATTGGTAAGAATCTGATGGATATTGACAGGGGGAAGTTTTTTAAGATCCTGTTGAAATGATGCGGATAGTTGTCCGTTTACAAACACAGGTAGTGCACAAAGCAGGATTAGCAGTATTTTTTTCATTGGATAATTATTAAGTTTTTTTTCTTTTGGGAATGATAAACAGCATGCTTTTTGTGAGTAAAAATGATAGAATTAAAACCAGAATGATAAAGGCGCCGGAGGGAGTCTGTAGATAATAGGAAAAAAACAATCCGACAACACAAGCCGAAAAGCCGATAAAGATACTTCCCCAAATCATTCGTTTAAAGTTGGAAGTTAATAGATTGACCGTCATTTGAGGAACTGTCAACAGACTCATCAATAACATGATACCAACCAAACGAATAGAAAGAACTATCGTAACAGATATAAATACAATCATTATATATTCAATTGTCCGGACAGGAATTCCTTGTGTCATGGCAAAATCACGGTCGAAAGCAGTAAAAACAATCTGATTGTAGAAAAAGATAAAGAGCATGCTGAGTAAGACGACAACAGCTGATGCAAAATATATATCATCGCCTGAAACTGTCAAAATATTGCCGAACAGGTAAGAAGACAAATTAGGGGCATACCCTGGGGTTAATACAATAAAGATTGCGCCGACAGCCATTCCCAGCGACCATACGGCAGCAATGGCAGAATCTTCGCGAACCTGATGCGACCTGCTTGCCCATTCAATGCCAAATGCTGAAAAGATGGCAAAGACCAAAGCTGTCAAGAATGGATGAAGGCCTAAGTAAAACCCTAACCCTAACCCTCCAAATGACGCATGGGTAATCCCACCACTGATAAAAACCATCCGGCGGGATACGATATACGTACCCACCATTCCACAGGCAATCGAAATCAACAGACTCCCCCATAAGGCATTTTGAAAAAAAGTATAATGCAGGATGTCCATCTCAGATTAAAAGCAGTTTAAAGTATAGTACAACACATCAATAGTTCGTTATAAAATTTATCATCAACATATTCATCTTTTTTTGGGCACCAAAGTTAAAACAAATTTCTTGCAAAATATTTTTTTTGTGGTTTAAAGAGAAAAATATTATTAATGATAAGAAACAATTATAACACAACCTACATTATCTGTATCACCTTGGTTGCTACCATTGGCGGGTTATTATTCGGATATGATACAGCTGTAAGTTCCGATCATTAAAAAAGATTACGTGTGCCATAGAACAATATTTTTGTTGTTTTTCAGTTATTTTACCACATAGAAACGTAAAAAACAGGTGAACAAACGTCTTTATTTCTTGTTTTTGATTGTCGGGTTGGTGTTCTTTGCGTGTAGTACGCAAAAAAACACAAGCGCGAGCCGTCGATTTCATGCATTTACGGCTCGCTATAATACGTATTTTAACGGGAAAACATCGTTCGACGAACAGCTGGCCGCACAAAACAACGGTTACAGGGAAAATTATACAGAGCAAATTTACATGTTTCCGGTTAGCGCTCAGCCGAAAGATAAAAGTACGACAGGCGGTGTATTCGACCGTGCCATCGAAAAAGGTAATAAAGCCATCAGACAACATTCCATCCAGCGGAAACCGCCGCGAACCCCCGGTTGGCAAAACAATCCTAAGTTAGTGGCCATGCAGGAGAAAAATGAATATAATCCGTTTCTGAAACACTGTTGGATGCTCATTGCCCAGGGACAGTTTTATAATGCGGATTTTTTACAGGCCTCCGCCACATTTTCCTATATCACACGTCATTATGATGATGATAAAGAGATGGTTACTGAAGCACGCATCTGGCAGGCACGATCCTATGCAGAAATGAACTGGCTGCATGAAGCAGGAACCCTGTTAGACAACTTGAACCAGAACGGTATCCCCGAAACAAACCAAAAACAGTACGACCGGATCTATGCCGACTACCTGATAAAGAGCGGCGAGTTCGAGCAAGCCGTACCCTATCTGCAATCAGCCATTAAATCGGAAAAGAATAAACTACAACGCACCCGTATGCGTTATCTCTTAGGACAGATTTATGCAGGACTGGGACAGAATGAAGAGGCTTACCGGATACTCGGTAAGGTGGCAAGCTCCAGTCCTCCCTACGAACTCGAATTTGCGGCTCGTATCCGTCAGGCAGAAGTTTTTCCGGGCGGCGATTATCAAAAAGTCCTGAAGATGCTGAACAGCATGGCCAAAAGCCCGAAGAATACCGATTTCCTCGACCAGGTCTATTATGCTGTTGGAAATGTGTTTATGAGCCGTGCAGATACGGTCAAAGCCATCGAAAACTATACATTGGCCATTGAAAAAAGCACACGGAACGGATTGGATAAAGCGATTTGCCAAATCCGGTTAGGCGACATTTATTTTACGCAAAAAGATTATGTCAATGCCCAGCCCTGTTTCAGTGGCGCAATGTCGGGGATTCAGAAAACATATAAGGACTATGAGCGGGTGTCACGCCTGTCGGCCGTATTGGACGAATTGGTTATATATATAGAAACCGTTCACTTGCAGGACAGTTTGCAGGTATTAGCCAAAATGCCCGAAGACGAGCGACTTGCCATCATCGACATGATGATTGAAGAGGTCAAGAAAAGAGAGGAAGAGGAGAAAGAAACAGCCGAAAGGGAACGGTATCTGGCAGCACAGGGCTCATACGGGAGTGGAATCACCCAGCGTCCCGGAATGGCATCCTCTCCAGTCATGATGTCGACCGGATCGGGAGAAAGTTCCTTTTATTTTTATAATACCATGACGGTTGCGCAGGGCAGAACCCAATTCCAGAACAGATGGGGCAAACGTCCTTTGGAAGATAACTGGCGACGCCGCAATAAGGTGATGAGTATGATTGATCCATTCGGTGGCGATGTGGCTGACTTGGAAACAATAGAATTTGACGAAGAAGGTAATCCCATTTTTGCTGTCGATTCGTTGCAGTTGTTGATGGATTCACTTGCGTCCGACCCAAAATCGCGCGAATATTATTTGCAACAAATCCCGCTTACGGACGACGACCTCGAATCCTCAGATGTAATTATCGCCGATGGACTGTTCAATATGGGCATGATATACAAGGACAAGCTCGAAGACATGAATCTTTCGATTGAGGTATTTGAAGAACTTGAACGCCGGTTCCCCGATAATAAATACAGGATGGATTACTATTACCATGCTTTCTTGATGGGTCTCCGATATAAGGATTTGGTGGTCGAAGAAAAATACAAGTCGAAACTAATCAGTGCATTCCCTGAAAGTGATTATGCGATAGCAATTGCCGACCCGAATTACGAATACAATATCCGGATGATGGGCAGCGTACAGGATTCGACCTATGAAACGACCTACAACTTGTATCTGGCGGGCGACACTACAGCTGTACGACAGAATTACAGGGAATTCAGCCAGACCTATCCGCTATCCGTACTGATTCCCAAATTTATGTTTCTTAATGCGCTGACATACGTTCAGGAAGGAGATACGGAAGGATTTAAGGACGCATTAACCTTGTTAGTGGAAAAATATCCGCTGGCAGATGTGACCGAACTTGCGAACGAAATGTTAAAGGGCTTGCTCCGCGGACGCGCATTGGTACAAGGGGATTTCAAAGGCATGACATGGAATCTGCGTTTCGGATTAAGGGATGACGGTACGCTTTCATCAGCTGATTCGGCGCTTGTCTTTACCGACGAGCCAGTTTCGCCACATCAGATGATGCTTGTCTACCAGACGGGAAGTGTGGATCGGAATCAGTTATTATATGCTGTTGCCGCTTTCAACTTTGCCAACATCGAAGTCAAGACGTTTGATATGCGTTTCGAAGAAGTCGTTTCATTTACTATTATGACGATAACAGGATTTAATAGTGTGGATGAGATATTAGATTATGTGCGTGTGATTTATGGCCCCAACGGATATGCAGCTGCTTTCGACCGTTCCGTCTCGTTTATCCCGATTTCAGGGCAGAATGCCTACACTTTGTTGCATGGCAAAACGCTCGAAGAATATATGAGTTTCTTTGTCGAGCATTACGGCGATAAAGCGGCCGAACTGATTGCCCGCTGGAGAATCCAGATGAATGACAGCGCAATGTTTGGAGAAGCAGAGGACATATTAATCGAAAGGGAGATAGATCTTATTCCTGATGAAGAAACCGGGGAAATCGGGGAAACGGAGGAAATCAAAGAAACCGGGGAAACTGGGGAAATCGGAGAAACCGAAGACCCTTACGATCTTAAAACTGGGGAAATCGAGGAAATTGGAGAAGAAGGGGAAACCGGGAAAACTGAGGAAATAGGGAAAATTGAGGAAATCTTGGTAGATGAAGAAGATATTGAAGGATCGCAGGAAACCTTTATTTCCAATCAAAGGCCACAGGAAATCACCTTAGACTATTTGATGGAACTCCGCCGACAGGCCGACCTTGAAGAGCAAGAGCGTAAAGAGGAAGCAGTAAAATCCTTGGAACAAAGACGCAAAGAAGCTGCCGCCCTGAAAAAACAACAGGAAAAGGAACGCAAACAGTTGCAGCGTCAAAAAGCCAAAGAAGCGAAAGAACGCGAAAAACTAAGAAAGAAAGAGTTGAAAGAACGGGAACGCTTGAACAAACAGCGTCTAAAAGAACGGGAAGCCCAACGCAAAGCTGAACAAAAAGCCAAAGCAGCTGCGGCAAAAAGATAAAGAAAATTTATAACACCTCATGCTCTCGCTCGGATTTGTAATTCGGGTGTAATTTATTTTATTTCACCAACCCATTATATGTTGAGATTAAAAGACTTACTACATCGGAATAATTTTGTATGCCTGTATTTATTTGATTGGTTTTGAGATAGGTATCGTATACTTCCCGGTGAGCTTTATTTATTGTCTGATTTTGGCTACTTATCCAGTGATTAGAAATGGTGTTGACATCGCTGATAATTCTTTTGTCAATTAACCCAACCAAATCCCTGTATTCGTTGGGAAATGTTTTGCGGTAATTAGTAAGAACGTATGATAGGGTGGAAAGATATGCGCTGTAGCGAAGTTGGGCGTCATCGCTTGTTGCGCACACAATAAATGCATATAAATTACATTCCGCCTCGCTCGCAACTCCAAACTGATGTGCTTTTTCGTGTGCAAGCGTAAAAGGATATTGCATGTCGAGCGCAAAATTATTGACATGAACCTCATTGAAAAAAGGGCCGAAATATCCCGAAATGCTTGCTTTTGTATACAAAAACTCATACATCATTCGTTTCGTTTTTCGTTTACCATTGGGATATTTTATTTTCAACACCTCTTTCAGTTTTTCGTATTGTTGTTCGATTTTCTGATTTACACTGTCTTTATTTATCTCTGATACATGGATGTAGGCATTGTTTGCGTCGGCTGCGAAATCGAAGGCGAACGATTTGAATGTGTCGGCGTCAAACACTGTTTGTTGAATATTACATCGCGTATAAAAATCTTGCCGGAAATAGGCGAATCCCCACGCAAAATAGAACCATGCAATGAGAAATAAAACCGAATAGGCCATCATACGCAAACCTTTTCCCCATTTTATTTTTCTCAAAATCATTAAAATAACTAACATAATAAAAGCAAGGATTAGCAATATCATAAACAGGTCATACAACGAAAACGGGAACAAGGCGGAAACAAACGATAGAATTGTTGCCGTCATGGGATATATGTTGGTGATATACCATTCAGCAATACCCGGTGATTTGCCGACTGCAAACACCAACATATACAACAAAAGTGTAATAAACAATAATTTGATCGGCTTATACAGTTTCATGACCAATTGTTTTTACACAAAATTAATCTATTTTCCGGAATCCGCAAAAAAAATGTTGTACATTTGCATTATAAACATAATCAATGAAGTGCCAGGACATAAACATTGTCGATTATAATTATCAACTGCCGGATGAGCGGATAGCTAAATATCCGTTTCCGCAGCGCGATGCATCTAAATTGTTAATCTACCAACGAGGTAAAATCAAGGAGGATCGTTTTAGCCGCCTTCCTGACTATTTGCCGGAAAAATCGCTATTGGTATTCAATAACACCCGGGTCATTCGGGCACGTCTGTTGTTCCGAAAAGCGACAGGCGCACACATCGAAATATTCTGTCTTGAACCTGCCATACCGGCTGATTATGCTCTTAACTTTCAACAAATGCAACAGTGTAGTTGGCATTGTCTCGTCGGAAATCTAAAAAAATGGAAAGAAGGTATTTTACGGCAAACTGTCCGGATAAACGACGAAACCATCATGCTCTTGGCCGAGCAAAAAACAAGAAATGGCGAAACGCACCTGATCACTTTTTCATGGGATCACCCATCCTGTACGTTTGCAGAAATACTGGAGGCCGCAGGACAGTTACCCCTCCCCCCCTATTTACATCGTGAAACGGAAGATTCCGACTTGCAAACCTATCAAACAGTCTATTCCAAAATCAAAGGCTCCGTAGCCGCTCCGACGGCAGGACTTCATTTCACGCCCGAAACATTGGCATCGTTGAAAGCAAACGGAATACAGATGGCAGAAATCACATTGCATGTCGGGGCAGGAACATTTATGCCTGTTAAAACGGAAACGATCGGTGAACATACGATGCACGCAGAATACTTTTCTATTCATCGTCGGGCGATACTTCACCTCTTTGAAAACCTTGGGCAAATCATAGCTGTCGGCACTACATCTGTTCGTACGTTGGAAAGCTTGTTTCATATCGGGATGGTTCTTGCAGGGAATCCTGATGCAACCGCCGAAGAATTGGTAGTCAGCCAATGGGCGCCTTACGAAACGCATCATATCCGGATAACTCCTGCCGAATCACTTCAACAAATATTACATTATATGGACAGAAAGCAGCTTGACCTACTTGCAACGGCAACTCAAATCATGATTGTTCCCGGATATACATTCAGGATGATACAAGGAATGATAACCAATTTTCACCAGCCCCAAAGTACGCTGCTTTTACTTGTGTCGGCTTTTGTCAAAGGAAACTGGAAAGAGATTTACGGCTATGCTTTGACACACGATTTTCGTTTCTTGAGCTATGGCGATAGTTCGTTGTTGATAAGACCGTAAGATGGTAAGAAATTTGAATCTTGACCCAGAAACTTTGAACCTTGAAACCAGAAACATACAATAAGATTTGCCGTTTTTCGTTAATAGGTTGATATGGATGTAAGAAACAGCCCCTTCCAACTCCCCCGAAGGGGGAGCGCATTCCCCTCCTGTGGAGGGGTCAGAGGTGGTCTTTTCTTGTTTGGATGCTTAATTTTCATGCTGTTCTTTTCCTGTAAAACAGTTAAATTAAGCGATGCGGAAGAAAAACAGCGTCTTGGCGAATATTATAATGCGGCGGAAATCTATCGCAAACTCTATACCAAAACAAAACCCGACCAGAAAGAAATGCGCTCTTATATCGCTTTCCATATGGGTGAATGTAACCGTCTTATCAACAATACACCCCGTGCGCTGAGCGCCTATATGAATGCATTTAGGTACGAATACCCCGACAGCAGTTTGTTGCTGCGTCTTGGCCAGATGTATCATAAAAGCGGAAATTATACAGAAGCCATCAAACATTACGCCAAATACATTGAGGCGAATCCCAACAGTACCATCGCCGCAAACGGCATCAGAGGATGCAGAATGGCTATGATATGGAATGACAACCCTACACTTTATACGGTTGCGCGTATGGAGATTTTCAATTCCCGCCGCAGCGAATTTTCCCCTATGCTATACGGACCAAAGTACGACCAGCTTTATTTCAGTTCGACGCGAGGAATTGTTCACAAAGACTCGGTCAATGGCGTTACGGGAATGAAAAACACTGACCTGTATGTAGCTAAAAAAAATGAAAACGGCGTATGGCAAAAGCCGGAAATAGTAAACGACCCTGTCGTGAGCGACTTTGACGAAGGCACCCCTTCATTTTCAAGTGATGGCAATACAATGTATTATACGTATTGTCCGGCCGACGCGCTTGACCCCCGCACAGCTGAAATTTATGTCTCTACACGCAGCAGTGCGGCTTGGGGAAAAGGTCAACGCGCCAATATTGTGAAGGATTCGATTTCATTGCTTGCCCATCCGGCAATTTCGCCGGATGGAAGATACCTCTATTTTGTGTCGGACGCTTTCGGTGGTTACGGAGGAAAAGATCTCTACCGTGCGCGTCTGATCAGTGCAACCGATTTTGGAGCCATCGAAAATTTAGGCCCCGACGTTAATACAGCAGGCGACGAGATGTTTCCGTATGTACGCGATTCGGTTACGATTTATTTTGCATCCAACGGCCATCCCGGTTTGGGAGGGTTAGATATATTCAAAGCGACTCAAGACAGTACAGGCAAATGGAACGTTCAAAATATGGGAGTTCCCATTAATTCGATGGCTGATGATTTTGGCATTACGTTTGAAGGGACAAACGAACGCGGTTTTTTTTCGTCGAATCGAAACGATGCAAGGGGATGGGACCATATCTATTCATTCGATTATCCAACCATCACGATTTCCATTGAAGGATATGTGACAGATGTGGAAGATTATATCATCGAAGGATCAATTGTTCATATTGTCGGCAAGGATGGTTTGAATGTACAAGTTCCTGTCAGGCCTGACGGCACATACCGTGTCGAACTGGAACGCGACGTCAGTTATGTTATGATGGCAAGTGCGTCAAATTACCTGAACCAATTCTTCGAACTCCATACCGATGCCGCAGAAAGAAACGAAACATACTATGTGGATTTTTATCTTTCGCCTGTTGATAAGCCGGTTGTAGTTGAAAATATTTTTTACGAATTCGATAAAGCCACATTGCTTCCCGAATCGAAAGCAGCGCTCGACGGGCTTATCAAAATACTTGACGAAAACCCTCATGTTACCATTGAATTAGGAGCGCATGCCGACAGGAAAGGCTCAGTGGAATACAACGAAGGACTGGCGCAGCGACGTGCACAGTCTGTTGTCGATTATCTTATCGAAACAGGCATCGACGAAACACGTCTGTCAGCCCGCGGATATGGGAAAAGCGCCCCCAAAGTGATTACCCGGAAAATGGCTGAATCATATGGTTTTATGGTGGAAGGAGGAGTATTAACGGAGGATTTTATCCTGACTCTCACACCTGAAGAACAGGAAATAGCTGACCAGTTTAACCGCCGTACGGAATTTCAGGTAACAGGGTTGGAATACAATTATCGTTGATCGCTGAAAATCAATAAAATAAAAAAATATCCCATCAAACAATAACAATTATTAAGATACACTGCCGCCTTTTTAACATTATTTAACGCATTTTTACTTGACAAAGGCTTTCAAATCAATTATCTTTGCATCGTGGTTTTTTCATAATAGTATTAGATTTAAGGTTAACAAAGTTGATTAGGGGTTGTCGGGAGACAGCCTTTAATTATTATATAAAGTGGCCAACAAATAATAATATTGTAGCAAAAAATGAAATTCGGAGAATTGATGGAGTCGTATATTTCGACCACGACTGTTTAAACGCACAATTGTTGCGTTTCGTCGGCAATAAAAGGATATTTCGTCGATTTACTATTGCAGGATGAATATAAACAGTATATTTTTGCCTCAAATTTAAACGAAACAAAAATGGAATCAAAAACAAACAAATCGGTATTCTTTTCTGTGCTTGCCCTCCTTATGATGGTCGGCAGTGGATGGTTATTAGGGTGGACTGTTAACATACTCAGCCTTTCCGTTGAGCCGGGTCTCACCTTTATCGTAGTATTAGCCTCTGTCTTGTTATATATTGCAGGGGCTATATGGATGGGGCGAATTGTTGTTCAAACAGGAGAACATTGGAAATATGGCGGATTTCATAACGGCATCCTGTTTGCGCTGCTGGCTATTGGAACCGGTATTCTCCTGCTTTGCCTCAATGGAGGGGTTCTTCCGGTGGCATGGAAACGCTTTTTCATCTCCTGGCCGATGGCGCTTTTTGTGCTTGGCTGTTGTGAATTATGTAAGATTCATTATACGGCGGGAATTATCCTGACTTCCATCGGCGCTTTTTTCCTTGTCCCCCGCTTTTCGGAGATTTTCCCCGGCGCCTTATTCAACGGACAATTTTTATCTACCTGGTGGCCGGTTTTTATTATCATCGGCGGATTGCTGATTTTCTTTTCCATCCTGATTAAACCAAAGCAATTCATTAGTATCCGTACACATCATCGTCAATCGAAAGGGTGTTGGGACGAGAGTCATTTCACAACACAGGAAGAAAACAAGGATGGAAAAATAAACTATAAATGTGTATTCAGCGGAACGGAACAGGTCATTCTTGACCCTGTATTCAAAGGCGGAACGATCGAAGCAGTATTTGGAGGCATGGAACTCGACCTGCGGCGTACCTCGCTCCCCGAAGGAGAGACATTCCTGTACGTCAGAGCAGTGTTTGGCGGGGTAGAAATCAAAGCCCCCGACAATTGGCACATCGAAACCCGATCGGAATCGTTCTTAGGCGGCGTATCCGATGAGCGTTCCAAACATCAGCAGATTGATTTTTCAAGAAAACTGATCGTTGCAGCCAATGCCGTATTTGGTGGAGTATCCATTGAATAATCAGCATGAACCCGATTCTTGAACATAAGAAAACATACATCACAGTCAGTTTTACACTGGCTATGATATATGCTTTTCTTGTCGGCGAACAATCGATTATCTGTCGTATTGCCGATGGAATGATCTATGGGACGATCCTGTTCCCGATCGGGAACATTCTTTGGAATATCTTCCGTTATGCCCTTCCTTCCAAAAAAGAGACCATCTATCTGTTTATCATCCTTTTTAGTCTTTCCATCCTGGCCTCTGTTTTCATCGTCGGTATCGAATCGTTTGCGCTCTATCTCTGCTTTCCCGACTGTTTTAAAGACTTTGTTCATACCATTCCCGTTCGCCTCTTTATTACCTGGCTGTTAGTTGTTATTTTCAGGCTTTTTTATATTGCATACCTTTCCGAAGAAAACACCCCTCTCAGAACAGAGGAACCTCCTCCGACGACGGCCGAAACGATCGACCGATTGACAGTCCGTTATGGCCAGAAAATCAAAATCATCCCAATCCATGAAATCATTTATTTCAAGGCCGACGGCGATTATGTTACCATCTATACGGCTGAAGGACACTGGCTCAAAGAACAAACCATGAAGTATACCGAAGAAATCCTGCCTCCCGATCGTTTCGTCCGTACGCATCGGTCGTATATTGTCAATATCCATCATATCAACCGTATCGAACGCTATGGAGAACAGCAACTTATCGTCTTATCCAACGGCGAAAAAATCAAAATCAGCAATGCGCGCTATCAAGTGTTGAAACAACGATTAGGGTTGTGAAATAAAAAAAAATGAAATAATGTAACAAGTATCACACTTTATTATAAATAAATTTTAGATATTTGCGGAAATTACTTGAAGTAATCATGCAAAATATGGATATCAGAGAGAAAATCATTTCATTTTTCCCTTCTCGCAAAATGAAAATTATTGCCATTATAATGGCAGGAATAATTTGTGGATTAGGCGGTTATGCGATGTATGCCTCCCGATTTACAACCTATCTGAGCGATGATCCGGCTACCTGTATGAATTGCCATATCATGGCTCCTTACTATGCGACGTGGAGTCATAGTTCTCACGGTCAAAACACTACATGTATCGATTGTCATGTTCCTCACGAAAATGCCGCGCGAAAATGGCTGTTCAAAGGAATGGACGGGATGCGACATGCTTCCGTATTTATGCTCAAAGGAGAGCCTCAGGTGATTCAAGCCATTGAAGGAAGTTCAAACGTAATCATGAACAACTGCATCCGTTGTCACGAACAGTTGAACACAGAGTTTGTCAACACAGGCCGCATCAATTACAAAATGGCCAAGGCGGGCGAAGGAAAAGCCTGTTGGGATTGCCACCGAGAAACGCCTCACGGGAAAAACAGCCTGTCATCTACGCCCAACAGCTTAGTTCCATATCCCAAAACCATTGTTCCCGAATGGTTACGCAAAATGAATCAAACAAAAAATAAACAATAACACGATGGAAAAAAAATTGCAATCATGGCAAGGCTGGCTATTGTTCATCGCATCAATGGTCGTCGTTTTTATTTTAGGCGTAGTTGCCGCTTCCGTCACAGAACGGCGGGCTGAGATTGTCTCTGTTTTTAACAACAAAAAGGTTGAAATCACAGGGATTGAATCACGGAATGAGATTTTTGCAGACAATTACCCCCGTCAATACGAGACATGGGCAAAGACTGCCGAATCGGATTTTCACTCCCTCTTTAACGGCAACAGTTTTACAGATATATTGGAAGAGCGTCCCAATATGGTGATACTGTGGGCAGGCTATCCCTTTTCGAAAGATTACAATGCGCCGCGCGGACATAAATATGCCGTAACGGATGTGTATAACACATTACGAACCGGCGCGCCGATGACGGCTGACGAAGGCCCTCAACCGGGGACTTGCTGGTCGTGCAAAAGTCCGGATGTTCCACGCATGATGCAGGAAATGGGCGTCAAAAATTTCTATCAAGTCAAATGGGCATCATTAGGCGCAGAAGTGGTTAATCCGATTGGATGCGCCGATTGCCACGAACCTGAAAACATGAATCTCCATATCAGTCGCCCTGCCTTAGTGGAGGCTTTTGAACGCCGCGGGGTTGATATCAAAAAAGCAACGCAGCAGGAGATGCGCTCGTTGGTATGCGCCCAGTGCCATGTAGAATATTATATGAAAGGCGATGAGAAATATTTAGTCTTCCCCTGGGACAAAGGATTCACGGTAGAAGAAATGGAAGCGTACTACGACGAAACGCAATTTTCCGATTATATTCATTCGTTAAGCAAAGCTCCGATTATTAAGGCGCAGCATCCCGATTACGAATTGGCCTTAGAGGGTATTCATGGCCAGCGTAACGTATCGTGCGCCGACTGCCACATGCCTTATAAAAGCGAGGGAGGGATGAAATACAGCGACCACCATATCATGAGTCCGTTGGCTATGATTGACCGCACCTGTCAGGTGTGCCACCGGGAAAGCGAAGAAACGCTGCGCAACAATGTGTACGACCGTCAGTTGAAAGCGAATGAGATGCGGAATCGCGTAGAAACCGAATTGGCCATTGCACATATCGAAGCGCAATTTGCGTGGGAAAAAGGCGCTACCGAGGCGCAGATGCAGGACGTATTGAAACTGCTCCGTCAGGCACAATGGCGCTGGGACTTTGGGGTGGCGTCTCATGGCGGCGCTTTTCATGCTCCACAGGAGATACAGCGAATATTAGGGGCTGGATTAGATAAAACATTGCAGGCCAGAATGGCTATATCCAAAGTACTTGCCCACTTAGGTTTTACAGGCGATGTACCGCTGCCCGATATCTCTACCAAGGAAAAAGCGCAACAATATATCGGTCTGGATATTCCTGCAGAAAAAGCGGCCAAACAAAATTTTTTAGATACGATTGTCCCCGAATGGCTGCAAAAAGCCAAAGATAATAAACGTTTGATAGAAAAAGGCTGACTATGTGGAAACAACCTTGGGGTTATATTGAGGGTTGGACACTTTGCACAGGAATATTTGCTACCGGGATAATGCTGCAGTTTTTTTTGGGGAAAGTTGAGCCGGAATCATTCAGGTTTCCTGTCAATCTGATTTTGGGGGCGCTGTTTTTAATTTTCCTGTTACTGTTTCACCTGTTTTCAGGAAAAAACAAATTATTCCGGTGGTTTTCGGGGCTTACAGCTGGCATAACTTCGTTGGTATCATTGCTCTTTCTGATTATCATCATGGGGTTTACGCGGCAAATTCATACTTCGGTTGACGTTTCTCACGAAGGCGGATTGGCGCGTTTGGGTTTTATGCAGATGACCGTATCGTGGCCGTTTATACTCCTTTCTTTCTATTTTCTGGCGATTTTAGGGTTGGTTATTTTGCGGCGACTTGGTCGTTTTCGTTGGAAAGACACCGGTTTTATGCTGAATCATGCCGGATTATTTATCGCCTTTCTGGGAGCGATTTTAGGGAGCAGCGATATGCAACGCCTGCGAATGTCGGTTCCCTTAAATGAAACCGAATGGCGGGCTGCCGATGAAAAAAACGAAATGATTGAACTTCCGTTAGCCATTGAATTAAAATCGTTTACCATTGATGAATATCCTCCCAAATTGATGGTATTGAATCATATAACAGGAACAACGTTACCTGAAAAAAAACCGGAAAATGTATCGGTAGAAACAGTCCCTTTCGTTACCCGATTATTGGATTGGGAGTTGGAAATCGTTGATTATCTACCTTATGCAGCAGTATTAGCTAATCGCGATACGGTAAACTGCATCGAATATCATGCCGAAGGATCCACTGCCGCCTTATATGTCAAAGCCCGCAACATAACAGATGGCTCCCGAAACGAAGGTTGGATCAGTTGCGGGAATTATCGATTCCCTTATGTTTCCCTGCGGTTGGATGAAACAGTCAGTTTGATTATGCCCGACCTTGAGCCAAAGCGCTTTACTTCTGATGTAACGGTTTACATGCAACATGGGGAAACAAAAGATGCGTTGATTGAGGTGAATAAACCGTTATCTATTGCCGGTTGGAAAATTTATCAGTTGAGTTACGACACGTTCATGGGAAAATGGAGCCGGTACAGTGTATTTGAATTGGTCAAAGACCCGTGGTTGCCTGTCGTTTATTCGGGTATCATCATGTTGTTGGCAGGCAGTGTCTTTTTATTTATTTCTACACCTAAGAAACAGTAGTGGTTATGCAGTGGGATTGTTTTATCTGGTTTGCTTTGTTGTCCGCAATGTGTTGGATTATCGCTTCAGTTCTGGCTTATAGACCCGATCATTATGGCAAAACGATTGCTTTAACGATGGGGGGACTCGTTATTTTCTCTCTCTTTATTGCCGGCATGTGGCTGTCGCTTGAGCGTCCTCCGTTACGCACGATGGGAGAGACACGGCTCTGGTACTCTTTTCTCCTGCCTGCGGCGGGATTGGTAACCTACATTCGATGGAGATATAAATGGATTCTTTCGTTTAGTACGCTGTTATCGATTGTATTTATCTGCATCAATTTGTTTCATCCTGAAATACATAACAAAACGTTAATGCCTGCGCTGCAAAGCCCATGGTTTGTGCCGCATGTGATTGTGTATATGCTTGCATACGCTGTATTTGGAGTAGCCGCCATCAACGCTTCCTATCTCTTGATCAGGTCGGATAAAAACACGCTATCCATGGCATTATGCGACAATCTGGCATACGTGGGAAACGCATTTCTCACCATCGGTATGCTGATGGGCGCTATTTGGGCAAAAGAAGCCTGGGGACATTATTGGTCGTGGGACCCCAAAGAGACGTGGGCAGCGGCAACCTGGATGGCTTATCTGCTTTATATTCATTTTCGATTGCACCGTCCGGCAGAACGAAAAATGGCGCTTTACCTGTTAATCGGAGCCTTTATCGTGCTCCAAATCTGCTGGTTTGGGGTGAATTATTTGCCTTCGGCCCAGGGGAATAGCATACATGTTTATAATTAGAGTTTAGATATTAGATTTCAGAGTTTAGTGATAATATAACAATAAAATGTATGAAAAAATTAATTTCTATTTTATGTGTGGCGCTGATGTGCAGTCAGGGGTTTGCTCAAAATGAGGAGAATAGTTTTTCGCTGGGCGTACAACTACGTCCTCGCGCCGAATATAGGAACGGAGCATTTTTCCCGCTTACAGATGAAATTGATCCTGTCGGGTTTATCAACAACCGGGCGCGAATTTCGATGGAATATAGTCGCGAAAAGCTTTCTTTGGGTGTTTCAGCTCAACATGTAGGTGTTTGGGGGCAAGATCCGGCGGCAGATATGAACGGGCGATTTATGCTGAACGAAACCTGGGCTACGATAGCTCCGGGTGGCGGATTCTTCTTCAAATTAGGACGTCAATCCTTGGCTTACGATGACGAACGTATGCTGGGTATGAGCGACTGGAATATGTCGGGACGTTTCCACGATGCATTAAAAATGGGTTTTGAGAATACACAAAACAAACTGCATTTCATATTGGCATTTAACCAAAACAGTGACAAACAATCCGGAGGAACGTATTATGCGCCGGGCGGACAACCGTACAAGACGATGCAAACGATTTGGTATCAACACACTGAAAGCAAATTGTTTAACATTTCGTTTCTATTGATGAACCTCGGAATGGAAACAGGAAGTGTGCAAGAGACGAATGTGAAGTATACGCAGACTTTTGGTACAAACATTTCCATCCAGCCCAATGCTTTTCAACTCTACGGGACGTTCTATTATCAAGCAGGGAAAACAGTAGTCGACAGAAGGATTTCCGCTTTTATGGGTGCAATCAATGCGTCTTATCAAATGAATCCGGCATGGAAAATTATCGCGGCAAGCGACTATTTGAGTGGAGATGACGTCAATAACATGGATAAGTATAAAGCATTCAATCCTTTGTATGGTACAAATCACAAGTTTTACGGAACAATGGATTATTTTTATGCTTCTTCGTTCATTAACGGATTAAACCCCGGATTGTGGGACAATCAGTTAGGAGTTTCATTCAAAGCATCGCCCACAGTAACGCTTGCTTTGAATTATCATCATTTTCAAACGACGACGGATGTATATGTCGCCAACGAAAAACAAAGTCGGGCTTTGGGTTCGGAGTGGGATTTTCAGTTGACCTGGAACGTGATGAAAGATGTAACCCTGACTGGTGGCTATTCTACGATGTTTGGAAACGACGCAATGAAAGCCGTCAAGGGAGGCGATCCATCCAGATGGCAGGATTGGACATGGCTATCCTTAAATATCAATCCGAAAGTTTTGATAACGAAATGGTAGGTTGTCTCAAAAGTGTTAAATCTGCGTCATTTGCGTGCTTTTGAGACATTTGACGGAACCTTGCAGTATAAATACAGACTCCGGCCCCATATTAAAAAGCAGATCGACAACACTTAAATTAGGTAGAAAGCTATATTTATCCCGAAAAACCTGATAATAAGCTTGCGGTTCGAAGGAGGAGTCTATACCTGCATGTTTAGGACGGATAATTTCACGAAAATCATTGGGCATAGCGGTTTTGTATTCGGTTGTAAAATTCACATTCGGATGAATATCCATTAATTCACAGATCGTCGATCGCAGTTGCTCATTCAAATCAAACAGAAATGAATGTTTTTGTTCATAAAACGGAGCAAAATCATCTTGATAATATTCAAAAAAGGGACTCATCCCATAGGCCGACACCAATGCATTCCAATGTAAATGCCGCCAGTTGCCATGTTCGGAAATCCGGATATCCCTTATCAGGCGGTTATCGGTTTGGGGATTCTCAACAGGCACAGAGAGTGATTGTATTCCATTTGCAGTAGCAATTACACAACGGTTCCGATACGTTTGTTTCAGATAATGCTCTTGTGTTTCCATCATAACCGCATCAAATGAAAACAGTTTGCAATAGTATTGAACAGGCCCCAGGTAGGTGGTTGAGAGATATACGGAAGACATTTTAGTCGTTTTCAGTTGTCAGTGTCCCCTGCTCGCGCCGATTTGCAATCGGTGTGTTTCCTGCATTTTATTATGTAAGGCACGGATTGCAAATCCGCGCCAGCGGCAGAATGTTGTTTCCCACTCTCCATTGTCCATTATCAATTAATTAGCGTGTACCATCCGGAACATCCTGTTCCAGCGGATGCCACCGCTGAAAAGACCGTGGTCTTTATCCAGTGAGAGCCAGATTAAAATTGGTTTGCCGACCACATGATCTTCAGGCACAAAACCCCATGAACGGCTATCTAAACTGTTATGCCTGTTATCTCCCATCATAAAATAATAATCGTATTTGAACGTAAAACTTGTTTCCGGCTTTCCATTAATTAAAATTCTTCCATCCGGCATTACCTCTAATGTATTGTTCTCGTAGTTACGGATGCAACGGTGATAAAAAGCTATGTTGCGTTCGTCCAATTGAATCGTTTCTCCTTTTCTGGGAATCCAAATGGGGCCGAAATTATCGCGCGTCCAGCCTGTACGGTATCCTGTCGGATATGTAGTTCCTCCGAAATCATCAGGTTCGATCCGGACTTGTTTGACCGTCGGCATGCGCTTGACCATTTCCAATGCCTTATTCGTCATCGGAAGGCGATAAACCGGCGTCACGATCCGTCCTTCTTCACCAAAGCCCATATATAACAAGAAACTGTGAGACCCGGAACTGGAAGAAACCAATTCCCTGTCGCTTTTATTGATGCCCAGCATACGGAACTGATCTTCGGTAATGATTGAGCCATCTGTTTCTACATAATAAGCGAATTGCAGATTTTCGGGATTGAAAGTTTCTGTTCCATTAATATATACCTGATTATCTATGATAGATAATGTATCGCCCGGCATTCCGACACAACGTTTTACATAGTTTTCGCGTTTATCTACGGGGCGATACATAATTTCTCCATACCTGGCTTTATTGTTAAGCACATTGGCTCTTCCATCTCTCTCCACCAAGTTGTAAAAATCCGGATTTTGTTCGTAGAGCGCAATCGTATCGCCTGCCGGAAAATTAAACACAACGATATCGTTCCGTTTCACCGTTCCAAGCCCTTTTACCCGTTTGTAACCCCATTCAGGCCATTCAAGATAGGATTTGCAGTTCAGGATGGGAAACGTATTCTGAACCAAGGGAAACGATATGGGCGTATTTGGTACCCTAGGGCCGTAACTGAGCTTACTAACAAAAAGATAATCTCCCACAAGCAATGATTTTTCCAATGAAGAAGTGGGTATCTGATAATTCTGGAATACGAACAAATTAATGATATACACAGCGATCAACGCAAACAATATATCATCAATCCATTCGAGCGCTTCGCGTACTTTCGGATGCTTTGCCTTTTTCCATCCTCCCCAGGGAATATATTTGGTCAGGAAAATATCCGCAAGGACAATCAGACCCAATAATAACCATAAATTTTCCATCCAGATGGAAAACAGTATATAGATAATAGCCCAGATACTGAAATTAATCCATTGCCGTTTTGATATTTGTTTCATTGTGTAGTTGTTATTAATCGTTTTTTAAAATCAGAACAGGAAGTGATTTAAAATTGCAGCAAGTCATTCATCCCCAAAAATCCTTTTCTTTCGATCGTAAATTCTGCTGCAAGTACCGCCCCGAGTGCAAGGCCGATACGGCTTTTGGAGCTGTGTTTGATTTGAATATAATCGAATTCAGAGTCGTATGTAATCTCATGAATACCGGGGACTTCTCCTTCGCGAATGGTTTCGATAAATAAACCAGTCGGGTTGTCGGTTTTTTCAAGCGTCCATTGCTTTTTCCTTTCTACCTGTTCGAAGATGCCTTCAGCCAATGTAATAGCTGTTCCGCTTGGTGCATCTAACTTGTGGATATGATGCGTTTCCGACATGATAACATCGTATTGCGGAAAGTTGTTCATTGTTTTGGCTAAATAGGTATTCACCGCAAAAAGGATATTTACGCCCAGACTGAAATTCGAAGCATAGAAAAATGTCTTTCCTTCGTTCTCACAAAATGCTTTTATATCTTCCAGATGTTCCAACCAGCCTGTTGTTCCGGCAACAACAGGAATATCGGCTGCAAAACACTTTAAATAATTGTCATAAGCCGCAGAAGGAATTGAAAACTCAATCGCCACATCTGCGCTTTTGAATGATCCCGATTGAAAATCTTCCTGATTATCAATGTCAATAATCGACACAATCGAATGTCCCCGTTTGGCTACTATTTGCTCAACGGCCTTACCCATTTTTCCGTATCCAATAAGCGCTACTTTCATCTTTTTATGTTCAAAATTCAATGTTTAATGTTCAATTATTTTTATTTTATCCGCTTTTACACTGCAAATATAAATAATTTGTATTAGATTTGGGGAATATTATTGTTAAGGATACTAAAATTATGGAACGATTACTTCAATATGTCTGGAAATATCGGCTTTATTCTGCGATTGACCTGCAAACAACAGACGGTATTTCCGTTACAGTGATTGACCCGGGGATCCAAAATACAGATGCCGGCCCGGATTTTTTCAATGCAAAGATTCAACTTTTCGGTAGACTATGGGCAGGAAATATTGAAATCCACCGCAAGGCATCGGACTGGAAAAATCATCACCACGATCAAGACCCAGCCTACGATTCTGTCATTCTTCATGTGGTCGAGGAAGCCGACTCGGTGGCTTATCGCACAACCGGCGAAATAATCCCACAGGCTGTGATGCAAATTCCGGAAGTGATCAAAAGCAATATGGACTGGCTGCTTTCGCGTGAAACGTCACTCCCCTGTGCCGAGCGGATGCATGAAGTTGAACCGTTACACATTTCGGCGTGGATGAATGCCCTGCTGACTGAACGGTTGGAACGGAAAGTAGACGATATTTTCACGCTGTTGGAACAGCATAAAGATGACTGGAATGAAGTGTTTTATATCATCTTAACGCGGAATTTTGGGTTTGGAAACAATAGCGACGCCTTTGAGTGGCTGGCTAAGAGTCTGCCTTTTCAAACCATCCGCAAACAACGCTGTAACAGTCTGCAAATCGAAGCATTATTGTTTGGGCAAGCCGGTTTATTAACCGGGACGCTTGATGATCCTTATTATCGATTATTACAACAGGAATATCAATTCTTACAGAAAAAATACAAACTTAAACAGGTGGATTATGGTACAATCAAGCAGTTGCGCATGCGTCCCATCAATTTTCCGCATCTCCGCTTAGCCCAGTTAGCTGCAGTATGGACGCATAACGATACGCTCTTTTCAAGAATTTTGGAAGATAATCAATTGGAAACATTGAAAGAATGTTTTGATGTGTCATTGTCCGAGTTTTGGGATACGCATTATCATTTTCGTTTTTCATCTCCGATAAAGAAGAAAACGATCGGGATAAACGCAACCCACATTATCCTGATTAACACGGTGGTTCCCATCCTTTTTGCTTACGGGAAAAAGAAACAAAAGCCTGATTACTGCGCCCAAGCGCTATACATGCTCGAAAACATTCCTCGTGAGCACAATAGTCTGATTATAAGTTTTATAAATGCAGGTATCGCAGTAAAAAATGCCGCCGACACACAAGCCCTCATTCAATTACGACGCGAATATTGTGAAAAGAAAAAATGCCTTTACTGCCGGATCGGTTTCTGCTTGATTAAACCAACAAAGAGATGCTAAACCTGTATTATTTATAAATATCCCTTATATGCAAATAAAAACAGTACAATAGCAGGTCATTATTTTTATTTAAATCTCCTTTTTTTGTATCAATAGCGTATTATAAAGCCAATTTATTAATTATCAGATAACTACAGCGCGTAGTCCCAAACCTTGTTAGGGTTGTTGAATCATTTGATTTCCCAAATTTCGCCGCTCATTAAGAAGTCTTGTAATTTCTGTACAGGTTGCTTTGACTGCACATCGTCGATTTGCCGTGACACCGATGTCTCGTAGGTGGGGGCTTCTACATCACGAATAACGCCCATGGCTACAGGCAATTCGTCTTTCATCATGGCTAACATCAGATGCAGGGTGTTGTCTTTCTCGTGAGCATCATGCACTAATATATCGTCCAATGTATAACCATCCTGACCGATGGTGACGGCTTTCAGTTTTAAACCATCCAGGACAAGGCCTTTTTCGTTCTCTTTGCCGAATAGCATTTTTTCGCCATGACGGAGGGAAATCGTGTTGTCGGCACGAAACGCTTTGTCAGTGATTTGCTTGTGGGTACTGTCGTTGAATATGATGCAGTTTACTAATATTTCGACGACTGAAGTCCCTTTATGGCGTGAGGCAGACACAAAGATTTCAGCCAGATTGGTAATATCCAGGTCAAAAGCGCGTGCGAAAAACGTTCCGCGTGCGCCAAAAGTGAGTTCAGCAGGAATGAAAGGATCTTCTACCGTCCCATAAGGAGAACTCTTGCAGACAAATCCGCGATCGGAGGTCGGCGAGTATTGTCCTTTGGTCAGTCCGTAGATTTTATTATTAAACAATACGATATTCAAGTCGACATTACGCCTGATGGCATGGATGAAATGATTGCCTCCAATAGCAAGGCAGTCGCCGTCGCCTGTGGCCACCCAGACACTCAGGTCGGGACGGGCTGTTTTTACGCCTGTTGCGATGGCGGCGGCGCGGCCATGAATGGTATGGAATCCATACGTATTCATATAGTAAGGCAGTCGCGATGAACAGCCGATACCTGAGATGAATGCGATCTGGTGAGGGGGAATGCCTATTTCAGCCAATGCTTTATATAAACTGTTGAGCGTGGCATAGTCGCCGCAACCGGGGCACCAGCGGACATACTGGTCGCTTTTATAGTCCTGGGGTATATATTTGATGGGTGTATTCATTTTTTTAGTCCTCCATTATTTTAATAAATTCTTCAACAAGACGGGATACGATGAAAGGCTGCCCTTTTACACGGCAAAAACTGTACGGTTTGAAACCGTCGATTTTACTGCGCAGATAGGTGGCAAATTGTCCGTTGTTTTGTTCGGCAACGACTACTTTCGGATACCTGTTCAAAAGCTCTGCCGTATTGACAGGCAAGGGATTGATGAAACGGAAGATGGCTAACGCCACTTTTTTCCCTTGCTGTTGCATACGTTCCATTGCTTCATACAGATGGCCGCAAGTGCCTCCCCAGCCGACAATCAGCAGGTCGGCATCTTCATCGCCAACAACTTCTAATTTGGGGATAACGTCTGCTATCTTATCTATTTTGGCTTGCCGTGTGGTGACCATCCGGTGGTGATTGAGCGGCTCGGTCGATATGGCGCCTGTGTCGTAATCTTTTTCCAATCCTCCAATCCGGTGTGCAAATCCTTCGGTTCCGGGAACAGCCCAATAGCGGACATGCGTTTCGGGGTCGCGGCGGTAGGGTTTCCATGGTGCGGATTCCGTGTAGTTGGAGACATAGTTGGGTTGGATGGACGGATAATCTTCGAGGTTGGGAATGCGCCATGCTGCTGCGCCGTTTGCCAGAAAACCATCTGTCAATAAAATGACCGGCGTCATGTGTTCAACTGCAAGTTTCCCTGCCCAGAAGGCGGCGTCGAAACAATCCGTAGGCGTAGTGGCTGCGAGGACGACTGCGGGGCTTTCGCCATTACGTCCGTAGAGAGCCTGCAACAAGTCGGTTTGTTCGCTTTTGGTCGGCATACCTGTTGAAGGCCCGCCGCGCTGAACGTCCACGACGACAAGCGGCAGTTCGGCAATGACAGCCAGCCCGATTGCTTCGCTCTTCAGCGCCAATCCGGGGCCTGAGGTTGTCGTCACACCGAGACAGCCGGCAAAACTCGCGCCGATAGCCGTACATATACCTGCAATCTCATCTTCCGCCTGAACGGAAATCACTCCCAAGTCTTTACGCAGAGCCAGTTCCTGCAAAATTTCGGTAGCCGGCGTAATCGGATAACTACCCAGAAACAGTTGCAGACCTGCTTTCTCAGCGGCAGCAATCAATCCGTAGGCTGTTGCCGTATTGCCGTTGATTTCGCGGTAATAGCCTGGTGTGATTTGAGCGTTTTCGATGCGGTAGGTCGAAACGGAGGCATGAATGTTATGTCCGTAATTGTAGCCGTCGGTCAACGCTTTGATATTGGCTTGCGCAATAGTTTGTTTTTTTGCGAATTTATTTTGCAGCAAATGGATGGCGTTATCTAACGGACGTTCAAACAGCCAGCAGACCAATCCGAGCGTAAACATATTCTTGCAGCGTAAGGCTGATTTGTTGTCTAACCCAAATTCGGTAAGTCCGTCGCGTACCATGGTTGAAATGGGGGCGGCAACGACTTGAAGATGGGATATCCCTAATTCCCTGAACGGATCGTCGGTTTTGAACAGGGCTTTTTCGAGGTCTTTTTGCTGGAACGAGTCCGTATCGAGAATCACGATTGAATCGGGTTTCAGAAATTTGGCGTTCACTTTCAACGCAGCCGGATTCATGGCTATCAACACATCGGTTTTGTCGCCCGGATTATGGACTTTTTTGGCTCCCAAGTGTATCTGAAAGCCGGAAATACCGCTTAGTGAGCCTTGTGGAGCGCGTATTTCAGCCGGATAATCCGGAAATGTAGAGATGTCATTTCCGAAAATGGAAGACAGGTTGGAAAAGATGGCGCCGGTCAGTTGCATACCGTCGCCGCTGTCGCCCGAAAAACGGATTACAACCTGGTCTAATGTTTTTACTTTTGGTTGATTATTCATTACTTTTATATTAAAAATGCTTTAAAAATCGTGCGAAGATAAGCATTTTGTTAGAAATACAATCATTTTTGATGCTCCAGTTGTTTGCAAAGCGCCAAAATATCCTGATTTTCGGAATGGAAAATAATTTGAGCTTGTTCATACGCCGGACTACGTTTGGCTATTATTTCTTCGACAAACAGTTTTAGTTTGTTATCGGAATAATCTTTTAAAACAGGGCGGGCGCTTTTATTCAATGAGATACGTTTAATAAGTTCGTCTATCGAAACTTTCAGATAGACTGTCGTTCCTTTTTCATTCATAAATAGCATGTTTTGATAAAAACAGGGCGTCCCTCCTCCGGTCGAAATCACCACATCTTCAAATTCGGCCACTTCGTAAAGCGCTTTTTGCTCCATCTCCCGGAAGGCATCTTCCCCTTTTTCCTCGAAAATTTCCCGGATGGTTTTATGGTGACGATTTTCGATAAAAAGGTCTAAATCGACAAAAGATAACTTCATCAACGAAGCCAGTTCTTTTCCTATCGTCGTTTTTCCCGCTCCCATGAAACCAATCAAGAAAATCCGCTGCATGATGTTATTTTCGTAATTTTTGAGTTGCAAAATTAATAATAATTCTGTTTATTTGTCAAAAAAATAAACATGCCGTGGCAAAGAAAAAGTTTTATGTAGTGTGGAATGGTGTGCATCCGGGCGTATTTGATAACTGGGAGGATTGCAAGTTGCAGATAACAGGTTATGAGAATGCGAAATACAAATCATACGAGACCCTCGGGGAAGCCCGTGAGGCGTACGAAAAAGGCTATGCAGCGTACCGTCAATCGTCAGTCAGGAAAATTGTTGATTTGCCGCCAAGCGAATCGGCCGGTTTGTTTGTGCGCGAAAGCATTGCCGTCGATGCGTCGTGTATTGGCAATCCGGGAGATATGGAATACCGTGGGGTGTATGTGGCTACGGGGGTGGAATGGTTTCGCGTCGGCCCGTATAAACAAGGGACAAACAATGTGGGTGAGTTTTTAGCGCTGGTACATGCGTTGGCGTTGATGAAACAAAAAAACATGCACTTGCCTGTGTATTCGGATAGCAGGAATGCTATTGTGTGGGTTCAGAAGAAGAAATGCAAAACGTTGCTGGAGCAAACGCCTGAAAACGAACCCATCTTTGATCTAATCAGACGGGCGGAAAAATGGCTGAATGAAAACCAATATGCCAATCCCGTATTCAAATGGGACACATCGGTCTGGGGTGAAATTCCTGCTGATTTTGGGAGAAAATAAAAAACTTGATATGATGAAGATTTCTGTCGTTATTCATACATTCAATTCGGAAAAAACGCTTGAAAAAGCATTGGATTCAGTAAAAGATTTTGATGAAATCATCGTTTGTGATATGTATAGCGAAGATGACACACTGTCTATCGCACAAAAACACAATTGCAGAATTATTATGCATGAACGATGCGGTATCGTAGAACCGGCGAGAAATTCGGCGATCCAGTCTGCAAGCCATGAATGGGTGTTGGTAGTTGATTCGGATGAAATTGTATCGAATGATTTGAAATATATTCTTTATGCTATAACGAATCAAAAAAATCCTGCGGAAGCCTACGGTATACCACGAAAAAATTATTTTATGGGACGGTTTATGCACGCAGGCTACCCGGATTATCAAATAAGATTTTTTAAAAAAGACAAGGTGTTTTGGCCGCCATTCATTCACTTGCGCCCTGAAATTGACGGAAGAGTAAGAAAAATATCATCCCATCTTAACTATGCGCTGACACATTTGGATGACCCGACAATATCATCTTTTTTATCAAAAATAAACAAATATACAGATGAGGAACTTATCAAGAGACAGCAGGAAAAAATCGGAATTTTTGGTCTGATAATCAAATCTTTTTTTCGTTTTTTTAAGTATTATATCTTGAAAGGAGGATATAGAGATGGAAAAGCCGGATTTGTCTATGCCGGATTTAACGCGATTTACAAATTCACAACCATCGTAAAAAATTGGGAGAAAAACAGCTGATTTGCCGCTTTTATTTGGGAAGAATGGCGTATTTTAGCACTAACTTTTCGCAATGATCCGGGTCAAACCCTCTCTGTTGGGCGTATTGACGAGCGAGAAAGACAAATTGCTCCTTCATAACATAAAGGTTACGCAGACTTTTGCATCCCATCTCCATCGTTACCGGACAAAATTTCATCCTGTTGAGGTCGACTAATTCAAAATCATACTGGTCGCCGGTTTTACCGAATAAGATATTCCCGGGTGAGTAATCTTTATGAAAAACACATTTTTTGTGTAAATCAGACGTAAATCGTGCGAAATCATTTAAGATCAAATATGTTTCGGGTAAATCCGGCGAATCGGATATCTCCCTGAATTCACGATAAAACCGGCTTTTTGTTGAGATAAAAAAACAGTTGAATAACAGTCCGTATTTTTTAATTTCAATATAAGCAACCGGGGTTGGCGTTGGAATCCCTTTAGCAATCAGAGTGATTGCGTATTTGTACGATCGTTCGGCTTTCGAAGCGCGTAATACTGAATAAACAATCTTATTTATAAAATGAGGTATTTTGTAAGATTTAACAACAAGTTCCAATCCGAGTTGTTCGAAAATTTTTAATTCATTCCTGCTTTTGAAGATTGTTTTTCCTTCCTTATTAAATAGGTGAGGAATTGCGTTTACAAAAGAGGCATACTGTTTGTATGCAGGATTGATAATCGTTTTCATTTCAATGCGTCTTCAATTCTTGCAACAATAATTTCCGGTGTAATTTGTTTCATACAGGCGTAATCTTGTCTGTAACATGGTTTCTTTCCATAAACAGAACAAGGACGACAAGGCAATTCAAACTGGACGGCATCATCGGGATGCTGCTTATAGCCATAAAATCCGGCGTAAGGATGTGTGGCGCCCCACACAGAGACGACTTTTGTTCCGACAAGCGATGCAAAGTGCATATTGGCCGAATCCATACACAACAGCACATCCAACCTGCTGATCAATTCAAGCTCTTGAACAAGACTGTAACGTCCTGCTACACTGTGCGTATTTGGACATTGAAACTCCCATTGGCTGAGGACGGCTTCTTCGTATCCTTTGCCTCCAAAGAAAAACAAGGTGGTATCGGGTTGTTTCGATAACATATCGACTACCTTTTCCATTTCATCGACCGGATAAATTTTCCCGCGATGTTTGGCAAAAGGAGCCACGCCAATCCAACGGCCTTTTTTCTCTCCGAAAACAGGGTGGCGCATCTGAGATTCATCGCTCGTATCTGCAAATAAGGAAGTAAATGTGTCTTCAAAACGGAAACCTGCACGATAAAATACGTCTGCATAACCATCTGTTACTGAAGGCAAGGGGGTGATCTTTTTGGGTGGTTTGGCGGTCAGTTGCTTTCGTTCTTTGCGTTTCTTGTCAATCATAAAGACGCGTTTACCTTTCAAAAGGAATAGGAAATCAATGATCCGGCTTCGGATTACGTCATGCAAGTCTAAAACTATATCATACTTCCGGCTGGCAAGTCCTAAGGCAAACTGCAAAAAACCGCCAAGTTTTTTTTCAGAACCTTGCTTGTTGATATCTATCAATTTAACATTTGAAGGACAATTGATAAAAAGGGGGATCAAAAAAGATTGTGTAAGGATTGTAAACGAATCGTCCGGATTCGCTTTTGCTACCGAGTAGACAACGGGAATAGTCATTGCCACATCTCCAATCGCAGAAAACCGTATGATCAATATTTCAGCCATCTTTTCCTATTATTGACAAAGACACATCATTTTTTTCTTTTATACAAAACAGGATTGAATAAAGGGTCGTTATACATCTTCATTTGTTTGTACACTTTCATGTGTTTTTTTCCGTTTTTGATATCATCCAACAACTGATTGAGTGCTGTGGATAAATCTTTTTTCTGTGCAGACAAGATGCTTAATTTTTCTGTACAGATCTGTTTATGTTGTGCATCAGCGTCTTTACGCATATATTCCTGTTCAAGGTGATAAATCTTGAGCATAAGAATCGACAGGCGATCAATAGCCCATGCCGGACTTTCCGTATTGATGGTTGCATCCGGACGGACCTGTACATCTTTGTAGTGGTACACGAAATGTCTGTCTATCAATTCGACAATATCTGTGCGTTCCTGGTTTAACTTGTCGATCCTTCGTTTTATGGAGAGCGCTTTCTCAGGCTTTATATCCGGATCGCGGATCATATCTTCCAGATGCCATTGAACAGTATCAATCCAGCTTTTCAGATAAAGATGAAACTCAATGCTTTGTTTGTCAAACGGATTCTTCACAGGCACATCTACATCGTCTTTCAGATGATAATCGTTTGTTGCGATAGCAAAAACGAGCTTGCAGATTGTGCTGAATTCTCTCATAGAATAATATTTATCTATCGTTTCCTCAATCACATGGGGATAGTGTTTGTATTCAAGTGCATGTACTTTGGCCGCGACATCTTCGGGCGTGTCGGAAGGCAGCACCGGACAACTTGCCTGGAAAATGATCGGTCCTTCGTCGTAATTTTCATTGATATAATGGATGGTTATGCCTGATTCCCTGTCGCCGGCAGACACCACCGTTTCATGCACACGCATCCCATACATGCCTTTCCCGCCATGTTTGGGAAGGAGCGCCGGATGGATATTGATAATTTTATCGGGAAAGGAAAACCGAATGGTATCCGGAATTTTTTTCAAAAAACCAGCCAAAATAATCCAATCCACGTAATATTTGGCTAATTGTTTTACGATTTCACCCCCATCAGCAAATTCCTTGTTAGAAAAAGTCACCGAAGGGATACCTAATTGATCGGCTCTGGCATGTACGCCGGCCAATGGGTTGTTTGAAACAATCAAAACAACGCTAAAACGTTGACTCTCCGCAAAATATTTTGCAATATTTTCGGCATTTGTCCCTGATCCTGATGCAAAAATGGCAATATTTCTCATAATTTTTTGGTTTTAAATGCACACAAAAAGCAAAAATGTGCAAATTTTCATTATTTTTAGCAATTATTTTTGTTTTGTAAGAAAAAAAATTCTTTTCTTTGCACTGCAAAATTAAAATATTTTCAGAATTATTATTCATTTAAAATTAAAAAATTATGTCTGACATTGCATCCAGAGTTAAAGCTATCATCGTTGATAAGTTAAGTGTAGAAGATTCGGAAGTAACCAATGAAGCCAGCTTTACAAACGATTTAGGAGCGGACTCTCTTGACACTGTGGAGTTAATTATGGAGTTTGAAAAAGAGTTCGGTCTTTCTATACCGGACGATCAAGCCGAAAAAATTTCTACGGTAGGAGATGCGATTGCTTATATTGAAGCAAGCGCACAGTAATCTAATCAACAGATTATGAAGTTAAAAAGGGTTGTAGTAACAGGTCTTGGGGCGATTACGCCATTAGGTCATACAATTTCGGAAACCTGGGACAGTATGATTCATGGAGTAAGTGGCGCAGGGCCTGTTACGCTGTTTGATGCGGGCAAGTTCAAAACCCGTTTTGCCTGCGAGGTGAAAGGATTTGATATCAGTCGGTATATGGACCGAAAAGAAGCCCGCAAGTGCGACCGCTATACTCATTTTGCTTTAGTAGCGGCTGATGAGGCGGTATCGGATTCCGGCATGGACTTGGACAACGAAAACAAAGATCGTATCGGCGTTATTTTTGCATCGGGAATCGGAGGGATTCGGACGTTTGAAGACGAGGTCAGAGCCTACAACGAAGCGTTGGGGCCTAAGATTAATCCGTTCTTCATTCCCAAGATGATTGCAGATATTGCCGCCGGCCATATTTCGATGAAATACGGATTCAGGGGGCCGAATTTTGCGACGGTTTCAGCATGTGCTTCGTCAACCAATGCGATTGCCGACGCCTTTAATTATATCCGTCTGGGAAAATCCAATATCATATTGGCAGGTGGCGCCGAAGCGCCTATTGCCATTGTGGGGATAGGAGGTTTTAATGCGATGAATGCGCTTTCTACGCGGAATGATTCTCCGGAAACGGCCTCCCGACCGTTCAGTTTGAGCCGCGACGGTTTTGTGATTGGCGAGGGGGCCGCCTGTTTGGTATTGGAAGAGCTGGAACATGCGTTGGCGCGTGGAGCCAAAATCTATGCGGAAATAGCCGGGACAGGACTTTCGGCTGATGCCTATCACCTGACGGCAAGCCATCCCGACGGATTGGGCGCAAAGTTGGTCATGATGCACGCATTGGAAGATGCGGAGATGAAGCCGGAGGACATTGATTATATCAATGTGCACGGCACCTCGACACCGGTAGGCGATGTATCCGAAATCAAAGCAATCAAAGATGTCTTTGGCGAACATGCCTATCAACTGAATATCAGTGCGACGAAATCCATGACCGGTCATTTATTAGGCGCTGCCGGCGCTTTGGAAACGACAGCATCCATCTTGGCTATTCAACATGGGATTGTACCTCCAACTATTAATTTTACCGAAGGGGATGAAGATCCGGAGATTGATTACAAGTTGAATTTCACGTTCAATAAAGCGCAAAAAAGGGAACTGAGAGCCGCATTATCCAATACGTTCGGATTTGGAGGACACAATGCCAGCGTAATCGTGAAAAAGTTTGTCACATAGTGTGTTTTTAAAATTTTACAAAAAAATAAAAAGGCTCTTTGCTAAAAAAAAGGAGCCTTACCTGTCTCTTTATCGCATACTGGGATTTTATCCCAATGACATCCGGTTGTACGAACAGGCTTTGATTCATCGTTCATCATACGTTGAAACAGAAGAAGGTAAGCGGATAAACAATGAGCGGTTGGAATTTTTGGGAGATGCTGTGTTGGGGGCAATCGTGGCGGACATCATTTTTAAACAATTTCCGAACCGGAAAGAGGGTTTTATGACCAATACGCGCTCCAAGATTGTTCAACGTGACAGCCTGAATCGCATTGCCATTGAAATGGGGTTAGACAAATTGATTGTGTTGTCCGCCAAAATCCATACGCATAACAGTTATATTTACGGCAATGCGATTGAAGCATTGATTGGAGCGGTCTATTTAGATCAAGGTTACAGACGATGTCAGGCTTTTGTAAAAGAACGAATTATTGATCAATACGTGCCGTTAAATAAGATTGCTCGTAAAGAAGTTAACTTCAAATCAATCTTGCTTGAATGGAGCCAGAAAAACAAATTGGAGATTGTTTTTGAACTGTTGGAGACCTATACGGACAAGGAAGGAAGTCCGGTTTTCCAGACAAGTGTTTCGCTGATGGGTACGCAATTAGGCGTTGGTATCGGCTATACAAAAAAGGAATCACATCAATCAGCCGCAAAGAAGGCGATCAAACGCATCCGCAGAGACAAAGATATTCAGCAATTAATCAGCGATTTGAAAGAACACAACGACCACGGACGAGAAAATGATATTCCCGATTATATAGAAGATACGTAATATTGCAAAATAATGCCATTGGCATGTGGCGATTTGTGCAACAGCCATTAGAGGTGATTGGGAATTATCTGATATTCATTTGTTCCGTTTTCTTCCTGACAGGCTTCCGTTCGCCATTCGGTAGGTGTTTTGCCATACGTTTGTTTGAGGAGGACGCTGAAGGCGCGCAGGCTTTTGAAACCGCATATTTCGGCGATATTTTTCAGGGGCATTTTTCGGTATTGCGGGTCTTTCATCATGGCTGTTGCCTTGTTCAGACGCCAGGTGTTGATCAGTTTATAGAAGGTGGTATTCATATCATGGGTAATCACCTGCCAGAGATAGGTGCGGTTGGTGCCAAGCATTTCACATACTTTTTCGTTGTTCAGTTCGGGGTCTTTGAAGATTTCATTCTTTCGGAGCAATAACAGCAATTCGCGCTGCAATTGTTTGCGTTTTTTCGACGACCATTCGGAAGGGTCGCCCTTCTGCGCTGAAATGGCGTCTTTACCGCTCGCAGGCATCCTGTACAGGTCTTTTTGCCTGAGTACCAAAATTGTTATAATGACCGGCTCCAGGTTGAAGAACGTCAAACCGATAACCATAAGGGAGCATTCCATAATGGCATGTGTCAGAAAAATCAGACATTTAGCCAGTGTAAGGGCGATAATCAACCACATCCAGTTGAGCGTACTCCCTTCGGTATAGGAAAAGTTCGATTCGAGGTTGCGTTTGTGTTGCCGCAACATGCGGATTGCCCGTACGGTATTGACGCTTATCATGACAGTGGCGAAGCCCGCCCCCGTAAACGCCACCCACATTTGAGGCAGGTGGAGATATTGGCGCAAGTCGGCGTAAGAGGAATAGAGTGGCAGGCGCCCGTACAGCGTTTCAAAAATAAAGTAGAGGATGCCCAACGCTGCAGCAGGCAGGTAGGCTGATAGCCAGAAACGAATGCCCGGGCTGCCCGGGTGCGACATGCCGAAAATATAGGCAAACAGTAAGGAAGGAAAAGTCAACAGCATCAAAACATGCAGCGGATTCCAGATCGCCTGCCCGTACATGGGCGTATGGGCGGTTTGAAACATGTTGAGGGTAAATAGAAATGAGAACAGAAACCGTTCCAGCGACAGATAGACAAGAGGCGGCCGCGTCCCCCTTATCGCCAGGGTATAAACGCCGCTCAAAAACATGGAGAGCAAACATGTTATGTTAAATAAAAAGATGATGTTGTCGGCTGACATATTAAAGCAATTACCATTTAAAAAAACGACTACAAAAATAGGAAAAATTTGTAAAAAAACGCCTTTTTGAGCCAGACGGAAATCTTTTTGAGCGAGACGGAAATTATTGAGCGAGACGGAAATTTATTTTGAGGCAGACGGAAATCGGTTCGGTTTTTTTGCTATATTTTTGTGCGCACGATTCTTAAATATGCTTTGCGTAGACAAAGAAACGGCAAAAGTTATCGCATGAACACGCAACGATTCATATTCATTACCGTTTCAACCTGCCGTTTCAGGTCGCGTACGGATGTCTTTTTTTCATGGGAAAAAGGCAGATATTATAGCGTACCTGACGGCACGCTAAATAGGGGATACCTTTTTTTCTACCGATATTTAGTTCCTATCGGAACATTCTCAATCGTCACCATCTTGTTGAACGAAAACAAAAAAATGAAAAGTCAAATTTTTGACACCCCACCTGTCAGGGTTCTTTCGCATCTTGCAACAGCATATTGTTTATACAACAATCACCCCGTGCAACATGCAGGGACACTTTGTTGTCACAACAATCACCCCGTGCAACCGTGCAACACCACATTGTTGTACAACAATCCCCTCTCGCAGCATGCAGGGACACTTTGTTGTCACAACAATCGCCCCGTGCAGCCGTGCAACACCACATTGTTGTACAACAATCCCCTCTCGCAGCATGCAGGGACACTTTGTTGTCACTACAAACACCCCTCGCAGCGTGCAACACCCCTCGTCATTGCGGGGAGGAACGACGGTCAGCGCGCATCGTCATTGCGAGGAGGAACGACGGTCAGCGCATATCGTCATTGCGAGGAGGAACGACGGTCAGCGCGTATCGTCATTGCGAGGAGGAACGACGAAGCAATCCAGAGAAAAACAAAAACAATGGACAATTAATTTTTGAACATTGAACATTGAACATTGAACATTAAATAACATGAACATGAAACGGGGTGGAGTAGTATACATGATGGCAAACAAACGCGACGGTACGTTATACACAGGCGTAACAAGCGATTTGAAGAAAAGAGTCAGGGAACATCGCGACAACGTTTTTCCCTCAAGTTTCACTGCGAAATACAAGTGTTACAAGTTAGTTTATTATCAACTATTCGACAGAATAGAAGATGCCATAGCAGAGGAAAAGCGACTAAAGGGCGGTAGCAGGCTCAAAAAGAAAAGAATAATAGAAGATAAAAACGCTCAATGGAACGATTTGTGGACAGAAGTGGAACAGTGGGATTAGGAGATTGCTTCGTCGTTCCTCCTCGCAATGACGGTATATGGGTGCCTACTCGCAATGACGATATACGTGTGCCCCCTCGCAATGAAGGGCAGCGCGTACCGTCATTGCGAGCC
>Ga0099364_10000667_pt1 | contig 58810 bp, 62 predicted proteins | sample TergutTh196P3_FD_73070 | JGI IMG/M metagenome (GOLD analysis project Ga0099364, IMG submission 73070) | Microcerotermes parvus P3 segment gut microbial communities from Pointe-Noire, Republic of the Congo - Th196 P3 | ecosystem: Host-associated > Arthropoda: Insects > Digestive system > Gut ... | reverse complement strand
TATATTAACCATATTAAAAAAGTACAAGCATAGGAGGGTCACATGAAAAAGCAAGAAGTTTTAAAAATAATCAACATCACCCAAAATAAAGACAGAGCCGTATTGCAAAAGCTGATCAGCGAAAAAAATAATCTTTATCGGGATTATTATAGGCTGAAAGATGATGTTAGTGTGATTGATAAGGTTAAGCGTGAGGTTGTTAGGGTTGATGTGATTGATAGGGCTTGAGCGGTATGAGCAACGGAAAAAAGGGATAGGGGATTCGAGAGATAATGAAACGACGGGGCGAAATTTTCCCGCCGTTTCATATCAAAATTATATTCGACAGATGTTGACATTTTATATCTAATTATAGTATAATAAACGGAAACAGAAAATAAAAACAGGAGGCTCACCCATGTTTTACATTATGCTCTCGGCAATAGAGGAAGAGCAGGAACGGCTCAAAATCGCTGATATTTACGAAAAACATCGCCACAGATGTCTGCTTGTCGCGCTGAAAATTTTAAAAAATCAACAATCGGCAGAGGACGCAGTTCAAGATGCTTTTTTTGAGGTGATTAAACAAAAAGAAAAAATTCTTTCTCTAAACTGTAGTGATTTGCTTCCCTATATTGTTACTATAGTGAAGACCAGAGCGCTTAACATTGTGAAAAAGAACAAAAAGTTTTCAGATATTCCTTTTGATGAGTTAGAAGAAATTGAGGAATCGGGTGAAATTCCTGTTGATGAACGGCTAATAAATAAGCAAGATTTTGAAAATTTGATTGCTCATATAGAAAGCCTTGACGAAAATTATAAAGTCGCTTTGGAAATGAAGTACAGAGATGAAATGTCGAACAGCGAAATCGCAAGAATGTTGAATATAACGCAGAAAAATTTTGAAATGAGATTATACAGGGCAAAAATAAAGTTGCGCGAGCGACTTGAAAGCGAGGTGAAAATAGATGTCTAATATAAACAATCATTTGTTTGAAGCTATGCTTAGGCAAGCAGTAATCCAGAATAGCAAGAACCAAATGGCGGCACTCCCGTCCGAGGAAGAGTTGGCGAAAATTTATACTTTTTCGGATGAACACAACAGAAAAATGAAAAAGCTGTTTGCGGCTGACAAGAGACGAGAAACTGTTGTTGTTATATTTAAGTGGAGCAAAGTGGTCGCTATAGCGGTTTGTGTTTCGGTTACTTTAATGTTCGGAACGCTTTTAACCTCTGCCGAATTTAGGGAAGCCGTAGGTAATGTTATTATAACTTGGTTTGATAAATTTACGAAATTTCAATCACAAGATTCACAGTTTACAGAACGCGAATGGTTGTTGGAATATCTGCCGGAGGGGTTTAGCCTACATGATTCTTATAGAGTTGGTGATATAAAAGGAGTGGAGTATAATAATTCAAACGGCGTAACTATTGAATTTAGCTACAGCCCAAGTGATTTTTCTACTTCTGTCGATAATGAAGATAGGGAGTATGAAATATTGCTCGAAAACAATATTTATTATCATGTATTTGAAACAACAATAAACGATAATAAAAGCAATATAATCATTTGGGATATGGAAGAATATAGATTTACGGTTATGGGGAATTGCGATATTGAAGAGCTTTTAAAAATCGCATTTTCGGTTAATTAGACTTCGCCTTTGCGTTTTAGTGGTTTTTTACAATCTAACGCTTGAAAAAATCTATCGTATTGTAAAAATATAACAAATCGAAAAAATTATTCCGAAATACTGTAGTGATTTGTGCTTTTGAATTGTTAATACATCAGACAGGCAAAAATCTGAAACGAGATGGTTCACAAGGTTTCAGTGCAAAATGGGAACGTTACCTTACCGGTGATAGTGGAAAAGCATCGCTTGTTTATGGCTATAATACATTCCTTATAAATGAGGATTATTCATATGCAAATCATAGCGATAACGCGCATTACGCATCTTTGAGAAATGGAAACGGTAGTTTTTCGGGACCTAACAAATCAGCAAAATCAGAATCAAAGATAGAAGTGACTCATAGCGGGAGTTCGATAACCTATATGTGCAATTATTAATTCCCTTCTTGATTACACTACACGGAACTCGCTCGAAAAGTTGACCGGGTTCTGTGTAATTTTTTTAATCTGAAAGGTGTTGATTTATTTGAAAAAAGCAAAATATATAACAAGTGCCATATTGTTTTGTATCGTATTTGTCTTTATCGGTGAATTTTATGTTTGGCATTTAGAGTTTTTTGATTCAGAGTTTGATTATACCACGTTTTATCTACAAAGAGACACTACACAAGCAGAAATGATAAACGACATAATAATTGCCGCAAAAGATAATGGTGTCGGTGTATTTACCATTGATAGAAAAATAGAAAATATTTTTTCTGCAACATTAAACATATACTGTACAGATGGCGTTGCTGAATATTTGAATAAAAAATCGAATTTAATTTCAGGAAGTTATAAAAGCATATTTTTAGGAAATGTTGATGTTAATATTCTACCATTTTTTGAAATACCGGATATTTCAACACAAACAGTATACAGCTTAATTGGGGACTACGATGCACAAGTTGTATTTAAGCAGACATTGGTTGATAAATACGCTGGAAAATTCCCACAACGCGGCAATAGCTCTAACGATACTCCATTAATGATTTTCGGGGTTTGGTTTATCGTTCTATCTTTGTTTCTATTAATGACTTTATACGATGTTGCACTCCTTAAAAAAGAAGTAATAGTACGAATGATATCGGGCGAACATCTTTCGCACTTCGTGGCTAGAAATGTTTTGAAAGATATTATAGCATATATAGTTTTATTTGTCTTTTCAATATTGATTGTAAGTCGTTTGGGCGAGTGGACTATTATTTTTTTGTGTCAATTATCATGTTTTTTATTTTTCTGCTATTTAATTCATTGATTTATTGTGCAATCTTTTTCACGGATTTTAGGAAAGATATTTCAACAAATCAAAGTGCTAAAAAAACTCTAAAAATAAGTTATGCTTATAAAATAATTGCAATGATTATTACGCTTATAGTGATGTCCGGTAATGTGATATTGATATGGGATGCCATAGATTATCATAGACAAAAAAACTTTTTTGAGCAGTACGGGAATTATAGTTATATACAAATAAACTCAGAAGAATTTAATCCCGATTATATATTAAACCGTAATATATATATGCAACACTTAGAAACCGGAGCTAATATTTCCTTAGTTGATTTAACTTCATGGAATCTTAATATTGAATATGTTTTCGCAAATTCAGGTGCAATAGATTATCTAAAAAAGAATATTCAAGGATTTGATTTTTCAAATTTAGAAAAATCGGTATATATATTTATGCCTGAAAAATATGCCACAAATGATGAAATTTTACAAGATGCCGTAGAGTTGTGGACTTCATATTATATCGGAGATGAAGGTTTTCAATTTGTTGAGTATAGCAGTAATATTAACATTATTGCTATAAGTAATGTAGGAAAAATAACGAGCCGAATAAAAAAAAATCCAATAGTAATTTTCAATAATTTACCAGCCGAAAGTTACAACGATTTTTGGAATATAGGGTATATTGCAAATTCCTCAATGATTAATATTGGAGAGTCTGAATGGGATATGTTTTTAAAAGACAATAATTTAGAAAAAGAAATTTGCTATCTTACAAACAGTTATGGGAATTACATATATCAATGGGAATTTGCCCAAAGAAAAATGTTCATCGGAATTGTATTGGTTGCCCTTTTATTGCTTATAGATTCAATGATAATTGATAGTCTTTTAAAATACGAGTATAATGTTTACGCCAAAGAAATAATACTAAAAGCAATAACAGGTTATCCTATACTGCAAAAGCATAAAAAAATATTCACCATAACAGCGTTATCGTGGTTTATCGGAATAACGGCTTCGCATATGCTTTTAACTGTTATACAACCATCATTACGGATTTATGCATTGTTAAGCGGCATTGCTATAGTTTTGATTGAATCTCTTTTTATAATCTTATACACAAATAAAATGGATAACGTAAATATCCAAAAAGTATTAAAAGGTGGGGCTTTATGATAAAAATAAATAACCTAAAAAAAACATTTGAAGAAAAAACATTATTTTCAAAATTCAATCTGACTATTAAAAACAATGAATTTGTGATTTTTTCCGGAGTTAGTGGTTGTGGGAAAACAACTCTTTTGAATATGATAGGCGGACTTGAACCTTTTGACGATGGAAGCATATTAGTTAATAATATAGATATAAGTATACGAAAAAATAAGCCAAAATATTTTTCGGAAGTAGTGGGATTTTTATTTCAAAACTTTATTCTTGTTGAGGATAAAACAGTATTTCAGAACTTAAATATTATAAGACCGATTAATCGTTCCGAAGTTTCTTTTGAGGAAGCATTAGAAAAAGTTGGTTTGAAAGACAAATTAAATAGTAAAGTTTATACACTTTCAGGAGGCGAGCAGCAAAGGGTAGCATTGGCAAGGTTAATAATAAAAAAATGTTCTTTAATTCTCGCAGATGAACCGACAGGTTCACTTGATAGAAAAAATGCCGATGGTGTTATGGATATTCTTCAAAAGTTGAACGATGATGGAAAAACCGTTATTATTGTTACCCATGACGAACTAATACGAAGCAGAGGAAATAGGGTGGTGCAATTATGAAAAAAGCGAAATCTAAAAAAGTCATATTAGTAATTATTTCAATAATTATTTTATTATTTATGATGTATAATTTATTTTGGTATTTATTCGTGTATAATGAATACGATAAATATATTGCAGGATTTGAAGAATTTCGTCCGCATATCAGTTATGTATTGAATGGCGATGACGGCTACCTATACAATGTAAAATATCCTGATTATTTAAGCTTTACAGGTAATTTATGTGTTGCGACAAATGATGGAAAACAAGCATTATTAATATGGCCGGAGGTGTTTGGAACATACAAATTTGGAGTGCAGATAATCGATGAGGAGAGTGAGGAAGAATATAGCATAATGTTAAATAATTCTCGTAAGGCAGATGTGTTATACTGTAAAGGGAACATGAAATGTCCCCACATTATAACAAGCGCAATAACACTGTTTGCGACACTTTCAGCGATTATTGCGTAGCGGGATAAACCCGTAGAAAGAGGTCAATATGGTAAAAATGACGTACCACCAATGGGAGAAACTCACTGCCGAGAGTCAAGACAGACTCATAGCGTTGGGCAAACTTCCTGATGTTCCGCCTGCCGATTTAGAGGACGGCTTGCGTTCGGCGCAAATGATAATCAAAGACGGCGAGGGATGTTGGGAGATTCAATTTGACAGCGAATCCCAACCACAAATATTCCCCGAACACACAAAAAAAGACTTGTGGGGTGTTTTGGTAACTTGCAAATTCAATCCGTATATTGGAAAGTATACACTACCCGATGAGTACGAGTTAGCAGGTTATTACGGCGGTCAATGGATGGCATGGATGGAGGAACATCACAAGAACAAGGTTCGTAAAATGAAGTCAGCAGGGACATATCTTGCCGTGGCTCAATCGGTAAATCGCGATGCACTCAACTACCGCAAGCTACTTGACAATCAGTATGAGGAATTACACCCACGTCCGCACGAAATCTGCGGCGAAAGCGAGTTACAAGCGTGGAAATTCACAAGGAATTTCTACACAGACGGCTTAGTGATGCGCGAGCGGGTTTTAATTCCGCACAAAACCGCATAAAGTGCGGTATTGAAACAGTTTATCAAGCAAGAAAACGTCGATATATATATCGGCGTTTTTCTCTGCCCTATATATAAAGGTATCATAATTTTCGGCAAATGTCAAGAAAAACTTCAAGTTGACATTTTGGCAACTTGATATTAAAAGTAGCAACATTGCTCCTAAATTATATCAAATTAGGTTGGTGTTCAAAATAGACACCAACCTAAACATTTGAGTTATTTCCCCCGCTTCACCATACCGTCAACAAGATTCTGTTGTTCCAAAAGCCACGCCCTAAACTCCGTCAACTTCATCTTCCCGCTTTTGACCTCTGCTTTCTTTTGGACGGCTTCGGTGCGGAATATCTTAGTAGCCGCCGTAAGTGCGGCTATTTCTTTTTCAAACTTGCCATCGCTATTATTGCGTTTCAACCTCCGCAAGCGGTTATACCAGTATTGATAAGTTGCCTCATAAAATTGCTCTGCTTTGTCATCTTTGTTACGCTCCTTGAATTGCTGTTTTGCCTGTGATGCCGTGACCTTACGGCACTCATCACCGCACAACTCGAAATGCTTACTCGTGGTGAGGAAATAAGCACCGCAGACTTTACACTGTTGGAAAAGTAAGCCCCATTCCTCGATTCTTTTCAAATAATAAAAGATAATAGGTAGCAATGTTGCTGACCCAACAACGCACTCAATGCGCTCGGCGGTTCGCTTACGCCGTGTATCAGATGTAACAGTCGGATACCATAACTCAACTTGACTTTCGGCGGCATATAACGCAGACGAAAGGGCTTTACTTGCGCTGACTTCCCATATTTTCTGCCGACCGCTAAAGGCGAAAAACGGCTTATACAGCTTCGCCACGCGATTTAAAAACAAATCCGAGCCGTGGTGTGCGGTGTAGCACTTCCAGTAATCCTCCCACGTTCTCACGGCGGCGAACATCGAAGCGGGTTCGCCGTTTTCGTATTTCTGCCGTAGGAAATCGGCGTAAGGTTTAATTTTCTTAGAGTTCACGTTTTTAGTCGGGCGAAGCCCTGCAAAATTGTCTGCAAGATATGTTGCGTTGACATTCCAGTTTTTGGTGGGGTCTGACTCGAAATTTATGAGCAACTGCCCAATTTGGGAAGTTGAATCATACAGAACCTCACCTATACCACGCTCTAATCGCAGTCGAACCTCGGAAGTTTTTCCGATAATTATTCGCTCTGTCATTTTTTGTCGATTCAGCGTTAAGAGAAACACAACTTCCTCTAAATTCGCTTTGTTACTTGAAAAATCGTACTTGAACATTCTAATTTTACCTCCCTAAAAGAATTCACATTACAGGAATAATAATATATCTATATCACCGTTCCTTATAGTATAGCACAAACCTCTTTACAAGTCAATAGTTTGTGCGATATTATGGGTATACAGCGATAATATATAGCGAAACAATAACCGTTGCATTTCACGGTAATGAGATGTATCACCCGGGCGAATCGGGAGGTGATTCAGAAAATATCCCGACATAAAACCTGCGGTTTAGGCGACCGCAGGACACGGCGATGGGTGTTGGGTGGGTGCTGTGTGATGTCTAACCGTGGCGATAGAAGAAGGAGGGGAAACTGCCCTTAATAAGAGAGTACAGGAATAATTCAAACAAAAGTAAAACCAAAAGAAAACTTGAAAGGAGCCGAGTTAGATGAAAAATATCAAAAAAACCGAGCCGATTATTATTAGAAAAAGAATCGGCTCTACGACCTACGAAGTAAACGCATATTTTAATCCCGAAGCCAAAGAAACCGTCGAGAAAAAAATTCTGAGAATCCTCAAAAATGAGTTGACAAACTCGACAAAATGCGCTATACTTAATATGTCGCAAACGGTGTTATTGCCCGAAAGGAGTTCAGCATGATGAACGCTCAAAGGCAAACAGCCGAAAACAAAAACAAGATAGTCGCTCTCTACGAGCGATTGTCCGTTGATGATGCCGCAGATGGTGTATCAAACAGTATCATCAATCAAAAACAAATGTTAGAGGATTACGCTAACAAATACGGGTTTACGAACACCCGCCATTTCAGTGATGACGGCTACAGCGGCACTCGCTGGGATAGACCCGCGTGGACGGAACTCATCGCAGAAGTTGAAGCAGGAAATGTTTCAACTATAATTGTCAAAGACATGAGCAGGGTTGGGCGCGATTATCTGCAAGTCGGATTCTATACCGAGGTCATGTTCCGAAAACACGATGTTAGGTTTATTGCAGTCGGAAATAATATCGACAGCAATAACAAAGAAAGTGCAGAATTTGCGCCGTTTTTGAACCTGATGTCGGAGTGGTATGCGCGAGATTGCAGTCGCAAAATTAAAGCGGTTTTGCAGACAAAAGGCAACAGCGGAAAACCGTTGGCGAGTACACCGATTTACGGTTATAAGCGTTCACCCGACAATAAGCATCACTGGCTTATTGATGAGGAAGCGGCGGCGGTAGTACGCCGAATATTCCAAATGACTATTGACGGCATGGGAGCGTATCAAATCGCACGAACGCTCGCACACGAAAAGGTCGAAACGCCGTCCTATTACATGGTGAAAAACGATATGCCCGGCGCAAAAATAAACGGTATGGATTACTCCAACCCGTATGCGTGGGGCGAGGGGACGATAACGCGAATGTTGAAGCGCCCCGAATACCTCGGTCACGTCGTGAATTTTCGTACCACAAGCGAGTCGTACAAGGATAAGCGTTCCAAGGATAACGCTCCCGAAGATTGGAAAATATTTGAAAATCGGCATGAAGCGATTATCGAACAATCCACATATGACACGGTGCAAAAGTTGCGCGGAACACCTCGGCGTTCGGATTCACTTGGTGCGCCGAATCCGCTCACTGGATTGTTGTTCTGTGCCGACTGCAAAGCAAAAATGCACAACACCCGTCACGAGAACACTAACCCTGCGATAAAGCGCGATGTCTATGATTGTTCGACTTATAAAATGGCACAGAAGAAGTTTTTAGACGGTTGCTCAAGTCATCATATTCGCACCGTGATTGTTCGTGAGTTGGTGCTTGATTCCATTCGCAGTATTTGCGGTTATGTTCGGAAAAATCAAGCGGAATTTATCAAAATAATCCGCGAGGAATCTGCGTTAAAGCGCGGTGAAACGGCAAAGGCATACAAGAAATCAATCGCCAAAAACGAGAAGCGAATCGCCGAACTTAATACCTTATTTCGCCGCACATACGAGGATAATGTCAAGGGTAAATTGAGTGATATTCGCTTCGAGCAAATGTCAGCAGAGTACGAGCAGGAACAGACGGCTCTCAAAACACAGAACGCTGAAATGCAAGCGGAATTAGATGCTTTTAATTCAGACAGCGAAAAGGTTAACGGGTTCATCGGGCTTGTCAAGAAGTACACCGAATTTGATGAGTTGACAACAACTATGCTGAATGAATTTATTGATAAAATTTTCATTCACAAGACGGTCAAGAATGAATGGGGTGAGCGGACACAGCGAGTCGATATTCACTTCAATTTTATCGGTGATTTTAAGTTACAAACCGAGGAAGTCGAGCCAACCGCAGAGGAACTTACGGAATTGGAAAAAGTGCGAAGACGGCGCATACAACAGCGTGAAGCAAATGCGCGTTTCCGTGCAAAACAAAAGGCAAAACTCACACAAGCACAAGCGGAGGAATCCGCATAAATAATACGTTATGCAGGGGCGATTATTCGATTATGAATGGTCGCCCTTTTCGTATGCAAAAATTAAATTTTAGAAAGGTAGGACTAAATTATGTCTAAAACAACAATCCAAAAAAGAATCACCATCGAGGAGCAAATTAAGACTCTCGAAAGACAGCGCAAACAGCTAATCCGCAAGGAAAAATCAGAAGCAGAAAAGGTGAGAATGAAGCGGGTCACTAACCGTGGAATTTTCATCGAAAAGTTAATGCCGAGCCTTGAGAAAATGACAGACCATGAGTTTGAAACTTATATGAAAAAGGCTCTCTCGCCGCCTGTTTTGCAATCAGATATTTCTAAGAAAGTCGAGGTGATAAATGATGAAGAATAAACCCGACACCGAGTTATTTCTTCCCCGCGAACTGTTCAATTCTATGCTCACTGCTCTTGACTATTTTATTTCAAGCAAGAATGAAATCGGGGAGACAATCACGAGCCAACAGGCTACTCGGCTGAAAGCAAAAATCCTCACTCACGGGAGGGCTTTTGATTATGAGGGCGATGCTAATGCTTCCATCTATTTTTATGGTGTCGAACCTGCCGTGATGATGAAGTTGCTGACGATTTTTATTAATCGCAGTGAGGAAAATGAGCCGAAAGATTATTTCCCAAAATTGAAACGGCGCAGAAGCAAAAATGAAGTCGAAACATAGGAGGGGTTCGGGGATTTATCCCCGACATTTCGGAGAAATGAAAGCGGGTCTTAGGGTGTCCCTAACCCAATAAGCTAATGGAATTAGCGTTCTGACTTGTTAAATCGCCTGTGGCGGTTTGACAAGTCAGATATTGGGTATACACCCCTCTGTCATGTCACTTCTGCGGAAAATTTATTATGAAAGGTGTGTCTATACAAATGAAAAAGCTATCAACAAGCTTTACAATCGGTAAAGCGGGTGTTAAGGGCGGTGCGAATGTAGAGCATAACAATCGTGAGTTTATTTCACGTAATGTTGATATAAGTCGAACGGTCAATAACATAACTTATGTTCGTCAAGATGTGCGTGAAGTTTATGATGAATTATTTGGTACGGTTCTTGCAGAATACAACGCAAAACAAACTCGAAAGGACAGGCAAATTCACGACTATTTTACGCATATTAGTGAGGGCGGTCGTGAGGAGGCTTATTACGAAGCAATTATACAATTCGGCGACTCTGAAACGGCGGCAATCGGGAGCGAAAACGGTGAACTTGCAAAGAAAATGTTGGACGAATATATGCGTTCTTTTGAGGTTCGGAATCCACGTCTAAAAGTGTTTAACGCTGTGCTTCATGCCGATGAAACCTCGTATCATCTCCATGTCAATTTCATTCCTTTTTACACAGCACAAAAGAAAATCGGAATGTCAAAAGGTGTGTCTATGAAATCGGCTTTAATAGAGCAGGGTTTTGAACCTAAAGGTAAATATAAAAATCAACTTGTCATGTGGGAGGATTCGGAACATAAAGTTATGGAAAAAATCCTAAATCGGCATGGTTTGTTGCGTGATATTAAGGGTGCAAATCACGCACATAAATCAGTTCCCGAATACAAGGCTTCACAGGACTGGCGGAAGCTTCCTAAGCGTAAAAAGAATTTGTCAACTTTGGAAGTTTATGCGGATAATTTGAGAGAAACACGAGTGGAAAATGGGATATTAAAAGTTGAGAATGAAAAGTTGATTTCAGAGCGAAATTCGCCGTGGAAAAGTTTCTATTACAGTGATGCCGAGAAGCAGTCTTTTGTTCAAGTAAAGTTGGGTGAATTGAATATTCCGTTTCGCGAAAGCGAGAACGGTTTTGAAGCGCAACAGTGTTATGTTAATGATGTTCGGAAAATTGAGAAGCAGTATAAATCGCCGCCAAGTTCACAGCGGGATATTATTCGCAACGACATTGACAGATGTGCAATGAGGGCGAGAACTTTTGAAGATATGTTAGGGTGGTTAAAGAACAGCGGTTACAGCATTAAAACCGGGAAATACATCGCCTTGAAATCAGAAACCGGCAATCAATTTATCCGCATGAAATCTCTTGGCGCGCATTTCTCAGAACAGGCGTTACGGAGCAGGATTGAAAACAAAATGAAATATGAATCCGAAGTCGAAAGTAAACTTAAATCGTTAAATAAAGATTCGTTTGAATATGCGATTTACAAGACCGCAAAAGTCTATACAATTACTTTTTCGCACGGGACACTTCCTATTAATAAGCGCAAAAAGCTTCAGCCTTTTACTTGGAATAATTGTGTTGAACTTGAAGAGCTCGCGAAACTAAATAAGCTGATAAACAAAGGCTTTACGTTTAAAACATTCCAAAATAATATTGCGTATTTGGGAAAGTCTATGACTAAAAAAGAAGAGGATATTTCTCAGTTAAAAGCAGATTTGAAGACACAAAAAGACTTGTATGAAATTGCCTGTAATTGGTACATGAAAGGCAAAAGAAACCCCGGCGACATTGAGATTTTAGAGAAACACGAACTCACGGCGGACAGATACAAGCGGCTCGAAAATGTCATCGCCGGCAAGGAATCACAGATTGCCGAATTAGAAAAATCGCTGTCCGCAGAACAGGCGGAGGCGGCGAGAAATTCGGAATTGCTTGCGCTCTTGGAAAAGGTGGTGAATGGGACTTATGTCGATTCTCTTGTTGCCGAGGAAAACGAACGTCGGCAGGCGGCGAAAATCGGGAATGGTTTGAAGTCAGCGGATGCGAGTATGAGTGAGAATATTCGGGTTGGCGCGATTGCGGAAAGGGTTGTCGAGGTGATTGAAAAGAGGGCAGAGAAGTCTGCGGAGGTTGAGCAGAATTATACGCCGAAGTTGAGGAAGTAAAGGCGGGCGTTTTTAGGGGAAGATGGGGGTTCTCTCCCATCTTTCCTTCTTCCTTTTTCATAACCCATTTAACCCAAAACTTTAATTTAATTCTACTGCCTATCATTAAATTCAAGTTGCTCATCAAACTCATCAAGGTTATCATAGTCAAGTAACAATCGTTCAGTCCAATCAGGTTCGCTTCCATCATATTCATCATATGTGTCTATATCAATCGGCAAGGGTTCGGGAACTGAATTGATAAGTGTGCTTACGTTAAAATTAAGCGATTGTTGCTTTTGTATTTCGTCTTGCACCAACTGCCACGATACACTTTCAATCACTTCTTTGTCAGTCCATGTACTCCTATCCTCCGGCAACAATTCGTGTAATCGCTTCATTTGGCTTACTATTGCATTCACCGCCGGCATATATGGGTTGTTCTCCAACGAGGGTGGGGGTGGAGTTGTGTTTTGCGGCTTTGCGGAATTAAGTTTTTCTCTTTTTTCCAACTTTTGTTCAAGCATCCATATGTCTAACTTGTTCCAAGCAATCGCCAAACCGATAAGCCCCATGATTATAATACCAATCCATTGCTCGATGGAAAAGTCTTGATAACCGGTAACGATATAGATAATAAATATTACCACACATATCGGTATAATAATTTTCCAATACATTATTTGTCATTCCTTTCCACATTGGCGTTTTTACGAGAGCCACCTATTCAACGACAAGCACAGCTGAACGAACGGGGATGGGTTTTAACTTTTTTATTTTTCAGTGCAAGCAAATTGATAAATTACAACTTCTCTATAAAGATAAATCCTGTTTTATTTATAATTTACTCACCCGTACCTCCGCCAACTCCTCCGGGCTTTTCTCCATTATTTCATCAATCAACCGTCGATAATTATCAACATAATGATATTTTACTCCCGTTGTGCTTATTTCATTGAACAGCTTTATGGCGCAATCAATTTTCGCTTTTTCAATGGGACGGAATTGTGCCGTGCTCATTGTTCCTTTAGTTTCGGCAACGAAATAAATATATCGGACACCGCTGTCTTTTTTGAAAGAAATCGCCCAGTCGGGACTGTAATTCCCGACCGGGGTGGGAATTTGAAAACCTTTACGTCCGCTTGGGAGTTTTGCGTAAACGAGAACTTTTGCGCTGACGTCCAAGTCACTCGCAAATTTACGCTCAATACTTTCTTTCGCAGTACCATCGGGGAAAATGTATTGCTGTATTGATTTTTTGGTTAGATGGGCTTTTGAAAACTCTTCTGAATTTTTGCTCATGTTAAAAATCTCCCTCGTATACGGTTCTTCCGCACTCGGAACATAAGTAACACATTGAACAACAATATCAGCCTTGCTTTCGTTAATTATCGTTATAACTTTACTGATGAACTCTTCGGGGTTTTTTATTAAATCATCGAGTTTATCCTTGCTTAATTTTTTCAATATCGCAACGACCGTGCGGCGGGAAAGTTTGGTTTCTGCCGCGACTTTCTGCGGAAAATCGTATTTAACGCCCACGTTAGCGGAGCGGTTGAGGTTTTCTTCTTCGGTTTCAGTGATTTGAAACTCTAATTTCTCGTCGCTTTCGCCCTGCACCTTTGTATACGACACTTGTGCGACGGTTAAATTGGCATTAAGGGCTTCGGCGGCTTTCTCAATCAGAATATCACTCTCAAAATCGACAAGGTATGCCCACCGCTTGTTAATTCGCTCCCACAAGTCCTTAAATTCTTCCCACTTGTCGTCCTTAATTTCGTTTGTGACCTTTGCTTTATCGGGTTGCACAATCATGTCTTTTAATGCCTTTTCATCGAATATTGCCTTGACAAGTAAATGAACGCCGTCAGCAATAGGCTCAAGTATTTCCGAAACAGGGGCAAGCGTACCGTTTGCAACATCATTACGGTATTCATCGGTGATTTTCCCGTCGTCGTCAATATAATCGTTTTTCAAAAGATAACGATAAGCCGCACGAGCCTCTTTATCGGTTATAGCGTGCTTTTCTTGATTTTCGCCGATAATTATATTCTTGCCGACAAAGTAATTATCGTCAACCACGGTAGGACGGGCGTGCAGGGCTTCTTTGATTTGCTTTTGTAACTCCCCTGCGAACGACAAATAACTCTCACTCGCAATGACCGTCAGCTTATTTACAACGTGGACGAGCGTTTCCCCCAACGATTCCATGTCTTGACGTTCACCGGATTGGTTCACACATAAACGCAAACCTCGTCCAACCTCTTGCCGCTTAGTTACGCTACTGTCGGATTGCTTCAATGTGCAAATCTGAAATACATTAGGATTGTCCCACCCCTCGCGCAAAGCGGAGTGGCTGAAAATAAACCGCGTAGGTTCTGAAAACGACAACAAGCGTTCCTTTTGTTTAAGAATTAAATCATAAGCCGAAACATCGTCCGAACCCTCTGAATCACGCTTTTCTGTGCTGTTTATGGCACGACCTTTTTTATCAATCGAAAAGTACCCCTTGTGAGTGTCCTTGATTGAAATACTCGCAAGGTAATTTCCATACGAATCATTGCCGCGTTGCCGGCGTTCAGCGACAACCGCCTCGTATTCTTCCTCAAATATTTTGCCGTATTCGCCGAGTAACTCCTCGCCGTCATTGTCATAAAGACGGTACTTTGCCACTTCGTCTATGAAGAACAGCGAAAGGCATTTAATCCCATTTTTGAACAGTTCTTCTTCCTTTTCAAGGTGAGATTGGATTGTTTCACGAATTTGCACACGGCGAATGTCCTGCTCGTAAAAATCGCCGCTTGCTTCCTGTTTTGCAAGCACCTCGCCGTTGGAAAACGTGACTGTTCCGGTGTGTGTATTTATTTCAGCGATATATAAATCCTTGTATACTTCTAAGCCGCCGCTTTTCACGGAAAGCCTGTCGCCTTGTGCCATTGAAACCATTTTACGCCCACTTGTACCGTCAGACTTTTTGCAATCTATTTCAAGGCGGACTTTAGGTTCGCCTTTAGACAACATTATTTCCGAAAAGTAAATATATCCGTCTGTTCCGCTCAGGCGATTGAGTTCAAAGCCTTTAACCTCGATTTTCTTTACTAACTTCTGTTGATAAGCGTGGAGCGCATCAAGAACATAGACTGTATTATGCTTAACCTTGTGGGTTGCCGAGTAGTTAATTGAGAATAAAGGATTGAAATCCTTCTTTAATGCGTTTTGCGTGACCTTACCACCCATTTTCTGCGGTTCGTCCAAAATAAGAATCGGGCGATTTGCTTTTATTACGTCAATTGGGCGGCGCGAACCAAACCCATCACGTTTAGAGTGAATAATGAGTTTTGCTTTACTTTTCTTGCCGGAATCGTCTTCGCTGAAAGTTGCGGCAAACGCTTGTGTATTAATTATCATCACGTTTACATCTGAACTGCTTGAAAAGCCCTCCAACTCTTGAAGATTGCTTGAATCGTAGACGAAGTACCGGACTTTCTTCTTATATTCACGCATGAAATGCTCCTGTGTTGTTTCAAGGGTTTTCTTCACACCTTCGCGAATTGCAACGCTCGGCACAACAATAATAAACTTGCTCCACCCATACAGTTTGTTGAGTTGCAACATAGTCTTAATATAAACGTAGGTTTTGCCTGTTCCCGTTTCCATTTCTATATCAAGCGAAACCGTGCCAAGCGATTTGTCAAGTGACGGAGATTGCAATATATTCTCGGCGTTTTGGATTGAGTGGATATTCCGGAGCAACTGAACATCGGAAAGCTGAACATCATCGTTCTTGTAACCCATGCCGTCATTTTCCGAATCATCGTTATTGAAATCATCTTGAACCCACTGCGGCTCTTTCTTAATGCCGGGGTCTATTTTATAAGTGAAAAAGTTACGGTCGCGTTTTAATTGCCCGTTAAACACGTCACAGACAGCATTTACCGCTTGGGTTTGGAATTTTTGGGGTTTAAATTGAAATTTCATTCGTCGTTACCTCCGTTGCTGAGGTCATGAAGTTCCTTTGTCTCCTCGAATTCTTCAACCCATTCGGACAGCTTTTGTTGAAGTAAAGCCTTGTCCGGTAAATAAAAGCTGTACTCGGAAGCGTAGATATTTGCACTTTCCGGCAAGGTGAGTTGAACCACTTTGTCATTTTTCTCTTTACACAGCACGATTCCCACAGTCGGCTTTTCATTATCTGTTTTGATGTAGCGGTCAAAATAATTGACATACATTTGCATTTGTCCTAAATCTTGATGCTTGAGTTTGTCGGTTTTAAGGTCAATAATAACATAGCATTGCAAAAGCCGATTATAAATGACTAAATCAACCGTGAAATGGTCTTCATCGAACGTGAAACGCTTTTGCCGTGCCTCGAATAAAAACCCTTTACCGAGTTCGAGCAGGAAAGTCTGCATTTTATCTATGATTGCGGTTTCTAAGTCACTTTCGTCATATTCAGAACGCTCTTCCATATCGAGAAACTCCAACACAAGCGGATTTTTCAAAATGTCTTTGGGTTTTTCGACAATTACGCCTTCGTTTGCGAGTTTCATCACGGCATCTTTATCGCGTGACAGTGCCAAGCGTTCATACAGGCTTTTACCGTATTCGCGTTGCAGTTTTCGATAATCCCATTGTTGACGGGTTGCTTCAATTTCGTAGAAACGCCGCTCATCTTCGTTTTTGACCCGCATTAAAATTAAATAATGCGACCAACCAAGTGAAAACGGATAAGATTCGGCAAACAATGCTTGCTGTTTTTTTCTTATGTCAAAAAAATCAGCCAAAGACCTCATTTTTTCAGATTCAGCAAGCATTGTTTGCTGAATTGACGGCGAATAAATTTGGTAAAATTTTCTTGCATTTCTAAGCGTTGATTCCGAGAAGCCTTTGCCGATACGCTCTTTCAAAAACCGCGACAATCCCGCAAGCAATCCCTTTCCGTATTCGGCGCGGGCTTTGCCTCCTTGCTCTTCCTCAACAATCATCCGCCCGATTTCGTAATAAGTCACACACAAGGTGAAGTCAGCAGTACGTCCCACGAACGCCCGTGCTTTCTCGATAGTTTGCGCCACGTCCTCGTAAAATGCCGAAGCATTAGGTCTATTCATGATTTCCATTATAACACCCTCCGTTCTGTATCGGGGCTATGAGTAGCGAAAACCTGCTCGGCATTAATCAATGCCGAATCGTTCTCGAATCCGTCATCGCGGAATACCGCAAAGTACGGCTTTTCTTTTGCAATCACCTCTGCAATCTCCTTATTTACCTTGCCAAAACAGGCGACAAGATAGCCATCGCCGTACTCGACATAGTACACGTCCGAGCCGCATATAACGCGCTTTTCGATTTTCGCAGACAGCGGCACACCCAAATCAAGCATGACTTGGAACAGCAAGTCTTCGGCGGTGCGGTCGGGCTTGATGTTGTGAACAAGCGTATCATCATCTTCTTCCGTTTCAAGAATAATATCCCGCAGTTCCACCGGCGTATAATACACATCTTTCATATTGCTACTATCAATCTTCAACACCCTAAACCCAATATCGGGTACTTGTTTCGGCTCACCCTCAAGGCTCAACTGCTCATTTCCTTTTTCAATCTCGTCCTTGATTTTCTTACCCGCCCTGCGAATCCGCTCTTTCCCAATCTCGCAGATGTTCTTGTACCCCGCCTTTGCCGCCTCCGACTTCTCGTCACACTCTTCCGGCAACTGAACGCAGATAAACTTCCGCCCCCCACCGTCCTCTGCATTTAACTGCATAACAGCATGAGCAGTCGTGGCAGAACCGGAGAAGAAGTCGAGGATAATGTCGTTGTTTTGTGAAACACATTGAATATGCTCTTTTACAATGTCAACAACCTTGGGCGTATCAAAAGGGATACGCATATCCGAAAGTGATTTAGTATCGCTACCGCCGTAATAAAGCAACGAAGGAAGAGCGTCGTACATATTTTCTTTCAGCAAATATTTCCGCTGTGGTTGAGTTGTTTCATCGTTACCAAAAATCACTTCATTTCGTGCCAATAATTCGTCCATTGATTTATCAGGAAATCGCCATCCTTTAGCGGGTACAGGGCAAGTTTTTTTTGTTATCGGGTGAACAAGTGGTCTATGCGAGCGTGTTTCAGGTTTGTCGGGGGCAGCCATAGAAACAGGTCGGTAAACATCGCCTTTTGAGTCGAAACTATTATATGCCTTTTCGCCCCCGGTTAAATCAGCTTGCTGAGAAACCCATTTTGCATAATCCTTGTTGGCTTGTTCAAAAGTGTAGGTTGGGTTAATGCGTTTGAATAACTGTTCGGCTTTAGTCAGCATTGATTGAGCATTTTTCTTAGGGCGGAGCATCTTGTGTTTTTCTGCGAATGTCATGCTGTTTTTTGAATAAACCATAATATATTCATGCTGATAAGAAATCCCCTTAACCGCACCTTTGGGGTTTCTCTTATCCCATATTATAGTTCCTAAATCGTTACATTCGCCGAAAACTTCACAGCAAATTTTATGCAAATTCACCATTTCGTTTTCATCGATATTGATGAAAATCACGCCGTCATCGGTGAGCAAGTCGCGGGCAAGGCGCAGGCGTGGGTAAATCATGTTGAGCCAGTCGGTGTGGAAACGCCCGTTACTGTCTAAATTCTTGACAAGACGGTTGCCATCCTCGTCATACTGCCCGTCACGCGCGAGAAAATCGCCCACGTCCTCGGCGAAATCGTCGTTGTAAATGAAGTCGTTTCCGGTGTTGTACGGCGGGTCGATGTAAATCATCTTTATACGGTTTAAGTAGGTTTCGCGCAGGAGTTTCAGCACATCAAGGTTGTCGCCCTCGATGTAGAGGTTTTCGGTGTTGTCGAAATCCACGCTTTCCTCCCGACAGGGGCGAAGAGCTTTGTTAATCGGAGCGTTGGCAAGCAAGACCGACTTGCGCTTGTCCGCCCATGTGAATTGATAGCGTTCTTCCTTGCCGGAAAGGACGTGGGTGTTGATTTCCTGCGCGAGTTTTTCGGGGTCAACCGCACGGACGACAACGCCGTTCTCGTCTACGGTTTCGGTGATGACTTGCGGGAATAGCGCGGCGAGTTTTGCGAAGTTCTCGGCGGCTATGTCGGGGGTGTGCATGGCGAGGGTTTGGGGTTTATTTATTTTCATTTGGGGTGTCCTCCTTTGGTTTACAGGTGATTTGTATATCATTTATTTTAAAATGTTTAGTCCATTCATCTTTTATTTCATAACAATTGTTTTGAGCGTTATCTGCGGGTGTATCATAGTATATATAAAAACTAACTGTTTCATGATATTTCCTTCCAAATAAATTAGTGATTTCCATTGATAATGAACTGTGACTTCCAATGTAAATCATACCATTTGAATTATGTTCGTTTTTATACGGTTTGTTTTCGAGCTTAAATTCATGCATATAATTTTTTGTATTAGGTGTAGATTCGTTCATTTTCAAATTAATAATGCTTTCAATAGAGCTGTCTGTAAAATCAATCCTTCTAATATCACTTTTTCCTTTATTAGTAAATTCAATATCGACATACCCCTTGCCGCCTTTTATAGATGCACAACGATTCGCCGCCTCAATATCCACAATAGGCATATCTCTTGTTTCCTCGATATAGAGTAATCTTCGGCTAATTTCATTAGCTTTGTCAGCGGTTTCGTTTGCTTGTTCTGTCAATATTATTAATTTGTTGCTTAATTCGTTAGCTTTATCAGCGGCTTTATTTACTTCTTTTGAACTGTCATTCGCCTGTTTATTTTGCCAAATAGCCACAGCACCAAGAAAAACTGTTCCGATGAATGTCAAGAAACCGCCAAAAAAGTTAAGCCAATCTGATTTATATAATCCATCTCCAGTGGGTATATTGCCATCGGTCCTAAACCAAAGCCATATCAAGGAATAGGCAACAACACTTACTGTTAATGCGATTGCCGAAATTGTGATAACTTTTTTGTTATTCATGAGAGATTCCCTCCTGTATCTCTTGTTTTATACTCATTCCCATAACTTGAGCAAATCGTTTTTGAGTGTCTTGCCCGCTTGCTCGTAGCTCACCGTATAGGCATCTTATTTCCTCTACTAACATCATCGGGTAACCATTTTGCAATTCAGAGGCAAAATGGTCGCACATATCTTTATTAAAATCAAGCGCAATAACATCACCCGATAAATAAAGCAGAAATTCTTTAACGGCAAGCTGTTCAGCAGTTATGATAGAATGAAGCGAAAAATCGGAATTATCTTTTTCGCGCCAAAATATTGGTAACGATTGAGAATTGCCGCCCATCTCAAAAGTGTAAAGTGAATTCTTGTTACATTGTTCAAGAATTTTATTGTAGTATGCTCTTGAAATTCGCGAGAGAAGTTTTCCTATGAGTCTTTTTGTGCCAATATCGTTTATAGGGTTATCGCAAATTTGAAAATCTGTGTCCACTTCATTTTCTGCACAGAGTTCGTCTATCATTACTTTGATATACCACAATTCGTCCATAAACATCTCTGTGGGATTAAATTTACCATAACGCATTTCGTCATAAAAGTTGTCGAAATAGTTTAGTGAAAGTTTATCTTTTGGCGTTAATAATACAAGGGTTCTTTCTTCTAATTCTTTTTCCCACCCCTTAATTTCATCCTCAAGTTTCTTTCTTAAAGTCTCTTGCTCTTCAAAACTTTTGTTTTTGCTGTACATTTTATCTCGGTCTTTTAAATTCTTCAAAAATGCTTGCCAATCATGTTGTTTTGCGTTTGGGTTAAGCAACCAAAACTCTATCATCTCATGAAGTTTCGCATGGCTGTGAGTTTTAATGCTTTCTACAAAGTGTGAATAATTTTTCTTATTAGGATTTGCCAATAGAATCAGTAGAACCTTTTGCAATCGTTCTAAACCCACAGAAGCGAAATAAAAAAACATAAACGCTCCACTATGAGAATCGAAATATTCAATAGAGCAGAATTGTTTCATTGCCTTATAAAGAAACGTCCCTGCGGTATCTAATTCACGATTCAGTGCGATACTTTTCTGCATAAAAGCGTCTTTAGAATCTTCGCGCGCCATTTCAGCGTTTATATATTCTCCCATCATACCCTCGCAACTACCCCCTCTCAACCTCTTAACTCCCACCACCAACTCCAACCTCCCTGGGGTTGTTTCTTTTTGGCGTGATTATCCATTTAATCCATTTTGGGTGTCTTCCTGTACTTTTAATGAAATCAACAAGCATTTGTTGTTGTGAAGACAATTACGCACCCAAGATTGTAGTGTGTAAGAAAACATACCAACGTGACTATATGAAGACGTTGTCATTATTATGTTTTTCATAGTTAGATTTTCAATATAATCCATATCATGATGATAGTTATCAGAATACTTCATGTACAAAAGATAAACAACATATTTTTCAACTTCATTTAATTCGGCAAGAATTTTTTCGCATTTTTTTGATAGTTTATATTGCTTCCATTTTAAGCAAAAGTTTTTGGATAAAGGTATCGCTTTACTTATTGGGTGTGACAGAAACAACGAAAAAGATACACAGAACACAATAAAAACCCAAGCACCAATCTTTTCTCTAAAATCAATAATTGAATCCCCTAACAGACTTTTAGGGAAAAAGAGAAAAACTATGCTTGCAAACGCTATCGCTCCGCAAATTCGTGCAGATACCTTTAACAATTCAGCAATATCTTTCATTCCAACCCCTTGTATAATGTAATCATAGGGTACACCATACGTTTCCTTTCATAAAAATGGAAGATAGCCCTATACTATCTGCAGACGCTGTGGTTTGGTTCTCATCCCTACTGCAACTTCGGTTGACTGGTTTTTTGGAGTCTACAACCACAGCAATGCGTTTAATTTGTGATTAGTTAGATAACGCTTCGACGTTTTATCTCGAGCAAGGCTCAATATCGCATTTTCTGTGGATTAAGCAGCGTCGAATATAATAAAACGAGGTACAACAAATGATTTACGTTGGTATAGATGTCGCAAAAGACAAGCATGATTGCTGTATTTTAAACGAATCGGGAGAACAACTCAGCCATTTTGTTTTCAGAAATAACAGACAAGGTTTTGAGTTGCTTATCGAAAACATTCGCTCTCACACTAAACTTGATGAAGGTTTTGAAAACGTAAGAATAGGACTCGAATCTACCGGGCATTACAGCATTAACCTCACCAATTACCTTCTACAAAAACATCTAAGTGTTAAGATTTTCAATCCGCTTCAAGTGCAGATGTTGCGAAAAGCATCATCGTTACGCAAAACTAAGACGGACAAATCTGACAGCAGGTTTCTGGCTTCACTGTTGCTTTCGGATAAATCGAAATCCTATTCACAAACAGTATTGCCAATTTTGGAGCTAAAAACCCTCACAAGAAATCGACAACGGTTAATTTCGATGAGAAGTAAACTTAAAATCTCTATTTCACGGCTTGTTACCGTGCTTTTTCCCGAACTCCCCGATGTTGTTTGGGCGGTTACTCAAAAATCTTCTCTTGCGTTACTTTTGGAATATCCGACTGCAAACTCAATCGCAACTGCCCATTTGACTAAACTTACAAATGTCTTAATTGATAATTCACACGGCAAATATGGTAAAAGCAAAGCGATTGAAATTCGCAAACTTGCTAAAGATTCAATCGGCGCAAACAGCGTTGCAATGGGATTTGAACTGCAACAAAACATTCGCCTTCTTCAAAATTTGCAATCTGAAATTGATTTGCTTGACAAAGAAATTAAGTCGATTATGCTTGAATTAAACTCGCCGATTTTATCAATTCCGGGCATCGGTTTTACTCTTGGTGGGATTATTCTTTCCGAAATCGGCAACATTGAAAATTTCAATTCACCAAGTAAGTTGCTCGCTTTTGGCGGGCTTGAACCATCAACCTACGAGTCGGGAAAATTCACTGCCGCAAAAACACCAATGGTCAAGCGTGGTTCGACTTATTTGCGGTGGGCTTTGTTGCAAGCGGCTCGGCTTGTTGCGATGAAAGATGAAACTTTCGGTCAGTATTACTGCAAGAAATCTGACGAAGGCAAACATCATTTTGTCGTGTTGTCACACGTTGCGAAGAAGTTAGTGCGAGTGATTTTCTCTTTGCTGAAAAACAATCAAGTTTTCATTCCGCAATCCGCATAATTACTACACTTTTCCGCATACTAATTTTGCTTTTGCTCATAAACAGGATACGGCTCTGCTGAAGAGCAACCGGAGCGGTTTATGAGATTTTGCAAAGCAGATGCGGATTGTCAATTAGGCAGTCCGCTTTGCTATGCCTTATCTGCTTTGGAAAACAAAAGCGAAAAACTTCGAGCAGAGCATTGTGATTATTGCGATTGTTCCTGCTTCGCTTTGTTGCGGCTTTTTGCTAAAAAACCTTTTCCCATAAATTTCTATAAATATTTTTCAAAAAGGGCTTGACTTCATATAGTTAGTCTCCAATTCTTTCCTCAACCTCTTAACCTCCCCCGCCAACTCCAATTTCCGCCGGGGCTGTTTCTCATTCCGTGCTTGCCGCTCCAAGCGTTCGATTTTCTTCAGCAACTTCGCCCGCTCGTCATCGGCGGCGATTTGCTCATCAAGTGTTCTGTCCTCCGACACCTCAATCTCGCCGATTTGCGCGATTATGCGTTCCCACACGCCGCCTAAGTCAAGCCCCGACAGCTTTATGTTCAACTCGCCTGTAGGCTTCGGCTCGGTCTGAAACAGCTTACCCGCACGGAAGACCGCAAGCCTCGCCCTGTCTTCGTATTCTAACACAAAAACCATACGTTGGTCAATAAGTTTCGATAAAAGAATGAGATTTTTCTTATCGCAGTCGGGAGTTTTCAATGACACGCTGACAACATATATCGCCGAAACGCTTTCGCCCTGCGGAATACTCGTTGTTCGCGGTGAAATCTCCGCAACGATTGAAAGGCGGCTGATTTGCTCGTCAAACAGCTTGCGGTCATCGGACTCAACCTTGAAAAGTGCGTAAATTTCCTTTTTAGGGAGTTGTTTATTGATTTGAGTAGCTTTCGGCAATCCTAACACTAATCCCACCCCCTCAAGTATTCCGCACCGTGACGAAACACACAAGCTCAAAGTCGTCCAAGCCGTCAATCGACTTTTCGGCGAACGACATCTGCTTCCCTGTGAGAAAAGCATTAAGCACATTCCCCTCGTTTATAGCAACAATCGACTTTACAGCGAAATGTAGCAAAGACGAGTACCGCTTCATATTCGCACCGTCTTTGGTTTCATCGTTAATCCGCTTGCAAAGTTCGTCATCGGGAGTATGTTGCCCTTTGCAAAGCTTACGAAGCACATCAAGCATCCTCTTTGACTGCAAGTGGTCGATATAAACGTCGGAGCCGTCACGGACAAATACCATGTAGAATGGGTGGAGCATATTGCGCTCGTTCTCGTCAATCCTGTCATTGCGGTTTTTCAGAACGAATATAGTGCCGTTGGGAGCTTCGCCCGTTCCGCGTACAACCGCATGAAGTCCGAGCGGTACTTTATCGAGTTCAACGTCTTTGTTCCGCTTGATATAATCCACCAAATCAAGGCGAAATTCGTTCAACCCCAAATCCATAATCGAAACACCGGACTGCATTTCCTCAATATCAACGACTTCATTTTGCAAGCGTTCAAGCTGTGCCTTGCGGTATTCAAGGTCGCCTTGCTCATTGGGGTCTATGATGTTGTCATCGCCCGTCGCAACAAGGATTCCCGCTTTCATGCGTGTTTCAACCCGTCCTTTAAGGTTCAAGTACATATCTAAATCCACGTCAGCCCAAAAGTTAACGAGTTGGATTTGCGTATTCTTGCTACCAATACGGTCAATTCGCCCGAAGCGTTGAATGATACGGACGGGATTCCAGTGTATGTCATAGTTCACGCAATAGTCGCAGTCTTGCAGGTTTTGTCCCTCAGAAATGCAGTCGGTGGCAATTAGCACATCAATTTCCCGTGTGTCGTCTTTCATGAGCAAATGCTTGTCCTTTGAAACAGGCGAAAACAGCGTTAAAACTTCGTTTAGGTTGGAATAACTCAGCCTCAAAGTCGCTTTATTCCCCGAACCCGTAACCATTGCCGTGTCAAGCCCGAAGCGTTCTTTCACAATCGGCGAAATCTCACGGTAAAGGTATTCCACGGTGTCCGAAAATGCCGAGAATATAAGGATTTTCTTGTTCCCCTCGTTAATGGGATTCTCTATTTTCTTTTGGATAAGCCCAAACAGAGTTTGCAGTTTTGTGTCATGCTCCGGCGTAATATCCCGAATCATCAGCATTAGCAATTCAAGGACTTCGGAATCCTTCCGCAGATTATTACGCCACGAAACATAATCCATATCAGCGAGGTCTATATCTAACTTTTTGCCCCTATGCTCAAAAAAATCGGTGTTTTGGTCATCGTAATCAAAATCTGTATCGGTGATTTCTCGTGTTTTAATTACAGCCTTACCGCCACGTTCAAAAGCGTTAATATCCTCAATTGTGCTGTCTATAAGGCTTTTAACCCGACTAAGCGTAATCTTGAAAGATTCAACCGAGCTTTCAAGCCGCTTCAAAAGGTTGATACTCATAAGGCGGCGCATACCTATTTCGCGCCCGGCTCTGTTAATCTTGTTTTGCGGGTCGATGTACATATCACGTCTGCTGTCGAGCAGAAAATCAGTGGGAATATACACAGCAAGAGTCAGCCGCATAAGTTCACTGTAGATTTGCTCATAGTTAATTGCGGACGGTAAATCGCTCAGCTTCGAGCGTTGCGTATCGGGCGGCAAGCGTTCGGGGAATCTGCCTATTTCGTCTATGTTGTAATACTTTTCGATATGCTTGCGTGAACGTGCAATAGTCACGCTGTCAAGGAGTGTAAAGAAGTCAAAGTCGAGCGAGCGCAGGAGGTTTTCGGTGGTGCGCTCAGCAGGTTCGAGTTTGCTCCAACGATTGAAAGCCGTTTGAGCGTTACGAAAAATAACGTCAATCGGCTTTTTAGTGTCAAGTTTATCGTTAATCAACGCCGCTTTGCCCTCGTAAGCGAGTTCAAGTTGATGTCGCAAGTCGGCGAATCCGTTATTCACAGGTGTTGCCGAAAGCATGAGGACTTTGGTCTTCACCCCCTCACGAATAACCTTGTTCATTAGCTTCAAATAGCGGTTTTCGTGCTGTTCGCCATCACGGAGCGTGTAATCACCCCCATTGCGGAAGTTATGGGATTCATCAATTACAACGAGGTCGTAGTTCCCCCAATCAAGCGCGGCGAGGTCGGTTTCTCCGGATTTACCTTGTTCCCGTGACAAATCGGTGTGAAAAAGCACGTCATACCGCAGTTTGTCGGCAATGAGCGGATTGTTTTTGTAATTAGCTTTAAGGGTTGTCCAGTTATCGCCGAGTTTTTTCGGGCATAAGACAAGAACCCTCTGATTGCGAATTTCAAAGTATTTAATAACAGCAACAGCCGTGAAAGTCTTACCAAGCCCCACGCTGTCCGCAAGAATACAGCCGTTATAACGATTGAGTTTGCCTATTATCTGTTCTGCCGCTTCCTTTTGAAAGTCGTAAAGTTTGTTCCAAATCACGGTTTTTTTGAACCCCGTAGACTCTTTGAGTAACTCGTCTTCATCTAAATCTTCGAGAAATTCACGGAATATATTATAAATCGCAACATAGTAAATCAACTCCGGCGAGTTCTCGTTATAAGCGGCGGTAATGCTGTCTAACACTTGCTCTGTAACATCGGACAGCAGTTTTTGATTACCCCACAGCATATTAAAACTATCAAGGAATTGACGGCTCTCCGAGTGCGAAAACTTGACAGATGAAGCCAATATATTATTGCCATGTTCACAGCCCAAATCAGCGGTAGTGAAGCCATTCGGCAGGGTGTATGAGAATCCGCCGTCAGCCTGTTGAACGTCTATAAATTTATCAATATGCCCGCTTTGCGTATTCGACTTGAATTGAACCTTCTTCTTTATCCAGTCGGCACATTCGCGGGCTACAGCCTTTTGCGTAAGCTCATTGCGGAGTTTTACCTCAAATTCCGTGCCGTACAGAGAACGCTCCCGATTAAGGCGCGGTATGTAAAACTCTCGCTTTTCCTTTGGGACTTTCTCTTGCAGGAACGCAGGTGAGGTGAATATAAACCGCAGTTCGGCGATGCCGGCAAGCTGCTTCTTCAAGGCTTGATAGGCGTATATAGAGAAGCAAGCGGCGGCTATCGAGAGCCTGTCGCCTTTTGCAATAGTCGCGTTTAAATCATCTTTGACTGTATTGTTTACGTTGTCGAGAATCTGCATATTCCGCCCCTTTCGCTTTTATTCGAGGATATTTACGAACTATTATATCATAAAAAATAGGTTTTTTCAAGGGTTTTTGAAAAATAAAATCGGGAATCTGAAAATAAGGGCGGCAAGCCCTCGAAAAGGGGCAAGGCGAGGTTTGCACCTCGCCTTTATGCGGTTCACCTATTGATTCTGTAACAGCACTATGTTAAGCGATGCCAAGAGGCGACGTCGCCAGAGTACCGAAGATTCACTTTGCTCGTGTTGGAAGAACGTCTCCGAGGTGGGTAGTTTCATACCTTGGTTTTGAAACCTCCGAACCGAGGATTTTAAGGTATTTGAAAAAAATATTTCAAAACCCCTTGACAACCCGAAACAGATGAGGAATATGCAATCCCTATTATAGAAAACAATAAGGCTGTTATTGATGATTTATTTGATAAAGCAGAAAAAAAATGGGGGATATATTCACAAAATTAGAATTTATATTCGGCTTCCTGCAAATCCACTCGCAGGAAGCCGAATACTTTTGAATAGGTTACACTGAACACCGCTTAATTTTATTATAGCGGCGTTTTTTTGTGTGAAAATTAAATGAAATTTTTGTTTCTAGCGATTTACTCCGAAAAATGTGTTTCTGCGATTTTTTCAAGATTTAGCGGACCTATGCCGCCCATATGAGAGTCACTCATAACTTGGTTCATTATACCGTATTGAAATATGATTGTTTTATCGTCTTTGCTGTAAATTGAGGCAATAAAAAGTAATACCGTGGGTTCAATTTCCGACTGCTTAATAAGTTCACAATAACGATAATCAGGGCCGAAATCAGGGTAATCGGTAGGCGCGTAGTTCACCCAAAAATTATAATCTCCGGAGTACACACTGCCTACTACATCAATAGCCCCCCACACGTCATCAACATCAACGAAGGTCTCCTCATAAATCTGCACACTGAAATATTCGGGTTCATATTCACCAAGGAAAGCGAGGATTGAATTAATAAACATATACCCTTCGGTGACAGTCGCACCCATAAAATTAAAATCAATGCCATTTTCGTACATAATTGTCGCCAACGATGGGATTTCATCTTCATCGCGGAAATAGCTTAAATAAACCATGTCGCCCGCAGGGAGAGTGACTGATTTCCCCGAAGTACTTTCGTTTGTCGCATTAGTTTCGTTAGTTTCGCTTGTTTCGTTAATTTCGCTTTGTTGCCGCTCACTTGAGTTGCGCGACGCCTCTCTGTCGTTCGTGGTTAATTCCTCTCTACGCCCGGTTTCACCACAGCCTGTTAGTAACAAGGCGGCAATTAAAAGTGTCAAAAGAAAAGAAATAGATTTTTTAAACATTTTTTGTGTTATACTCCTTAATGTATAATATTTTCAATGATTTCTCCTATTGTCCTCACCATTTACCCCACGGAACCATACCTAAAACAGTATCTTCATTTAACCACTCCATCATAACTCCTATAAATGTCGTTGATATTCATTTCCAACCCTCCTTGATACCATTATAACGCATATTCGTTATAATGTCAAATGGAAATTTCCATGGTGTGGGCTCATTATCAAGAGTATTTAAATAATTTTAGGGAAACCGTAAATTCGGCTTCCCTATTGTGTTTGTGGGTTTTTGAGTTATCCTCCAATATAATAAAATTCTGTATATACCGAATTGCTTCGATTTATACAGAATTAGAATATATAAGCGAATTCTTGAAAGATACTGAAAACAATACGACAGCCGAATAATGGGTGGAATTTATTTAATCAAACAAGATTATCCCCTGTCAAAAAATGGCGATTTCCCCGAAACCGATAACGGAATACCCACAATTAACTTATGCTCACCCATCATTTTAAGTGCGGTGGCGGCTTTGCCGATAGTGTACATAATTCGATTATCAACACGGTTATCGGCGGCTAAAGCAACAGCCGAACCAAGCGCGATTCCCAAATCCATTCCCGTGAAAACGCAAGCCGCTCCGGCAGCAGTGCAAGCGGCGCAGTTGTCAAATCCGCAAATTTGACAGATTTCATCCAGTCCGCGCGGTTCATATTTTACGCCGATTAAAACAACAACGCTACTCGCATCAACATTGCCGGCGTCGCGAATAAAAAATTCAGCCGGAATAGTTTGACCCAACCGCCGCATTTCGGCGGTTATTTTTTTCTTTTCATCGCCCGTGATAATTAAGGTGTCCATGTGGTCAATTCCGCAGGTTTTGGGGGCGGTTCTTGCCGCCGCACAGATAGCGTAGGCGAGGTTCATAACCGCTTGTTCTTCGGCTTTTTGCGAGTTGATAATCATAATTTTCTCCGTTTCGTTATTTTAATGGTTGCACCGTAGGCAATTCCGCCGCTTCTAAACGAAGTGAAAGCGGTCGGTTTTCATTAAGCGGCGGTTCAAGCCGTCCGCTTCTTACAAACTTGACTTTTGCGTGAAATATTTAGCTTTTTTATTCTACCAAAACATCAGTCAATTCCGCATCCGGATTATTTTCCATAAACCGAATAATTTCATTTGCGGAATTTTGCGCGTGGGCATTATCGCCGGAAACGACAGCAATGCCGATTGTTAGCGTTTGAAGCGCATCTTGCGTATCAACCTCAGCGACAGAAACATTAAAACGCTGCCGTGTTTTATCAATCAGACTGCGGCGGATTTGCCGTTTGTCCTTTAAGGAAGTTGATTGGGGAACATAGAAAGTCAGTTTTACGGTTCGTGTGTACATAATTCTCCAGTCGAGAACCTCGACACGTAATATTTCAGCGACCCTAAAGGTTGTGATAATTGTGAAGTCGATGGTTCGTATTTAGTACAGCATACCCCAGTCGAGAGCTTAGACACGCAATATTTCAGTTACCCTAAAGGTAGTGATTGTTATCAAGTCGATGGTTCGCATTTGGTATAGCATACTCTTATATTTTATCGGAAATTTTTAATATAATTATACTGCATTTTTCTCGTTTTGTAAAGTTTTTTTCTTATTCTCGTTTATGTTTCGTGTACGTTTATATATTATAATCGGTAATCTGTTTGAACTACTCAATTATGTTGGAGTCAAGTCCGATACATATTATTTTCCCAACCATATCTATCGCATACAACGGCAAATCAACCAGCCTATCCGCAACCTTATAACCCACCATTGACACCCTCAACGCCATTCTCGGCAAAATTTTTCGCGATAAGTCCTCAGCTTTTAGCCTGCAAATTAATCTCTGCCTTGATCTCAACCGGAATAATATCGCTCCCGTTGTCGATTATGAAGTCGGCTGTATCAAGTGAATTTGTAATGTCATATGCACCAATTTGGTTTTCTATTTCACCAAATCTAATTTGAGAAACAATTTTATTGCCTATCTTAAAATCAATAACCGCATCATTAAACTCATTGACAATATTTTCGCCTAAACATTCTGTTTTTAATAACCTATCTATTATCGTCTAAATCATCAAGCTACCATTTGCGCAAAATCAATCGTTCGGTTTCTATTGTTTTCAAAATTATCCATCCTTAATTCGGTTGCGGAAAGTTAATATATTCCATCCATTCTTCAATAGCCTTTATTCTATCTATTCTACCACGCTGTTTTTCGACCTCGTACCGATTCATCAAAGGTGTAATAAATACATCATATCCATTCCATGAAACTTTTTCGTAATGCAACGGATTATTTTCAATATTCAACTTATCGTCCGCCGCAATATCAACCGAAGCGCCGTTGATACACAGTTTCCCAAAATACCGAACAAGCCAGTTACCTTTGTTATCTCCCAACGGCTCGACAACATATTCACGGGTTAAATCCTTAACTTTGTAAAAATCCTTTGTGTGAACGGCAATATCAATGTCGTGCGGCTTGATTTCGACACCAAGAACCGCCTCGCTAACACTGCCGATTATGTACCACTCGATATTATTTTCAGTAAATATTTGAGCAATCAATAACAATACGCTTTTCCAGTCAAATATTCCTTCGAGCCAAGAATGTCCTAACCGAGCAAAGTTATTTATGACAGCTTCTTTGTATTCCGGGTCAACATACCAAGCATCATCCCATCCGGTGTCCATTGGATAGATTTTGAGGAATTTATTGTCGTCAGCTTTTGTCCAATACGGGTCGGCGAGAAGATTCTCGTATATTTGTCCGTCCGCGTTTTCCACGCAATATACAAATTCAGTTTCGCTTTCATAGCAGTAGCATTTCATATTCTCTGTTGTGTTTTGTATTTTTGTTAGCATTTCGCCCTTTCTTACCTCTCCCAATGTTCTTATTATAGCACATTAAAACAAAATATTCAAGGACATTTAAGGAGTTTTCTTCATTTTATTTAGCGTGCTCTGGATGTTCTCTCAAAAAAGTGGCAAAAGGCACAGATATAGCAGACTCAAGTAGCCCCTCATCGCGCAGACTTTCTGCACCGCCCGTATACTTAACGATTTAAAAACAGCGTGCTGATTCTGAAAACAACAAATATTCTTGGGCGTTTTAGCTAAAAATAACATATATTTTTCGCCTACTCCGGAGATAAAATGTGGTATAATAGTAATCAGATTCGATTTATTTCGACAAGAGGTGGTTTTGAGCCGAGTATAATGACCGATTGAATGGCTATTTCAAGCCCGGCGAAAATCTACTTAAATCAATATGGCGTTTTAGAATTCTTTGATAAAATTAATTGGATATTGGGTATAGCGGAAGTTCAAAGGTTGAGGCGAGCTTTATAGAATGAATATAATGGGAAGACAAGTAAAACAATGCACAAACCTTATATGCAACGATGTTATTATTAATCACTGGTTAAACCATTTGGATAACCCTAAAAATATCTCAGTACGAAGAGAGAGGAGAGTGTGTACAGATATATGCCATATTTTTGTGACATTTGCCGAAATATTAGTTGGTTGGTTAAATCGACAAAAAATTCTTGACAGATATGCGCATAATATAATATATTTTTAATAACAACCATAGACTTAAGTGTGTGTCGAATGTTTCGCTAGAATGTTCATGCTGTAAAATCTTAACGAGGAATACGTGTAATTAATGGGATATTGAAGTGACACGGAAATTCTTCATGACTGGTGTCACTTATTTTTATGCTTCCAAATGTGTTTTGCGGAGGTAATTAGTATGCAAATCAATAAATATCAAGGGCTTATCTTACTAAAAGACTTTGGATTGCCCACCATCGAATTTGATACGTTTGCACGTAATACAGTCTTGAGCGATGAATATAGGTGGACGCTTCGTGTGGCAAAAAAATTTGGTGGTGATTTTGGATTGCCTATTTTCCTAAATAAGTCTGCTAAAGAGACTATGTGTATTGGATATGAATATTTAGAACGAAATTTAAATAGTGAAAATGTTTTGCTCGTATATCCATTCTTTAATTCCGCTAAAACCGGAACGATGGCACTCGATATCTCTCAAACTATTGTTGAGGCAACGCGAGATAATTGCGCCAATTTGACACGATACAATAAATTAGATATAAGCATTATTTATAATGAAAAAAGAAATATTATCTATGGAGATGTTTCTTTTTTCGATGAAAAAGAAATACAAACAATCGAGAGATATGCTAACGTGCTGAGAAAAAAGTTTTTTAATATTTTATTAGACAACGTATTCATTATTTTAGAATGGAGCTTCGCTACATATCAAAAAACTGTTGAAAGTGAACAACATTTTTTGTTTCAAGAGTTACGCATTATTTAGATAGGATATTATTTATTAATTTAATGAAAGGAAAAACAAAAATGAAAAAACATCAAGAAGTCGAGGTTAAATATCCTCTTTATAATTCGGAGGACGTGTTAAAGAGCATAGAGATAATAAATGCTAAGAAGATTTTAAATAATGAGCACCAAGTTGATGCCTACTTTACTCCTTATCATAAAAATTTCTTAGATAATGAGATTATCTCTGAATGGCTTAGAATCAGAGAATCCGATAAAAAATGTTCCGTTAATTTTAAACGTTGGTTGCCAATAGGGGAGAAAATACAAACACATTGTGATGAGTTTGAAGTAAGCATTAGCGATGTAAAAACCATGGAGCTAATCTTCAAAGCTTTAGATATTCGTGAAATTATCCGGGTTGAAAAGACGAGAAATTCATGGATACTTAACGGAATCGAAATAAGTATTGATTTCATAGAAAAATTAGGTTATTTTATTGAACTTGAAGCTATTCATGAGGTTGAAGAAGAAAAAATACCGATTGTTTATGAAAAATTCAAAAATATATTAACCCAATTAAATGCAGATATCGGGAAGCAAGACAGAAGAGGTTACCCATATTTATTAATTGATTTGAATAAAGGAGATAAATAAGGTGCATTTTGAAATAGATGATAGATTTCGGAAACATTTTAAAAACTTAAAGCAAGTATTTTTATATGTAATAGATGAGTGTAGTTTAGAGTGCCCTCAATGTATCTATAAGCCTAATAATTTATTTAGCATTGGTGATAAAGAAATTCCCCTTGAAACCGCTATTAAGTTGTTGTGTGATTTTTATGAACTTGGAGCTCGAAAACTAACTTTTTTAGGCGGAGAACCAACTTTATATGGAAAAGAATCTAATGATGCATATTCTATTTGCGATTTAGTTCACGAGGCTAAGCATATTGGATATGAATATGTTAGAATGGCTACGAACGGCGTATTTGACACATTGCTTTTAGATAATTGCAAATTAAAAGAAATTGATGAAATCTCTTTCAGTTTAGACGGATATAATATTGCAACAAACGATGCAATAAGAGGGGCAGGGAATTTCGAGAAAACCACCAGAAATATAGCGCATGCAATAGATTTAGATTATCGGGTAGATATTACTTGTTGTCTATATGACGATATGCTTTCTAAAACCGAATTTGGCGATTATTATGTGGAGCGATTCATACAATTAGCGGAAAACATGGGTATTAAACGTGTGAATTTTCATGCACTTGTCAAGGATGGCACGCCTGTTGACACATGGACCGGGGATTTACAAGTGTCTACGGAAAAGTGGATTGAAGTTTATAACCAAATAATAAAAAATATAGAAGAAAAAAAATATGGCGTAAACGTGAGAATTCCACAAACATTCATTAAGAAAAAAGATTTTGAAGCGAATCCCAAATATTTTGGATTTTGTCCGGCAAAAATGGGTGAGCGAGTTTTAGTGCATCCAGATGGAATAATAAGAATATGTTCAGGGCTTTTATGCACACCTTATGGTGTAGCAGATTATTCTGATAATAAAATCACTTGGAACGATAGAAAAACAAATGAGTTACTCGACCATAAGGTGGGTGAATCAACTCCTTGCACGAATAGAAGCAAACGTGATTTTGGTGATTATTACCCTCTGTGTTTTTCTTTTAAACCGAAGCAAACTGAGTTTGTTTATGAAGCTTTACTTAATTGGGAAACGTTTAATTGTTTACCAAAATAGTTTTTAATTTATAATTAGATATAGGAGAAATTAATTAATATGGGGCAGGAAACGGATGTGAAAACTATAGATTCATTAGAGTATTTGTTAAAAATGCTAAAGAACAAAAAATTTAAATTCTTTATTTCGTTTTATTCATTTTCTTTGTTCATACAAGGTTGTGCAATAATAGCGTATATCATTTCATTCAATGAACAACCGTCCGCATTCGATATGTTGAAAAATATATTTGGAGATGCGATTGGCTTGATAGGGTTAATTGCATTGCTTGTTTTAAATTTTATTATTATTATTGTAATATTAAAAATTGAATGCAAAGTTTGTTTAAAAATCAAAAATGAGAAAATAGAATCAAATCAAGCAAAATATGACGAACAAATGAGTTTGCTTCTTGAAAAAGAAGCAAAATATGCCAAACAAATGAGTTCGCTTACTGAAAGAGAAGAAAAAATTACCAAAAAAGAAGTCAATGCCGAAAAAGAAGGTTGTTTGTTTACTCGTCTTGTTGAACATGAAGACACTCAACGAGAAGCTTTATTTACTGTTTTAAATAATAGTGTTAGCAGTTCATATAAAGTATATGGTATTGGATTGGGTAAATTGTCTTTTGATGAGACGAGAATAAAAAATTTAATAAATAGAGGTGTAAATATTACGCTCTGCATGGCGAATCCTAATATTTTTAGGTCGATTGTTTGCAAGGAAAATATATCAAACGGCTATTGCGAGGTGCTTAATAATCATTTCAATAATGTTAAATTACCACAAACCAAGGATGATGTGCAAAGTTGGCTTGAGAGTAATTGTAGTTTTCTAAAGGACTACATGAAAAAGTACAATGTGTTGCTTGAACAAAACCATATAGGCAAGTACTTAAACCTTACTGATTATCATAAGGATGTTTCATTTTCTTATGAGAAAATTGAGAGCATAATAGACAGTATTGGTAAAGAAAGTAATAAAGGAACAATAAAATTGGGCGAAACGAATTCCTTTATTCCTCTTAGTATGACTATCGCAGATAGCGAAAAGGATGCTAATGGACAATACAACGAAAATGCACAGATGATAATAGAATATATCTTGCCATATACAGGTAAAAGGTTAATGATACATATTTTAAGAAAAAATGAGCATGAAAAATTTGACTCCTTTGTTGAGTTATTTGAAAAAATATGCGAAAATTCATCCTTAGTTAAAAGTAACGATAAAACATTGCGTACCATGTAAAACGACTACATGTTGTATCTTTTACAGGGTATGTTCTTTGTACTGGGGTATCTTCCAAATTTATGAAAGGAAACGTATGGTGTACCCTATGATTACATTATACAAGAGATAATCATGAAACTAATATCATGGAATGTAAATGGTTTAAGAGCCTGCATAAAAAAAGGTTTTTTTGATATTTTTAATAAGGTAAACGCCGATGTGTTTTGTTTGCAAGAGATAAAAATGGAACGAGGGCAAACCGAGATTAATTTTATTGACTATCAAGAATATTGGAATAGTGCTGACAAAAAAGGATATTCAGGCGTGTCCGTTTTCACAAGAATTGCTCCACTTAGTGTTTTTTACGGAATGGGAATAGACGAGCACGACCATGAAGGTCGAATGGTGACTTTAGAATTTGATATGTTCTATCTTGTTAATGTATATACTCCTAATACAAAAAGAGACTTATCAAGACTCAAGTATCGCATGAAGTGGGAAGACGATTTTAGAAAGTATGTTTGTGACTTGAACAACATTAAGCCTGTTATTATTTGCGGAGACCTAAACTGCGCACATACGGAAATGGATATAAAAAATGCCAAACAAAACAAAAATAATTCAGGGTTCACTAAAGAAGAGCGAAATAAAATGACGGAGTTATTATCGGTTGGTTTTACAGACTTTTTCCGTTATTTCTTCCCCAATAAAAATGACGCTTATACATGGTGGTTACAAATGCGAGATTTGAGAGAAAGAAATATAGGTTGGCGTATTGATTATTTTTTGGGTTCTGAGAGGTTGATAGATAAGGTTATGGGCGTGGGTATTTACAGTGAAATTTATGGAAGCGACCATTGCCCCGTGTGGTTGGAAATTGAAGATTAGATTTTATTATATTGCTCTACAGTTATGACCATACTTCGATTTAAACCCAAACTCGCTAATTCCGCAAATCGTTGAAATCGCATTCCGCCAAATCTTCTTTTCAAAGTAAGAAAATTTTCAAAATGTCAAAGTAAGAAATTTTTCAAAATAGGTTGCATTTCTCCTATTTATGTGATATAATAAGAATATCACACGAGGAGGAGGTTCTGTAAATGCAGATAAACACTAACAATTTGGTTTCCATAACCGAAGCCAATCAAAACTTTTCCCGTGTCGCACGGCTTGTTGATGCAAATGGCGCGGCGATAATCCTAAAGAACAATGCTCCGCGATACATTCTTATGGAGTACAGCCGCTTTGAGAGCGATGAGTTCGCCGACAGCGCAACGGTACAGGAAATCGGCGAAAGTTTCGTCAAAAAGCACCTCAACGCCTTTAAGGGGCTTGCAAAATGAGAATGATTAGCAAAGAGCGGGTTCTGCTTCCGAATTAAATCCTCATCAAGTATAAATACGCGCAGAAAAATCCACCTTAACAAACAAGACGGAATTTTCAAAATGTCAAGTTTCACCGGATTAGATAATCAGCTAAACATGATTGCAAGCGGGTTTGAATTGACAGCCGCTTGCAATTGACTTTCGTCAACGTGGGTGTAAATCTCGGTCGTCGCAACACTCTCGTGACCTAAAATTTGTTGCAGTGAGCGAATGTCAACTCTGCCGTATTTGTACATCAGCGTGGCTGAAGTATGACGAAGTTTGTGGGCGGAAATTCCCTCCGCTTCCAAGCCGGACAAACTGACATATTTCTTAATCACATCCTGCAACGACCGCGTTGTCATACGCCCGCTGTTGCGTGAAACGAACAAGGCGTTTGTCGTTACATTAAGCGTATTTCTGATTTGTAGCCATGACATAAGGGCGTTTTTCGCGGCGGGTGTCAAGAAAATTTTTCGTTCCTTATTACCCTTGCCGATTATCGTGATTACATCGGTTGATACTTGCTCAAGATTCAAACTGTGCAATTCGGATATTCGCAAAGCGCAGTTGAGCAAGATTGTCAAAATGCAGTGGTCGCGCGGCGAGTTCTTGCTTGCTGTAAGCAGTCTGACTGATTCTTCGAGCGTAAGATATTTCGGCATACGTTTCGGGAGTTTAGGCGTTTCGACTTCTTCGGTTATGTTGGTCTCGAGCAGGTGTGCTTTTAGTTTGAGATACTTCCAGAATTGGCGTAGCGACACGATTTTTCTCGCACGAGTTCCGGCTGAAAGTTTCAAGTTTTCTTGGCAGTGGGTGAGAAAAGCGTAAATTTCGCTGAGGGTGATGGACTTTATAAAATCAATGTCGGCAAAGCTGAAATTGTGTTGCGAAAGCGGACAACCTCTTGCTTCACAAACAAACTTGAAGAACGAGAGAACATCTGTGCGATATTCCTTGATTGTGTTTTCGCTGCGGTTTTTGACTACGTTCAAGTAGCCGAGATATTGTTCGAGCAACGGACAGGTTTTGTTTGATTCCATGAGCACCTCGCTTTCTTTCTCAATGGGAGTATTGGCAGAGGTGGTGGGTGTTAAACAATTATAATAAAACCATTTACAACCCTTGAAAAACATGGTACATTTAATTACGATTCGCCGAAGAGGAGGTAGTTAGAACCAATGTCCCAAAAAGAAAACAAACTCACAATCCGTAACACAACCGCCGAGTTCCTGACTTTTGCCTATCAAACGGGCGGTGACGGAATCGAAGTGCGGGTGCAAGACGGAACGGTTTGGCTTTCACAAAAGCTGATTGCAAGCCTTTTTGACACGAGTGCCGAGAATGTTATAACGCACATCAAAAACATAATAACCGAATCCGAAATAGACGAGGCGGCAACTACTAAGGATTTTTTAGTAGTTCAAAAAGAGGGCAACCGTGCGGTTAATCGCAGTATTAAACATCATAATCTTGATATGATTATCGCCGTCGGGTATCGTGTTAATTCTGCTAAGGCGACCGAATTTCGGCGTTGGGCGACTGTCGTTCTGCGCGAGTTCGCCTTACGTGGCTATTTAATTGACAAAAAGCGCATGGAAAACGGTATGTTTTTAGACGATGATTACTTTGAACGCCTGCTTGAGGAAATTCGCGAAATTCGTTTGTCCGAGCGGCGATTTTATCAGAAAATAACCGATATTTACTCGACTTCAATGGACTACGATAAATCCTCCGAGACCACAAAAAACTTCTTTGCAAAAGTGCAGAACAAGCTTCATTGGGCGGTTCATCAGCACACGGCGGCAGAGTTGATTTTCAAACGCGCCGACAGCACGAAAGAGCATATGGGGCTTACGACGTGGGAAAAAGCGCCGTCCGGAAAGATTGTAAAAAGTGATGTTTGGATTGCAAAGAATTATCTCACCGAGCAGGAAATGCAGGATTTGGAACTGATTGTTTCGGGGTATTTGGACTTGGCTGAGGGTATGGCGCGGCGTAAAATTCCGATGACAATGGCTGATTGGGCGGAGCAATTGGACATGGTTCTTAAAGCGAGCAAGTATGAGATTTTGGATAATTTAGGAACGATTACTGCCGAAATTGCAAAGGCTCATGCGGAGAATGAATTTGAGAAGTATCGGGTTATTCAAGACCGCTTGTTCATGAGTGACTATGATGAGTTTTTGTCTTTGGAAGATATGGGTGTGGAATAATATACTTCCCATTATAACCATTCTCAGAAATTCCCCAAACTTCCGATAATCCATATACTGAATATATAAAATGAATTCCTCGATTGCCGTGCGACGGGGAATTTTCATATTTTTGACTAAATTTATAAAATATTTACAAATTTCTTTTGTCGCCACCTTTACATATCTGAATACCTCAAAAACACTTTTAGTTAATTACAGAAAAAGAAGTGATTGAAATCACGAGTTCGCGGTCTTTCTCATACAGATATTTCTTGTGGTAAGTAAGTCTGAAACCGAACGGAACACAATTCAGATAATAATCCAGAACATTGTTTTCGTGAATCACGATTTTTTTAAGCAACTCACCATAAAACTCGGTATCATCACTTTCAATCTCAGCGGTTTTATTAACCTCCGCTATAAATGCTTTTACTTCGCTAATTTGCTTGTTATGAAAGACATTAATGTTTTTGCATTTGTTGATTTCCTCCGTTAAGCGGACAACTTCGTTTTCATAGAAAGCGGTTTGTTCTTTAAGGTCATCTTTTGAAATAATACTTTCAAGCATCAGGTCAATTGCGTTGCGTTTTTTGAGGCTAAGTTTTTCAATTTCAGTTTCAAACTGCTTAACGTCGATTGACTTTTCGTTTTTCTGCATTTTCTGAATTTCAATCAGCAAATCATTAATAATGTTTTCTCTTGATTCCTGAATGTGTTCAAGAATATGTTTCATGCAGAAAGATAACACATTTTCATTTACGCCCTTGTTATCGTAGCCTACAGTATCGCCGTTCGCGTCCACTCTTAATTCTTTTCCGAATTTCGCGCGGGTTGTATATCTGATAGTACGGGTGAATTTCGAGCTTGGATTAATTCCGCATTGACTGCCGCATTTTCCGCATGACATTTTACTGCTGAACCAATATTTATTGGAATATTTTTTACCCTCGCTTTTTAAAGCACCGCGTTCCGCTAATTGTTTCTGAACCTCGTCCCAAATTTCACGGCTGATGATTCCCTCGTGATGATTGGGAATGTGAACAACCGGAACTTCACCTTTATTCTTGACGTGCTGCCCGGTTAAAAAGTCTGCCGTATAATACTTCCACTGCGTCAAATCTCCGAGATACTTTTCGTTTTTCAGAATTTTAGTAACGGTACTTGCTTCCCATAACTTGCCGTTCACAGTAAAAATGCCGTTGTTGTTTAATTCCTTTGCTATCAAATGCGCGCCTTTTTTCTCATACAAATAAGAGTGAAAGATACGGCGGACGGCTTCCGCTTCTTCCAGCACAATATTAAGCGTTCCGTTTGTTATCCTGAAACCGAACATCTGATGTTTTACGGCTTTCCTCCTGCGCTATGCTTGCCATTATGGTTAATCTGAGTTCACCGTCCTTATCGTGCGTATCTATGCTATCGTTCGTAAAAACAACTCAGACCCCGATAGCGGAAAGTTTGCGGGTATAAGAAAGCGTATCAATTGTATTTCTCGCGAATCTGCTGACCTCTTTTGTTAGAATTAAATCAATTTGCTCGTTTTCCGCGTCGGCAATCATCCGGTTAAAACTGTCGCGTTTTTTTACCGACGTTCCACTAATCCCCTCGTCGTAATATACCTCTTTTAATTTCCAACCCTCGTGCTGGCTTATATAATCGGTGAAATATCCAATTTGCGATGAGAGAGAATGAAGTTGGTCTTCGTTGTCCGTGGATACTCGGCAGTATGCCGCAACATTTAGAATATTGCTATTCACTATTCCTCCTTCCCCGAAAAATACGGGAATAAATCCCCCTGTAATTATATTATAACACTTTAAAGCGCGAAACGCAAGTATAAATTTATAATTTTACAGGGAGAGTTTTTTAATTTAAACCATTTCTTTTTCGTTTTGCATTTGCATTAGAATTTCAAATTGCGGATTAGTAATTAAAGCGTTTTTGAGAAGAATTTTATAGTACCCAATTTTCATAGCTTTTATAAAGTCCTTCCGGCAATCGGCGGGAAGTATGATACTACCGTCTATGGGTTTGCCGATTTGCGGTGCTGTTTTACTTTCATTCATAAGCTGCCCCTTTCAATATTACTGATAATGTATTTTTCAACCTACCGCCCACGATGGATTTTTTTAGGTTCAACCGCCTTTACCCTGTCGGCAATCCTTTTAATAGAATCCTGATTTTTTTCGTATAAGGATTTTTTATCCGCCAGACTTCAGACAGTCAGAATATCTAAAAGGTATTCTGTATACCCCATTTCCTGCAAACTCTCAACAAATAACGGATGTGGCTGTTCGTCCATATTTTTCGGCGCGTGTTCCTCACGCCATTTTTGCAAAAGCTTAAAATATTTACACACATTATCAAAAGCTGATTTTTCCCACTGTTCAAAATGCCGTTTTTCATCAAGAACATTTTTAGCTTGAGGAACATAATCCGTTTTTGTCAGATTAAAGCCAAAATCATCGCTTATCTTCAAGGCAGCTTGATACTGACTAAGGTTATACAGACGAGCGGCGAAATCGACTGCATCCCCCGAAACTCCGCAACCAAAACAGTGGTAATTTTGCGGATAAATTTTAAGACTCGGATTCTTGTCCTCATGGAACGGGCAGCAAGCCATTCCACTCCTGTTGACGTGCAAGCCGTAATAAGCGGCGACTTCAGTCATCGGCAGGATTGCTTTTATCTCTGAAAATATATTTTCCAGTCTACCCCCCTCATTTCCAATTAAGATATGAAAGGAGCATACGGCGAAGTGCAAATCAATTGCGGCGAAGCATAAACATTTCCTGTTCAAATTAATTTGTGGTTTATGCGCCCTTTCATAAGTACCTACAAAAATGGCTGATTTTTAAACCCGAAAACAATCTAAAAAACTTTTTCTATAATTCAAACAAAAATCTCTCATTCTCAATGTGCAATATTACACAAATTTATATAAAATCAATAGATAACAAAAAATCAGAATTATCGTATATGATATTAAAATACAAAGCGGCAGATAAGCATTAGTGCCTATCTGCCGCTTTTTTTTATTTACTGAAATCAAACCTGCTTTTTGTTCCTGTTGTCTAAGGTGATATGTTTTGTCTTTTCATCTTTGTGCATATAACAGAAAAATTTTAGGGCGGGTTTAAAAATCGGCTGTTTTTGTAGGTACTTATGATAGGGGATTTTTATTTCCGCCATCGCCGCGGCGGGATTAAAAATTTAAGGGGTAAGCAAAAATTGAAAATCAGCGGAAAAATCCGCTGTAAATTTTTTAGCTTTGGGTATGCGTAGCAAGCCACAGAAAGTATATATATACTTTCATATATCGTCCCAAATCCAAGGCGCACTCCTTGAATTTGTTGTTCAGGGAACCCATGCCCTGAATACGATATGCCCTCTTAGGCTGCGCCTAAAACCCTATTTAAAAAGCTGAAGGAGGAATTTATCAATGCGAAAATTCAAGGAGGTAAAACAGAAACTGGTAGTATTTTCACTGGAGAACTGGAAAAAGGTTGAGCAACGAGCCGAGTCAGTTTCAATGAAAACGGGAACGTTTATTCAGAACATAGCCGTTGACGGCGAAATCCGCATGATTGACTGCAAGGAGATAGGAGCGTTACAAAACGCCCTGCGTTCCATCGGCAACAATATCAACCAGATAGCAAGAAAGGCTAACGAAATCAATTCTATCTCCAAACCGACACCATTGCCATGAATCGGGAATATCGAAAGGAGTTTCGTTGTCTGTGATTGGTACGAGGGGTTTTGATTTTTTAATTTTGCCGTATTTTATGAGTTGTTCTTTTTCGGTTTTTATGCGCTCAAACAACACTGAGATGGGTTCGTCGGCAGGATTTTGCGGGACGAGTTTTCCCTGCACGGCGAGTTGCAGAATCGAGTTCTTGAGTTGCTGTGCGGTCATTCTTCAACCTCCGAGGGTTCATCGGTGGTGGCTGTAATATATCTGTCAAAGTCGCTTTCAAACAGCCGGTCTTGCATAATGCGATACTTTTCAAACTCGCTTTCGGCGTGTTGTTTGGCGATTTCGGCAGTAACTTTCCCTGCATCGCTTAAAATACCTTGTTCTGTTCCTTCAAGAAAACGATTCAATCGCATTTCCCAATCCGCCATAGTCATCGGGATTTTCCGCTCCGCCTGTAATTCCGCAATATCAAGATATGCGTTGACAAGGCGTTCCAACTGCCTAATTTCAAATTCACTCAGATAATTTTTCGCAACAGAAACATCGAATTTATGAATTTTGCCTTTTGGAGCATCTTTCCATGTGGTCAAGCCCATGTGGGTTTTTGCGGCATCGGCACGTTCTACAATAAGCTCGGCGGCAGTATGTGCGTGAATCGCCCAGTGCAGCTTGTTTTGCACGGTTGCAAAGAAGCGTTTTGTCGCAGTTGCGGTTATGTCATAATCAATGGAAGTAGCGTAAATATCGGTGATTTTCTGATAGAATTTCCTCTCGGAAAGCCGTATTTCGCGAATACGTTGCAACTGCTCCTCAAAGTATTCATTCGTCAAAATGTGTCCCGATTTCAAGCGTTCGTCGTCCATGACATAGGCTTTAATCGTGTATTCTTCGATAATATTTGTCGCCCACTTGCGGAATTGCACGGCTTTTTCGGAGTTGACTTTGTATCCCACGGCGATAATCGCTTTGAGGTTATAATGCTTTGTATTGTAGGGTTTACCGTCACTCGCAGTTATTCGAAAATCTCGAATAACTGAATTTTCATCAATTTCGTTATCATTAAATACATTTTTCAGATGATAATTGATAGTGTGCGTTTCAACATCGTATAAAACGCCCATCATTTTTTGCGACAGCCACACGTTTTCATCAGCATAAACAGCTTCAACACCGCCTTCGCCACTCGCAGTAATAAAAGTTAGGTATTCCGCCGCCGAACTGCGGATTGTCGGGGGATTGAATTTTTTCTTCTTCATACTTGTACCTCGCAGACGGCGTCCGTCCCTATAATCCCCTCAATCTCCACTAAAACCCTGTCTATATTGGCATTAAGGCTCGCCCGCTTTTCTTTGTACTGCAAAATCAAATCATGCGGCGGCAGAATTTCTTCCTCCTCGTGCGGAAAACCGCAAAGGTCGATGTTGTAATTACGTTCGACTAACTCTTGCACAGAGTAGCACTTCGCCTTATCAAACTCATCGACCGTGATTTCCGCACGGTCATTCCACCACTCATCAACAGGCGAAAAATGCTCACGCTTCATCGGCTTAGTTTTGGAAAAATGCTTGAACCCATCGGACATATCAAGCCGATAAAACCAAACTTCCTTTGTCGGCTTAGCCTTGTCGAAAAACAATATATTCGTGGTAATAGGTGTATATGGCGCAAAAACGCTGTGCGGCATACGCACGACAGTATGCAGATTAAATTCCTCAAGCAGTTTCTTTTTAATAGCCACTTTCGCATTATCTGTTCCGAATAAGAACCCGTCGGGAATAATCACCGCCGCTCTGCCGTTTCGTTTCAAGCGATACATGATTACCGCCATGAACAAATCCGCAGTTTCGCTCGACTGCAAATCGGCAGGAAAGTTGATTTTCACGCCCTCTTTCTCGCTCCCGCCGTAGGGCGGATTCATCAGAATTACATCGAATTTGTCCGCTTCTTTATAGTCACGCACATTCTTTTCAAGCGAGTTGCCGTGAATTATAATCGGGTTGTCAATATCATGCAAAAGCATATTCGTCACGCAAAGCAAATGCGGCAGGGCTTTCTTCTCCATACCATAGACGGAATGGTTATAAATTTCCCTGTCCTTGACTGTTCTTACTTGTCTACCAAGAACCTTCAAAGCAGAGGTAATAAATCCGCCTGTCCCACAAGCAAAATCCGCAATCTTATCGCCTAATTTGGGTTTAACCATATCGGTCATAAACTCGGTGACAGGTCGCGGCGTATAAAATTCGCCTGCATTGCCTGCGCTTTGAAGGCTTCGCAGAATTGTTTCGTAAATCTCGCCGAAAGCATGGCGGTTATCATACTCACCGAAGTCCAACTCGTCAATTACATTAACGACTTGACGAAGCAAAATGCCGTCTTTCATGTAGTTGTTATTATCCATGAATGCAGATTTGACGATGATTTTGCTCATAGGCGCATTTTCGTCTATTTCGAGATTTTTCAGAGATGAGAACAACTCATTGTTGACAAAATTAAGTAAGACTTCACCTGTCATCGCCTTGCCGTCCTTGCGGTCGACCGCCCAATTATTCCACCGAAATTGCTCAGGTATAACCGAAACATAGCGGTCATTAACTAACTCCCACTCGTTTTCCTTTGCGTTATAGACCTTGAGAAACAGAATCCACACCATCTGTTCAATGCGTTGTGCATCGCCGTTAATCCCTGCATCATTCCGCATTATATCCTGTAATCTTTTAACAAAACCATTTAAACTCATGCCGATATTCCCTCATAAATTTGTTTTTGCAAGTCTGTGACTGCGTTTATATAACCTTGCTTGCCGCCGAAAGCACTAAATATTTTCTCGGTGCTGCCAAGTCTGCGGAACGGGTCAATCATAAGGATTTTCACGCTTTCTAAATCTGCAATTCCTGCATTGGCGTAATTATCAAGCAAAGCATCAAGCACTTCACGCGCCAAGCCCTCATATCGACCCAGATAATCACGCTTTTTGACGTTATTGACCCGTTCGGCTTTGGTTAAAGGCTTCTTGTCAAAAGCGATATGGCAAATTAAATCAAAGTCGTCAATATCACGCCCGCCCGCCGCTTCTCGAAGTGCATCAAGCAGAACACCACGTTCTTTCAACTCGTCAATAATCGCCTGTTTGCGAGTTCCGCTGTTCCAAGCGTTCAGAAAAACGCTGAGTTCTGCATATTCGCCGAGTATGTTTTTTCTCGAATAATCCCACACGCTCTCGGTAATCAGCTTGCCGTCCTTGTCGTAATATTGAACACGCTCGTTGATAATCTTGACATCAACATCATTAACGTGATATTTCACTCTTGTAGTTGGAGCTTCGCCGGCTCCGTCTGTTGGTGGTTCGGGGAAACATGGCGTTTCGGGGGTTTCGGGTGCATCGTGTATAATTTCATCTTCGTCAAAGACAATGGGTTCGCCGTCAAAGTCAGGGTCTGCAAATAGACGAGTGGCGTTGCGAAAGTCCATAATAGTGAAGTATTCCTTGCCGTATTCGGGTTTTAGGCGAGTGCCGCGCCCGATAATCTGCTTAAACTCGGTCACGGAATTGATATTATTATCAAGAACAATCAGCTTGCAGGTTTTACAGTCAACCCCTGTTGTCATCAGCTTTGAGGTTGTAACAATAACCGGGTATTTGCTATCCTCGGCGATGAAATAATCAAGTTGCGCCTTGCCTACTTCGTTATCGCCCGTAATCCGTAAAACATATTTATTATTCTCAGCAACTAAGTCGCTGTTCTCATTGACAAGAGCCTGCCGCATACGCTCGGCATGGTCAATGTCAACGCAGAACACGATTGTTTTATCAAAACGGTTAGTCTTAAGCAAAAACGCAGTAACCCTCTTTGCGATTGTCTTTGTGCGGTCGTCAATAATTAGATTTCGGTCGTAATCCTTGATATTATACTCCCTGTCCTCAATCTCGTTGCCGTAAATATCAAGCTTCCCGGCAGGCGGTCGCCAACCCTCAAGGTCTCTGTCCAATCCTACCCGCACAACTTTATAAGGAGCAAGGAATCCATCGTCGATTCCTTGCTTCAAAGAATATGTATATATCGGGTCGCCGAAGTAAGTTATATTAGAAACCTCTTTCGTTTGCTTCGGAGTGGCAGTCATGCCGATTTGAGTAGCGGAGTTAAAATATTCGAGGATTTTCCGCCAACGAGAATCATCTTTCGCACTCCCACGATGGCACTCGTCAATTATAATCAAGTCGAAGAAATCGGGTTTAAACTCGCGGAAAGGTTCTTCATTGTCATCTCCTGCGAGTTGTTGATACAACGAAAGATAGAGTTCATACGCACTGTCTAACTCCTTGCCTTTTATCTTCGTCATGATTTTCTCAAACGGCTTGAAATCCTGTTGCATGGTCTGGTCTACAAGAATATTACGGTCGGCGAGGAATAATATTTTCCGTTTCGTCCCCGACTTCCAAAGCCGATGTATAATCTGAAAAGCTGTATAAGTCTTGCCTGTACCTGTCGCCATAACCAATAAAATGCGGTCACAGCTTCAATAGTGCGGTTAATCGCAACACGCTGATAATAACGCGGGGTTTTATCGCCGTGGCTGTAATAATAAGGCACGGTAATCAGCTTTTCCTGTTCGGGAGTAAAGCGCATTTCGCCTATGTGCCTTCTCCATAATTCATCGGGAGTTGGGAAATCCTCCATTGCAATTTCGCATTCTGTGCCGTTTTTCATGTCGTGTTCAAGGAAAGCGTTGCCGTTGGAACTGTATGCAAAAGGAATATCAAGAATTTCTGCGTATTCAATCGCTTGTTGCATCCCCGCACCGACCGACTGCGTGTTATCTTTCGCCTCGACAATAGCGAGCGGGATATTACTTTTATATGACAAGATATAATCGACCTTTTTCTTTTTCCCGCGAGTAACCACATCACCGCGAACAATGACACGCCCGTCGGTGAAACAATGCTCCATGCGGATTTGGGTATGCTTATCCCACTTGCAGTCAATCGCAGGGGTGATGAAGCGAAGTTTTACGTCTTCTTCGGTTAGTTTGTTGTTAGCCGTGGTTAGATTCACGCCGTTTCCTCCTCTCGAAAAATTGAATATATAATCATTATACCATATTACAAGTAATTTTGCAAATATTTCTCGAAAAAATTTTTCTTGACATTTCAAAAATAATATGCTACAATCTTTAAAAACTGGTTTGTCTTAACGGCAACAGGGGCGAGAATTTCAATCCCTTTCTGCCCCTTTTCCACAAACCTGCCAAGCTGTTTCCATTTCCCGTATGCCGCCACTAACGTCGCGTCGGGTTTCTGAAAATTGATAAGGGCGGTATTATTCGCGCTGTAATCGGTGAATTTGGACATGAATTTCAGATAGTCCTTATACCTGTTCGATTCAAAAACCTGCTTAACGCCCTCGTCGATTTTCTCAATCATGGCTTCAATATCGGCTCTCTGCTTTGCCTTGTATTCCGCTTTTTCCTCTGCGGTAAAGGTTTTGGTTGCTGTTGTGTATGCCATAAAAATTCTCCTTTGTTTTTTAACTTTTTCAGGGTAATATTGACACTTTGGATTAATTGTGATAAAATGGGTTTAGTAGAGTAAGAATGTTTTCTGCGTTCGGCTGTGTGCCGGGACGTGGACAGAGATTTATATAAACGGGAGGGTATATTAAATGGACTCAAAAAATGCAATAACCTTAACGCAACCAGTCGAGAATTTGCCGTCAACGACAGCTAACAATCTTCGTGATGTTGCAGAAGATGTTTCTAACAGAATGGGTCAAGCAATAATACTGTTTATTAATCACTATTCTCATTATTTACTACGGGCAAACTTTTATTTTGATTTTCAAGAAAATCTATAGTTTGTGTTATTGTGTCAGCTTTGACTTTTAGTAACACTGCGCCTATCCCATCATTCATTTTACCATCTTCTTTTAATTCTTTCCCAATATTTTTCCATGTTGTTGCATCCTTTGCTGCACCGCTTAATTCTTTCATTGGCGTACCAGTAGAAGAAGAAGGATTTTCAACTCCTTTATTTATTCCATTTATTAAAAAACTCTCTGCATTTTCACAAATATTATCTAACCCAAACTATAACACAAGGCGGTAAAGCGGTAGCTTAACCGCCTTGAAAGCTACTATTTAAAATACATAAAATCCCCTCCTATCGTGATTTATTCTTCGGTTTATGCTGATTGTCAAACTGCGGTGACGGCAATGATTCTCTTTGCGGATGAAAATTAGGTTTGTCCGCTACTACTGCCGCCGGAATACGTATTTCAACATTTGTTACTACAGGCTCGGACGGCGTATCACCAACGGGCGTATCGCATACGTTAATATCATCTGTCGGCGTACTGTCAATGGAAAGTTCAGCATTGACTTCCGCAATCCGCTTTAACTTTTCCTCCAGTTCGGCGGCGCGTGAAAAAGGCTTGTCCATGTTTTCCCGCGCGTTTTCGGGATTCTGCCCCTGATACGCTTTCAAATCCCTGCTTCCTTTTCAAGTAAATCGGCGTAGTTTTCAATCGTTTCCGGCAATGTACGTTCCGCTAATTCCTGCATTTTGAACATTTCCTTTTTATGCTCCGATTCAAGAAGTTTCAGCGTTGCAATATCATTGTCAAGGCTGATTTTCTCTTTAATCATGGGATTTACCGAAGCTATCGCCTGCATTTCAGAATACGTCAAAACCATTTCATCACAGTCCTCGCATATCCTCGCAGGTTCTTTTGAAGTCATGATTTGGGATATATATTTCGCCTTGTTTGTGATAATCCCAAGCATATACGCGTCGAAAGTCGCTGTTTGTCAAGGTAGTAATCCGTTAGAAACAAAAATTTCATTTAATTTTCACAAAAATCTCGCGCGTTATAATTAAGGGCGGTGTATAAATTAAAAGAAATAAAACATATCCTGCTTTTTACATATTTATATGCAAAAAACAGGATATTATAAAGATGTACAAGAATTTATTTCACAAAAATGAAATCTTTCTATTTTATATTACGCACCCATGACCGACCTAAAATAACATAATTACCGACAAGGTGCGATATTCGCTTATTCTGAACTAATTCCTTCTAAAATATTGTTTTTGTTTTTAGATAAAATTATTAAACTTGGAATTATTGCAAGCAAGCCAATAAAGCTTAATAATGCGAAAACATATAGAAAATATTTAATCGGAAAATAATACAAAATTTCATTTATAACATCTAAATCTTGCTCTATACCAAAATACCGTATTAGTAAAAATGAAACAGGAATCCCGATAATTCCTCCAATAAAAATTGCAAATCCTGACTGAATGAATATAAGTCTTATTATTGTGCAAAATTTTAGCCCATTAAGCCGTAGCAAAGTGTAAATTTTTATTGAGAACTGAGTTAGGTTAAAAAGTTGGCTCGTTATAACTATAAGTGTGGTAAACGCCAAAATTGCAAGCAATATGCTGACATATATAGTTATCATTAAATTAAAAATCTTATAGGTTTTTGTATCAGTTATCCAATTTTGGAATTCCATAGTTGGCACTTGCGCTGAAAATTCAGCAAAACGATTAGTTAAATCATTTTCGGAATAATTTGAATTTGCATACACACTAACAATGCTGTAGTTTGCCTGAATATCTAAAACATCAAAAGCTTCATTTGTTGTCAAAAAAGCTAAAGGTTGTTCTACACCTGAATACAAAATCCCATCGGTGCTTCTAATTATAGCACCAATTTTAACAGTTATATCTTCTCTTTCAAATTTACCAAGATAACTCAATGGAACTGCACCATTTATCATTTCATCACTCCGCAATGATGTAAGTGTTATTTCATCTCCAACTTTTAATGTTTCACAATTTATAGCGTCATTAGATGTATATTCAACTGGCACATGAGCAGTTGCAATATCATCGTAATTTTTAAGAACATAAGCTGGAACACGTAAAACAACTTCTTCTCCAGAACGAATTTTTTCAATATTAATATCACCTTCAACTACCGAACTTGATAATTGCTCAAGAACTTCTTTAGGATATCCAAGTACTTGCGATTGAACGAGCACATCATCTTCCGCATATCCAAACTTATCCCTAATTATTTCAAAATCATTAAAAAAACCATATTTAGATCCATATATCCCGTCCAATACAAAATCAGAACCATCGATATAATCATCGATTTGCGAAGGTTTCAGTAAAGTAAAATATTTATTGTTTTCTTTATAGGCTTTTACATTTTGAGTCATTGGGTCTGACTTCAATTTGGCTATAAAATTTTCCGTAGCTCCAATTTTTTCGAGAGTTTCCGTAAAAAACATAATTGGATCATCTTTGTCTTGCCAAGGGGGGGCTGGCTGAGGGTGAGCTATATACTGGAAGTCATAATCACGCGGCAATGTTCCGGGAGGCGCCTCGCCTATATCACTTCTGAAATAATTTCCATAAAATATACCATAAGACATTAATGAAAATGCGGATATGACGATAAAAATAAGTATAATATAGCTATACTTATTCCGTTTCAATGAAAATATTTCGAGAGAAAATTTTTTTTGGCTTTTTATTCTCTTTTTTTGTTCAATCCGCTCCGATTTTACTGTTCCTAAACTATCGTCAATTTCATATGCCGTGAACAATCGTATAATAATAATAACTACAATAAAAAACACAGTAGCATACGGAATTAAATTTGCATAATCAAACATAAAAGCAAATGACTGACCTGTATACTTTGAAAGACTCCATAATACTAAGTGTGACATTCCTATGCTAATTGTAAAACCAAGAAATATACCTAATATTAATACTAACATTCTTTCAAAATTAATGATTATAAAGATTTTTTTATCGGATAATCCCAAACAGTAATATGTAGAAATTCGCTTTTGTATTCGTTTTATACTTAATATGTGAATAAGTGCTATTACTGCAATTGAAAGTGCAAAATTTATAACCAAGAATGAAAAAGGTACAACAAATTTTATTGTTTGTGTAATGCTAACGTTTTCAAAATGATATGGGCTTTTGGTCATATTAATTATGTTATCTTCATTTTTAACAAGCAAAATTTGAGTAGTCAGAGTTTTCGTTTTTGATAATAAATTCTCTGCTGTCGGTTTGGTCATAAAAACATTAATCGGAGATATGTTCTTTTTATCTTGCTCGTTACCTCGCACCCAGAGGCGTCCATAATCTTGCACTACCCCTGTTATAGTATATTTGCGATTTGCGATTTCTATCTCCTCACCAATAGTGCTACTGAAAAACTGAGCCAAACTTTCAGTCACAGCTATTTCATCAGAAGATGTCGGTAATACTCCTGCCACAAGATTTATTCTCCCAAGTTCCTGTGCAATTTCATCAGCATAACCTACAATTAAATATCTGGTATCACTTAGTTGTTCAGAATATACTGTTGATATAACGCCTTTTTGTAAAACGTTAAAACCGTCTAAAAAAAACGAAATTTCTTCACTAATTTCTTCCATATAAGTTGTTGATATTTGTGGTGCATATACAATATCGGTAAACGCTCCGAAAACGTCCTTTTGAGATGACTCAACTTGTTTCACTACACTTCCTGACACATTGTAAAGAAGCGAAGGGAGCAAAACGAGTAACCCTATGCAGAATAATAAAGATGTATTACCGAGATTTTTTTTAAGCAAACTCTTAAGCGCTATTTTTATCATTTGCATATCTTATTCTCACTTACTAATATTCCATCATTCATTTGATATATGCTTGTAGCAAGTTTTGTCCATCCTGTATCATGAGTGACTATTATATAGGCTTGTCCATTTCTGTTATTTTTGCTGACGAAATCCATAACTGCCTTGCTTGAAACAGAGTCAAGGTTTCCCGTTGGTTCATCGGCAAGAATTATATCTGGTTGCATTAATAGTGCCCTTGCTATAGCTACTCGCTGACGTTCTCCGCCAGACAATTGGTCTGGGTAAAATTTTAAACGGTGTTCAATTCCAAGGTGTATGAAAAGTTCCTTTTCTTTTGCCCTATCATATGGACGTTTTGCTATATCAAAAGGTAAACGAATATTATTTATAACGGAAAGTTCATCAATTAAATTAAATGATTGAAAAACAAATCCTATTTTAAGCGAACGAAAAGTAGCACGATCAGATTCGTTAAGCTTATAAAGAGAGATACCTTGCATTAGTATCTCTCCAGAATCTGGTGGCATAAGTCCGCCAAGTACATTTAAAAAAGTCGATTTGCCAGAGCCACTCTTACCAATGATAACGACTATTTCACCTTCATTGATAAAAAAATCATTTTTTTGTAGTGCAATTACTTTGCCTGCACTTGATATGTATGCTTTGCTAATGGATTTAGCGGACAAAATCGATTTCATCATTACTCATCTCCTGTTTGATTTTGATTTGTATAAAATATGACCAAGTCGTAAGCCAATGTACAGTAAGCTTACGACTTGGGGCAAGATTTCAAAGTGTCAGTAAACAAGTGGATATAAAAATCCAAATTATGAAAGCTTAACGGAAATCGAAATCCCACCAATCGGTAGATTCGTGTTCTTTTACATTATTCACATAATAATAAAAATATGAAGTACCTTTCACCGATCCCGGTGAAATATAGTTGCTTTCAACTTTTGTAGCGCCAGTAGAGTTCTGTTGATAATCGACAGTTTTTCCGTTATTATTTCCAGATAAAAACTTCACTTTCCCATCTATTCTCATAGAACTTTCTGTTTCCGTGGACTCCATTTTTCCATAAGTCTGTTTGTTTGATGTTACAACACCATGCCAATAAGTAACATTTCCTTTAGGTGCTGCTGAAACTGAAAAAACCATTGAGCTGCCGATAGCGACAACTGCTGTCGTAACCATGATAGATTTAAGGGTTTTTTTAAAAAGATTCATATTTATTTCCTTCCTTTTTTTGCCACATTTTGTGGTGGTAAATTTTATTTTTTATTAAACATCTTTACCTATGTACACTTGATAAAAATGATAAATAATGAATTAAAATAATTTGCGAATACACTTTTGTCATTGACCGCTCTTCGCCTCAATATTCCCACTCCTGTGAATCGTAGCCAAAAAACTAAGCGTATACGATTTTCCCGAACTGACCAAACTTGCGATTTTGCTGAAATTCAGTTTTACACCTGTAGAGCATTGGTTTATCCATTGATTTACGACCGTATCGCCGCTATCTTTCAACGCAATCGTGCAGTTAATAATATTTTCTCAACACACATAAGAGCGCATACCAATCCGATAAAAACTATTCCACTCGTCATATATTTTATGTTAAACAAAAAAAGTATAATCAAAAGTGCAACGTAAATTATGAGCATTAATCTTATAATCGTCTTATTTCGTTTAATTTGCTGAGTATTCAACTCATTATTTTCATTAATAACCGGCGCGAAAATAAATATTGTTACCACAAAAATAACACCTGCAATCATCGCAATTACTGATTTATGAAGCGAAGGCATTAGTTGAACTATAATAAGCGTGACCCCGTACAGAATCATTGATAAAACAAAGCATTTTTCACTTGTTTTTGCATGATAACCACCCGCATAACTCTTGATTTTCCGATTCTACGATTTTATTTTTCACCATATTACCGGAAATGTTTTGCGAAATCTTAACAAACATTAAAATTCACGTAATTTCTTTGCGCCTTCGGGCATTTTTTCTTGATAAGTAATCCACGAGCACGCAGAACTTGCAATTGATGCCGTCACAAACATTGCAAAAAAAGCAAACGCCATACCAAATTTCATTGTTATGCCTTTTAAAAGCTGGTTCATTACTATCCCTCTTTATCTAAAATTTTAATAATTTAACAATTATTATACCAGAAAAATGTAGAAAAAAATGCACAATGGCGAAACTGGTAGCGTAAATGGCGAAACTTGCAAAAAACAATCCTTTTGTGTTAAACCAAAAGGATTGTTTCAAATTTACTGTTATATATTAGCGCATTTACTGTAACAAGGTTATCTTCTGCGTTAATTTCCATTATACCGTTATATTTATCAAGCGTATGCTTTTCAAACCAATACCATGAAAAAATTTCTCATGCTTTTGCTTGTTGCATTTTTTTTGTGTAAAGCGGTTTGTAATTTTTATTATAAGAAAATCTTTAATTTGCTTTATACTCACCTCTATATAAGGTTCCGATTCCTTTTTTGAGGCATTTATAGCGTTATCAATAAGATTTCCAAGAATTGCACATAGATGTATATCACAAACGCAACAATTTACCGGAACAGAAGCATTTATAAGAAATGTAATCCCGCTCTCATGGGCTAACGCTTGTTTTACATTAACAATGGTATCAACCGTATCGTTACCAGTTTTATAATAAAAAAGCTTTTGCAAAAGCAAATTATTTTCCTCATTTAAATATTTCTTTATCTCATCAAGATTATTATTTTCTGCAAGTGTCATTAAATGAAAGATATTATGCTTATAATCATGTAAACTCTTTTTCCATAAGAAAAATGTTTTCTCGGTATCTTTCATTGATTTTTCAAGCATTTGATTTCTTAAAGTTAAAAGTGAAATTTGTTCTTTGTTTTCATAAAATTTCGTGATTTTTAAAATTCCGAAAAGCAAAAATAAGACAAGTATTAATTCTATAATAAAAAATGAAAATGAAGTTGAAGATAAAATATTCATGTCTGAATGAATATCATCAAAACCAATTAGTAAAGATAAAATAAAAATCAATAAAGAGAAAAATAAGAGCGCAAGTAAATACTGTTTTGGTAAAATTGGTTTTTTGTTTACTAATTTATACATTGCAAACACTAAACATATAAGAAAAAACTTTGAAAAAACAATTGTAATTACACGAATTAAGCTATCATTAAGTAAAATACTCTCAATTGATATTTTTGAAATATAAGCTACTGAATACATAGAACTAAAATCAATTAATGTCATGATTGCAAAATAAAGCACAGTAAAAACTAATGTTTTTACTGCATGTTTATAATAGATAAAATATTGCGCTAATAAAATTATTCCCAATAATGTATTTAATGTCTGAATCTGTTTTATCGGTAGCAAAAGTAAATCCCCGCTATCCCCGATATGTTCGCTCGGCTGATAAGGCTCAACAATAAAGTCATCAGCGTTTAGTATGTTTTCGGTCATATTGTTTTTCACCTCCGTTATCAGCGTTCTTTTCTTTTTCAAACCGTTTGCGGAATCTGTTCTTACAGCTGAAAAAATGCTTTCTCAATTGGATATAATAAAAGGCTGTTCACACTGACAGCCTTTTATTATTACAGGGGAATTGTACGTATTTTCGGTACAATTTTATTGACGTGTTTTTAGGTTGTTCAGATAAGCGTGCCTGAACATATGCGGCGAGATATTCTCATTATGACCAATTTGTTCAACGTGTTTTTTAATCATAAGACGCACAGACTGCTCGGATAGGCGATTATGCAATCTGTTCACAAAGAACCACTCTTTTTCCTCTATATCATCTTTAAAAACAAGATAATATGAAGTAAGGGTTTGTAAAACATCGGGATTTTCTATTTGAATAATTCTCTCCCGGCTTCCTTTTCCGAGAATTCGTACTGTTCGATTTATTAAATCAATATTGTTCTTTTTCAACATACAGATTTCAGAAACCCTTGCCCCGGTTGCAAACAACAACTCAAGAACTGCGATGTCTCTTGTAATCTCATTTTTATGAAACTTCGTGATACAGCAACTTTCAAGCTCATTATACGCACACGACAATATCTGTTGAATGACTCCCAAAGATATTGTTTTAGGAAGAATCATTGGTTCTTTGAAAGACGTTTTTATTCTTGAAAACGGGTTTTCGGTGACAATTTCTTCATAGGGTCCAGTAACTCGCCAACGCCTTTTCTCCCGCAAATCATTCATAAAAGATGTAATAATTAAAAGATTTATTTATAAATTATCTAAAAAAGATTGACAAACACTTTTTCTTATGTTATACTTTACTTACTTGAAGCACACGCAAACGCTCAAGTGAAATTAAAATTGCAGAAAATAAAATAAAAATCAAATAGTGATTGTATCAAGTTGAGATTAATAAATGTAATAATTAATCAACGGAAATAACAATCTAACGGAAAAACCGTATCACTATGTTTTATAGTGATACGGTTTTTTTATTTTTTTCTGCAAAAAAGAATGGAGAATTTCATTATGAAAGCAAAACCGCACGCCCCGCCCAATTAAAAAATGGCAAAAATAGAATCAATTCAATCAAAAATTAGGAGGGAAATTTATGGTAATACCAAACTTAAAAGAAGCGAAAGAGGCAATAAAAGAAAACAGATTCAATCCGCAAACGGTTGAAGATGTATTCAATTAATTATCAAGAAAAGTTAGCGTCCGCATTGGTCAGAAACGTGAAAATAACCCCTATTTCCGATGGTTTTATCCATAACCAAAGCCTATATTTTCAAATTAATCTTGAAAATAACATAAATCGCTTGCAAAAAGCGTTAGATTGCTTCGGGGAAATATGTTTGTTGGTAGCGGAAGAGCAGTCCAACCTGCCGAGAGAGTTTAAAAACGACAAAATTACTTTGTATAAATTAAGTTTAAGCAAGATTGAAGAGCTCATGGGAATAAGCCCTCCACAAGATTTCAGCCGTACACCGTTTACAGATGAAAGCGGCAATGGAATATATTTTGGGGGAAGAGGTGTTTATGCTTGACGTCAAAAAACTCAAAATCGCCCGGGATTGCTTGACGAAAAGTCGTTGGGGAATTGACGACATTTTAAGAAATTCAATAAGCAATGAAAAGGCAGAAAAACACTTAAAGCTAATAATGATGTCAATGGAAACCGCGATCGGAAACATTTATGAAACGATAAAGAAACTTGACACTCCGGATTCGGGAAACTTTGACAAAATGCTCGAAATTGTAATGACAATAACGCCCGAAAACTGGCTTAACATCAGGATTAATTCACTTTTACCAAACAATCGAACCATTGGAAGTGCGAAGCTACTTTCATCGCAGATTAAAGCTGAACTTGTTAATTTTTCAAAACACCCAATATTGCCTAAATTTGACAAAGCCTATCTTGCCATCATTGAGCATTGCGACTTTAAAACCTGTAAAAGCTTTGATCATGACAACAAGAATTTGCGGGTTATTCCCAATTGCCTGAAAGGGATTATCTTTCCCGACGACAGTCAGTTTTATCTGTCGCTTGGAATGTTCACAGCTTACGATGAAACCGAAACCTACTGCGATATTTATGTTTTGCCGCAAAATGAAATCGAGATTTTTGATAAAAAATATCTCCCGAAATAACAAAAACACCTGCGTAAATCTTTGAAAA
>Ga0099364_10000666_pt1 | contig 58814 bp, 55 predicted proteins | sample TergutTh196P3_FD_73070 | JGI IMG/M metagenome (GOLD analysis project Ga0099364, IMG submission 73070) | Microcerotermes parvus P3 segment gut microbial communities from Pointe-Noire, Republic of the Congo - Th196 P3 | ecosystem: Host-associated > Arthropoda: Insects > Digestive system > Gut ... | reverse complement strand
ACCGCATTCTCGACCACCTGGTGCAAACCCTCTCTCCGCACAAAGCCACCATTGAGGGCCATTGGTTTGTGCGCGGCGGCATTAACACTCAAATTATTTGCCACTATGAGAAGGCGCCCCCACCTGCACGCCTCCATCCCCACCAGGCACGGCGCACGGCCCTCGAAAAATTTTAAAAACCGCGCCCGCTTTAGCTGCTTGTTTATTACCTCCCCCGTTTTCTCCTCAATGTAATGCACCTGAAAAACATTCTTCGCTATGTCCACCCCAATTGCTGTATGCTTCATCTCGTGCTCCTTTCGGCTTGTTTAGAATTGCTTCGTTGTACTTCTACTCTGGCACTTTAGATGCCGTCGCCGCAAAGGAGCACACTTCTTTCCTCCCTCCGCGGCGCGGGGATGCTCATTTCATTCAAGCGGGAACCGAAAGGTTGCCGGTTTCCCTAGAATATCCGGTGTTCTAACTCGTTTGGGCCGCCATAAATTTGGCTCCCCAAACGCCCAGCTTCTCCCTCGGAGAGCAGCATTGCTGTTCTACTTTTGCAGATGGAGGAGCGGTTCATGCGTGAAGGAAAATTCAACGAAGGAAATTTTTTAAACATGGAAGCCCAAAAGGAAGCCCTGCTGGTGTTTTTCCCTTTGGCCACGTCGAAGCAGCCCACCGGGGAGCGGGAGCACAAAACTTTGGCGGAGCGCAGTTGGGCCATGCACTCAAATGTCAACAAAACCTGACATTGTGTCATGTTTTAAACGACAAAATGTCAACAAAAGACTACACTGTTGGGGAGCGGAATAGACGGAAGGGAATGGAGCGTGGGGTAGGCGAGCAAAGCGAGCCTCACGAAACAGAGGCCAGAGAGAGCTGCAGCTCTCTCTTGAGGAGCATACGCTCTAAGCTGGTTTGAGGTGCAATGAGGGGAGCGAGGGGTGTGTTTTGCCCGTATCGCTGATGGAGCGTGAAATATTCATCAGCAAGGTGGGGCCAAAGGGTTTGACGACATAGTCCTCGGCACCCAGTTTGAGGCAAGTGAGGCGCGTATGTTGGTCTTCAATGCCGGAGAGCATAATCACCCGGAGGTGTTGGGTTTGTGGATCTTGCTTTAACATGCTCAAAATATCTCTCCCGTCAATGCGTTGCCTTATATCCAGGAGAATGACAGCCGGAAGGTATTGCTTGGCCAACTGCAGCACTTTGGTGGAGGTGGTGTCGGCGATGACAGTCATACCCAATTTTTTTGCTTCGCGCATGACAGCAGCCACCAAGAGAGGATCGTCATCAGAAATAAGTATATGTGGGGCAGGAGACATATTTCATTAACGCAGAGCAAAAGCCAGGCCACCGCGCGCAGAAGAAGGCCAAAGAAAGGCTTTTGGAGGTGGGGTGGCATGGCCATTCCATTGACAAAGCGAGGGAAAGCCCTTGTGGAGCGGGCCTAGGGTGAAAGCCATGCGCTCTAGGGTTGAGCTCCAAGGCATGGGTCATTTCTATGCAGGGGCAGAAGGATGACCCAGTCAAAAGAGGCCTAAAAAAGGCGGAGGGGCCTCGTTGACTTCCGGGCTCAGCAAGCATAACAAGGGTTAAACTCGGGGAGTGGCTCAGCCTGGTAGAGCACTTGGTTCGGGACCAAGGAGTCGCAGGTTCAAATCCTGTCTCCCCGACAGGGCTCAATCCTTCTAACCGGTTGGATTGAGCCTTCTTTTTTTCTTTATTTCACCCAGGTTGCGTCATCCACGCATGTCGCACCTTTCGCGTGGAATGCGCTTGGCCTTTGAAGCGCTTGCGGATTTAGCCCCTAGACCGCTTTTACTTAGAACTGATTTGATTCTCCAGACCGGTTTCAATTTGGCATGAGGTCGAGGCGGACGAGGCTTTTGTGAGGGGAGTGCACTTAAGTGCATGACCCGAACAAAAACGAGTCCAACGAAGAGATCATGTCAAAGTGAAAGCGGTCTAGGGGCGGGGAGCTATACGTTAAAGCGGAAGTGCATGACGTCGCCGTCCTGGACGAGATATTCCTTGCCTTCGAGGCGAAGCAGGCCTTTTTCTCGCACAGCAGCCTCGCTGCCGAGCCTGAGCAAGTCCTCCCAGTGGATGACTTCGGCGCGAATGAAGCCTCTCTCAAAGTCCGTATGGATGACGCCGGCGGCTTGGGGGGCTGTCCACCCTTTTTGAATGGTCCACGCGCGGCACTCTTTGGGGCCTATGGTGAAATAGGTGCAAAGGCCCAAAAGGCCATAGCCGGCGCGTATAACTTTGTTGAGGCTTGGCTCCTCAAGGCCGGCCTCTTTCAAAAACTCGGGGCGCTCGGCTTCAGGCAGCTGCTGAATTTGGGCTTCAAGCTCTGCGGAGACGGGCACCACCTGTGCGCCTTCCTCATGGGCCATGGCCTGCACCTCGGCATAGCCTTTGTCGGCTGAGAGGTTTTGCAAAGCGGCCTCTGAAACATTGGCTATAAACAACACGGGCTTGGCTGTGAGCAAAAACAACTCTCTTAAGAGTTGACGCTCCTCTGGCGTCAACGGTTGTGCGCGCACGGGCACCAGGTGGTTGAGGGCTGAAAGCACCTTCTCCAGCACGGCCAACTCTTGTTTGGCAAGCTCGCCCTCTTTGCCTGAGGCCTTGGCGGATTTTTGTGTGCGCTCGCGGCGCTTTTCAAGGGTTTCCATGTCCTTGAGGCACAACTCTGTGTCTATAATTTCTTTGTCTCTCCTTGGGCCCAGGCTTCCTTCCACGTGTATAATGTTTCCATCCTCAAAGCAGCGCAGCACATAAAGCACGGCATCCACCTGGCGTATATGCGAGAGGAATTGGTTGCCCAGGCCCTCGCCTTGGCTTGCGCCGCGCACAAGGCCCGCAATGTCCACAAACTCCAAAGCCGTATAAAGGGTGCGCTCAGGCTTTGTCATAGCGGCCAAGCGTGTGAGGCGCTGATCAGGCACGCAGACAATGCCGACGTTGGGCTCTATGGTGCAAAAAGGGTAGTTGGCGGCCTGTGCCCCGGCCGAGGAGAGTGCATTAAACAGGGTAGACTTGCCGACGTTGGGCAAGCCCACAATACCCAGAGAGAGAGCCACAGCTGCCCCTAAAGAAGAAAGAGAGTAGCGCTATGCTTTGGCGCGGGGCCCAAGCTCGTTGGCAAACCATTCGGCCAATTGTTTTTGTTTGGCGTCGTCCATGCGCTCTTCCAACAAGCGCTCCGCAATGGTGAGGGCGAGGCTTGCGGCCTGGGCTTTCATGTCCAGCACGGCCTTTTGGCGCTCTTCCTCAATGGCGCGAGCCGCTTCGGCCTTCATGGCTTCCGCATCTAAACGGCTTTTGGCCATTAACTCCTCGCGAAATTTGGCGATGGACTCTTGGGCCTTTTGCAGCTGCTCTGCTGCCTCCTGGCGCACCTGAGTCATCGCGGTTTTCTGCTCAGCCAAAAGCTTTTCGGCTTCAGCGCGCTCATGCTTGGCGGACTCAATGGCTTCCGTAATTTTTTGCTCTCTTCCTTCAACGGCCCGAAGCAAAGGCCCCCAGGCCAGGCGGCGCAAAAGGAAGGCGACAATAATGAAGGTGACGAGGGTCCAAAAAACCAACCCCGGGTTGACGTCCATGAAGGTTGCTGCAAAAACCAATGCGGGCATATTTGAGCTCTCAAAGCAAAAAGGTGAAACTGTATATGTTGTTTCCCACAAGGCGGCCCACCGTGGACCGCCTCATGTTTCATACAGGGTTTCACACAGGGGTTTTATTTCACAGCCAACAATATGCAGATGACCAGGGCGAACAAAGCGACACCTTCAATGAGTGCGGCGGCAATAATCATCGTCGTCCTTATGTCACCTGTCGCCGAGGGTTGACGTGCCGTGCCCTCCAAACCTGCTGCCGCCAAGCGGCCAATGCCCAATGCGGCACCAATAATGGTAAGCCCTGCGCCAATTCCTGCGGATAAATATGCCAATGCAACGGATTCCATGTCTATTCCTCTTGTTGGGACTCCTTTAAAGGGCGAGTCGTCATTTCCCCTGGACTACCTCCGCTGCTTTCTGCGAGCGGGTCAAACACCTTATGGCAAAAAATTCTTCTTTTCTACCCCACACACCACCTCAGCCCCTTGGGGCTCCCACGGCCTTGTTTCCTCATGGCTTTGCCTTGTTGCCCTGCGGACTGCGCTTTTTAACTCACCACTCCACCTTGTTGCCCCATGGCCTCATGCCCCATTGCCTCAATGTGTTTCCTTTGCCTTGTTGCTTTTCGGTTTGGCCTTCTTGGCTTTGCGTTTTGTGGGGAGAGGGTGAGGGGCATTTAGTGCTCGGCGGCATGGTGTCCCATGGCTACGCCTTGGCCTATAAATACGGCGGAGAGCATGGTGAAGACATAGGCTTGAATGAGGCCTACAAAAATTTCCAGGAAATAAATGGCCACACCCATGGGGACGGCGGCAAACACGGCCCAGGCTGTGACGAGGAAGGTGAGGCTGAGGATGAAGAAGAGCACCATGTGGCCTGCCAACATGTTGGCAAAAAGACGAACGGTCAAAGCGAAAGGCTTGGTGAAGAGGCCGATAATTTCAATGGGCACCATAATGGGCGTCAAAAACCAGGGTACGCCCCCTGTCAGGTGTTTGGCAAAGCCGATGGTGCCGGCTGAGCGGAAGGAGGCCATTTGTGTCAAAACGAAGGTGGTAATGGCCAATCCACAAGTGACGGCCAGGCTTCCTGTCGCGGAGCCGAAGTTGGGGATGAGGCCGAGCAAATTCATAAAGAGTATAAACAGGAAGGCCGTGCACAAAAAGGGTGTATAGCGTTTGGCTTCAGGGTGGCCTATGTTTTTTCCTGCAATTTCATCGCGGATGAAAAGCACAATGGCTTCAAGCATATTGGCTCTCAAACCTGTGGGTATCAGCTTGGAAGCGTCTTTATAGCGCCTGGGCCATGCCGCAAACAGCAAAAGCAGAGCTGCTGAAATCCACATCAACATCAGGTTTTTGGTAGGGCGCAGGTCGTAGCAGCCATTCATCCACTTGGCTATGCTGGGGACTACACTCAGCGCGGAGCCGTGGGGCAAAGCCAGCTCGCAAGCACCCGGCTCCTTCTCCCATTTTAAAAAGTCAAAAACCTCATTGTGGAAATAGAGGGTGGGGTTTTTTTCTATGCCGGGCCAGGGAATTTCAAACACATATTCTTCAGAGTCCGAAACGTGGTGCATGATGACTTCTGGAGGCGACTCGCCTCCAGCTGCAAAAGCAACCGAAGAAAACATGACACCCGCCAAGGCTGTTGCGAAAGCTGTGCGCTTCATTCATTCCCTCTTTTGGGCAAAGACTGTTTTTTCTGCTCGAGGGCCAAATAGCTGACCTCTAAAACAAGCTGCATAGCGTAGACACATAAAAAGCCAAGCAAGAAAGCACCTGGCGCTTGTATTTTGTTGAGCGCCCACAGCAAACCCGCGGCCAAAATAACGGCGCGGACGGCCAGAGAAAGCGACACCACCAACAAGGCCCGCTGCACCAACTTGGCACTCTTGGAGTGCATGGCCCAGGCCTTCAAGCCCAAAGCCAAAAGCCCTGCAACAACAGCCAAAAGCACCCCAACGTTGGTGGCCTGCATCTGCGGCCCATAAGTGACGGCCTTGCAAGCTGGCAGGCTCGCAGACACATAGGCGAGCCTTATTTTTATGCCCAGCCAGATGAGCAAAGAGGCCCCCACCTCTGCCCCAAAAAATGTGAGAAGCAGCCTCATGGGGGCCCCTCTCTGTTTTTGCCCTGGGAAAGCCGGGTTGCGGCCATAATAAAGCCTGCCAAACCCAACAGGGCCCCCAGGCCCAGGCCCAGGCCCCAGCCCCAGGCGCCTACTTCCCAATAGCCCGTTAAGGCCCAGCCCAAGAGGGCCCCAAAGCCCAAGCCCCCCGTAATCCTCCCTGCCGCGTCCAACCAGGGCGCCATCTCCCGCATGGTTTTGGCCAAAGGCGACAATTTTTGCATGGTTTGCGCTTAGCAGCTTTGAGGAAAAATATAAAATACCCGAAAAAAATAAAACCCCTCAAATAAAAAGCGCCTGCTTGTTGAAGCAGGCGCCTTTGTTCTTCCCGTATTTTTCAGAAATTATTTCTTGGAAAGGGCCCTGGGGAAAGCGCCTGGGGCCTTTCTATTTAGGGGACTTCTGGAGGTGGAGGAGGAGGCGGAGGCGGGGGTGCATCAGCCGCATCCGGTGCGTTGCGTCCTGGCTGGTATTGAATGCCTTGAGGAATGGGCTTCTTCTCAAACTCCAGGCCGTTGGAGTCGGGTTTGGCCACATAGAAGCCTCCTTTAAAGTTTGGATCTTTCAAGGCAAGAAGGCCTTGGCGTGCAAAATCCAAAGCTTCAGCCAAAAGGCGGGTAGCCTCTTGGGGTGCATGGAAGCCTGTGGAGTTTTCGGCTTCGACAAAATCCAGGAAGAATTGGGCGCGGCGCTGCATATAGCGAGCGTCATAAAGCTGTTGCTCGCTGGTACCGTCCAGCTTGGCGGCCATAATGCCGTCAATGAGCTCCATGAGGGCTTGCATGGCTTTGTTGCGGAGTGCGAAGGTTCGGTCTTGAATTTCTTCGACTCTGCCTTTCAACTCTTCCTCGGACCATTTGTGGCAGCTTTGGCAAGCGCGGTTGAGGTTTAAGAGCGGGCTGCGGATCCAATGGTCGCTGATTTTGACAGCGCCCTCGCGTTTATAGGGCATGTGGCAGTCCGCGCAAGAGACACCGGAGCGCGCGTGAATGCCTTGGCTCCACAACTCAAACTCGGGGTGCTGAGCTTTGAGGAGTGGCGCATTGCTTTCCGCGTGGAACCAATCCCGGAAAGAGACTTCCGGACTGTCATAGTGGTCCATCATGTTGTCCGGCTTGAGGCCTCTATGCCAGGGGAAAACAAGCTCTTTTTCCGCGTTAAAATAATATTCAACGTGGCACTGCGCGCACACATAGCTGCGCATTTCCGTGGGGGTGGCCTGCTTGTTGACATCATAATTTTCAATGCCTTGGGACTTTTTCAGGTTGGCCAAGCCGATCATCAACCCTGGGCGGGAGATGCGCAGTTTCATGTTTTCGGGGTTATGGCAATCAATGCAGGTGATGGGGTGTTTCACCTTGTCACGCGCTTCGAAATAGGGGAGTTTGTTGAATTTTTTGAAGCCCTCCACGATGTCTCCCTGGCCCAGATCCATGAAAGCCACATAGGCAGAGGCGTGACAATTCATGCAGTTGCCGAATTGGTCCACCACTTCTTGGCGTCTTGTGAAGGTTTGGTCGTCCAACATGTAGTGGTGGCCGCGGTCTTCTCTGAAGTCGACGCTGAAGGCATAGCCTCTCCACATTCTTTGCAAACTTGGATCTTTATCAATGTGTGAATAGGAAACCTTTTGGCGGTCGTCGGTGTGGCCCGGCCATTTCTTGCCAATATCCCACCTGTCTTTGTCGGGCAGGTCGATGGCATAGCTGCCGCCATATTTGGTGGGCTGCATAATGCTTGTCTTCATATAGTCAGCGTATTGTTTGGGATAGTTTTCTCCCCAAATGGCTGGATCTTCTATTTTGTCTGTCAGCGTGACGACCCGGTTATAGAAGATGGCTCTTTCTTCTGCTTTTTTTCCTGCAATGTTAGCCACCAGAAAGGCGCCCAGGCCTCCAGCCAACGCGGCAACCACAGCAACAACAGTAAATAAACCAGCTCGGCTAGATTGTTCAGCCATGAGTTAACTCTCCTTGAAAACAGTCCTTGTTTGGAAGTCTCATCAACTCCTCCCTTTCAATATATGTGGCCTCAAACTCAGTGCAAATGGCCTGCGGAACGGTGGCATTTGACACAAGACAAATCCCCATCTTTTCTATGCTCTTCAATTGCGGAGACAATATCGCTATGGCACGCTCGACATTGCCTTTCGACGACCTCGCGGTTGGCGTCGCTAATTCGAATGTTGTCCGGGAAATTTCCCGTCGTAAAGGCAACCGCATGGTTATAGCCATTGCGTGCTTTGACATAATATTTGTCAAACAGGCTCTGTGAGGGGGTGTGGCAATCGTTGCAGGTTGCGACATGGTGGTGAGAGGATTTGCTCCAGTCTGCAAAAAACTCATTCATGACGTGGCAATTATTGCAGGCTTTGGAGTCATCCTTCAGATATGAGCCTCCTTCCGCATAAAAAAAAGTATAGCTGCCAATTCCAACTCCTAAGCCAACGGCTAGCCCGGCTATGCCTACAAGCAAAGTAGATCGACCGACACTCATAATGGGCAGCATCCTTATTCAGCTGATTGTAATTTTCCACAAAAAACACACTTGCATGAATTTTTTTTAATAACCCATTGAAATTATAATACTGATTTTGGGGTACCTCTCCCCTCTTTGCACTGTTTTTTCTACATTTATGCTGTTTTTTTGGACCCGTGCTGTTTTGCCGGAGCTGTTATTGTTGTGCTGGAGTTGTACTGTTTCGCCAAAGCTGCAGCATTTCGTTGGGAGTGCAGTGTTTTGTTGGGAGTGCAGCGTTTCGTTGGGAGTGCAGCATTTTGCCAAAGCTGCAGCGTTCTGCTGAGGTTGCAGTATTCTGCCATGGTTGCAACATTCTGCTGGGGCTGCATCATTCTGCTGAGGCTGCAGCATGGTGTTGGAACGGCTCTGCTTTGTGAGAGCTGCGGTGTTTTGCCGAGGCGGCGGTGTTTTTTGAGGGCTGCACAGGCGAGGAAAGGGGAGCCTTGCTTTGCCTCTCTCCCTGCACGGCTTTTGCATAAAACTGCCACTTGCTCTGCCCAGGCACTCAGGTTAGAGGCAACGCTATGGAATTCCAAATTTCCACGGATGAGTTGAGGAAGGCCCTTGCCAGAGCCCAAGGCGTTGTGGAGCGCAAAGCGACAATGCCCATTCTTTCACATGTGCTCGTCCAGGCAAAACCCCAACAAGTTTCTGTGACGGCTTTTGACTTGGATGTGGGCCTCACCAGTGACTTGCCCGCACAGGTTTCCACGCCGGGTGCCGTCGCACTCTCGGCGAAGCATTTGTTGGATATTGTGCAGAATTTGCCCGAAGCCCAGGTTTCCTTTTCCAAAAGGCCCAACAACCATGTGGAAATGAATTCCGGCTCAGCCAATTATCGCTTGGTGGGGCTCTCTGAAGAGGAGTTTCCCAAACTGCCCTCCCGGGAGTCCGCACACTGGGTTTCTATTCCGGCGGCCAACTTGTTGGAGATGATTCGCCGGACTTCCTTCGCCATTTCCACGGATGAGACGCGCTATAATTTGAATGGCGTTTTTTTTGAGCCCAGAGCGGACAACAAAGTCCGCATGGTGGCAACGGATGGGCACCGGCTGGCCATGGTTGAGCGCGAGCTTCATGCGGAATTGGCTTCTCTGCCCGGGGCCATTTTGCCGCGCAAAGGCCTCTTGGAGCTGCGCAAACTGTTGGATGAAGCCCAGGAGGCCGAGGTGCTTTTGGCCTTTGTCAACAACCTCTTCCTCTTTAAGAGGGCCGACTTGTCCATGGTTATGCGTTTGGTGGATGGGCAATTTCCGGACTATCAGCGCGTCATCCCCAAGCAGCCTGAGCGTCAGCTTTCCCTGCCGCGCATGCGCCTGGCCGAAGGGCTCAAACGCATTGCCTTGCTGTCCACCGAAAAATCCAACGCGGTACGCATGACTTTTTCAGAAAACCTCCTGCGCATTTCCACGCAGAACCCGGATTTGGGTGAGGCCCGCGACGACATTGCCCTCAGCCATACCGGTGAGGAGTTAAGCATTGGCTTTAATGCACGCTATTTGCTGGATGTGCTTGGCGCCCTCTCCTCGGAGGAAGTCCTCCTCTCTCTGGGGGATGAGCACAGCCCCGCCCTCATTCAGTCCCCCGACGACCTCAGTTATTTGGCCGTCGTCATGCCCATGCGCGTTTAACACCCGGGTGGGGAATTTTCGCGTGAGGCTTTTGCGCCGTGAGGCTTTTGCGCCGTGAGGCTTTTGCACCATGAGGCTTTTGCACATTGGCTGCCGCCATTTTAGAAACTTAAGCCACGCACAACTGGCGCTTTCCCCCAAGGTGACGGTTTTTCTGGGCAACAACGGCCAAGGCAAAACCAACCTGCTGGAAGCTGTTTTTTTCCTCACCACGCAAAAACCCCTGCGAGCCCAGCGGCTGAAGGAGCTTATTCAACGAGGAGAGGGCAGCACACAGCTCGAGTTGGAGGTGGAGATAGGCGGTGCAAGGCGCCATCTGGCCATAACCCTACATATGCATGCCAAGCAGCTGAAGGTAGATGGGAAACGGCGCAGCCAACTGGGGGAGGTGTTGGGCCCCCTCCCTACAGTGGCCTTTACGCCTGAGGATGTGTGGGTGGTGAAAAGCCCCCCCAGTGCACGCCGTCGCCTCTTGGACAATTCCGCCGCCAGCCGCTTTCCGGCTTTTGTGGCCGAGGCCCGCTCCTTCCAATGTACCCTCAAGTCTCGCAACCGCCTGCTCAGAGAGCGCCGCTTGGAGCAACTGGAGGTGTGGAGTGAAAGCCTGGCCCGCTGGGGCGCGCGCATTTGGGTGCGCCGCCGCCGCCTGCTGGAAGAAATGCTGCCCAGTTTGCAAAGGGTTTTGGGTGAAATGGGCCCGGACTGGGGCCCCCTTGGCCTGCGCTATGCGCCGCTGGGGGAGGCCGCCTTTTTTAAAGAGGCCCGTGAGGAGGTGCTGGCCCAAGCCCTGCTGGAGCAGCTCAAAGCCCAGCAGCGGCACGACGTGGAGCGCGGGTATACCAGCGTAGGGCCGCATGCGGATGATCTGGAAATTGACTTAGGTGGGCTTGAGGCGCGTGCCTTTGCCTCACAAGGCCAAACCCGCGCCTTCGCCTTGGCATGGAAGGTGGCGGAGGTGGCCAACCTCGAGGGCGCACTGGGCATGGCGCCAGTGTTGCTGCTGGATGATGTGTCCAGTGAGTTGGACGTGGAGCGCAATGCTTTTTTAATGCGCTTTGTCGCCCAAAGCCAAACCCAGGTGCTGCTGACCACCACTTCAGCCAGCCTCGTACAAGGAGCTACCCCCCGCGAGAGCCTCTGGTATAAAGTGCAGAACGGCAGCTTTATGCCCATGCCCCCCCCCACGGCCTAGGGCCTGTTGCCCCATGGGCTATATTGAGGTTTTAAGGGGAACCCGCCAGGGAGGCAAAGGCAGCATCCTCCGCATTGCCTTTGGCCAGGGCCATGGCCATCCAAAAGGAGGGGACAAAGCCTACGGGTTTGCCATTCAGCAGGAAGAAGGGGGTGCCCGATATGCCATAGGTTTCGGCCAGAGCCATATCGGCATGCAGCCTGGCGCGCGCATCCGCTGAGGCCATGCAGGCCAGCAGTTGGCTACGCGGGGTTTTGCCTTTGGAGGCCATGGCGAGCACATCCTCTCGGGTGGCCAAGCGCTCAGCTGCGTGGAACAACTCAGCGCGCAGCTGCGCAAAGTCCGCGGCGCCCTCGAGGCAAATTTGCGCCAAGGCTGCCGCGCAGCGCACGCCCACGGGGAGGGCGCCAGGCGCCAGAGGTGGGGAGGAGGGGTGGCACTCTTTGTCCAGGGGATAATACCTGGGCTCCACGGCCATGCTGCCTTCAGGGAGCGTGCGCAGCAGTTGGGTTAACATGGCTTCGGCCGTTCTGCAGTGGCCGCATTTAATGTCCGTAAAGTCCTGCAGCAGCACAGGGGCCTGCTGTGGAAAGCGGCCCGGTGTAGGCGCGGTGAGCGGGCGGCTTGGTGCAGCCAAAAAGGCCTGGCGCTCTCTCTTTATTTTGTTGCGCTCCTCGGGTTTAAGGCCAGCCCAAAAGTGCTCAAGGGTTATGGGGGAGGCAGCGAGGTTGTTGAAGGAGCGCTCCAGGTGGAGAGGGCCTGTGCCTTTGGTTTTTGCGCCAAAGGGCTGAAGGAGGACACCCAGGAGGAGGAGCAAAGCGAGGCTGAGCAGAGAGCCCAGCACAAAGCTGTTTTTGGGTAGCAAGGCATGGAGGGGCAGCAGGGCGAAGGCGCAGAAAGCATAGGCGAGGACGAGAATAAAAGTAGCCATGCAGCTGATGCAGACGGAGCCCGCCTGCCAGGAGACATAGGCGAATATAACGCAAGAGAGTGTCCCCGCCAGGGCCCAAAGCTTAAGGCCCCAAATACTGAGGCCCAGCCAGGCCGGTTTTTTTTTGAAGCACAGGGCCACCGCCCAGGCCAAAGCCCCAAGGCCCCAGAGGAGGCCCAGGGCAGCCACAGGCATGCCCAGCGTGCTTTGCACCCAGGCGGCAAAAGCCGTATCCCACACTTTTTCACAGTTGAGGGTTTCATTTAAGGCACAGGCCGCGCTTCCCCCTTGGCGCACTTTCACCAACTCCAACCATTGCCACAAGGCCAAGGCAGACATCAGAGCGGCACTCAGCAAAAGCCCCACATGAGAGGCCAGGGAGAGCGGCAAAGGGCGGTGCTTCGTCATGCTCAAGGCATATACACCCAGGAGGCAGGCAAACGGAATGGCTTTCTCGTGGGCGTCCACCAATTGAAGGAGCCAAGGCCCCTGGCGAAAGAGCTATGCATTCCCCCTGTTGTGCGGCGTGGAGCTTTGCCTCAGGAGCGCAACAGGCCAGGCCCCAAAGCCTCCAGCAAATGCATGCGTATAGGCAACAACTCCAGGAGGGCCAACAGCTGGCGCTTGGCCTTCGGGTTGTGGGCTTGGAGGCGGCGGCACAGCAACAACTCATTTTTTGCGGAATGCTCCCAACCTACCAACTCTGTCACCCTCACTTGGTAGCCCATGGCCTGCGCGGCCAGGCAACGCAGCACATTGCTGAGGTGGGAGCCAAACTCCCGGCGGTGCAAGGGGTGTGCAAACAACATACGCAAGGCAGGTGTGGCCACCTTGCAGTGCGCCAACTCGCGTGCCAACTCGGCTTGGCAGCAGGGCACCAGCGCTATATGCTCTGCACCCAACAACAAGGCACGTGCCAAAGCATCATCTGTGGCTATGTCACAGGCGTGCAGGCCCGTTATGAGGTGCACGTGCTGGGGCAGTTCGGCGGTTGCAATGGGCTTTGCCACAAAGCGCAGCCTGGCAAAGCCCAGCTCCTCGGCCATGGCTTGGGCGCGGGCCAAAAGCTGTGCGTTGGACTCTACGCAATAAAGCAAGCCGCGACCGCGCTTGGCCAGCACCAACTCATGCAGCACAAAGCCCAAATAGCCCTTGCCTGCGCCCACATCCACAAGGCAGGGCTCGGCGTGCCGCGCATAAATATCGTCAATGGCCGGCTCCAACAGCCGCACGAGGTGGTTAACCTGCTTCAGCTTGCGGCGCGCATCCGCATTCAACGCGCCCGTGGGTGTCAACAGGTGCAAAGCCTTCAGCAAAGCCTTGGACTGGCCTTCCAACAGCTGGGCATCCACCTGCTCTGGCTTCAACGCCTGGCGAGGCTTGCGCGTCAGAGGGCCACCACCTCTTGCACCTCGGGGACAGCCTCTTTGAGGCGCACCTCAATGCCCATTTTCAATGTCATCTGCGCCGAAGGGCAGCCTGCACATGCACCGCGCATGTGTACATAGGCTATGCCGCCCTCAAAGCGCTCCAGGGCCACCCCACCACCGTCTCTGGCCAAAGCGGGGCGGATTTCTGCCTCTAATACCTCTTCTATGCGTGCCTCTATTTCTGTCCACCCCCTCTGGGCCTGCGCCTGAAGGCTGGCCTTTCCTTCCTCCGTTAATAGGGCACCCCCTGTACCCAGGTGCTCCTCTAAAACCTCTATAATGGCGTCATTCGTCTTCACCCACTCAGCCTCAGGCCCCTTGGTTATGGAAACAAAATTCATGCCCAAAGTCACCTCCGTCACCCCCGGCAAAGCCAGCAGCTTTTCTGCCAATGGAGACAAAGGTTTGGCCTCTTCTTTTGAAGAAAAACTGAGGCTGCCCGAGGGGAGTATAGGGCAATTCAAAACATATTTCAGCGTATGAGGGTTAGGTGTCCACTCCAAATGAATGCCAAGTGCCATCGGCCAAACTCCTTGCAAAAAAATAGGATGTGCTTGAGAATTTCTCTAGAACCCAACGCTTGCTATGATAGAAGCTTGCCCTAAGGCAATTGCAGAATGCGGGGCCGTTGTAACTGCTCAAAATGACAACGTTTTATTCAACTATACCTTAAGCCTCCCCCTTCACTTTATTCCTTTGCCGCCTTGAGAATTCCCTTATGAAACTCCGGTTGCCTCTCTTGCTTCTCCTTGTTGCCTTCTCCGCCAAAGCCCAGCGCATTGTTGTTGTCCCGGCTCCCAACAAAGCCGCAGCATCGGTCAATGAGCAAGTGTATTCCGCTTTGTGTGAGCAAACCGCCGCTGAATGCGTGGACTTTCAGGCGGTGACCACCAACAAAAAACTGGATTGGAAAAAAATAAAAAGGCAACGCATTAAATGGGTGCTCACCAGCAAATATAGGGCTAGCCCCGCCCAAAAAGGAAAGCCTGCTCAACGCAGGCTCAACGTCGTCGCACAAAATGCCTCTCAACAAGTGCGCAGCAGGGCTTCTTTCCCCTTAAGCAAGTCTTCCACCTTAAGCGCCAGCAATGAGAGGAAGCTTCGCCAAACTTTTTCAAAATCTCTCAAACTCCGCCGACAGGCCCCCGCTCCAACGCCAGACATTTTGACTTTTGATGCGTCACAAGCTGAATTAACACCGCCACCACCGCCGCCGCCGCCACCTCAACATTCCCCAAGACACGCGGCTGTTGCTCCGCCCTCCAAAACAAAGGCTCCTGAAAAAACAAAGGCCCCTGAAGAGACACAAGCTCCCCCAGAGGCAAAGGCCAACCCCTATCCCATTTTCTCGGCTGAGTTTGCTTTGCATCTGTTTCAACACAAACTCGAGTTTGCCAACGTCAGCACCAACAACCTGCGCTCTTTTCATGCCAACATCCAAGCGGTTCCTGCGCTGAAAGCCGAGTTCTATCCCCTGGCTTTTGCTGACTTGGGCCTGGCTTCCGGCATCGGGGTGGACTTCAACTTCGGCATGGGCCTGGGGCTTAAAACCAAGGATGAGTTAAACAACAGCTTCCCCATGAAGTGGCTCTTGCTCGAGGGTGGGTTGCGCTGGAGGCTGCAATTCTCCAAAACGTGGAGGGCTGCTGTGGTGCCCATGTTTGGCGTGCAGCACATCAGCTTGTCTCACGGCGCGCTGGAGGATGGGACAGTGCTCAATGGCTTTCCTGATATGAAGCTGACGGCCCTCAAAATAGGCCTGGGCTTTGAGTTGCCCTTCGCCTCGGACTGGGTTGTCATTTTCGGAGACTTTGCTGTTTTGCCCGTGTTGTCCGCCAAGGAAATTTTGGCCAGCCCCTATTTCTCCGAGGGCTCCGCCTTCGGTTTTGAGGGCAAATTGGGGCTTGGCGTCAAAGTGGTGGGGCCTCTCTATATCCGCCTCTCCGGCTTTATGTCCCGCACCAACTTTAAACTCAATGCCGCCCCGGGCGCTGAATATGTCGCGGACAAGGCCTTCTATCAACGCATCGGCGCACAGCTGGGGCTTGCCGTCACCTTTTAGCTGCCCTCGCCCTTGCCCCCCCTACATGCTGACAAAGGCTCTTGGCCAAGGGGAAGCGGTCTATCCGCACACGCGGTTGCGCCCTGTCTTCTTGGCCATATACAGCTGGGCGTCCGCTGCCTTAATGAGGGATACCACCTCTGTCATTTCAGAAGTCACATCCGCTACCCCCATAGAGACGGCAATGGGAATTTCCTTCTCCTCAAATATAAACTTGTGCTCTCGGGTTAACATACGGAGCTTTTCAGCAAATACACGTACATTCCTCGGGCCAGCCTCGGGTACAACCACCGCAAACTCTTCTCCCCCATAGCGAGCAAAACACTCCTCCTTCCGTATGAACGCACACAACATGCCCGATAGCTCCTTCAAAACATAGTCCCCCGCCAAATGCCCATATTTGTCGTTGACATGCTTAAAATAATCCACATCAAACAAAATAAGGCTTAAATCCCTGGCATAACGCTTGGCTCGCCCAAATTCACGCTCCAAAAACTCCAACAAATAACGCTTGTTATAAATTTGCGTCAAACCGTCAATAATGGTAAGTTTATAAATTTCTTCATAATAAAGTGCCTCAATGTTGTTTCCCTGCAGAAACTTGAAAATAGCCCCGCCGACTTTAATGAGGTCCCCGCTTTTCAGCCTGTGTTCCCCCAAGAGGGCTTCTTCATTCAGAAAAGTTCCATTGGTGGAGCCCAAATCCACAAGGTGAGGATGCCCCTCTCTCAGCGTAATTTTGGCGTGCTTGCGAGAAACATTATCTAAGTCAATGACAATGTTGTTTTTTGTATCCCTTCCAATGGTAGACTCTTCTATGTCCAATACGTATTTTTTTCCAAGGTTAGGGCCATGAATTTGCACAAGACAGCCCTCCTGGCTATGAGAGAGGTGGTTGAGCTTGGAAATTTTTGTTACTCGGGTTTCTTGACTGCCCATGATTGCGAAACCTATCACAGCCTTAGGTAGCTATGACGCCTTCCAAAATAATTTTCCTCTCACAGGCAACTGTTTTGCTCCTGGTTGCCGCTTGTGTCAAAACCATAACCCCGCCTCCGCTTGCTGGCTTCCCTCTTCAGCAAGAATTTAGAGATTGGCGCTCCATTCAGGTGTGCCATGCGGATGAACAGCTCATTGAAAGCGAGTTGACGCGTTTTAATGAGTTCGCAGACGATTTCTTGCAAGATACCTCCGCCAAAACCAAGCTTTCTGAAAACCAACAGATTGCACTCCTCGAAGTCTCTCCTCAACTGAAACCCTTGTTGGATGGCTTTGGAAACCTGCTCTTTCAAACCCCCAACTGCTCCTTCTCTAAAAACCCTCGCATCATGAGCTTGGTCCGCAAAGCTTCAGCCCTCCTCTCCCTTTCTCGCCAACGCCTTCAACAATCTCCCACACTCCTTGGCGCACTCAAAGAAAGTACTTCTATGGCCTTGTGGAAAAAAACGCAGCCCGCCGCTATTGAAAAAGCACGCAAAGAGTGGTGTCCCCCTCCTGAACAACGTAGCCCCGCACCAGACATTTTCTATGTATCCGAGGATGAAGAGCTGCGCAAGGAGTGGTTGTTTTGCGACGGCACCCGCGTGGTTTCTGAATCCGGCAAAGAAACCTCCCTCATCCCCTCGAAAAATCCCCTTCCCAAATATCGAAGCTATCCCAAAAGACTCTATTTTGAAGCAGCTGAAAGCTATCCTGATAACCAGATACACCGCCCTCCCCGAGGAGAACGGTGAGCATAAGGAGAAATGGCTATGGGCAAATCTCTCGCAATGGTTTTGGCTGGAGGCGCAGGGACTCGACTGGAGCCACTCACCCGGGAGCGCGCAAAACCCGCTGTGCCTTTCGGCGGGCGCTATCGCATTATCGACTTCTGCCTTTCTAATTTTGTCAACTCAGGCATCTATAAAATAAAAGTCCTCACCCAATATAAGTCTGACTCTCTCAATAACCACCTCTCGCGCGCTTGGCGTATGGCCGCCTTCATGGGCCATTATTGCGAGCCTGTGCCCGCACAAATGCGCACAGGAAGCGATTGGTATAAAGGCTCTGTCGACGCCATTTTCCAAAACTTAAACCTCATTGCGGATGAGCAGCCAGAGCATGTCTATGTCTTCGGCGCTGACCACGTCTATATTATGGACGTCAGGCAAATGGAGTCCTTCCACCGCCAACACCAGGCAGACTGCACGGTCGCCGCTATACCCGTGCCCATTGAAGAAGGCTCCCAATTCGGCATTATTGACGTCGACGAAAATGGCGCCATCCGCAACTTCCTCGAAAAACCCAAAAAACCACCGCCCATGCCCCACAACCCCAAAATGTGTTTGGCTTCCATGGGCAATTATTTATTCAACGCTTCTATCCTCGTGGATGAAGTGAATAAGGACGCCAAGGACGCTCGCTCCGCTCATGACTTTGGCAAATCCATCCTCACCCAATTGCACAAATATGCCCGCGTCTATGCTTATGACTTTGCAACCAACATCGTCCCGGGACAAACACCCAATGAGCGCGGCTATTGGCGCGACGTCGGAAACATGGATGCCTATTATGCCGCCAACATGGACACCATTGCCGTGGAGCCCGTCTTCAACCTCTATAACCGGGAATGGCCCATCAGCACCTATATTGCCAGCTCTCCCCCAGCCAAATTCGTCTTCGCGGACTTTGACTTAAACCGTGCAGGTTATGCCACAGACAGCATGGTCAGTGAGGGCTGCATCCTCTCCGGTGGCCGCGTCAACCGCTCCATCCTCTCGCCGCAGGTGCGCATTAACTCCTATTCCGAAGTCTCAGACTCTATCCTCATGGAAAACGTCGAAGTCGGCCGACATTCCATCATCCGAAAAGCCATTATTGACAAGAATGTCACCATCCCCCCCAAAACCACCATCGGCGTCAACTTAGAAGAGGACCGAAAGCGCTTTCATGTCACAGAGAGTGGCATTGTCGTCATCGCCAAAGGAACACAAATCGACTAGCCCGCTTCCACTTCAACCCCACATGACGCCTGGCTGCCCCCACCATGCTCCCAACCTGGCCGGCGTTGGCTTGTTGTGTTGGGCCATGGGTTTGCACAGCTTTGAAGCTTTGGCTCACCTGGGTGCAGCGCTTTGCCTCGTTGCCGCCCTCCTCAAACGTCCGCCATGGGCAGAGCTCAAAAAAGCCGCCTATGCCTGGCGTTGGCTTTTGGCTTTTGTCCTCTGGGCTATTTTCGGCCCGCTGTGCTTCGGGCATGTGCCCAGAGGCTCCGGGGTTGGGCGCTCGCTGCTGCTGTTGGCGCTTCCTGTTGCGGCCCATGCTTTTTTTTTGGCAGGCCCCACGTGGACAAAGCGCGTGCTCCTGGGTGGCATGGCGCTGTGGGTGCTTTCTTGCCTGGCCGCAGCCTTGCAGCATTTTGGTTTTTGGCCCACAGCGGAATGGTTTTCTGGCTTAGGCTTTCTCAAAAACAATTTCTACCGCGTCTATGAGGAAGTTTCTGGGCAGCCAGGCCGCTATATGGCTGGCGGACTTTTATTCCACCGCTTGAAGTTTGCCACCGTCGGAAGCCTCTTTGCTCTGCTGAGTTTAGGGCTTGCACTCTTCGCCTCTCCACACCTTTCTGGCCGGCACTTTTCCGCCAGGCGCCGCCCCTATTGGGTGGGGGTTTGCTTGCTTGGCACTTTTTCCATTGTTTGGTTTCCCTTTGCGCGCATGGCCGCACTCTCTTTGTGTCTGGCTTTGGCCTTTCAACTTTTCTTTGGCATCCCCAAACGCAAGCTGGCCCTGCTCTGTATTGTGGGCCTTTCCCTCTTCTCCGCCTTGGCCATTTCATTGCATGAGGGCTTTCGCTCCCGCCTCCTCTCTTCACTGAGCGGTGAGGGCAGTGGCGACCGTGTTGCACTTTGGAGCTCAGGCTGGCGTGCCGTCCAATTTTCACCTTGGGTTGGTGTTGGCGCAGGCCAATTCAGGCCCTCCGCATTTCCTTCGGATGAGATGCCTGCCTATGTGAAAGAAAACCCCGGAAAAGCGCACAACCAAGCGCTGTCCATTGCCGCTGAAAGTGGTGTCATCGGCCTGCTGCTCGCCTTTATGGCCTTCTTTGCTGTGGCCAAACATTTTCTTCGTGGGCAGCATTTTGGCAAAACAGGGTTGAGCCTCTTGCTGTTTTTTGCATGCTTAAGCCTCAGTCACGACCCGCTGTTTCAAGACATTTCCATTTTGGCCTTCACGTGGGCACTTGGGGCTTGTTGGGCTCTGCTCAGGCAAACTCAACCTTCAACATCTGCCCAAGCACTTCATCCACCTGAGAGAGCATCCGCTCCTTTGACGCCTCCTCCATAAAGGCGGCCTCAAAACCGTTGCGCGCCACCACACACAACTCCGGAAGGCTCATCCCCATTTCAAAATAGGCATGCGCATATTCTTTGGAAAGGCTTGTGTCTGAAACCAGACGGTTGTCGGTGTTGAGTGTCGCACACATTCCCTGGCGAATAAAACGCTTCAACGGGTGAGAGGCCATGCTTGCAACAGCCGCGGTTTGCACATTTGAGGTTGGGCAACACTCCAAAGGAATGCGCCTTTCTAAAACTTCTTTTTCAAGTGTCAGCTCTTCTGCCAGGCGAACGCCATGCCCGAGGCGCTGAGCCTTTAACATATGCAAGGCCTCACGCACAGAGTCCGCACCGGCTGCCTCCCCTGCGTGTACCGTCACCCCAAGCCCTGCCTTGGCCGCCCTCTCAAAAGCAAGCTTGTGGGGCGCCCCCGGAAATTGCGCTTCTCCACCTGCCAAGTCAAAGGCCACAACCCCTTTGCCCAAAAATGGGGCCGCCACCTCTGCCAACTCCATGGAGGTTTCCAAAGGAAAATGCCGCAGCGTGCAAACAATAATGCCAAAGGCAATGCCATATTTTTGCCTGGCACGCAAAAGCCCGCGCAACACCGCTTCTATGGCTTCATGGAGGCGCATGCCTTTTTCTGTGTGCAAGGCCGGAGAATAGCGTACCTCGAGGTAGCGAATGTTTTCTGCGTGCGCGTCTTCCGCCAACTCAAAGGCAACACGCTCCAGCGAGGCCGGCTCTTGCAGCACAGACAGCGTTGTCGAAAATACACGCAAATAGTCTGCCAGGTTTTCACAGGGCATTCCCAGCCTCAATTGGCGCTTGAGTGCTTCAGGAGCGTCGCTCCCCAGCAGAATGCCTTGCTCTTTGGCCAGGGCAATGAGGGTTTCTATTCTCAGGCTGCCATCCAAGTGGCAATGCAACTCCGCCTTCGGCAACTCCAAAAACCATTTTTCCAAAGCTTCGCGCATTTTTCTTCCCCTTCATGCAAGTTGCAAAAACCGAGCAATAACCGTTTTAACGCCAACAGTTTCAAAGCGGACCGTCAGCTTTGCGTTGGAGCCCATTCCGCTGGAGGAAAGCACTTTCCCTTTTCCAAATTGCGCGTGGACAACACGGGCGCCTATGGGGTTGTCGGCGTGCTGGGAATAGTCGTCAACGCAATAGGTGGTAGCACCGCAACCCGAAGAGGGCGAGGGGGGCACATGCTTGCCTTGTGGTTTTTGCATGCGTGTTGTGTGCGCCTGCGTTTTTTGTGCCGGTGTTTTTTGAAAAAACAGGGCGTTTGGCTCAAAGAGGTGTTGAGGGACGTCCAACAAAAAGCGCGAGGGCGCATTAAAGCGAAGCTCTCCAAACAAAGTCCTGCTTTTGGCCAAACTCAAAATGAGTTTTTTGCGCGCACGCGTAAAGCCCACATAGCAAAGGCGGCGTTCCTCATCCATTTCTTCTTCGTCTGCTTCAAAACCTGTCGCCCTCCGGTGGGGGAATACCTCTTCTTCCATCCCCGTCATAAATACCACGTCAAACTCCAAACCCTTCGCCGCATGCAAAGTCATCAGCGAAACCTTCCCCTGCCCCTCTGCAGTGTCCGCCTCACTGGCCAAACTCATCTGCTCCAAAAACGCCTCCAACGGAGGCAATGGCTCCAAGGCTTCGTCCGTGGCAACAACACCCGAAACAGCATGGGTTTTGTCAAACTCCATCGCGGCAGAAACCAACTCCCTTAAGTTGTCGGCCCTGCCTTGCGCTTCTTCTCCGCCTTCCTGCGTCAGCGTTTCAAGCAGCTTCGTCTCTTCAAGCATGTATTCTGCTGCCAAAGCCGCCTGCGGGTTTTCTCGTGCAAATGCAATTAACTTGGAAAGCAATGCCACAAAAGAGGCAATGCGCTTTTTTGCCAAAGCATTCAGCCCTTCCACTTCTTCGTGGTGCAAAAGGGCTTCATAGAAAGAGCTTCCTTCCCTTCGCGCGTGGCTCAGCAACCTCTCCACCGTCGTCTCGCCTATGCCCCGGGCCGGCACGTTGACAATGCGCAATACGTCCACGTCAGAGTGCGGGTTTGTCATTGCCCGGAAATAGGCAATGGCATCCTTCACCTCCGCTCGCTCCCAAAAACTCCGCCCCGCCAATAATACATAGGGGACGCGGGACATGCGAAGGCTCTCTTCCAACACCCGGCTTTGGGCATGCGTCCTGAAAAAAACCGCCATTTCCGAAAGCGAAATGCCTTCTTCTCTGAAAAGCTTATAAATGCGGGACACCACCTCCTGGGCCTCCGCACGCTCGTTGTGGGCAACAATGACACTCAATGGCGCCCCTCTGTCGCTTTCTGTCCAAAGGCGTTTGGCCATGCGGTGGCGGTTTTTGGAAATGACGGCATGGGCTGCATCCAAAATATTTTGGAAGGAGCGGTAGTTTTGCTCCAACTTAATAAGCTTCGCGCCCGGGTAGGCTTCTGCAAAACCCAGCAGGTTTCTCACATCAGCACCACGCCAACGGTAAATGCTCTGGTCATCATCCCCCACCACCACCAAATTTCCTCCGGGAGGCACCAGAAGTTTGAGCAAATTCCACTGCACCGCATTGGTGTCCTGAAATTCATCCACAAGGACATGCTGAAACTTTCGCTGGTATTTTTGGCGAATGGCCTCGTTGCCTTGCAGCAACTTCACCCACAAAACCAGAAGGTCTCCAAAGTCCACCGCGTTGGCGCGCGCCAATTGCTTTTGGTAAAGCTCATAGACGTGCTTTTGGAAATGCCATTTTTTTAGCTTGCGCTCCACCCGGGAAGAGGGGCCCTCCGCCTCTTCTGAAAAAACTTCACCCTCGGGCTTTTCACCCAATTCCTCGGGAAGCCTTCCTTCATTCTTTTGCCTGTCTATAAAACCCAACATGTCCCGGGGAGACATGTTGTATTCATCGGCATTCACCTCCCGAAGCAAACGCCGAAGCAGAGAGAGCTGATCTGCCTCATCATAAATAACAAAAGAGCGCAAAAGGCCCAAAGCCTCACTCTCCGTGCGCAAAACCCTCGCCGCCGTCGAGTGGAAAGTGGAAACCCAAAGCGCATCCGCCGCGGGGCCAAGGAGCCTTGAGAGCCGCTCCTTCATTTCCCTGGCCGCCTTGTTGGTAAACGTCACCGCCAATATTTGCCAGGGCGCCACATGCTGCTGCTCCACCAAATGCGCAATGCGGTGCGTCAACACCCGCGTCTTCCCACTGCCTGCCCCCGCCAAAACCAGCAGGGGCCCCTGGGGAAACAATACGGCCTCCTGTTGAGGAGCATTCAAACTTTCAATAAAACCCGTGGGCATGGAAATAGGCTGTTAGCATATGCTTTGGCTCTTGGAAGACGGTTTTGCTATTTTGCCAAACTTCTGACAGAAGCGAAAAGCCCATGCCCACGCACCCTTCCTCCCAAGACAAAACCCTCTTCCTGTGCACACTGGGTTGCCCCAAAAACCAGGTGGACTCGGAGTTTCTCTTAGGCCACCTCAAAGCCGAGGGGTGGCAGTTTGTGAGAGAGGCAAAGCAGGCACGCGTCATTCTCGTCAACACCTGCGCCTTCATCGGCCCGGCCAAAGAAGAGTCCATAGACAAAATATTGGAGCTTGCCCAATATAAAAAACAGGGGCGCTGCGAAACCCTGGTGGTGCTTGGGTGCCTCTCTCAACGCTATGGAGAAACTTTGGCCAGAGAAATGCCCGAGGTGGACTATTTTTTGGGGACTTCAAACCTTGCACAGCTTGTGCCTTTGCTTTCGCAAAAAGACAAACCTAAGGAGCGCCTTCTCCCCCAAGAGCCTCCTTTTTTGCAAACCGCCTCCGCTCCCCGCGTTAATACGCTTTCTCCCTATTCCGCCTATTTGAAAATTGCAGAGGGTTGCGACAATGCCTGCAGCTTTTGCATTATTCCCAAACTGCGTGGGCCTTTGCGCTCGCGAAGCATGGCCAGCTTGCTTGGCGAAGCAGAAAGCTTGCTGAATGAAGGCATAAAAGAGCTTATTCTGGTGGCCCAGGACACCACAGCCTATGGCATGGACTTGCCGGGCAAACCCACGCTTGAAGCCTTGCTGGCTCAGTTGAGCCAATTGCCTTTTTCGTGGATTCGGCTGCTGTATGCATACCCGCGCGTGCTCACCCAAAGCTTTATTCGCCTCATGGCCGATACCCCCAACATTGCGCGCTATGTGGACATGCCCACACAACATGCCTCGGACACATTGCTTCGCGCCATGCGGCGCGGCAGGGACAGCGCATTCCTCAAAACCATGTTGGCAGAGCTTCGGCGCGCCATTCCAAACTTGGTTTTGCGCACCAGCGTTATTGTGGGCTTTCCCGGGGAAACCGAAGAGGACTTTCAAACCCTGCTTCGCTTCATTGAAGAAGTGCGTTTTGAGCGGCTGGGCGCCTTCGTCTATTCCGACGAAGAAGGGACGGCGAGTTTTGAGCTTCCCCACAAAGTGCCTTCCAAAATAAAAAACCAACGCCACAAAAAACTCATGCTGGCGCAACAACGCATTCACAAGGCGCATAACCAGCAACTTGTCGGCCACACTTTGCCTGTGTTGGTGGAAGGCAGAAGCGAAGAGAGTGAGCATTTGCTCGTCGGAAGGCATGAGGGCCAGGCCCCCGACATTGACGGGCTGGTATATATTAATGAGGGCGAAGCCAGGGTGGGGGACATTTGCCCCATATACATTAGCCAGGCCTTTGAATATGACTTGCTGGGGGGGGCGAAGGCACCTGCTTGAGGCCTTCACATTTTTGCCATGGACAAACCGGACAAACCCTCTACCTCGCCCTCGCTGCTTTCTTTCTTCCCCAAAGCCCAACACGGACAAAACCCGAAGGAGCTCGCCCTTGAGGGCTTTTTAAATTTTGTCCAAGCCCAGGGCCTCTCTCTCTATGCGGAGCAGGAAGAGGCCATTTTGGAGCTTTTTTCCGGAAAACACCTCATTCTCGCAACGCCCACAGGCTCCGGCAAATCCATGGTGGCCCTTGCTTTGCACGCCCTCGCCTTCGCTGAGGGAAAAACCAGTTTTTATACCTGCCCCATTAAAGCCCTCGTCAATGAAAAATTTTTTGACTTGTGCAAAGCCTTCGGCCCCGAAAACGTCGGCCTCCTGACGGGGGATGCTACCGTCAACCCCAAGGCCCCCATACGCTGTTGCACAGCAGAAATTCTGGCCAACCTCTGCCTGCGCGAGGCACGCCTGTTTGCGGACGTCGTCATTATGGACGAATTCCACTATTTCGGCGACAAGGAGCGCGGCACCGCCTGGCAAATTCCCCTCATTTCCCTCCCGGAAACACAGTTTCTCTTAATGTCGGCCACCCTGGGTGACATGTCCTCCCTCGTGCACTGGCTTGAAAGCCGCACCGGCCAGGCCGTCGCAGAAGTAAGAGGCAACACACGCCCCGTCCCCCTGGAGTTCCTCTATTCCACGCTGCCTTTGCATGAAACCATTCAACAGCTGCTTCGCGAAAACAAGGCGCCTGTATACCTCGTGGGGTTTACGCAGCGCAATGCGGTGGAGTCCGCCCAACATTTGCTCTCCATTGACTTTCTCTCCAAAGCCGACAAGGACAAACTCAAGGAAGCCTTGCAGGGGTTTCGCTTTGACACCCCTTTTGGAAAAGAGCTTTCCAAGCTGCTTCGGCATGGCGTCGGCCTGCACCATGCGGGCTTGCTCCCCAAATATAGGCGCCTGGTGGAGCGCCTGGCCCAACAGGGCCTCTTGAAGGTGGTTTCAGGGACGGATACCCTGGGCATGGGCATCAACATTCCCATCCGCACGGTGCTTTTGACGCAGCTTTGCAAGTTTGATGGAGAAAAAACGGCCCTCCTCTCCGTGCGGGAGTTTTTGCAAATTGCAGGGAGGGCGGGCCGCAAGGGTTTTGACGAGAGGGGTTTTGTCGTCGCCCAAGCACCCGCGCACTTTATTGAAAACCTCAAACTCTCTCAAAAACGCGCCGAAGGAAAAAAGGTGGTAATGCAAAAGCCACCCACCAAAGGCTATGTGCATTGGGACGAAAAAACCTTTGAGCGTTTGCAAACCCAAGCATGCGAAACCCTGGTGCCGCGCTTTGAGTTGAGCCATGGCCTCCTCATGCAACTTTTGCAAGCCTGGGAGGCTTCCTCCACAGGGGGCTATGGCAAATTGGTTGAGCTGGTTTTGTCTTCCATGAATTCTCCTGTGCAAAAATGCAACTTGCTTCGGCAAGCCAAAATGTTGCTTTCCTCTCTCGTCGACGCGGGACTTGTAAGCGTTGAAAAGCGAAGCCACAGCGGGCCTGCGCGGCTGGTGCTTTTGCATGGCTTGCAGAAGGACTTCTCCCTCAACCACACCCTCTCTTTGTTTTTGCTCTCTTGCCTTCCTTTTTTGGACGACAAAGCCCCTACCCACGCCCTGGACGTTTTGTCCGCCGTGGAAAGCATTCTGGAAAACCCTTTCCCCATTTTATATGCGCAGCTTGGCCAACTCAAAACGCAAAAAATGGCAGAACTCAAAGCCGATGGCGTCCCCTTTGAGGAGCGCATAGAGGCGTTGGAAAAACTCGAATGGCCCAAACCCCTGGCCGAATTCCTCTATGGCACTTTCAACAGCTTTGCCAAAGCCCACCCCTGGCTGCTGAAAACCAACATAAGCCCCAAATCCGTGGCGAGGGACGTGTTTGAAAGGGGCATGTCCTTCAACGAATATATACGCGAGTTGGGGGCCGCGCGCAGCGAGGGCATTTTGCTGCGCTATGTGGGCCAGGCCTATAAAACTTTGTTGCAAAACATTCCCTCCGCGCAGCGCAGCGAAGAGACAGAAGAAATTCTCGCCTTCCTGCGCGCTTTCCTCGCCCAGGTGGACGTGGGCCTCTTAGAAGAGTGGGAAGGCATGCGCGAAATACCTTCGCCGCTGGAAGCTGTGCCCGAAAAAACCACAAGCCCCACGGCAGGGCCCACCCCGGAAGCCACCTTGCAAAGCCTGGCCAAAGACAAAAAGGCCCTGCTTCGCCGCGTGCGCCCAGAAATACACCTCCTCTCTCGCCAGTTGGCCCTCGCACAATGGGAAGAGGCCTTGCCTCACCTCGCAGAAGAGGCCGCCATGGACGCCAAAGCCCTCGAAGAGGCCGTCTCCCCCTATTTAAAAACACACGGCCCCTGGAATTTGACGCCCTTCTCCAGAGGGGCCCAATGGACGCGCCTTCAGCCGGGCCACTCCCCCGGGCATTTCCTTATTTCTCATATACTCCTGAATGCCGAGGGGGAGGCCGAAGGCTCCCTGGAGGGAGAGGTGGACTTGTATGCTGAAAGTTTAGCTTCAGGCCCCCTCTTTTTGTTAAAAAGAATTCACCTGCCCTAAAGTGGGGTTAAGTTGATTTGATTCTCCCTAGAGTGCTTTCAATTTGTCGAGAGACAAGGAAGGCGAGGCTTTTGCGAAAGGAGTGCACTTAGGTGCATGACTTGAGCAAAAACGAGCCTGACGCAGGATCTCGGCAAAGTGGAAGCGCTCTAGACTTGACATTGAGACGAAACCGCTTTTAGTGCCACCCATGAAAAAACTGGGCATTGATGGTTTTGACTTTGAGGCACTCCACCAAGCTTCGGGCTTGGCGCGCTTATATGAGGTTTTTTTGCAAAGCCTCCAAAAGGAGGACTTGCCCCTCTCTGAAGCCTTTTCTGCCTTGCGTGCACAAGCTGACACGCTGAAAGAAACCCCTCAAAGCTCCCAAACCCTGATGGGCGTCGCCCGCCACTATAGCCGCTTCCTCTCTCGCCTCTTTGGCATTGGGGACGCCGTCGCCGCAAAAAAACAAACCTTGCTGTTTGAAAACACCCTGGCGCAATTTCGACGCGAGTTTGTCGCGCGGCGCGCTTTCAAAAAAGGCCAGGCCCCCTTCCATGACGCGCATGCCTGGGCCTATTGGGAAAGCCACGCGCTGCTCCTGCTTGAAAAGGCTTTTGGCTTTTTAGGCGGCGACGAGGAGGCCGCTTTTGCACACGCCACCTTAAAACTCATGGAAGCGGGCAAAGGCTTTTCTGGCCCCCCCGAGGAAGTGGCCAAGGCCACCACTTTTATAAACACCTTAAAGGAAGCCCTCCGACCCGAGGGCCTCAGCCAACCCGAGTTTGCCAAGCTGCTTTTGGAAGAAAATGCCGAAGCCTCCCTCAAAAGCTTGCTGCAATTTTGTGAGGACTATTGCCGCAAACGGCATGCCATGGGCCCCTCCTGCACCCCCTGGGAAAGTTTGAAACTGCCTGTGCCCATGGACTTTGAGGCTTTGGTTGAGGCAAAGCTTTCTGCCACCTCCCCCGTTAATACCTTGAGTGCCTCCCCTCAACACCTAAGGCGCAGGCAGGGCTTTGGGCTGACGGACAAGCGGGGGAGTTTGCGCGAAGTTGCCTGCACCGTGGACGACTGTATTTTTTGCCATGAGCGCGGCAAGGACAGTTGCCGCAAAGGCCTCTTTGAAAAAGCGGAAAACGGCCAAACTGAAGGCGGCCAAACTGAAGGCGAAGGCCAAAGGCACAAAAAAAACCCCTTAGGCCTTCCTCAAACAGGTTGCCCTTTGGATGAGCATATTTCCGAAGCACACAAGCTTCGGCAAGAAGGCGACGTTGTTGCTGCGCTGGCCATGGTGGCCATTAACAACCCCCTGTGCGCCGGCACCGGGCACCGCATTTGCAATGACTGTATGCGCGCATGTATTTTCCAAAAGCAGGAGCCCGTCAACATTCCCCTGGTTGAAACCAACATATTGACGGACGTGCTGAGCCTCCCTTTTGGCGTAGAAATATATGCCCTCATGACGCGCTTTAACCCGGTGAATGTGAAAAGGCCGTTTATGCTGCCGCCTTGCGGACAAAACGTCCTCGTTACGGGGCTTGGCCCCGCAGGCTATATGCTGTGCCACTATTTGGCCAACGAGGGCTTTGTGGTGGCCGGCATTGACGGCCTCAAACTCGAAGCCCTGCCGGATGCATGGACGGGGAAAAACGGCCACCCCTTGGAGCCCATTGAAAACCTCCATACGCTGTGGACGACGCTGGACAAAAGGCGTGTGCGCGGCTTTGGCGGCGTTTCTGAATATGGCATTACGGTGCGTTGGGACAAAAACTTCCTCACCCTCCTCCAGCTTATACTCACCCGCCACGCCAATATTGCCCTGTTTGGCGGCGTACGCTTAGGGGGCACGCTGCGCATTGAGGATGCGTGGCAACTGGGCTTCCACCATGTGGCGCTTGCCACCGGTGCAGGAAGGCCCACGCTGGTGCCCATGCACAACAACTTGCTGCGCGGCATGCGCACCTCCTCGGACTTCCTCATGGGGCTGCAACTCTCCAGCGCTTTTAAAATGGAAAGCATGGCCAACTTGCAAATACAGCTGCCGGCCCTGGTTATTGGGGGGGGGCTTACGGCCATTGACACGGTGACGGAGCTTTTGGCCTATTACCCCGTGCAGGTAGAAAAAGCCCTCCTGCAGTTTGAGTTGCTTTGCACTGAAATGGGCGAGGAAAATGTGCTTTCCAAAATGGATGCCGAAGAGCAGGCCATTCTCCACACCTTTTTAAAGCACGCAAAACTCCTGCGCGAGGAGAGGGAGAGGGCCCACAAAGCAAATGAGGCGCCCAACTACCTTCCGCTGCTGAAAGCCTGGGGAGGGGTGAAGCTGTGCTACCGCCGCACCCTCAGGGACTCGCCGGCCTATAGGATGAACCACGAGGAAATTAACCACGCGCTGGCCGAGGGCATGGAGGTGTGTGAGTTGCTAAGCCCCACGGCCGCTGTTGCCGATGACTTTGGCGCCGTCAAAGCCCTCAAGTTTGAGCAAATGCAGCTTATAGATGGAAAACTCTCCGGCACAGGCCAACACGTGGAGCTTCCCGCCCGCACCGTATGCATTGCCGCCGGCACCTCCCCCAACACCGTTTATGAGAAGGAGCACCCAGGCACCTTCCTTCGCGAGGAGAAGTCCGGCTATTTCCAAACCTTCAAACTGCACGAGGAGGGTGCTCAGCTTTCTCTGCAAAAAGCCTCCCCCTCTGACGCGCGCGGCTTTTTCACCTCCTATGTGCAACCCCCCCAAAACCCCGACGAGGAGCCTTTGCGTCTGGTTTCCGTATATGGCGACAACCACCCGGGCTATGCCGGCAATGTTGTGCGCGCCATGGCCTCTGCACGCAACGGCTACCCCCAGCTGGTGGCCTTGTTTGCCAAATACCGAAAGCTGCGCGAAAGCCAAAACCCTGCCCAGTGGGAAAAGCAAAGAGAAGCGCTGTTTGCCACGCTGAATGAAATGCTGCTTCCCCAAGTGGTTGCCCTCCACCGCCTCACCTCCAATATTTTTGAAGTTGTACTCAAAGCCCCCATGGCCGCCAAACGCTTTCAGCCGGGGCAATTTTTCCGCCTGCACAACTTTGAGCAGGACGCCAAACTCCATAAGGGCAAACGCCTCTCCATGGAGGGCGTGGCACTGACGGGGGCGTGGGTGGATGCCGACAAAGGCCTCATTTCCGTCATTGCTTTGGAGCTGGGCGCCTCCAGCAAGCTGTGCGCAAACCTAAAGCTTGGGCAGCGCGTGGTGCTGATGGGCCCCACGGGGGAGCCCACGGAAATACCCTTAAAGGAAACTGTTTTTCTCGCAGGGGGAGGCTTGGGGAATGCGGTGTTGTTTTCCATAGGCCAGGCACTTCGGGCCGCGGGCTGCCGCGTCGTCTATTTTGCGGGCTTTAAACACGCGAGGGACACCTATAAAACAGAAGAGGTAGAGAGGGCGGCAGACGAGGTGGTGTGGAGCGTAGACGACGGGGAGGTTATTGCCCCCAGGCGCCCCCAGGACAAAACCTTTAAGGGCAACATTGTGCAGGCCATGGAAGCCTATGTGGAGGGCGCTTTGGGCCAAACCCTCGTGGGGCCCGGCGAGGTGGACCGCATTATTGCCATCGGCTCCGACAGGATGATGATGGCGGTGAGGGCTGCGCGCAAAGGCAAGCTTTCTGCCTTTTTAAAGCCCACGCACACAGCCATAGGCTCCATAAACTCCCCCATGCAGTGCATGCTGAAGGAAATTTGTGCACAGTGCCTGCAGCGCCACGTGGATATACGCACCGGCAAAGAAAGCTTCGTCTTCAGCTGCTTCAACCAGGACCAGGCCCTGGACGCTGTGGACTTTGCTTTTTTGCACTCCCGCCTCAAAGCCAACTCCGTGCAAGAGAAGCTGGCGGACATGTGCTTGCCCATTTTGCAGGCCTCGCCACCCTTATAGAGGCCGAGGCCTGTTGTGGGCGTTAAGGTGTTAGCCATGGGTTTTGCAAACACCTTTTTAAATGCATGCCGGTTTGATAAAAGGGTTGGGGGCTTGCACCCCTGGGTGGACATGGCACTCCACAAGGAATGCAGCATGAGAAGGTATATTGTTTTCAGCCTGGGGGGCCTTTTGTGCTTGGGCATGCAAGCCATGGCTGCACCTCCCCGCTCCGGGGGGAAAACAACCAACAGCACCCACCAACTCAACGCGGCAGTTGCTTATAAGCAGCGCCTTGCCCAACAAGGAAAAGCCGAAGCCCAATATGAGTTGGGGCTGATGTATTACCACGGCAAGGGCCTTGCCCAAAATTTTGAAAAGGCATGGGCTTGGTTTGCCAAGGCCGCACGACAAAACCACGCCAAAGCGCAATACAACTTGGGTGTTATGTGTGACAAGGGCGAAGGTGTTGCCCAAGACTTTGGGCAAGCCGCCACCTGGTATAAAAAAGCCGCTGCGCAAAACCACGCCAAAGCACAATATAACCTGGGCCTCTCCCATGCCTTGGGTGAAGGTGTCCCTCAAAACATGGAGCAGGCCGCCACCTGGTATAAAAAAGCCGCCCAACAAGGGCATGCCGCCGCTCAGCTGGAGTTGGGCCTCTTATATTACCACGGGGAAACTTTGCCGCAGGACTTTGAGCAAGCGCAGGCCTGGCTGCACAAGGCTGCGGAACAAGGCAACCTCCATGCCCAATACTCTCTGGGCGTTATGTATGACAAGGGCCAGGGTTTGGCCCAAAACGCTCAGGAAGCCTCCGCATGGTTCCTCAAAGCCGCCAAAAAAGGACATGCCAAAGCCCAATTTAACTTAGGCGTTATGTATGAGAAAGGCGAAGGCCTGGCCAAAAACTTAAAACAAGCCGCCACCTGGCTTGAAAAAGCCGCCCAACAAGGACATGCCAAAGCCCAACACAACTTGGGCGCCATGTATGCCGCCGGCCAAGGCGTTTATAGAGACAAAGTTTTGGCTTTTGTCTGGTTTGAGCGCGCGGCACGCCAAGGCTTTGAGCCTTCCATAAAGGCAAGAGACAGGCTTTTGGCCTCCATGGAGAAAGAGGCCCTCCAAAAAGCGCAAGAGCTGCTCAACCCCGAGGCCTAGGGACGCGCTAAACCGCAGGCTATTTTGCCCTCAGCGGTGTCCACAACATTGCAGTCACAACTCTCTAACAAAAGCTTGCACCGGGCATTCTCCTCCCCCGTGGGAGAATAAAGGCTCTCCCTGTCAGCCGCACGCTGACGACAATAGTCCCTGGCAGGCTTATAGCTTTCACACTCACACAGTTTTTCAGAGAGTTTCCGGCAAGAGCCTTTGCACCCAGAAAAAAGCACAGAGAAGGCCAACGCAAAAAACAACAGCCACAAACAACGCATGCGCACAGGTTGCCAGAGTTGGGAAAGCTTCGCCAGCGCTTTATAGGCCAAAGCCTGCCCTGCCTTGCTGTTGAAGGGGTGTTTTCCAGGAAGGCCAACGCTTTTGTGAGGGGAGAGGGTGCACCACAACTGGCCATTTGGGCATTTGCCTGCTAACGCTCCCCTCGTGAAAAAAAACCCAGGGCTTGAAAAACCCTCTGGGCTAGCCCCAGGGGCCCCCCACAAAGCCAAACTTTTAAAGCGACTCAAACGCAGCCTGCGCTATGTTGTGCTGAGGCTGATAGCAGGCCTTTGGTCTGCCCTCCCCATCTCCTGGAGCGCTGCACTCGGAGCTCGCTTGGGCCTCTTGGCTTCCGTGTTGCTGCACAGAGAGTTTAAAAAAGCTTTGGCCTCGCTCTCTGTCGCCTTCCCTCAACACTCTATGGCCCACAACAAAGGCTTGGCCAGGGCCTGCTTTGCCCACTTGGGGCGTATGGCCGGTGAGTTGGCTTGCATTGCTCAAATAGACGCAAAGCTCCACACCTGGGTAGAGTGGCCTCCCGAGGAGCGCCTCGTTTTGGAAGAAGCACGCAGCGCAGGCCGCGGCGTCATTTTCGTCAGCGGACATATAGGCAACTGGGAGCTTCTGGCCAGACGCGTCGCCATGGAAGGCATTCCCTGCGCCAGCATTGCAAAAGCCAGCGTGGATGCCCACACCACACGGTGGATAGAGGCCTTCAGAGCCAAAGGAAAACTCCTCAGCATTTGGAGAGAAAGCCCCTCTGCGCCCCGCCAAATGTTGGCCACACTCCGCAACAACGGCGTATTGGGCCTGTTGATTGACCAGGATACGCGCGTCCACTCCCTCTTCGTCCCCTTCTTCGGAAAACTCGCCAAAACCCCAAGAGCTGCAGCGGATTTGGCTTTGCGTACCCAAGCCCCCCTCATTGTAGGCTTTTGCCAGCGCCAACCCTCAGGACGCTATTGCCTTAAAATGCGCCGCGTGCCCACCCCTACACAACATAACAAAAATGCCGTGCTCGCCCTCACCGCAACCCTCACCCTGGCCATTGAAAACGCCATCCGAGAAACGCCTGAGCAATGGGTGTGGATGCACCAACGCTGGAAAACACCCCCAGAATAAGCCCTCTTCCCTGGGCTACATCCGCAAAGTGCCTCAATTCTCCACACCCTTCCAACCTTTCAGGCTAGGCTAGGGTTGAAAATGAAAACAGCAAAAGGGATATTTTTTCTTTGGGTGCTTTGCGGCCTTGGCGCCTGCACCCCTCGCGCGCTACTGACAGCACACCCGCCTGAAACAACACGCCAAACGGAAACACGCCAACTGGACGTGGCCCCCGCAGAGCCCAAAACCATAAGCATGCTTGCCGTGGGGGATAACCTCTATCATGCGTCGATGATCCGCGAAGGGGAAGAGGGGGACTATGCCTCCGCTTATGCGGAACTCCGCCCCCTGATAGAAGCAGCGGATATTGCCTTTGTTAACCAGGAAACACTTCTGGCCGGAAAGGCCTTCGGCTTCTCCGGCTATCCGCGCTTTAATTCCCCACAAAAACTGGGGCAGGCCCTCGCCGAAGTGGGTTTTAATGTCATCAACCACGCCACAAACCACGTCCTGGACAAAGGCGAAAAAGCCCTGCTGGCTACCATGGATTTTTGGGATACTTTTCCCCACATCACCGTCCTCGGCATACACCGTAGCCCAGAAGCGCGGAGCCAACCCAAACTGCTCAAAAAAAACAACATCACCGTGGGCTTTCTCTCCTATACTTATGGCACCAATGGCTTTCCCCTTCCTGCGGACAAGCCCCACCTCGTCTCGCTTATAGATACGGAGATAATGGCCAGGGAGATTGAGGCTCTGCGTCCTCTTTGCGACTTTCTGGTGGTTTCCATGCATTGGGGGGAGGAATATGTCCATGAACCCAGCGAGGAACAAAAAAAGCTGGCCACCTTCCTTGCGGCACAGCAGGTGGACGTGCTCATCGGCCACCATCCCCATGTCATTCAACCCATGGAATATATTCAAAGGCCTGATGGCAAATGGATGCTGTGTTTTTATTCTCTGGGGAATTTTATTTCCGCCCAAGTCCGAGCCCCAAGGATGCTGGGGGCCATGGCTTATCTCAAAATAGAAGAAGGCGCTGGGGAAGAGCGCTTTGTCCTTCTGGAGGCCGGGGCCATTCCCCTCGTCACCCATTATGAGAAGGAGTTTGTGGGCTTCAAAGTATACCCCCTCTATGCCTATACGGAAGCATTGGCTGACCAACACCGCATGAATCAGCAGAAAAAAGAACTCACCCTGGACTACCTCCAGAGCCTTGCTTCCAAAGTCTTTGGAGACAAAGAAATAAAACACAACCCCTTTGCACCCTAAGCTTTGCAGGTTCAGCAAGCAACTTCCCCACTTTATGTCTGTTGAGACACGCTGCGTTTTATGAGGTGCTTTGTGTTTCAGGCTGCTTTGCTTAACCTTGCACATTTTTTTGCTTGAAGTCTCCCCTCTTCCTGTTGTGTATTTCATGTTTTTTTGCTTTGTGTTTCAGGCTGCTTTGCTTCAACCTGCACATTTCTTTGCTTAAAGTATCCCCTCCTGTTGTGTATTTCATATTTTTTTGCTTTGTGTTTCAGGCTGCTTTGCTTAACCTTGCACATTTCTTTGCTTGAAGTCTCCCCTCCTTTAAATTTTGTGTTTCATATTTTTTTGCTTTGTATGTCATGGGTTTTTACTGAAGGCCTCAAATTCCTTTGTTCTGAGTTTCACATGGTTTTAATTTTAATTTCAAATGGTTCCACATGGGTATGTCAACGCTCACCCTGAGTTAAACCTCCCCCAAGGGGATGAATATTTTTCTTGTGTCCAGAAGCTATACAAACATTAACACTTTTTGTCATAGGGCATTTATTCCTACACCGACATAAAACATATACAATTTAAAGGTTTGTCAAAAAAGGGGTTTTAAGGGAATTTTTCAAGCAACTTTCATAGCTTAGGTCTGATAATCTCCTCAGGGAAACTTTCACCGGAGGAGGTCGTCCATGTCAGACATAAAGTTGTTGAAAGGCCTTTCACTGATTCCTCAAGACAGCAAAGACAAGCCTTTGTTTAAAAACAAAGCGCTTTCTGAGAGCATTTTAATGGAGGGCCACAAACACCATGTGGATCTGTTTGAGCGCATGGACAAAGGCAACAAAGCCCATGCCCAAGCTTCACCTCAAAGTGCTGCTCCTGCCCAGGGTGCTGTGGCCAAGGCCCCCACGGAGAGCCCAAAGCGCTCCATGGGCGACGTGTTTGAGCAGGCAAAGAGCGGTTTTGAGCATTTGCAAAAGCATGTCGTTGAAGCCTTGGAGAAGCATGGCCTTGTCCAAACACAGCAGAGCGGCGCTGAAAAGCAGAGCGGCGCTGAAAGTGCGTCCACCAGCGACTTTGGGAGCATAGCGAAGGATGCCTTTGAGGGTACCCTGGCACGCAGCAAGACGATGGTGGATGAGCTCAATGTCCAGGTCAGAGGCGAGGATGAAATAGACATTGTGAGAGCGCTTAAAAACACTTTTTCACCTCACAAAGATGAAAAAAGAGTTGTTCAGCAGGGTTTTATAAAGAGTGAAGACTTTTTCAGAGTGGGCGAGGGCAGCAAAACCACATTTTATTTTCCAACCCATGCGGCAATAAAAAACAACGCCAACAACCGCTCAGCCCAGAATTATAACGAGGTGATTGACCAATTCGTCGTTGGGGTGAACCATCGCTACCAGAAGGGCCAGCAAGGCGGTAGTGAAACCTATTGCAACATTTTCGTCTGGGATGTGACGAGGGCGATGGGGGCCGAAATTCCATTTTGGACCGACAAAAAAGGCAACGCCATAACACCCCCCGAAAATGAAGAGCACAAAACGGAGCTCCTCAACAAGGGCTATAAACCCAACACCGCGAACGATATGCACGACTGGCTGGAGAAAAACGGCGCCCAAAACGGTTGGATAAAAGTGACAGCCGATGATGCACAGAAGGCGGCCAACAAGGGACAGTTGACCGTGGCCTCCTGGAAAAACACGGAGGTAGATAATAACGGCAAACCCCGATCCGGACACGTCGGCATAGTACGGCCAGGAAAAACAAACAAAAACGGGCCCGCACTCGCACAGGCCGGCCGGAATAATTTCAACAAAGGGCATGTCAAAAACGGCTTTGGCCAAAACCCCGTCAGCTATTGGGTGCACAACCCCACCGCTGCAGCCGCCGCAGCCCCAAAATGAGCCTTCTCCACCCCCCAAAGGCGCCACCCGGATTCGAACCGGGGAATAAAGGTTTTGCAGACCTCTGCCTTACCACTTGGCTATGGCGCCGAAACTCCCTTTTTTATTCTCATTTGTTGCCCCAAGTTTCAAGGGTATAGGCAGAATTTTTGCAAATACTGAGCTTTCTTAGAAATTTAGTGTTTGAGTGGAGCAAGCGCATGAGGCCATAAAATGTGCTTGGGAACGGGGAGCCAGAGAGGTAAATGCTTCTCTCATTGAAGGGGTGAGCCATATGGGTTGTGCACCAATTGAAGCCATTGAAGTGGTCGAGGATTTTTCTCATACAGCGCGGTGTGATGAAGGGTTTTTGCAAGTCCGCAGGCTGTGGGTAAAAAACCGCCGGGAGGATGGTTCTACATCCGCGGCTTATAGAGTGGATTTGGTTGACAGGCCCCGCTTGGATGCGGTGGCTGTTTTGGTATACCGCAGGGTTATGCCTTCGGGGGCACTGGAAATATTGACGCGCCAGGCCTTAAGGCCGGCCGCCTATTTCAGAAAAGACAAGATGCCTACCCTTGCCGATGGGAAGGAATATTTGTTTTGTGAGGAGGTGGTGGCCGGTTTGCTGGAGCCTGAAGACTTGGGCCAGGCCGGCTTGCTCCAACGGGCAGCCTTAGAGGTGGAAGAGGAGGCCGGCATTGCTATAGCACCGGAGGCCGTGGTGGTGCTGGGCCCCCCCGTTTTTGTGGCTCCCGGCATTCTGTCAGAGAAAATTTTTATGACAGCTGTGGATGTGACGGGCAAACCCCAAACGGAGCCCAAAGGGGATGGGAGCCCCATGGAAGAAGGGGGAAAATTGCGTTGGCGCTCCATAGATGAGTTAAAACAAGCCATTGCATCCGGCGAAATCCAGGATGCCAAAACAGAAGTGGTGCTCCACCGGTTTTTAGCCAGCCCCTGGCTCCACCAGGAATAGACTTTTGAAAACCAGGGTGGGCAACATGGAAATATCTGCTTTCAACGGGGTGGATAGAAATGCATAACCATGCTATTCCACACATGCGACTTGGGTCGTTCCCAAGACGGGAAGTATTCTCCAGGGAACTCTTGGTATAACAATGCCGCGTACATTCATTGCTCGTGAATCTTTTTCTTTATCACCGAGTGTTGCATTACAGAAGACTTTAGAGGCTGCGAGAAAGTGGGGGCCTGAGGGGGTTTTGGCCTTCGACTTGGATTCAACCTTGTTGGACAACAGGCCACGTCAGGCAAAAATTGTGAGAGATTTTGGCAAAGCCAGAGGCCTCTCTCTTTTGCAAGCCTGCAAGCCAGACTGTTTTATTTCGGGGTGGGATTTAGAGGATGCTTTGCTTCGCTGTGGCCTCAGCCAGGATGAGCTGGCAGGCTGCATGGTTGAAGTGAGGCGGTTTTGGCAGGAGCGGTTTTTTAGCAGCGCCTATTGCATTGAGGACATCCCCCTCCCGGGAGCCAAGGCCTATGTGGATGCTTGCCTCAAAACAGGGGCTCAGCTGATATTTATTACGGGTCGCCCCGAGGAGATGGAAGAGGGGACCATCGCCTGTTTGAAAAAACATGGCATGCCCACCCCCGGAGGACGTGTCCATTTGTTGATGAAGCCCTCCGCACAGAAGGATGAAGATCTCTTCAAACGTCAAGCCCACAACCGCATTCCTTCTCTGGGTGAGTTGATTGCCGTCTTCGACAATGAGCCCACACACATTAATGACTATGCCCGACAGTTTCCCGATGCCTTGGCCTTCTGGCTGGATACAGGCCACTCCGGCCGCGATGTGGAATTGCTCCCCAGCATTATCCCCCTAAGCAGCTTTGACATATTTTAAAACAAAGCCCTCTCTTTCAAACCCCACGCTTCAAGGCTCCTCTGCTAAGCAGTCCACACATTGCTTGTCCGTCACCACCCAGTGCATACGCTGATCCTCCGCACCCTCAGGCAGGCTTTCCACAAGGCACTCCTCAAAACACAGCCCCAAACGAAGAGCCCTCATTCCAGGCTGCGCCAAAAGCCTGTCATAAAAACCCCCACCTCGCCCAAGGCGTGCACCATTGCGGGCAAAAGCAACCCCCGGCACCACCACAAGCTCTACATCCGCCGGCTCAACAAGCGGGCAATAAGCCTTGGGACAAAAAATGCCATAAGCCCCAACCTCCAAATCCTCCTGCGCACGGACATGGGCCAACAAAGGGGCTTTATGAGCCTCAACAACAGGAAAAAACAGGCGCTTTCCCCTTTCGAGCAGAAAAACAAAGAGCTGAGCAACCGGCACCTCAAAGGCTTGGGCCGCATAAAGCGCAATGCCTCCGCAGCTCTCCCAAAAAGGCAAACGCAAAAGCCGCTCAAAAACCTGCCTACCTCTGGCTTCCACTTGCCAAAGCCTAAGCCCTCGACGCCACCTTTCATGGCGCTGGCGCAAAGCTTTTTTCAGCTGCAAAAGAGGTGCTCCTGAAGAAAAACCCTCCCCCTTTGAAGAAACAACCTCCCCCTCTTCAGAAAAAGCCTCCTCTGTGGAGGAGGAAGGAGAAGAAAGTTCCCCACTTAAGGCCGTGTGCGAAATGTTCATTGAACCCACAAGAGTTCAACGAGGAAACGTGAATTCCAATGCGTTAGGCTTCCCACTGATACAGCTGAAGGCTTGCACACGGCACCGAGAACAGTCTCCATTTTATACATATCGGTTCAAAGACACACTAAGCATCACGCACCCAGCAGGGAACAACTTTAAAATTCTCTTTACATCTATCATAGGAACCGACAATCAATAGGTCAAGCGAGGTTTCATGTCGTCAGGAAAAATATTGCCGGAGCGGGTGCCTAAAGGTACGCGCATGGGCAATTATGAGATACTGGGTTTGCTTGGGCATGGGGGCATGGCCGAGGTATACAGAGCACGCGCGCTCAGTGGAGCGCGTGAGGGCCAGGAGTTGGCCATTAAGCGCCTCTTGCCGGAGTTGGAGTCCGACTTTACGCAGTTGACTTTTTTTGCGGGCGAAGCGGATTTGGCGCGTTTTTTGGACCACCCGAACATTGTGAAGCTTTATGAGGTGGGCAGTTTGGGCGAGTCTTTTTTTCTGGTCATGGAGTTGGTGGATGGATGCGACGTGGGGCAAATCCTCAAAGCCTGTCGCATGCTCAACATCCATTGGCCTGTGGATTTTGCCATTTGCCTGGTGCGGGAGCTTTTGTTGGCCTTGGACTATGCCCACAATGCGTGTGGCCCCACAGGAAAGCCTTTGGGCATTGTGCATTGTGATGTTTCGCCTTCCAATTTTTTTGTTTCAAGGACGGGGGATTTGAAGCTTGGGGATTTTGGTGTAGCTCGCGTTCTGTTGGATGGAGCCAGCAATGAAATTCTCGGCAAGCCTTTTTATTTGTCCCCTGAAGCCCTGCGCGGGCAAATTTCTCCCTCTGTGGATTTGTGGGCCATGACCGTAGCCTTCTATCAACTGTTGACATTGCGTCGACCCTTTGGGGGAAAAGATACCAAACAGGTTTTTCAAGCCATTCGCAACATCCGCTATGAGGGGATATGCAGCATCCGCCCTGAGCTCCCCAAAGCCTTGTCGGATATTATTGACAAGGCTTTCTCCGCTCAAGTGGAAAACCGTTTTGCTTCAGCCAAGGAATATGCCCAAGCCCTCACGCCTCACCTCAATACCCACGTGGGCACGCACCTGGGCTTGGCCTCCATGGTGGACAACCTCGTTTTAGTAAAACGTTAGACCGGTTTCACTTTGACATGATCTCTTCGTTGGGCTCCGGTTTCGCTCAGGTCATGCACTTAAGTGCACTCCCATCGCGCCTGACCCTCGGGACTTAGGCCTCGCCCGCCTCGACCTCATGCCAAATTGAAACCGGTCTGGATAATCAAATCAGTTCTAACTAAAAGCGGTTTAGCAACCTCAGCTGAAAAATTTGAGCGCACTTTTTTGGCCATTGGAAATGGCTTCCATCAGCAAGCTGCGCAAGCTGGGCACCGTTCCTCTGAAGGCCTCATAATATTTTTGGCGATCTGTCGTGTGGATAATGGCAGGGAATATGCCCGCTCGCAGCAAAATGAGGTTAGAGAGCATTCTCCCCACAGAGCCTGAATATTCCGTAAAAGGGAAAATTTGGATGAGTTGGAATTGAAGCTGCGCAGCTTGGGCAATGGGGTTTAAGTCCGCAAACTCGCGCTCTGCCGCATGCTCAATGAGTTTTTCAAGGCGTGCTGAAATTTTGGAGGGCTGAGAAATTTCATGAGAATAGGTGCGGTGCAAAGGCATGTCTTTGCGAAACCCCGTTTTGTCTTTGGAGGATTCGCGCTCCTTGCGCTCCCGCCTCTCTGTGGCAACGCGCGCAGCTTGCGCCTGTGGCGTATTGCCAGACAACAAGTCGTGAAGATGTCGGATGAGCTGCAGTTGGATGATGGGGCCCGGCTTAGAGGGCGCTGCCTTGGCTTCCTGATAAATGAAGTCAATGCAGGCCATGTGGTTGCGGATCCCCAATATCGCCGGAATCATCGTCACCTCACTGGGTGAAACACCGTTGGTTTTGGCCGCAGCTTCCAATTCCGCAGGAGAATACACCATCCCATCAATGGCACTGTCATGATAAATCCACGAGAGCCGCAAACGCTCCATGAAAATTTGATTTTGCTCCGGATAACGCTCCTGCAGTCCTCTGAGCTCCTCACTGCGCCGCTCAATCTCTGTATAAAGTTCCTTCACAGCCTTTTATTTTAAAGAGTTTGAAAGGACTTCGCCACGATAATCTATCTAACAAGTTGATTTGAAATGACAATTATGAGTCTCTTCCCAGGCTTGTCCCCGAAGACAGATGGATTCAAAATTGTCAATCCCCTTGTTTTGGGCTAGAGCCCAAGAGGTGGGAAAGCCAACTGCCAGAATACTTGTTGTCGATGATGATCGAGCACAAGCTTTGTTAATTTCAAACTATTTGACAAAGCATGGCTATAGGGTTGTCGCCGCGTTTGATCCGGTCGAAGGGATGAAGCAATTGCTGGCGAATGACTTTCAGCTGGTTATTACGGATTTGATGATGCCACACATTGATGGGATTTCTTTTGCTGAGAAGATACATGCCATTGAGCGCATGAAAGATCTACCCATTATTATGGTAACCGCCTATGCCTCCGAAGAGCTTTCTGAAAAAAGCATGCGCCGAGGCATCGCATTGACGCTTTCCAAGCCCATTAACCTTTCCAAGCTGCGCGACCTCGTCGGCTTCTCCACAGGCGTATAAAAACATAAAATGTTTTGCAAAAAAGCCTGGCCCCGAAGCAGAGGCCCAGGGAGAAAAGCTTCTGCTTTAGATCCGTCTCTTGCTGGCTTTGCGTTGATCTGGCGTTGCGGCGGGGAATTCAACCAGGTCGCACACATGGCAGATTCTGCTAAAAATACGCTCGCCTATGCGCTCAACCAGCAAGTGGGGCTCTTTGCTTTTTTCCCAAAGCTCGCTGCTGCTTAGCGGGGTGTGGGCCGCTGAGGCGAGGGCCCCCAGCGCATAGTTGGTGGAAAACAAGGTGGGTTTTTTCTCGTTATAACGGCGTGAAATAAGCTCATCCAAGGTTTCAAGCTCAAAAGGGCTGAGCCGGCCTTTGCCCAACTCGTCAATGGCAAGCAACTCTGCGTTGGCCAAAGGGTTAATAATTTCTCCACCGCTTTTTCCTTCTTGAAAGCCACGGCGTATACCCGCATAGAGCAGAGAAATTTCAATATAAGAAGCCCTCACACCAAACTCCACAACGAGTTGACGCAAAGTCGCCGCCAACAAGTGTGTTTTGCCTGTTCCCACAGGCCCAGACAACAAAAACCCCCGGGGGACAGGCGGCTGAGAGGCATACATTTTTGCCATCTCCAAAGCCCGGCTTTGCGCGTCATTTTTGGGCTTATAATCCCCAAAAGAAACGTTTTGAAACAAAGGCGGAATTTTGGCCGCAGCCAACAGCGAAGCCCTGTGCAACAACCGACGCTTTTTGCAAGGCTTGGCCTCCTCATAACTCCGCCCATGGAGGTTTTGCCTCACCATCAGCAAACCAGAGCCCCTGCAATGCTGACATTGCTCAATGGCCTCCTTGAGGCGAAGCACCTCACTCTCTTTGTCAACAGAAAAACCTTGAGTATTACAATACATGTTGGACATGGCTTCAGCCCCAGCTGCGTATTTCAAAACGTTGTTTGAAAAGGAATGCCAAAAAAAAACGCCACTGCTCCTTGGCTGCCTCCATGGACAAGGCCTCTCGTGTTGTGGCAAGCCCTCGGGTTTCTTCCAAGAGTTTTTTTTTCTCCTCTAGGGGAAGGGCATGGGCGAGGACAAAAATGGCCAATATTTCTTGGCGCATGGCCTGGTCAATGTCCATGGGTTTTTTAAAGCGCTCAAGGAGTTTGGGCACTGTTTTTTGGGCCCATGGGTGTTTTTTTGCAAAACCTTTGAGTTGTTGTTTGAGGCGTTGGTGCCGGGTGTGTGCATAGGCTTCTGCCGCTTCATCGGCAGACTCGGGGTCGGTTGAAGGCACAGCGTGGCTATGGACGCGCATATAGCGCTCTATTTCGCTTTGTACATGGCGGCGGCATGTGCGCAGCGAGGGCAGAGAGAGGCTTTCATCTCGCTTGAGGCCGGTCAGCCGCGACTCGAAGCAGCGCCGCATGCCACGCGCAACCACCTCAAAGGGGACTTGAGTTGAAGCCCAAAACTCCAACAACGCTACATCCAAAGGAGACAGAGCAGCCCCATGGCCACGCAAAAAACACAGAAGGGCTTGAACGCGCTCATGGAAACTGGCACTTTGGGGGAGTTGACTCATGGAAGGGGCTTGACAGGGTGAGGGTTTAAGGTTTAGCTGCGCGGCGTTTTCATCGGGTCCTTAGCTCAGGGGTAGAGCGCTACCTTGACACGGTAGAGGTCGGTGGTTCGAAACCACCAGGACCCATAACCCGCCCACCCCCATGAGTCCATAAAAGGCGACCTGACGGGGCAACCTGACGGCCCCCCCTCGCCATAGAGCCCCTATTTTTCCCTTCCCGCCCACAGCCCCAACGCCCATAGCGGAAAATAGTGCCTATAGTTGTCATAGCTGATGAGGCAGCTTTTGTTGAAAATACCCACCATCATTTCTCTGGCCCAGCTGCCATCCGCCTCCTGGCTTTCCACGAGAAAACGCGCGGCCTTCTCCATAGCGGCTTTGTTGTGGCATTGCCCCAGCACCAAACTCATGAGTGCCCAGGAGGTTTGCACAACGTGGCCCCGGTTGCCTTCTACCCAACGCCGCTCTCGCGCACTGGAAAAATGCTCAGCCCAACTCCCATCACTGCGTTGCTTGGAAAGCAGAAAAGAAACCGCTCGCTGAATGCAGCCCTCACTGGCCCTCAGCCCTGCGGCCAGCAAACCCACAATGGAAAACCATGTGCCATAACTAAAACATACGGCCCAGCTGCCCTCAAAACTGCCGTCACCGCGCTGTTGGCTTTGGATGAATTCCGCCCCCCTCCGCAAAGCGCGCTCTATGCGCTCCTGGGGCCCAAAGCACCGTTGGAAGTGGGCCAAACCCTGCAGACAGGAGGAGGTACACTCCACATACGTATGGTCCACCATAATTTCGCCGAAAACCTGGGAGGGGTTTAAAGCTTCATACCAGTTGCCCCCCCTTTTTAACTCATAAGTAGCAAAGCCGCCGTCTTCATTTTGGAAAGAGAGGAGCGTTTCAACCGCCTCGTTGAGCAAAAAAGGGGAAACACCGGGGAAAAAGCGGCCCTTCAGGGCGAGGGCGCATTTGAGGCCTTCGCCCGTGCAGTCCGCAATGGGCCAACCATGGGGGCGCGTGGAAAAGGGCCACCCCCCAAGGCAGCGGTGGCGGTAATGGGCTTCCTTGTCAGGCAAGTCCTCCACAATTTGGTTGTCGCGCACAAAGCCATAGGCTTTTTCCAAAAGCGAGGTGGCTTTGTCCGCCACAGGAGAGGCCAAAACGGATTGAATGGCAAAAGCCGTATCCCACAGCTGGCTGGAGTTATAGCCTTGGAATTTCATCCCATCATGCCCCTCCCAGAGGTATTCCTCCAGGCGTGCAAAGCCTCTCTCAAAGTCCGCTTCCCCACCTTCGCGAAAGAGGTGCACAAAGGCATTTAAAATGGCGTTGACGGGGCCAATGTTAATGTCCTGGGTGGCTTTGTTTTCATAAATAATGTGCTTGAGGCACTCCTCTATGGCTTTTTTTCGAAGGGAGGTGAGGTGTGAGGCCTCATAGAGGGCCTGGGCCTGGTTGGCACGCAACAAAAAGCCGGTTTGAGGGCGAAAGTTGTCCTCCTCACAGACGGTGGAGCGCTGCTTCTCCCATGCTGTTGTTTCCCACGCTCCATTCCACAACTCCTCCCTCAGCGCGCATATGAGGGGCTTCAGCGGAGCCTGGGCACGCATGCCATAAAGCCAGGCCATGGGCAAATACACTTGTCGGCAATGGCACCACAGTTTGCTGGGGTGAAAGGACTTCCACTGTGGCAAAAGCCACAATTCCGGCAGAATGGGCCAAATGCCGCGCCACTCATAGAGGCCCATGAGGCACAGCACAAACTTCCCCCACGAGGCGGCACCCGCAGGCCCACCGTGGGCATTCATCCACGCGCGCATGCGCACGAGGGGGGCCTCTTCGGGAGAGGCACCCAAAATACGCAAGGCAACATAGTTGAGTGCGGTGCAAAACATGCTGCCTCTGTCATCCTCGGCATGCAGGCCGATGGAGCCATCCGCACGCTGCGTGCTGAGTATATAGGCGCGCATGCGTTGCCCACGGTGCGGGTCAGGCAAGCGCTGAGCGGCCTCGCACAAAGCCACATACATGGGCAGCAAAAAAGCAGGGCCGCCATAGTCCCCCAACCAGCTGCCGTCGCTATGCTGAAGGCGCTGCAGGTTTTCAACGGCCAGGTGCATGCTTTTGAGGGCGCGCTCCTCCAGGCTGTGCCCTTGCGGCCCAGGTGCTTCTGAGGCATGGACGCCGGGGTTCTGTTGTGCAGTGCTGTCGGCTTTTATGGCCTTCATGGAGCCGGGTTTTGTTTCACTCATGGCTTGTTCCACAGGGGAGGTTTTTGCGTTGGCGTTGGGCATTTCACCCGGTGTTTATGGAGCGTATATGGGCTGCTCATTGGCCCATCACTTTGAGCACCACACGTTTTTTCCTGCATCCGTCAAACTCAGCATAAAAAATTTCTTGCCAAGGCCCCAAATCCAACTTGCCCTGGCTAATGGGGACCACCACCTGGTGGTGTACCAACAGGGACTTTAAGTGGGCATCCCCATTGTCCTCCCCCGTTTGGTGGTGGCGATAGTGGGGGTTTGAGGGCGCCACTTTTTCAAGCCATTGCCAAATGTCCTCAAAAAGCCCCGCCTCATTGTCATTGACAAATACCCCCGCCGTAATGTGCATGGCTGACACCAACACCATGCCTTCTTGGATGCCGGATTTGTGCACCACAGCAGCGACTTGCGGCGTGAGGCGCACCAACTCGCGCTGCTTTTTTGTTTCAAACCAGAGGTATTCCGTGAGCGTATTCATATTATTTTCCAGACAGAGTGAAACACAAAAAAGACACCAAAGCGCTTTTTTTATGCCATATATTTATGAGATGATTTGGGCATGAAAAAAGTGCTTCTGTGGAAGTGGTTTATTTTGAGTTTAGCCGCGAGTTTGGGCTGCTCCAAGGTTTTGTCCAATGGGACAGAAACAGAAGACGTGGGGGTTGCCAAAATGGATGCCTGGTTAAAGGCGGGTGAGGTGACGCCTGTGGATGTGAATGTGGAGGAAGTCCGCAGGGAATATGGTGTACTGCCGGGTGCCGTTTTTTTGGAGTTTTCCTCAAACTATGAACTTGCCCTCTTGCCCAAAGACAAGCTGCGCAGGCTGGTGTTTTATTGTTTGGACAAGCGTTGCACAGCCTCGCATGTGGCAGCCCGGCGCGCACGGAATTTTGGGCACAAAGAGGTTTATATTATGTCCGGGGGCATTAAAGCCTGGAAAGAAGCCGGACTGGAAACACTCCTGCCCCCCACCCTTTGAGAAAGCCAGCCTGAGGAACCCCCCCCTATGTACCCTACCCGTGCCGCTATACTGAGTTTTGGCCTCCTGTTGGGCTTGAATGCTTGTGTCAACACCTCACCCGTCTCCCTGGGCATAGGACAACAGGCCCCCGCCTTTGAGGCCAACACCCTGGAGGGAAAACGCTTGCGCTTCCCCGAGGACACCGCAGACAAAGTGGTGCTCATCCGCTTTTGGGCCGAGCAGTGCCGCCATTGCGAAGGGGAAATGAAAGCGCTGGAAAGCACATACCAGCAATACAAGGACAAAGGCTTTGTTATTTTAGCCATCAACGCCGGCCAGTCGCAGAGCAAGGCCGAGGCCTTTGCGCGCAAACTGGGCTTGAGTTTTTCCGTGCTGCTTGACGAAGACAACCAGCTGGGCAAACGCTATGGCATAAAAGGCGTGCCCACCTCTTATATGGTGGACGCCAAAGGCACCATACGCTCCCAATTTATAGGCCAAACCCCCCCCTCCGCTTTTGAAGAAAGCCTCCTCTCTGTGCTTGCCCCCGCTACCCCATAGCCGGCGGGCCACCACCACCCAAGGCTCTGCAGATGGCTTTATAGAAAGCCTCGCAAAAGGCTTTATAGGCGGCTTTGCAGATAGAGCATAGGGGGTTTTCCTCGCGCATGGGAGAGGTGGCGGTGCAAGCATGGGGGTGTTAGAAGGGCGGCGCATGACAATATCCTCTTCCATTGTGGCCTATGCTGCGGCCTTTCTAACGGGCCTTTGGGGCAGTGCCCACTGCTTGGGCATGTGTGGAGGCCTGGTGTCGGCTTTTTTCATGCGCCCTGGCCTGAAGGGCAGCTTGCCCTATTTCAGCTACCACGGCGCCCGGCTGGCGGTATATGCTTTTTTGGGTTTTGCCGCTGCCGCGCTGGGCAGTTTCGCTTCTCAGGGGCAGCTGGGTCTGGCCCAGGCTGTACTTCAAATAATAGCCGGCAGCGTGGTTGTATTCATGGGCATGGAGCTTGTGGGGTTGTGGCGGTTGCGTTTGGGCTCAGGCTTTGTGTTGTCCCGTTGGCTGGGTCGAGGTTTTGCAAAGGCCATGCGTCAAGGCCCTCTATGGGGGGCGGCCATGGCCGGCATGCTCAACGGCTTTATGCCCTGCACCATGACGATGGCGCAGGCAGCGCATGCGGCCACTTTTCCTCCGCTTGGCGGCATGCTGTTGCTGCTCTCTTTTGGTGCGGGCACCTTGCCTTCCATGTTGTTGGCCTCATGGCTTTTGCGCAGCCTGGGCGCGCGTGCGCGCGAGTGGCTGCTGAAAGCCGCAGGCGTGGTTGTCATCCTCATGGGGGTTGTCAACCTTTGGAATGGGGTCAGTTTTTTTCTAGTCCTCCATGGGCTTAACCTTTAGGGCGGCATGGGGGGGGCCGTCGGCAACTTCTCTCTCTTCAAACAGGGCCAATACTTTGGGCCAAAGCCCTTGTCCCCTCAGCACCCACTCCACAAACTCGCGCACGGCCCCCTCACCACCTTTGAGTGTTGCCACATAGTCCGCCATGTCCTTAATGTCTGTGGAAGCGTCCGCTGGGCAAGCGCTCAACCCCGCCATACGCAGGGCTGGCAAATCATTCACATCATCGCCCATAAAAGCACAGGCCGAAGGCTTCACCCCGGCCTTCTCGCACAAGCGCTCCAAGGCTTGCGCCTTCTTCTTCTCCCCCTGCATCACCACCAAAAAACCCAACTCCTCGCAGCGCCTAACCACCATGGGCGAGGTGCGCCCCGTAATAGCGGCCGTCGGTATTTTAAGTGCCGCCAAGGCATTCAGCGCCAAACCGTCTTTGGCGTTGAAGAGTTTAAAGGCCTCGCCTTTCGCATCAAAAACAATGTGGCCGTCGGTCAGCACGCCGTCCACATCAAAAACAAACAGGCGTACAGCTTGCACCTTTGAAACCAGGTTGTTCGTCTCATTCATGTTTCAATGCCTTTCGAATGGCGAGCACCTCGGCAAGCATATGCTCTAACATTTCAAAAGTGAGGGAGCAGGGGCCGTCGCAAAGCGCTGCATCGGGGTTTTCGTGGACTTCCGCAAACAAAGCATCTATGCCCGCGGCGGCGGCGGCCCTTGCAAGCACGGGCACAAATGCGCGCTCACCGCCGCTTTTGCCGCCTTCGGCTGAAGGCAGCTGCACGGCGTGCGTCGCATCAAAGCACGTGCTCAGCCCCAGGTTTCTCAAAATGGCAAGGCTGCGCATGTCCACCACCAAATGGCCATAGCCAAAGCTGGCCCCCCTCTCGGTAACTATAATTTGTGTATTTCCGGCTTGCACCGCCTTTTGCGCGGCTTGCCACATGTCCTGGGGGGAGACAAATTGGCCTTTTTTGAGGTTAACCACTTTGCCTGTCTTCGCCACCGCCACAATTAAATCCGTCTGGCGGCACAGGAAGGCTGGCACTTGCAATACGTCGGCAACTTCTGCCGCATGGGGCACCTGCCACGTCTCGTGTACGTCTGTTAATATGCAAACCCCCACCTCCTCTTTTATTTTTTTTAAAATACGCAAGCCCTCGTGGAGGCCCGGTCCGCGAAAGGAGCCCACCGAGGTGCGGTTGGCTTTGTCAAAGCTGCATTTAAACACCAAGGGGAGGTGGAGTTTTTCGCACAACTGTTTGAGGCGCTGTGCATGCCTGTGCACCATTTCTTCGGACTCAATAACATCGGGGCCTGCAAACAACAAAAGCCTTTGCTGAGGGCCGACCCCATGTCCGCCTATGTCTATCATCCCTGCTCCTGTTGTTGTTGGCGCTCGTCCCTATATTGCATGGCGGCATGCACAAAACCTGAAATGAGAGGGTGGGCGGCAAAGGGTTTGCTTTGGAATTCAGGGTGGAACTGGCAACCCAAAAAGAAGGGGTGGTTTTGCAACTCACAAATTTCCGCATAACCTTTGTTGGTTTCAATGCCTGAAAAGTGCAGGCCCAGGGCCTGGAGTTTCTCCAGGCAGTTGGGGTTAATTTCATAGCCGTGGCGGTGGCGCTCCTTGGTTGTTCCGGTTTTATAGAGGGAGGCGGCCAGGCTTTGGGGGAGCAGGCGGCACTCGAAGGAGCCCAGGCGCAACTCTTGCCCCGAGGCGAAAGGCACCACCACAGGGTGGGGTGTTTTAGAGTCAAACTCGAGGGAGTTGGCGCCTACCCAGGCGGCCACATTCCGGGCAAACTCCACCACGGCCATTTGCATGCCCAGGGCAATGCCCAAATAGGGGAGTTTGTTTTTGCGCGCATAGCCGGCAGCGGCAATTTTTCCTTCATTGCCGCCCACGCCTGAGCCCCCGGGGACAACAATGCCCTCATAGCCTTGCAGCACCTCGAGGCCTTTTTTCTCTACCTCCTGTGCATCCACAAACACGGCTTGGACGCGGCAGCCATTGTCAATGCCGCCATGCACCAAAGCCTCGGTGAGGGAGCGGTAGCTTTCTTTAAACTCTACATATTTCCCCACCACGGCCACGTTGAGTTGTCCTCTGGAGGGGTGTTTGAGTTTGTCGACCACCACCTCCCACTCTTTGAGGCGCGCCTTGGCCGCCCAAATATTGAGTATATCCGTCAGCCGCTCATCCAAACCCTGGCGGTGCAACTCCATGGGCAACTCATAGACGGACTCTACCTCTGGAGACACAAACACGCTGCGCTTCTCCACATTGCAAAACAGCGCCAGCTTGTCGCGAATGCTCTCCTCAATGAGGCGGTCCGCGCGGCAGATGAGCACATCCGGCTGAATGCCAATTTCGCGCAGCTTCATCACAGAGTGTTGCGAGGGTTTGGTTTTCACCTCGCCTGCGGCAGCAATAAAGGGAAGCAAGGTGAGGTGCACGTGGCAACAATTGCCGCCCCCCACATCAAAGCGCAGCTGGCGGATGGCCTCCAAAAAAGGCAGGGACTCAATGTCGCCCACCGTGCCGCCAATTTCGACGACCACCACGTCATACCCTTCTGCCGCGGCCCAAATGTGCAACTTGGTTTCGTCGGTTATATGTGGAATAACCTGCACCGTTTGGCCGTGGTATTCCCCGCGGCGCTCTTTTTGGATGACGGTGTCATAAATTTTTCCGGAGGTGAAGTTGTTGCTGCGGTTAATTTGGGCCCGCGTAAACCGCTCATAATGCCCCAAATCCAAATCCCCCTGCCCACCGTCATGGGTGACATAAATTTCCCCATGTTGGAAAGGGCTCATGGTTTCAGGGTCCACATTAATATAGGGATCCATCTTCAACAGGGTGACAAAGAGGCCGCGGTTTTCAAGCAAGCTGCCGATGCTTGCACAGACAATGCCTTTGCCCAGGGAAGAAGCCACCCCACCCGTGACAAAAATAAACTTCGTTTTCTTTGAGCGCATACACCGTATTGACTCAGGTTGCCCCTTGCCGTCAACCTTCGCGGCGCCCCCCCATACCCCATCCACGAAGTTCGAAGTTTAGATGATTTGCGCCCAAGGCTTTCTGAAGGCCCTGTTGGGCTGAAGTTGAGCGCTCTACAGTGTCCCTTGCTGTGAGTAAGTGCCCCTTGCTGTGAGTATATGTGTGCACTCAAGTTTTCATGGTTTTTTGAGGGAGCTTGCTTTTGGGTGAGTTTTTTGAGCTGTCTTTTCGAGTACCTAGGGGGGTTTTCAAATTTTTTTTTTCAAAGCACGTAACGTCTTTGCCCATGCAACGCCTTAGAGGTTGTGAAGGCGGCGCTGAGCAAAACAAGTCGCCTTTCAATTGTGGAAGGGGTTGTGAGTCGTGGGCCATAGGGCGGTGGAACACAGGCGTTGTGGGGCGTTGAGGGGCATTGTGGGGCATTACAGGGTGTCAAAGGGCGTTGTTCAGTGAAAGCAGTTTCAGGTTGAGCATGGGGCAGGTGGAGCAAAGGCGTTGAGGTGCGTTGCGGGGCATTACAGGGTGTCAAAGGGCGTTGTGCAGTGCAAACAGTTTCAGGGCGAGCATGGGGCAGGTGGAGCAAAGGCGTTGAGGGGCGTTGCGGTGCATTACAGGGTGTCAAAGGGCGTTGTGCAGTGCAAACAGTTTCAGGGCGAGCATGGGGCCGGTGGAACAAAGGCGTTGAGGGGCATTGCGGGGCATTACAGGGTGTCAAAGGGCGTTGTGCAGTGAAAGCAGTTTCAGGTTGAGCATGGGGCCGGTGGAGCAAAGGCGTTGCAGGGCGTTGTGCAGTGGAGGTGGAGTGGGGGTGCACAGGGCGGCGTTGTTATGGGGGGCTCAAGGGGCTGGTGCAATAGAAGCAGTTCCGGGTCGGGCACCAGGCGGCGTTGTGGGTGGGTGCGGGGCGGCGTTGTTTGGGGTGGCGTGGGGTGTGAGTGGGTTGGCTTAGCCGAGGCTGGGTGAGCAACACTTAGGTGCGCGCAAGGGGGCTATAGAGTGCCGGGGCCGTGGAAAATGGGAAAGCAGTCCGGGGTGGGTGCCGGGTGCATATGTGGCGGGCACTGAAAGGTGAAAGTAGGCGGGGCAAGCAGTGCCTGGGTGGTGCCTGGGTTTTCTGGGGAGGTACCCTTATGTATGGGGTTATATATGGGGCAGTATAGGGCAGCATAGGGCGGTGTTGCAGGGGCTAAGCCAAAACACCACCGAGCTTGTGTCTATTGGCTCAGGGGAGTTGCAACAGGAAGGTGAAGGAGGGGGGGCGCACCCGGAAGTTTCGGGTGCGCCTTTTTGTTTGTAAGGCAGCGCTTTAAGGCTTAGGCCTCAACAAAAGCTGAAGCTGTGCTATGTCCGTTTGCCTATGAATTTTATTGCAGCGAAGACGCTGTTGGCAAAAGAGATAAAGCGGTTTTTGCGCGTACCCGGGCAAACAGTGTTGGGGCCATTGGTGTCCACGCTGCTTTATTTTCTTGTTTTTGCGAAGGCGCCCTTTGCAGAGCACGCGCGTTGGAATGAGCAGCCCTACCTGGCTTTTATTTTTCCAGGTTTATTGTTTTTAACCGTTGCCAACGGTGCCTTGTTAAACACCAGCTCCTCCATCCTCATTTCCAAAATACAAGGCCCCATTGTGGATTTGCTCACCGCACCCATGGGGGCCTTGGAGTTGCTTCTCGGCTGGGTAGGAGGTGCCATGGCGCGCGGGCTTTTGTTGGGGGCCTTAACCGTGGGCATGGCGGCATTGTTTATACCCTTGTCCTCCATACACTGGCTCTCTCTGTTTTTCCTGGCGGCACTGGTGGCCTATGTATTTGCCTTGTTGGGGGTGTTAACAGGGCTTTGGGCTGACAGTTTTGAGCAAGTTAACCTGGTACCGACTTTTTTCCTCATGCCCATGGCCTTTTTGGGAGGCATTTTCTATGAGGTACACCGCCTGCCCGCACCTTTTGACAGCTTAAGCCTCCTCAACCCCGTGGTATTTATTGTAGATGCACTGCGCGCAGCCACCTTTGGCCATCCTCTATGGGGCCATGGCCCAAGCAATGCCTGCATAGGGCTTTGCATTTTGCTGGTGCTTGCGGCCCTCAGCAGTTTTATGGCCGTGCTTTGCCTGCGCCGCGGCTATAAACTCCGCGCATGAGTGCCCCTCCCGCTCCAAAGCCTTGGCCTTCCCCGCGGCCCAACGCCCCAAGCACCCGCTCCTCAAGCCTTATGGTGAGCGAGTTGTTCCTCTCTTTGCAGGGGGAGTCCACCTTCCAAGGCAAGTTGTGTGCATTTGTTCGCCTGAGTGGTTGCCATTTGCGTTGCCGTTGGTGTGACACCACCTATGCTTTTTCAGGTGGGCGGCGCATGTGGGTGGAGGAGGTGGTAGAAGCCGTGCTGAACATGCACTCTCCTTTGGCAGAGCTGACGGGAGGGGAGCCTTTGTTGCAGCCCGGCGCATACCCGCTGATGGAAAGCCTTTTGAGCGAGGGCCTTGAGGTGTTGCTGGAAACCTCCGGCAGCATTTATTTGGACAAGGTGCCCTGGGAGGTGAAGAAGGTGGTGGACTTAAAGCCTCCAGGCTCCGGGGAAGTAGAGAAAAACTGTTGGGCCAACCTGAAGCTGCTGAAAGAGGGGGACGAGTTGAAATTTGTTTTGGCCTCCAGGGAAGACTATGTATGGGCCAAAGAGTTATGCTTCCGGGAGGGCCTTTTTGAGGGCAAGGCCGAGTTGTTGTTTTTGGTGGCCCATGGCCTTTTGTCCCCCTTGGAGGTGGCCACATGGCTCATTGAGGACAAGTTGCCTGTACGCTTTCAGCTGCAGCAACACAAATACATTTGGCCAGCCCACCAACGAGGGGTTTAAAGAGCAAAAGTTGCGCATGGCCACAACCCAGCCAGACATTAAAAAAAAGGCCCTGGAGGCAGAAGTTTTAAATTCTGTTTTCCTTTGGGGTGTGCTGCGCTAAAAGCGTCGCCATTTTCCAAGGACATGCTGAAATAAAAGAATGTTGAAACACAGGAGATGTTGAAACAAAAGACATGTTGAAACAAAGGACGTTTTGAAACAAAGGACATTGTGAAAAAACTTCGCTGTGCATTGGTAGGTGCGACTGGTTTAGCAGGGCAGCAATTTGTTGCCGCGCTGGCTTTGCACCCTTGGTTTGAGTTGACGGGTTTGGCGGCTTCCGCGCGCAGTGCCGGCAAGTGTTATATGGAAGCTTTGCGCAAGCCCAATGGGCTTTCGGGGTGGCTTTTGCCAGAGCCTTTGCCTTCGCGCATTGCCTCCATGCCTGTTGTGGAGGGGGAGGCTTTGGATTTGGGTTTGTTTGACCTGGTGTTTAGCGCGGTTGAAGCGGACGTCGCCTTGGCTTTGGAGCCTATTTATGCACAACAGCTGCCCGTCATTTCAACGGCGAGTGCTTTTCGCTATGGAGAAGACGTGCCGCTCCTCATTCCGCCCATTAACGCGGAGCACAGCAAACTCATTGAAGAGCAGCGGCAGCAACGCGGCTTTAAAGGCTTTGTGGCCCCCAAACCCAGCTGCACAGCCCTGGGTTTGGCCATGAGTTTAGCTCCCTTGGTTGAGGCCTATGGGGTGAAAGCCGTATTGATGACTTCCATGCAAGCCATTTCAGGGGCGGGGCGCTCCCCGGGTGTGGTGGCCTTGGACATTGTGCAAAACATTGTCCCCTATATACCGAAGGAAGAGGGAAAAGTAGCCATAGAGACGAAGAAAATTTTGGGAAAAAGAGGAGAGCCTCACGCCATGAAAGTCTCCTGCACATGCACGCGAGTCCCCATTCTCGAAGGGCATACGGCGTCGGTTTTTGTCTCTTTGGAGAGGCCGGCGACAGTGGAAGAGGTGTCCCAAACCATGCATGCATGGAAGGGTGCAGAGCTTTCTCAAAAACTTCCTTCAGCACCTGTGCGGTGGATAGAAATAATGGAAGATCCATTCCGTCCCCAAGTACGCTTGGACAGGGACATGCACGCAGGCATGGCCACCATTGTGGGGCGCGTGAGAGAAGATGCTGTGCTCGAAAATGGCTTCAAATACGTCTTTGTTTCTCACAACACAAAAATAGGGGCGGCAAAAGGTGCTTTGTTAATTGCTGAAATGTTATATGCCCAGGGGTTGATAGGCAGTTCCACCAACACCTAGAGGGAAAAAATACCCTCAAGGAGAGGAGTGTTTGTTATGGCTTTTGTCGTCGCGGAACCTTGTATTAAATGCAAATATACTGACTGCGTAGAAGTGTGCCCGGTTAACTGTTTTTATGAGGGGAAGAATTTTTTGGTTATACACCCCGACGAGTGCATTGACTGCGGCTCCTGCGAGCCGGCCTGTCCCGCGCAAGCCATTTTTCCTGAAGCGGACTTGCCTTCCAAGTGGGCCGAATACAAACAATTGAATGCCGAATATTCCACCCAGTGGCCCAATATTACGGAGAAAAAACAAGCGCTCCCCGAGGCGGATACCTTTAAAAATGTGAAGGACAAGCGCCCATTGCTTGACCCAGAGCCGGCATAACCACAGAAAAATTTTTGAAGGGTTTGAGAGGCTCCTCAAAGGCAAGCTGCACCCGCAGGGCGAAAACCGCCGTGCCGCCAGCCCACGCGGCAACCCCCTCGGCCTCAGGGTGAGCAAAGCCAGGGTGAAAAAAGCATTCTTTTAAAGCCCACCCTCTCTCGTTTAAATGTCTTCCTTCTCTACCAGGCTTAAAACCATTTCAGGTGTTGTGGCCGCAAGCAAAGCGGCCCTGAAAGCCGCCTTGCGGAATAAACGGGAAATGCGTGCCAATGCTTTGAGGTGAAAGGCGGGCACGCTTTCTGGCGAAACCAGCGCGAAAAAGAGGTGGCTGGCTTTTTTGTCAAAGGCGTCAAACTCTACGCCTTGTTGGCTGACGCCGAGGCAGCCGACCAGCGTGCTTAACTCTGTAAGCTTTCCATGGGGAATGGCCACCCCTTCTCCCAAGCCTGTGGAGCCCAACCTCTCGCGCGCCTCCAGAGTACGAAGAAACTGTTCTGCGGAAATTCCAGGGTGCGCCTGCGAGAGGGTTTGGGCCAACTCTCCAAGCAAAGCCGGCTTGTTTTGGGCTTGGAGGTGAAGGCAAATGGCTTTGGGGGAGAGCAACTCAATAACACGCATGACAAACCGCTTCTAACCAGGCTATTTGCCAAGCGCAAGCCCCACAAATGAGGTAGGGGTAGACTTTGTGAGATTTTTGCAACTCATATGTAGCCTCTTGGCTTGCTCCATAGCCCCTCAAACACATTCCACACCCAGAGGGCCAAGCCCGGCCCCCCCCCCTGCCGCTCCTGTTGTGGGAATGCTTTCTCCAGCCAAGCTTTCAGAGGAAGAAGCACGTGTGGAGGCTTTGCTCTCCAAGCTCAGCCTGGAAGAGAAGCTGGGGCAGATGATGATGGTGGGTTTTGCGGGGCGCACCTTGGACGAGGCAACCCGGGCCATGTTGGAGCGCTTCCATGTAGGAGGCATATGCCTGTTTAAACGCAACATCAGCTCCAGCCAGCAGGTGGCTTTGTTGAATGAAGCGCTCTATCGGTTTTTTGAAGGAAAAATTCCACCCTTTATTGCCGTGGACCAGGAGGGTGGCAATGTCATCCGCATTGATGACTCTCCCATGTTGCTGCCCAGCGCCATGGCTTTGGGTGCAACAGGCTCCGCAGAGTTGGCCTTGAAGGCCGGCAAAGCCATGGGGGAGGATTTGCGTCTTTTGGGCTTTAATATGAATTTGGCCCCCGTCGTGGAGTTAAGCCTCAACTTGCACAACAATGTTATGGGGACGCGCTCCTTTGGAAGCAACCCGGAGGCCGTTGCTACATTGGGCAAAGCTTTTATACGCGGACAACAAGGCGCTCAAATGGTGACGGTTGCCAAACATTTCCCTGGGCATGGCCATTCAGCCATAGACTCGCATAGAGATCTGCCCATGCTGGAAGAAACAGAAGCCCAAATGCGGCTGCAGTGGGGGCCTTTCCAAGCCATTATTGAGCAGGGGTTGGATGCGATGATGACGGCCCACGTCTCCTTGCCCAACATTTCCGGAGACGCTGTTCCGGCGACGCTTTCGCCGAGGCTGCTGGAAGGCATATTGAGAAGCCAGCTGAATTTTGAAGGACTCGTTTTGACAGATGAGTTGGAAATGGAGGCCATTTCCAAACAATATGCCGCAGGCCATGCCGCCATTATGGCCATTGAAGCCGGTGCGGATATGGTGCTCATCCCTTGGCAGGCACAAAAGAAGGAGGAAGTTTTTCTCGCCCTGCATGAGGCCGCCATGCAAGGCCGCCTCTCTGAAGAGCGCATTAACACCTCTGTACGCAGGCTGTTGAGGGTGAAGTTGAAAAGGGGCTTGTTTGCTCCTTTGCCTCCTTTGTCAGAGCGCCAAAAGCATTTTGGAAAAAACCGGGCACTCGAGGAACATATTGCAGAGGCGGCACTCACTTTGTTGAAAAATGACAACCGGCTTTTGCCCTTAAAAAAACAGCTTCGCCTTGCCCTCTTTATGCAAGAGCAAACATTGGCCAAAGGGCTTGCTGAGCAACGGACGGCAGAGCTTTTTTCTTTGTCGGCGGTTTTAAAAAAACCCACAAAAGCCGGCTCCACAAAACCCAACAAAGCCCTGGAGCGCGCAGCCCAGGCAGACGTGGTGGTGGTCGCCATCAGCAGCACCCGCCAGCTGCCCGCGCTACACCGCCTTGCGCCTGTGGCCAAAAAGCTTGTCGTCATTGTCCTGGGAAACCCCCTCTTGCTTGAAAGCCTTCCCCCTCAGGTGGATGCCCTACTCATTGCCTATTCCTATTTGGCGGCCTCCCAGCGGGCAGCCGCCAAAGCCTTGCGGGGTGAAATAGACACACCAGGCAAGCTGCCTGTGGCCGCAGGAAACTTTCCCTTGGGCCACGGCATGTCCCTGCTTCAAAAAGCACCGGGAAAAACCCCAAACGAGAGCACTTCTCTATAGGGAGAGAGCCCCTGGGCTGTTTTTACTGAGAGCTGAGTTGATAACTGGCGAAGGGTTTTTTGCCCTCCCGGGCAGGGGGTTGTTTTGCAGAGGGGGCCTGCGGCCCGGCTATTTTTAAAGGAAAAAGTTTTTTTGTGGGGGTGGTTTTATTTTTTCCCTCCGGGGGGGGGAATGTCGCCTCCGGCGAAGGGTTTTTTTGCTTTTGGTTTTGTTTTTTCCCTTCCGGGGGGGGAGGGGGCCTGCGGCCCGGCTTTTTTCGCCCTGCGGGCGCACCTTGCCTTCGGCAAGTCACTTTTTTTGTATGAACAAAAAAAGTAACCAAAAAAAATCACCCTGCCGGGGGCTTACGGATGGCCCCAGGAAGGTTTTAATACGAGCAACCGTTGGCACACTAAACTCTCTAAGCGCAACTCGGAATTAAAACCTCCCTGGGGCTTGCAGATTTCGAGGCTCTCTGCTTCGCAGACTGCATCATGGGCAGACAAAACGTTGGCGCGTGGGTTGGTGAAAGTTTTTCGAGCCTCAACTTCCCTTCACTCCAAAACGTTGAGGCTCGAAAAACTTCCACCAACCATGACGTTGAGGTTTTGAAAAAAAATTCAACGCAATTTTGGGGGGCTCACGGAAGGATTCCGGACGCCTCTTTTTGAG
>Ga0099364_10000665_pt1 | contig 58858 bp, 43 predicted proteins | sample TergutTh196P3_FD_73070 | JGI IMG/M metagenome (GOLD analysis project Ga0099364, IMG submission 73070) | Microcerotermes parvus P3 segment gut microbial communities from Pointe-Noire, Republic of the Congo - Th196 P3 | ecosystem: Host-associated > Arthropoda: Insects > Digestive system > Gut ... | reverse complement strand
GTTAGGCATGGAGCTGATAGCTGGTTTTATATGTATGGAGGGACAATATCTGGAAATACTGCTGAAAGAGAAGGCGGTGGCGTGTATGGTAATATCATGATGTATGGTGGAACAATATCTGGAAATTTTGCAGGAGAAATAGGCGGTGGTGTTTTTGTTGAAACACAGTTTGGTCATCCTAACAACTATGTTACAGAGCTACGGCGTGGGACTATATATGGTGATCAGGCATCTGGTGTACCTGCTGAGCTAGCAAATGCAGCTGGCATACATGGTGCGGCACTGGCTCGTTCTAAACCGAATTACATTGTTAGGTATTCTAGCTGGGAAGACGTCTTGCCGCACACAGATGATCATGACTTGTACACAAATCATACTGTAATAGGAAAGTGATGCCATGTTGAAATAAAGCTGTTTATACGAAGCTTTGGGACGGGGATGCTGACTGTCGTAGCTCCTCAGATCGCCACTACGGGATGGTGCCAATTGCCGATTGCCGACAAAAAATCTATAGGCAAATTCGCTTGCCGCGGGACCAATAAAGTGACATCTCTGTGGGAAAGTAAAGGAGAAAAGTGAATAGTCTCGAAAAGATAGATACACATATACATGGAAACTATAGCTCTGATAGTATTTTAGACTATCGCAAACTCTGCCAAAAAGCAATAGCTCAAAACTACAAAGTCATCGCTTTTACAGAGCACTATGATTTGATAGAGTCCGAAATAATAGAATACGGACTTTTACCATACAAAAAGTATTTTCGTGAATTAGATGAAATAAAAAAAGAGTTTCCTGATTTAGAAATCATAACAGGCATTGAGATGGGTGAGCCTCATATAACAGGAAATATTGCAAAAAGATTGTTCCAAAACAACAGTCCAGAGTACGTGATAGGCTCTTTACATGTTACCAGAGAAGGCCTCAATGTTTCTTTAAAACTAAATAGACCGATCACAAAAGAAGAAGTTCGCCAATATTATGAAGAAAATTTGGAAATGGTACACACCGGTGGCTTTGACACTTTAGGTCATTTAGGAATATATAAAAGGGGTCTTGATCCTGCATATCTTCCAGATGAAAGTGATCTGCTTTACATAATTGATGAAATATTTCGAGAAATGATAAAAAAAAATATATGCCTCGAGATAAATAACTCTGGTTTTAAAACAAAATTCAATGATTTTATTCCAGAATCAAAAATTATCAAGAGATACAAAAAACTAGGTGGCGAGCTAATAACACTAGCTTCGGACTCACATGAATTAGAACATTTTGATACGTTTTATGATAAAACGCTTGACAAAATCACAGCTTTAGGGTTTGTAAGCCTCTATTGGAAGAAAGGTAATATGTGGAATAGTGTCGATATAGGAGCAAAAAATGAAGAAAAGCTGTTTAATTGATGATTTGGAAATAGGCATGATAGTTGCAGAAGAGGTGGTGATAGCAGATGGTTTGATCGTGATCAAAGCGGGCGTAAAACTAGATGCGAATATAATAGAAATCTTTAGAAAGTTTAAACAATCTTCTATTGAGATAGAGGAATTCATAGAGCAAAATGCAAGCCTGACAGATGAAGAACTGCAAAAGCTGAAAGCGGACATTGCACAAAAAAAGAAATCTTTGTTTAAAGACTGCCTAGAAGATATCTATATGAAAGAATTGTTTAGGGTGGTCTGTGATATGCAATTTGGAGAAAGTTTAGATGGATAACAAAAAGAATTTTTTGTATGAACTTTTTAGCATGATGACCAGCAATCAAGGGATGTTTTATACGATGAACATACTCACTGAGTACAAAAAAGCCATCTCCAATCCTAATACTTCAATTAGCAAAATAGCTGCGATCATTGAAAAAGACCCTGGTCTCACATGCACTGCTCTAAAAATAGCAAATTCTAGTTTTTATGGTTTTTCGAAAAGTGTCCGAACAGTCAAGCAAGCCATATCTATTTTAGGCTATAAAACCCTAGAAAGAATTTTACTCACTCAGGCTGTAAAAACCACATTGGTACCAAAAAATCAGCCTTTTTTGATGGATTTATGGAAACATTCTTTGGCGAGTGCTATCGCTGCACAATTGATTATTCACAAATGTGAGCCTTTGCTCTCAGAGCAAGCGTTTATCGCCGCTTTACTACACGACTTGGGGAAATTTATGCTGATCAATTTTAAAAAGGAATATACAGAAAACCTGATGACAATAATAGAGAAAAATCCGCATCAGTGTACTATTTGTATAGAGCATGAAAACTTTGGTATAGACCATCAGGAAATAGGTGAATTTTTTGCCAAAAAATGGCTGTTCCCTGAAAATGTATCAAACACTATTCGTTACCACCATTCTCTAGATATTTGTACAGCAGATAAAGAAATGACTTATGCCGTAGCGATAGCAAATAATATAGCAAAAGCGATGGAATTTGGGAGGTCTACTTCTGGCTTGATCGAGCTATTGCCGCATTATGTATACACTACTATCGGGTTTAAAACGAGCGATTTTGAAGATATTGTTCATCAAACAAAAGATAAATTCTACGAGTTGACCTCGTTTATGGAGGAGTAAAAAAACGATGAAAACCTTTAGATTTGGTATAGATTTTATTGATGAGCAGCTAGGGAATATGGAAAACAAGGGAGTATATTTTTTTAATGAACCAAAGGGATTTGTACGCTACTCTTTTATTTACCATCTATTAAATTACTATCAAAATTTTAAGACTCCTTGTTTGTATTTAACGGGTTTTGAAATGTCTTTTCACAACTATTATATCCAGAAAAAAATAGACGAATTAAAGTTCAGTGAGCACCTGACGATCCTTGAAATACCTTTATATATAAAAGAATTATCTAGTGAAATCAATGATTTTACTAGTGTATTAAACGACTTTGAGATGTATATAAAGACTTTAAACCCTGAAGTGATAGTGATTCAGAATATCGAGTATTTTTTAAAAGAAAAAGACAAAAAAACAGAAACCTCTTTTATCACATCTCTTTTACAAATACTGCAAAAATACAACGTCATCGTCATCATAGATATCTCAAACTATAGTATAAAGTCGAAACAAGAATATAATGTCTTTGTCAATGGGACATTTGAGTTTGTCCATTTAGGAAAAAACAACAATTATCAGCTCTCGTACGCAGATATTAAAGGAAACAAAGACATTTTTTCAATCGTTTTTTCATATGATACAGATTTCAATATCACGACACCAATGTTTAAAAACACTTATGACCATGATATTGAAAACTGTAAATGCGTAATTATCATGGAAGACTTCAAGCCATACACTGAATTGTTTAAAGAAATACTAGAACATGATGTCGAATATCTTTATTTTAACAACATGGAATCACTCATTAATCTAAAAATTGACTCCAAACATTCTTTGATACTACTACCTTCTTTGCACAATGAATTTATGGGCTGGTCTGCAATTCCCATCGTTCGAAATAGGTTCCCTCATAGCAAAATAATATTATCTGGTTCGATTCATATTTCTGCTGCCCAAAAAGTTAGAACCATCAGATTGGGTGCTGATAAATTTTTAATTCTCCCTTGTACTTTAGAAGAGCTAAGAGATGCAATGTTTGAAATATATGAGTTTGAAGAAAAAGAACCACAAAAATTTTCTATCCATAAAGTTTTTTATGCCTCCGCAGAACTATTAAAAGGGTATAAATCAAAAAATATATTAAGAAAGTCTCTTTCAAGATTCATAAAAGAATACTCTTTTGATTTAATACTAAAAGGAATGTCCTTGAACATCTTCAAGGCATATCTCAAAACAGATATTGTAGATTTTAGTAATTTTATAGCAGAGAATCCTCAATTGCTTTTTTTGAGTATTTATACCATAAACCAAAAACCTGCTGTGTTAATAATATATACAAATTTAGCTTTAAACCAATACCCCCTCATACATAAAAATATCGCCAAAAATCTAAAATCATATATTGATCCCAAAAGTGCCCACACGGCCAAAACCACATCTCTTTTTGAGAAAGCCACCATGTCGCTAACAAAGAAAGATCATACAGAAAACAGTATAAAAAACAACAACTACCCTCTGGATGAGTCTGATATAGATGTTATATTAGATTGGATATATCATGTTGATTAATTTTATTATTATAATTTTTGCATATATTCTCGTGATCCCCACATTTACGGTGCTTTGTTTTTTACTGTATCGAAATATTCGCTTTAAACGGTTTTTTAATCAATCTGGCAGTCATTCCAAATCAAAAAAGAAGAAAATCAACATTGCTAGAAAACGAAAAGTCATACACCCTATTTTTCTAGAAGAAGAGTCTTATTTTAAAATATATAAATGGAATAGAAATGTAAATTTTAAAAAAATAATACCGTACGACTATAGTGCAAATACCTTATTTTTTAAGAGGGAATATATAAATGAGAAACATCAAGACAGCAATTAAATCCACCTTGATCATAGACCACGATGAAAAATCAAATAAAAATTTAATAGCGATATTTCGCGAAAATGGTTTAGAATTAGAAATGATCACAAATGAACAAAATTTTGTGAACAAAATCGAATCTAAAAAGTATGACTGCGTAATGATCAAAAGTGATCTTTCTGATGATTATACAAGTCTAATAATAGATCTTTTAAAGGTGCATTATCCATGGGTGATTGTCATCGTCCTTTTGGAAAACCCTTCATATGAAAAGATATTTCGTTTTATGCGAGCTGGGGTCGATGATTTTATACTCAAGCCTTTTACATGGGATGATTTTGAAAAAATCCTTAAGTTTTATTATTTTTAATATTGAGTAACATTTATAAATGAAATATTGTTTTATACTGATATAGGAGACATTATGGTTTTTGAGGTTGATTTGATAATAAACTGTGGGCATCTGGTATGTGTGGCAGATCATCCATGTAGTGTTCATTCATCTGTGTCCGATACAAGTACAGACGATGTTTTAAATGACAAATCTGTCGTAATAAAGGATAGTAAGATAATCGATATTACTGATTTTGATACATGTAAAAAAAAATACTTTTCAAGACAGACTATTTCTGCAGAAAAACAGATCGTTATGCCCGGTTTCATTAATACTCATTGTCACATAGCAATGTCTTTTTTCAAAGGTCTGGCTGATGATCTACCCCTTGATAAATGGCTAAATGAGCACATATGGCCAGCAGAGGCTCAATATATAAATCGAGAATTTGTATACGATGCGTCTTTACATGGAATAGCTGAGCTGATTAAAAACGGTGTCACATGCTTTAACGATATGTATTTCATCACACAGCAGACGGCAAGAGCATGTGTAAAAAGTGGGATGCGAGCGATGTTAGGAGGAGAGCTCGTTCTCGACTTTACGATAGGTAAATTTCACAAACCTGAAGACTTTCTGATAAATCTCCGTCAAAATATAGAATATGTCGCTGACAAACCACTATTGGACCTTTCTATAGCACCGCATTCTGTATACACTACTTCAAAAAAATCATGGGAAATGGCTATTGAAACAGCAATAAAAGAAAACTTGCTTTTACATACTCACCTATGTGAAACAGAAAAAGAAGTTTTGGACTGTAAAAAAAAATATGCTAAAACCCCCGTTGAGTTTTTAGATAGTATGGGTGCTTTTGAGACAAATCTGATATTTGCACATGGAATCCATCTAGAAAATTCGGATTTTGATTTGATAAAAAACAAAAACTGCTCTGTTTCCATAAATCTGCATTCAAACCTAAAGCTGGCTTCAGGCATCCCTCCTATAGGCAAATACCTTGAAAATGGAACAAGAATCTCCTTTGGTACAGACGGAGTTGCTAGTAATAACACCTTGAGCATATCAGATGAAATTTCTACAGCAGCAAAACTTTTTAAGGCTCTCTATAAAAACCCGAGCTTTTTACCTGCAAAAGAGCTAGTAAAAATGGCTACAATTGGTGGAGCAAAAGCTCTAGGAAAAGAAAAAGTCATAGGAAGCATAGAAATAGGTAAAAGTGCTGATATCATCTGTGTCGACATAGACAATTTCCAGTGTCAGCCTGTATATGACCCTTTTTCCTACATAGTTTATTCTATGAATAGGCAAAACATCAAACATGTAATCATAAACGGGCAAACAGTGATGAAAGATAGAAAACTTTTGACAATAGATGAAGAAGTGTTACTAGAAAATGTGTACAAGTACAAGAATAAATTGAGAAAAAAAGGATAAAATATTATGACAAATATCTTTGATATAAATTTGATAAAACTAAATGTTTTTGTTCCCGACAAAGAAAAACTTTTTGATATGATGGTGCAGGACTTTTATCAATATGGCATTATCTCAAAAAAAGAAAATTACCTATTGGCTATCAAATCAAGAGAAAAAGCACTATCCACAGGTATCGGATATGGTGTTGCTATCCCCCATTCTCAGCATGATGATGTTAAAAAACTGGGGGTTGTTGTTTATTTACTAGCAAATGAATTGGATTATGAAGCACTAGATGAGCAACCTGTCAAAGTCGTCATCATGCTAGCTGTTCCTACTTTTGCAAATACAGAATATATGAAAACTCTCGGCTTTATTTCAAAAGCATTGCACGATGAAGCGGATAGACAGCGTCTCATGAATTGCCACAATCAGCAAGAAATATTTGAATTTTTTAATAATATATGGGCACTTTGATGTTGCCAAAGGATGTAGTATGAAAAAGATAAAAATTTGCCTTTTCGTTTTGTTTTTAATGTGTAGTTCCTTTTTATTGGGACAAAATGAAAAAGCAGGTACCACAGGTTTTGCTTTTATGAAAATGACCTATTCCGCCAGAGCGATGGGGATGTCAAATGCATTCACTGGTTTGTCAGATGATGGAGATGCTGTGTTTTTTAATACAGCAGGACTCTCTCAAAACGACAAAAAGCATATAAAAACGACATATTCAAACTATATACAAGGTTACCAAGGTGGTTCTATAGTTTATGCCACTAACTATAAAGAGACATGGAAGGTCGCTCCTTTTTTAAAATTTTTGGTCTCTGACGACATCCCTCGTACACTAAATACAAATATTCCAGACGGGACTTTTAGTACATCGAGTTTTGTGACAGGTGTAGGATTTGCTTCGACTATCAATGAATCACTTGATGTAGGGTTTAACATCAAATACTTCTATGAAAAGCTCGATTCTTTTACCGCCACTGCTATAGCTGGAGACTTTTCTATTTTGCATCAAACGTACAATAAAAATCTCAAAATAGGTGCCACTTTAAAAAACATAGGAGCTCAAATAGGCTACTATACAGAAAATGAATACGAGGAAAATCTCCCTTCTATGTTCATAGCTGGTGCCTCCTACAAGATAACAGAAAAAGCTTTTGTAAACTTTGATCTCGTACGTCCTTTTGATAATGACTTCTTTGGAAGGCTAGGAGTGGAGTACCAATACAATACCTATTTTACCATGAGAACAGGGCTAGATACTAGAATGAATGATTATAGGGCTGGTGCTGATTTTGACTACTTGTCCGGTATTGCTTTTGGTTTTGGGTTCAAATGGAATAAACATATCATAGATTATGCCATTTCATCTATGGGCAGTCTGGGATTTGTAAATCAGATGTCTATTTCATACCTATTTTAACCGCGAGTATCCTAGATGAACAAAAATATTTTCGGCATCTCAATGCTTTTGTTGATATTAATAGGTTGTGAATCAACTGCTATTTATACGAATAAAGGTCTCACAGCTAGAGAAAAAACTAAAGTGTATGATAGAGAAACAGGTAAAATAGAGTACATGGTAGCATCGTGGTACGGGAATCAGTATCATGGAAGACAAACAGCGAGTGGAGAAGTTTACAACATGTACGACTATACTGCAGCTCACAGAACTCTGCCTTTTGGTACTAAATTGAGGCTGGTAAATGAAGACAATGGCAAGGAAGTTATTGTCAGGATTAATGACAGAGGTCCTGTCCCTTTGGAAAGAGACATTGACGTTTCGTATCGTACCGCCCAGACGCTTGACTTTGTCAATACAGGAATTAAAAAATTAAAAGTAATATACTTAGAATAAAATAAAGTAATAATAATAAAAACAAAGAGGTTTTGATGAAATTAAAAATACTAGCATATTTAACCATAATGCTGTCGTTTGGTATACTAAGTGCACACTCGATATTTTCCTTTTATGGACCAGCTGAAATGAACTATCAAAGAGATACATACAGTGAAGGTATGGGGGGAACTGGACTGGGGGATCTTTTTAGACCAAATGTCAGCCTATTGAACCCTGCACTCAGTACTACGATAGATAAAATGCACTTTGCTACAGCATTATCGATGGGGTACACCACATACAAAAACTCAGAAAACGTGAGTTTTAAAGATGACCAAATATTTTTACCTTTCTTTAACATGATCATCCCATTCCGACAACACCGGCTGGGTGTCAATTTCCAAAATATCAGCTCTGGCAGATTAAGTACAGAGCAAAAATATCGTAGAGAAATTGACGAAGAAGAAATTCACCTCACAGAAATTCAAAGAGTTGATTTTACGCTTTTTAAGGCAGGTATAGTTTATGCCTATCAAAACAAATATGTGGATTGGGGTGTTGGATTGAACTATATTGTTGGGCACGATGTCCGTTTTTTTAGACAAGATTATGATAGTAGCAGTCTCATGACAAGTAGATTTGAAACAGAACACACTTTCAACAATCCAAGTATTGACATTGGACTGGCTAAAAAGTTGGATAATGTCTCTGTCGGACTTGCCTATAGCCTTCCTGTAGAGTTAAAGGGAGATAGCTATTTTAAAACAAATACTCTAAATGAAAAAGTAACCCAGGCGGTCTTTGAGTATCCTGCACATGCGGCACTCGGTATTTCGTGGAAAGTACATGAATTGTTCTTTGTTTCTTCCGATGTGGATATAGAGCTTTGGGGAAATACAAAAAATTTTGAAAATCCTGTCAACACATTCAGAACAGGGTTTGGCATCAGCTGGGCAGGAAATAAAGATTCTAGAAGATATTTGGCTCGTATGCCTTTGAGATCAGGCATTTCATATAAAAACCTTCCCTTTGAAATAAATGATCATCAAATAAGTGAGCTGGCATATCATATAGGTTTTTCCTTGCCTTTAAAAACTCATGATAGCTATCTAGATGTTGCTGTCAAATTTTTTCAGAGAGGTGACGAGAACAAACACAACCTTTCCGAAAATGGATTTCTTCTCACTATAGGTACTCAAGGGTTTGATTTTCTGAGAAGGCCTGCAAATAGAAAAGCCCCACGTGAAATACCGATCCCTGATAGGAGATAAAACAAGATGAATATAAATAAAGATTTATGTGATATCTGCGGCACATGTGCTGCAGTTTGCCCAAAAATGGCTATTACTATCAAAGAGTTTGATGTCATTCTAAATAGTGATAAATGTATCAAATGCGAAAACTGTGTAAAAGTGTGCCCTGCACAAGCCATCAAAAAAATAAAATATGTTCCCGTAGTGCACTCACAGTCGACAAACACCATAAAAGGAAAAGACTATGACGCTATCGTGATCGGAGCAGGACCAGCAGGCAGTGTCACTGCTAGATTTTTAGCAGAAAGTGGCTGTAGCGTATTGATTTTGGAAAGAGACAGAGAGCCCGGCATCCCCGTCCGATGTGCGGAGGGGGTCTCTTGTAAAGGGATCTTGCCATATATCGATTTTGATGAAAAATGGATATGCACTAAAATAGATGGTGCAAGACTCCATTCTCCCAATGGAGATTTCGTAGACATGTACAACAACGGTACTGGATTTGTACTTGACAGAAGAGTGTTTGACAGAGCATTAGCCGATATTGCTGTCTCAAAAGGCGCTATTTTGCAAACAAAAACCGATGCACTTGGGTTACTAAAAGACGAAAATCAAAATATTTGTGGTGTTTCATATAGGCAAAATGAAAATATCATTCATTCAAAATGCAAAATAGTCATAGGGGCCGACGGCATAGAATCCATGGTCGGTAGATGGGCAGGCTTTAATACATGTTTGAAGCTATCAGACCTAGAAACTTGCTGTCAGTATACCGTAAACAATATTAAAATAGAAAAAAATTTATGTCAGTTTTATTTTGGAAATGATGTTGCACCCGGGGGGTATTTATGGATTTTTCCAAAGTCTGAAACCCAAGCCAACATAGGCATCGGCATCTCGGGCAACAAGGCATTGCCCGGCATGGGACCTAAATATTTTTTAGACAAGTATATGGAAAAGAACTTCCCTGATGCATCCATAAATTATATGGTTTACGGAGGAGTGCCTACAAGAGCTGGAAATGACTTTGTAAAAGATAATATTATGCTGGTTGGAGATGCTGCACATCAGGTAAATCCTATCACTGGTGGAGGAATTGCCCAGGGGATGATCGCTGGTCAATATTGCGGAGAAACGGCAGCTCTAGCTATAAAAGAAAATAATACTACGTCAAAATTTTTATCGAAATATACGAAAAGATGGGATTCACATTTGGGTAAAAATCAAAAATTTATGTATTCTTTAAAAGAAAAATTTATGAAGTTTAACGATAAAAAGTTTAATAGTCTCGTGTTTACTTGCCAGCGAATACCAAGTAACGAGTTCAATTTAAGAAGGCTATTTCAAGAAACTCTCAAAGAAGACCCTCTCATGCTAGCTCAGCTGGCTGCTTCATTTGTAGTCTCAAAAGTCAAGTAATTCAATATGACGTTTTTAAATAAACTATACAATATAGTTTTTCGAGACAAAAAGCAAACAGAACTTGCTCGAAAATCTATTCACATATCTTCGATCCTTTTACCTTTTGCATACCGCTATGTATTTAATTATGACAAAAAGCAAACTTTGACTTTATTTCTTTTGCTCACCTTGACATCCATTGTTATAGAATTACTCCGGCTAGAAAACAAAAACTTTAAAAAGCATTTTTTTTCACTATTCGGTATCATGCTCCGAAAACATGAAATAAATGATTTCACTGGGGCTACGTATTTATTGACTTCTGCTATTGTATGTGTCTCTTTTTTTCCTAAAGACATAGCTTTTGCAGCCATGTCTTTTTTGTCTATCGGAGATACAGTGGCTGCGTTGGTCGGCATAAATTTTGGCAAGCGGAAGTTTGTAGGTTCGGAAAAGACCCTAGAAGGTACATTAGCTTGTTTTGTATCCACTTTTCTTTTTGGATTATTTGTTTTCAAAGATTATCCCATAATAGCCTTTTTAGGAGCAATCTCCGTCTGCATATCAGAAGTGCTGAACATCAAAATTGATGACAATGTAAAAATCCCTATCATATCTGGGATTGTTATGAGTCTCGCCTACATACTTACATGAAAAATTATCTGGAAAATAAAAATATGAAACTATCATTTGTGATACCCGTTTTAGATGAAGCAGACAGTATCAATACACTGTATGATGAGATTTTAATGAATATCTCGGAGTATGAATATGAGATTATCTTTATCGATGATGGCAGTGTAGACAATAGCTATCAAGTGATGAAGAATCTTTCAGAGAAAGATAAATTTGTAAAGCTCATAAAGTTTAGAAGAAATTTTGGTAAATCTGCTGCCTTAAATGTCGGATTTCAGCATGCAACAGGAGATATTATATTTACAATGGATGCTGATTTGCAAGACGATCCGAGTGAAATACCAAACTTTATTCAAAAACTACTATCGCATGTCCACTTTTTAAACAGCGGAAAAAGCTGGGATATGGTGACAGGATGGAAAAAAAAAAGAAAGGACCCTATCTCAAAAAGATTACCTTCAATTCTTTTTAACAAAGTAGTTTCATTTGTGTTTTCTATTAAGCTAATGGACCATAATAGTGGTTTCAAAGCATATAAAAACCATGTGATAAAAGAACTCGATATATATGGTGAAATGCACAGATATATACCTGCACTTGCTATAGCAAAAGGCTTTTTTGTAGCAGAAATTCCTGTAAACCACAGAGTCAGAGTGCATGGAAAATCAAAATTTGGTTCTGAAAGGTATTTAAGAGGTTACCTAGACCTTTTAACTGTAAAATTGGTTACGACCTTTAATCGAAGCCCTCTTTACCTCTTCGGTGGCATAGGCACACTTTTGACAAGTACTGGCTTTTTGATAGGATTATACCTGACTGTTTTGAGGCTTTCAAAACAAATTTACTTGTCGAATAGACCTTTACTCTTTTTGTGTATGCTATTGATAATCGTAGGCTTACAGTTTTTTTCAATAGGCTTGATCGGCGAGTTGCTGGTAAATCAATCTAGAAAATTGAACAAAAATGATGTGGTAAGTGTCGAAGAAAAGGTCAATATTTAAAAAAAAAGAACTTACTGGCTCTTAACACATTAGAGCCCATAAACTCGTTTCTGCAAACATTTTCTCAAATTTAAAATTAAAGATGCCCCTCTCGGGGCAACAAAACAAAGGAGTAAACTTCTGATCAAAATGGCACGTCCGTAGGGATTCGAACCCCAAACCTTCTGATCCGTAGTCAGATGCTCTATCCAATTGAGCCACGGACGCACACTCGAATGCATCTTTTTCAAAGCATGTTTTTTTGTCAAGTATTTTATTAAAAAACAAAAATATTTTTTGAAAAACTGTTCACTCGTTCTTTATCCATCATCTTTTTATCCGTATATTTACTATTAATAAAGCCTTTTAAATAGTGCCTACTGAATAAAAGATAATTTTTCAAATGAATTTAGAAAAACATAAAGTGGGTCTATAAATTTACAGAATTTATTTACACCATCCCGTAGGTGTCCCCTCCGAAAAGTCGAAAAATAACCTATTTCTGTAGGGAACGCATTTATGACCGCAGTCCTACAACCCCATTTCCGTAACGTAGATCTCCGATCGACGACACAATCAGCTCCCCCGCCCAAAATCGATAAAACTGCCGTTGACAATATGATAAAATTTACATTTGTGTCTCGATAAAAAACTATTTCATAAAGGTCATTCTCTTTACTTGATAAAAATCGTCCGCTTTCATGACATAGAGGTACATACCACTACTGACATCACGACCACTGTCATCTTTACCATTCCATACTACTTTGTAGTTTCCGATTTCATTATGAACGTTTATCAACGTCCTGACTTTTTGACCTCTGACATTGTAAACCTCTATATTGACATGAGCTGCTTGGGCTACATTGTATTCAATAGTGGTGCTCGGATTGAACGGATTCGGATAGTTTGCAAACAGTTCCGTAGCTAGTGGCAATCCTATGCCTTCACCTTCTGAAACAACACTATCACCTATAAGGGTTGTAGTTGTATGAGGCGAATCGCTTGCATTGTGCGTTATATTTAGATTTGCAATCTTAGGACCATCAGGTGCTGAAGGTGCGAAAGATGCTGTGAATGTTCTTGTTTCATTTGCCGCTATAGTCCAGGGTAATCCAGATACAGACACATTAAAATCGGTATGATTTGTTCCTGTTAAATCTATCGTATTTACAACTAAAGGACTACCACCGGTATTAGTAACTGTGAATGTATAAGGATCTGATGTTTCGCCGACAACCACATTTCCGAAATTATGTTCAAGAGGGTCTATGTTAAATATAGGCAAACCTAACCCAACACCTGATAAAGCAACATTATGAGGTGAACCACTGGCATTATGAGTAAAACCAACACTTGCAGATTTATTATCTGCAGTGGTGGGAGCGAAACTCGCAGATAAAACAGCATTTGCACCTGCATTAATCACCAATGGCAAAGTAGGATGGTTTATGTTAAACTCACTTATATTTGCCCCAGTTATTTCTATGGCATTGATTGTCAATGAACTTCCACCGGTATTTGTGATAGTGAAGTTTTGGATGTCAGATGTATTTCCGATAATGATTTCACCAAAATTATGTGTTTCACTATCAATACTAAATACAGGTAACCCCAAACCAACTCCAGTCAAAGTAACAGAATGAGGTGAACCGCTCGCATTATGAGTAAAACCAATACTTGCGGATTTATTACCAGCTGTTGTCGGGGAGAAGCTCGCAGAAACAACAGCATTTGCACCTGCATTAATTACCAATGGCAAAGTAGGATGGTTTATGTTAAACTCACTTGCGTTTGCTCCAGTTACAGTTATAGCACTAATTGTCAATGGACTTCCGCCTGTATTTGTGATGGTGAAATTTTGAGTATCAGAAATATTTCCGATAATAACCTCACCAAAATTATGTGTTTCACTATCAATGCTGAAAATAGGTAACCCCAAACCAATTCCAGTTAGAGCAACAGCATGAGGTGAACCGCTCGCATTATGAGTAAAACCAATACTTGCGGATTTATCACCATCTGTTGTCGGGGAGAAGCTCGCAGAAACAACAGCATTTGCACCTGCATTAATTACCAATGGCAAAGTTGGATGGCTTATGTTAAACTCACTTGCGTTTGCTCCAGTTACAGCTATAGCACTGATTGTCAATGGACTACCACCTGTGTTTGTAATAGTAAATGTCTGACTTTCAGAAATATTACCGATCAGTATGTTTCCAAATTCATGTGAAACCGGATTTATATTGAAAACAGCTTCTGAAACAGTTGTAAAAGACCAGATAGGACAATCTATGGCATCGCCTGTTGAATTAAAAGGTATAATTTGCCAGTAGTAGGTAGTGTTGTGAAGCAAAGACATCCCTACCGTTGATGGATTCCATGATGGAGAATCATAATCATGCGTTTCTACATAAACAGGTGGATTGGTAGTGCCAAAATGAATTTTGTAACCTGTGGGAGACGCATTAATCAGTCCCGCATTCGTTTCAGAACGCATTAGTACGTTCTCTACAGAGCTGGACTTAGTTAAGGCAAAGACAGTTTCAGGATCCCAGCTTAATACTTGCGTCAAAAGGACATCTACAGCCCCATCCACTGGATTAGGATTAATTGCTGGATTGGGTACAGGATCCATAGGCATCGCTGAAACAACATTGGATGGAACAGACTCGCCGTCTATTGCACCACTCCAGACTGCTATCACATAGTATTCGTATTCGATACCATTAGTCAGACCAGTATCGGCAAAAAATGTGTATGTAGTGGTGGAAATAAGGGTAAAACTTTTTGTCGATTGAAAATCAGCGCTACGATTTTGTAAAGATTGATTTCTAAACGGCAGGGATGCCGTTTCTACATTTCTATATATTTTATACTCCAAAATTTCACCAAAATTCTGTTCTATCGGCTCTATCCATGTCAGAGATACCTCACTAATTCCTGATACTGCCTGTAAATCACGCGGTGGATTATACAAAGGTAAAAGCACACTCGTAAACACTGCTCCAGACTCTCCAAACTCATATACTGCCCTCACTCCATAAATATATTCATTGTCAAGAACCACATCGCTATCTGTATAAGTCAAAAAGCCTGTTTCTGTCAATAATACATTGTTACGATAAATGCGGTAACTCGTAGGGGTAACCCTTGCGGTTACTCTTTCTGATGAGTGGTTTATATCATCGAATTTGTTAATGGAAAGCTGTTGATTTACGTGATAGTTTTTTAGGGTAACCGTAGGGGATACCCCTACAGACTCCGGCGCTTCCCATATCAACAAAACCCCTGCTTCCACCACCTCTGCTGTCAGGTTCTGTGGTGCCTTCATTATCGGTGGCGGAATACTCTGCAGATAAGGATAACCCTGATTTCTATCAGGATCTATTGCCCAGATTGTCTCAAAATCCCAGCCGTTTTCTATATAGGTCGATGCCTGTTGCATTTCGGATGTAGGTAAACCGTAGGTGTTGGTGATGGTACTACCTATATCATAATTAATCATTTGTAACACACCTGATTTTTCTTTATCCCAAAAGCTATACAAAATAACGCTATTCATAGATGAGTTTGCTATTCCTGAAACACGATTTGTACCGTTGATAACTCCTGTTGAATAACTGTTAGAAATAGTAGCGTAATTTAAACTACTCGAAATTCCAGCAGCTGATAGACCATAAGCTTCACCGGAAAAATAAGAATTTAAAATTTGAGAATTATTATCAGTATTCCCTGATATACCTCCAACAGAGCCATCACCATTAATAATGCTCGTAGAGTAGCTATTTGATATAGTGCTACCATCTTGTGCAGAACCTATAATACCGCCTGTTAAACCATTACCATTAATAAACCCTTCTGAATAACAGTTAAAAATAATTGACTCTTGAAAGGCATCACCAGCAATACCACCAACAGCATAATTACCGCTAACCTCGACAATAGAAACGCTAGAATATACTTTTGCTTGCTGATCCATACTACCAACTATACCACCTGCTCTAATCAATCCTTGGACATTACCTTTGAAAGTACAATCTTCCACAAGTGAATCATTTCTTAGAGAACCTAAAATACCACCAGCTGATTGTTCCGAATAAACATTCATGTTAGAAATACAATTATTAATAAATGAATTATCTCTCGCATCTCCAGTTATTCCGCCTCCATAAGAAATTGCATAGATATTACCTGATGAACTAGAAGAATTTATCACAGAATTAGAGATGGAACCAACAATACCACCTACAGAACCGCCTGAAAGTATAACATCAGAACTACAATTAAGAATATTTGAAAAATGCGATTCACCTACTATACCACCAATAAAACTAGTAATAGTGTCATCAAAATAGACTGAACCAGAGACAAAACAGTTCTCTATGGAAGTACGATTAAGGGCTGCAGCTATCCCACCTGCAGATTCATATGGTGCTAAATGTGAACTTTGATTTAAGTTAATTGTGAAATTTACTAAATTTAGATTTTTTATTTCAGAATCGAGCAAATTACAGAATAAACCAACCCTGCTAAATATCTGACCATAAATATTTACAATATTTAGTTGATTAATAAATAAATTACTGATAGTATATCCATTTCCATTGTATACACCAACAAAAAAACCTTCTATTTCATTTCCTATAGGTTTAAATCCCTTGCCATTATCCCAGTTTATTGTTTCTGTTGCATCTATATTTGTTGTTTGTGTAAAATGTATTTGAGTTTCTTCATCAATCCACCAGTCATTCGGTGCAACAGACATCCACCTTAAATTTTCTAAGCTATTTATTAAATATGGATTTGTTTCGGTTCCAGCAGCTTGCTGGTTGTAGTTTGAAGGTCTCCATTCTAAAGGTATTACCATTAGGTTAACTGTATTTGATGCAATTGATTCTCCATTTAGGTTTTGATATACAGCTGTAACATAGTATTCTCTATTTGCGCCAAGGACAGTATTGTTGTCAGTAAAATACAAGGTAGAAGATTGACCTAAAAAAACACCCTCTCGATAAATTCTATACTCTAAAAGTGTGCCTACACTGCCCGGTAAAGGCTCTGTCCACGATAGACTTACGATATTGTTTTCTGTAGATCCCGTTAAATCTCTTGGCGGATAAAATGTTCTAATGGTACGGGCAGTATTTGAGGCTACGGATTCGCCAGTTGGATTATCATACACAGCTGTGACATAATACTCTAGATTGATATCCAAACCTGCTGTAGCATCAGAAAATGATGTAGTTGATGTAGTGTATATTATTTCTCCGTTTCTATAAATTCTATAATTTTGAAGAGTTCCTATACTACCAGTTATTGGAGCATTCCAAGATAAATTTACAAGGTTCAAATTTAAAGTAGCTGTTAGATTATATGGAGGGTAGAACACATTATAATCTTCTGGTTGAAAATAAAATCTGGCATTGGTTATAACATCAACAGTATCCAAAGCATTAGGAAATGGGTTTATCTGTGGTGATTCTGATTCCCATGAGTTCCAATATATTGTCCTTTGTTGTTCAACCATAGTTGTTTTAAAGGAATTATCCCCAATGTACCACCAATAATGGTCTTTGACTACCATTACAGCCAGGTTGTGTGATTTATATTCAAAAGGTGTATCAAGTGCTATGTCTATGTCGTATACACCCGAAAAATTTACAGGCAGTCTCCCCTCATACACAAGATTAAACTGACTATATGGTATCCAAGTGTTGTTATTTTCAAATGAAGATTGATTTGTATTAGCCATATATAGTCTTATAACATTGGAATTAGGAATAGTGCCATCACTTTTAAATTGAACAGTCATTTGATAGATTGTTCCAGTTTCCAGTTCATTTTCTAGATAGATTGTTTGGGAAATATTTTTAGTAGCTGAAAAATTTAGGAATGCTGAGTCATACAAGTCACTATTAGGGTCTCCTACATAGATTGCATCAATACCAGAGGGAACTATCACTACATTGTGAAGATTGGTTTGGTTGTTGTGTAGTCTTTCGTCTTGATTGTAGATGATTTGACCGTATATTTGGATGGGACCTGTGGTAGTGGGTGTCCAGTTTAGGGTGAAAGTATGGGATTCGCCCGGAGCCAGATAAATGCCTGGTATGGTGGCGAGGATGGTGTTGTTTTGTAAATGCGTAGAGTCATTCGTCCTGAATGACATATTATTGTCAACCGGGACGATTGACTGTACGGAGTGAGACAAGTTTACTGTATAACCGCTAGCGGGCAACAGTCCGAGGTTTCTGACAGTGATTGTATGTGCTGTCGGTGTGTTTTGCATGATGGCATTTGGACCAGAAATAATAGTAGCAGCGAGATCATGGTCATATTGGATTACCATATTTACAGAGTTAAAAGCGTTTACTCTACCAGCACCCATTTTACCATCATAACCAGGGTTTAGGTGGTCTATCGGGTCAGCACCATCGAGTAGGAAACATATTAATTCGTCGACAGACATATTAGGGTTCTGAGACAAAACAAGAGCAGCAACTCCAGCCACAAGAGGAGATGCCATAGATGTTCCGGAATATGTACCATAAGAATCATCACCATTCTCGTCATAAAAAGTAGATAAAATACTTACGCCCGGTGCAGAAATATCATATTCTGTACCATAATTTGAAAATCCTGCTCTCCGGTCGTTAATGTCTGTAGCTATGACACCGATTACATCTTTAACTGCTGCTGGATAATAAAATCCTAATTCACTATCCCAATTAGCGTTCCCTGCACTAGCTATAACTAGCGACCCTTGTTCTTTTGCATAAGAAACTGCAAGATTTGCTGTTTCTTCATCACCCCATGCACCCCATGAACAATTTATGATATGAACCCCTAAATCTGCTAAGTAGAATATACTTGAATATGCATTGTAAATAGTTGGTGTTTCAAAATTGTTGGGTGTGTGTTTTGTAGCTACTATCCTAACATTGTAAGCGAGACCCGTTATACCAATATTATTATCTCCAACAGCTGCTGCTGTACCGGCAACGTGAGTGCCGTGTTGGTTTCCATTAAAACTTTGGAAAGGATTATTACTTTGCCCTCCTGAAGCTGTTGTCCAAAAATCCCATCCCATGACATCGTCTACAAAGCCATTACCATCATTGTCTATGCCGTCTCCACCGATGATTTCACCAGTTTCCCAGTTTATAGTGATACCTGGCAGTTCTGCTGTGTTTATCCACATATTTGCTCTGAGGTCTGGGTGATTCCATTTTACACCTGAGTCTGAAATACCTATGATGATTTCTTCAAGACCACCGGGCTGGATGTCCCAGGCATCAAAGGCTTGGACATTTTCGAGATACCATAGGTCTGTTATCATCGGATCGTTTGGGGTGTAGGTTGTCCTATTTATGACTTCTCTTTCTGCAAAGAGGATGTTTGAGTTTGAGCGGAGGGATTGAATTAAATCGTAGATTCTATTTTCATTGTCATTCGGATTATTGTCATTCAGGACGAATGACCGTACATTTATTGTAAAAACATTCATTGGGTAGCGACCGTTTTGATGCCAGTCTTGATTTTTGACTCTGTAGGCTTGTCTCAATTCTGTTATTTGGTGTTCACGAGCTATTTCATTGAACCATTCAAAGGGTGTTTCTACTAGTCCGTCTCTGGAAGTGCTGATAGCAAATTCACCGCGTGTGCTACTGATAGCGTTCGCATCGAAACAGATGTTGATATACCCCGTGTAGATGTCTTCAACATTATTTTCTGTTTGCCCAAATATTGTGGACAAATAACATATAAATGTTAGCAATAATATAATTTGTTTTGTTTTTTTCATTTTGGATGACTCCTGTTTTTTATTATTCTATGGGAATATATTTATTTATTGGTTTGGAAAATTGATGTAAAATAAAAAAGATGCCTTTACAGAAATAGTTACAACTTCTCTCTGTGGAAATGTCTTTAGAAAATAAATTTGTTAAAGGTAATGATTTGAGAAAAATTCTCAAATAAATGTCGTAAGTGCTTATTTTATGTCGTTTTCAGGGTGGGATAAATATGCTATTATTTAAAGCATAGAGAGGCATTCCTTGCACGTTATCGGTAGAGGTATACATCGAAGACGTTTTTTGCAGAGCTTTATCAGAAGCCCTATTTTGAGCATTCTCAGCGATTTTACAAAAACTGCATTCTAAAACGCTATCTGCCATATCCCATCTCCCCAATTTAATTCATTTTGAGTTTGAGGCAATCTTTTTAAATAGGGTTTAAAAGTCAAGAGCTTTTTTGGGGGGAACAAAAAAATATGGTTCAAAATATTTCTAAAAAATCGATAAACTCTTTTTTTATAAGAATATTAGACTTTGCAAAAAAATATGAAAATTTCTTTAAAAAACAAAAAAACAATATAAATCTCATTTTCTTTTTCATTTTTTATAGCATTTCCATTTGACATTAAATGTAGCGGTGATCTCCGATCGACGACAAATCAGCACCCAATTTCAAATCGATAAACCCGCACCCAATCTAGTTTTCTGATACCTTCCCTGTACGGCTCCTGTACCGATCCCTAAAATAAGCAGGATAGATGCGGAAAAAGCGCAAGGGGGGTACTACACTTTGTCGTTGATGTAGCGTTTCGACTAAACGCCACGCGACTTCAGCGTGTGTAAGGTATATTCATTTTCGTGCTGTTATTTACAAGAAGGCTTTGTTGATAGCAAACATGCGGGATAAGAAGATTATGGATAAAGAACAAGTGAACAGTCTCCCAGCAATTTATTCTAAACTTTTTTAAAAAAACATCAATTGAGGACAAAAAAAACTTTACAAAAAAAGCCAAATAATTATCATTGTGCTCAATATTTAAAGTAAAAGATAAATGGGAGTGTGAAAATTATGTCTGTTTATGGATTAAAATTTCCAAAAACGCCACGCAAGACAGCCTTGTACGAAGCAGAAGAATGGTACCAAAACCTTTTAGCTGAAAAGCTATGTATGCCATATGCTGCTATTCAAAGGAGCAATTTTGGGCAATATGACATGGCGGTGCACTATCTGACTTCTATACTAGAGGAGGCGAGAGCTATTGAAAAAGTAGCTGTCTTCAATATAGACCACATGGGACAAATCATGTTTTCAGGTAAAGATGCCTCCGCGTTGTTAAATAGAGTTTTACCAGCTGATATCGAAAACATGCAAATAGGTCAGTGTAAATACACTTTATTACTAAATGAAAATGGAACTGTACGTGATGACATGATTGTGATGAAGCAGGCAGTAGATAGCTTTATATTGGTGATTAATGCTGGTCATGACATCACAGATAAAGAAATCGTTGAGGGTGTAGAGATAGAGTTTTTGAGCGATGCAGATTTTATTATGCAGCATAAACGAGAACATGAAATTGTATTTGTCAAAAACATCTCTGAAAAGTTTGTTAAAATTGACATTCAGGGTCCTTTTTCATACAAAGTAATCACTGATATTTTTGGTAAAGATGTTCTTAAAAACAGATCAAACCCTGAAAAGAATATGGCTTTTTTCAGTTTTAATGAAGTGGTGCTCTCATGCAGCCACTGTCCTCAGACATCAGATATGGAAAAAAACAATAAAACACCTAGCACTTATTTTTTTAGTAGAACTGGTTATACAAATCGTTGGGGTTGGGAGATATTTGTACCAATAGAGCATGCTGTGTGTAGGTTTAAACAGATTGTATTAAAAGCGTTTGAATATGGTGGATTGCTTGTAGGATTGGGGGGACGTGATGAAAATAGAATCTCTGCTGGTAATGTAGGATTACCTCTGATGGGATCTGAATATGATGGCTTCCACACTCCTACAAATGCACCTTTGATAGATGCAGCTATCGACTGGAACAAAGGCGACTTTATAGGTCGTGAAGCTCTTTTAAAAGAAAAAGAGAAAAATATCACAAAAAAAATGGTCATCATCGTAGCAGAGGGTAATATCGTAAACAATGGCGTATATTTAAGCGGAGAAAGATTAGGTTCTGTTACCTCTTGTATCATTTCACCGAATGTGCCTTTAGAAAAAAGACTTTTCATAGGCTCATCTAGAAAAAATGTAAATGATGAGAATGGAACAGCGGCGATAGCCCTCGCCTGGCTATACAAAGACCCTTTCGTAGAAAACAATGACCAACCTATCAGAATAAAAGTAGAACTCTTTAGAGAAAAGGACGGTCAAGTAGTAGGAAAACCTGTTCTGGGCTACATCAGCTCTGACGGTGTAAACCCAGCCACAGCACCAAAACCATTGAAAAATATAGAAAATTTATGAGTAAATGGTACCAGGAACATCCCAAGGTCGTTCCACGCCTAAAGGGAAAAAAAATTGAGTATAGAAAAAGCAAAAAAAAAGGAGGCAACATGCAAGCCAAACCACAACAGATAAACATCAAATTAGATGAAAAAGTAGGAGAAGGTGTTTATACAAACTTTTTTATGATATCTACCAACCCCTCTGAATATATCATCGATTGCGGTAGAACATCGCCCGGTATACCTGATATAAAAATTTTGAGCAGAATAATCACTACTCCACAACATGCCAAACAACTTTTGATGATTTTACAACAAAATATAGAGCAGTTTGAGAAACAATTTGGAGAAATAAAACTGCCTCAAATGCCTATTTCTGAAAACAAAAATATCGGATTTCAGAACAATCCAGCACAATAAAAAAGAACATATGGAGATGTGATTATGTATGGTAAAATAAAAGATGACCTACAAAAATTGTTTATAGAACTCAAAGAACAAGGTCTGTATAAAACTGAAAGAATCATCACTTCGAGTCAATCAGCTCATATAACAGTTTCTGAGGATAAAGATGTTATCAATTTTTGTGCGAACAACTATCTAGGACTTTCAAATCATCCAGATGTCATAAAGGCATCGCAAAAAATTATGGACAAATGGGGATATGGATTATCATCTGTGAGATTTATTTGTGGAACTCAGCAAATACACAAGGAACTAGAAAAAAAAATCTCAGAGTTTTTAGGAACAGAAGACACTATACTTTATGTAGCTTGTTTTGATGCAAACACTGGTCTTTTTGAGACTGTTTTAAATGAGGAGGATGCCATCATTTCGGATGAATTGAATCATGCATCTATCATCGATGGTGTTCGTTTGTGTAAAGCGAAAAGACTCAAATATGCTCATTCAAATATGGAAGAATTGGAAAACAAGCTGAAAGAATCTCAAGACTGTAGGTACAGATTGATAATAACAGATGGTGTGTTTTCTATGGACGGTGATATAGCAAAACTGGATAAAATAGTAGATTTAGCTGATAGATATGATGCTCTTGTTTCTGTAGATGACTCTCATTCAACAGGATACATAGGGGACACAGGTCGAGGAACTGCTGAATATTTTGGAGTGTCTGACAGGGTAGATATTATTACGACTACTTTTGGAAAAGCTCTGGGTGGTGCAAATGGTGGCTGCACTTCAGGCAAAAAAGAGATAATCGAATTACTCAGACAACGATCCAGACCTTATCTATTTTCAAATACGATCTCACCTGCTGTCGCAGGCGGTACTCTTGAAGTGTTAAACATTTTAAACAGTTCTCGTGACCTAATCACAAAAGTAAAAGCAAACGCAATGTATTTTAGAGAATTGATGGAAAAAGCTGGTTTTGATTTAGTAAAAGGTAACACGGCTATAGTTCCTGTCATGCTATATGATGAACCACTTGCTCTAAAAATGGCTGATATGTTACTCGCAGAAGGGATTTATGTGATAGGCTTTGCTTTCCCAGTAGTACAGAGAGGAAGGGCTCGGATCAGAGTCCAGCTCTCAGCAGCTCATTCAAAAGAGGATATAGACAAAGCAGTGGCTGCTTTTATAAAAGTAGGTAAAATTTTGGGTGTCATCTAAGATTTCTATGGCTGGGATCCTTTACATAGTGCCCACACCTATAGGTAATCTCGCAGATATGACATATAGAGGTGTGAATGTTTTAAATGAAGTGGACCTTATCTATTCGGAAGATACGAGAACGTCCAGGGTATTGTTGAAACATTATAACATAAACACTCCTCAAAAAAGCTATCATAAATTTAACGAAAAAGAAAAATGTAATGAAATAATAGGTTATCTCAAAAATGGCAAAAACGTTGCCGTCATCTCTGATGCGGGGACACCCGGAATATCTGACCCTTCAAATATACTCGTAAAAGAGGTTTTAGAGAACAATCTGACTATATGCCCGCTGCCGGGAGCTACGGCGTTGATCCCGGCTCTTGTTGCCTCTGGATTTGATACACAGACATTCTATATGATAGGCTTTTTACCAAAAAAAAAGAAACAGAGAGAGTCCATTTTAGATAAACTAAAAACTTTTCAAATCCCTCTTGTTTTTTATGAAAGTAATCATAGAATCGTAGATACCTTGACCGAATTTAAAGACTTTTTTTCTGATGCTAAAGTTTGTATAGCTAGAGAAATCAGTAAAATCTATGAGACATTTTATAGAGGAAAACTTTGTGATATACTCGTAAATATTACGGAGATCGTCCTGAAAGGTGAGTTTGTGATAGTCGTAATGCCTAGAGATTTATCGGAAGAATCAAACTCCATCTACCTGTCAGATGAACATGTTTTGAACCTATACAAAAACAAATTTAAAGAACACAAACTCACTCAGGCATGTAAATTGATAGCAGAAGAGCTAGGATGTTCAAAAAAAAAAATCTACGATATAATAGTAAATAATCACAATCCCGAAGGAGTCCCCTCCGAAAAGTCGAAAAGTAATCAATTTCTGTAGGGAACGCATTTATTCGTTCCTTATATATCCTTGATACATAATATGTTACGGAACGAATAAATGCGTTCCCTACATTAATATATCATTTAATGACAAATGGAAATGCTATAAATAGCAGAATAGTTAATTTCTAGACAAGAAAATACAAGAAAAGGGAGATACTATGGATTTTATCAGAAACAATATCATGGACTCTATAGACTTGAAAAAGAAAATTTTAAATGACGAAAAAAATTTAAAAATGCTTTCTGAAGTCATTTGTTTACTTGCACAAAAACATACAAACGGAAACAAAGGTATGACATGTGGTAATGGGGGTTCTGCTTGTGATGCAATGCACTATGCAGAGGAACTCACAGGGAGATTTAGAAAAGACAGAGCAGCCCTTGGAGCAATAGCTTTGACAGATTCCACTCACATTACCTGTGTCTCAAATGATTTTGGCTTTGAGTATATATTTTCCAGAGGAATAGAGGCTCTCGGTAAAAAAGATGATTATTTGATAGCTATTTCTACGAGTGGCAATTCATTAAATGTGATGAAAGCTGTCGAAGTGGCAAAAAATATGGGAATATTGACAGTAGGTCTTTTGGGAAAAGATGGTGGCAAATTAAAAGATATGGTAGATTATGCTTTTGTCATCAAAGGTGAAACATCAGATAGAATACAAGAAATACATATTATGCTGATACATACAATAATAGAAGGCATTGAAAGAATCATGTTTAAAGAAAACTACGAAATCGCGAAAAGCTCGTAACTAACGGATGGAGTACCTTTCGGCAACCTTTTCTATCAAATTTTGTCCTGTCATTTCTTGTGGTTTGTCTATTCCCATTAAAAATAGAATAGTGGGAGCGATGTCACCTAGTTTGCCATTTTGAATTTGACAAGAATTGAATCCCTGACAATTTTCCTCTATCAAAATTAAAGGAACTTCATTCATGCTATGAGCTGTCATGGTATTACCATTACTATCTATCATTTGCTCAGCGTTTCCATGATCAGCAGTTAAAAGGACATTATATTTTTTTTCAAGAGCTTTTGGAATCAGCCTACTGACACATGTATCTACAGTTTCCACAGCCCTTACCACAGCATCAAAAACTCCAGTGTGCCCTACCATATCGCAATTTGCAAAGTTTAGTATTATCAGATCATAGTTTTTCTCGTGCAAAACTGTCAGAGCATTGTCTGTCACTTCATAGGCACTCATTTCAGGCTGTAAATCGTATGAAGCGATTTTTGGTGAAGGAATTAATATCCTATCTTCACCTTTAAAGGGCTCTTCAAAACCCCCATTAAAAAAGAATGTCACATGTGCATATTTCTCTGTTTCAGCAATTCTGAGCTGTGTCAAACCGTTGTCTTCAATCACTTTTCCCAGTATGTTGTTTAATTTTTCATTTTTAAAAGCCACTTCTACATATGGGCTAAAATTTATATCATATTCTGTCATAGTGACATACTTTAAATTGTTTATTTTCTTTACTGGAAATTCATAAAAATCATTATAAATAAAACATTTAGTGAGTTCTCTAGGTCTGTCTGACCTAAAATTAAAAAAGATAATAGCGTCATTGTCCTCTATCAAAGCTAGAGGTTTTTTATTTTGGTATATCAGAGTGGGTAAGATAAACTCATCCGTAATATTTTTTGCATAGCTATCTTTTATTACTTTTAATGGGTCAGAGTATCCTGTGTCTATTATGCCGGGTGATTCATCCAAACTTCCTTTTCCAAATACAAGTGCATCATAGGCTTTTTGAATCCTTTCCCACCTATTGTCCCTGTCCATCGCATAGTATCTACCAGAAATGGATGCGACCTTGCCGAGTTCATACTTTTCAGCTTTTTTACAATAGTTTTCCATAAAACTAACACCCGAATGTGGCAAAGTATCTCTACCATCCATAAAGGCGTGCATATATACATGATAGAAATTTTCTTTTTTAAACATCTCCAATAAACCATCTATGTGCGTCAAACTACTATGAACTCCGCCATCAGATAAGAGTCCAAATAAATGTATTTTTGAATTGTGTTTTTTTGCATGTTCTATAGCTGACAAAAGAGCCCCATTACTGAAAAACTCTTTTGATTCTATTTTGGTATCTATCAAAGAATTGAGCTGATAAACTATTCTGCCAGCTCCTATATTCAGGTGTCCTACTTCAGAGTTTCCCATGATTCCTTTAGGTAATCCAACATCATTGCCATTTGTTTTCAACCTGCAGTGGGGAAATTTTTTGAACAATTCATCTATGTATGGTGTTTTGGCTTTCATGACAGCATTTCCCACACTTTCATGACTGAGTCCATATCCATCTAAAATTATTAGCATTACTTTGTTTGACATTTGTCCCTCTTAATCATACTTGTTTATTTGAGACAGTTGAAGGTCGTCACCGTGGACAAACGCACTGACCATTTTCAATGTCTCTTTATTCACATACGAGACACTATTTTGTTTTATATATTTTCGTCAAGAAGTATATTTGACTCAATGAAAAAAATGCTTAACAAACATTTCCCTTGACTATATCTTTTCAAAAAAAAAACTTGTATTGAGAAAGAATGACACATAAAAATTTGTGTATGAAATCTATGATTTCTAAATAAAATAGAGGTGTTTATGAAATATATTTTAGTAATATTTATACTATGCTATTGTCTTCTCTTTGCTGTGATCAGTGAATATGAGGTGCAGATTCTAGAAAACATGTTGGAAAGAGAAGGTCTGAGCCTAAATTCGTTAAATTTCCCAAAAGATTGGGCATTCTCAGAATTTAAAATCCCTAAAATGATAGAGATATTAAACAATCCTATGCAATATCCTATATTTGTAGATCAAGTAAAAGAGATATTGCTAGAAAAAGAAATTATAAAGTTTTTTGATTTTAGTGCAGATACTGTTTTTAACGGAGTATTTAGTGAAATGAGTTTCTGCGAAATAGAAAACAAAAAAGCAGAAATACCTTTTTACACTTTCATAGATATTTGCCATACAAAACTTTCAAAAATAAAATCTGAAAAAGATATTTTAGAATATGTCGAATATGTTTATGAAATATCAAACAGATTTTGGACACACGTGTTAAAAGATCTGAACACTATTGAGTTGTCACACCTAGAGGTGTTTTTGCTGTTAACATCAAAAGGTGGCATTGAGTCAGAAGAGAAATATGAAATATTGCTTGAAAATGTCGAAAAGTTAACAGATGATACAGAAATAGAGTATTATGTTGAACTGTTCAAAAAGATAAACTTTTATGCGATGATCAGTTCGGCACAATATTTTTATGCAGGCATGAAACTACTGAGTGACCATGATACCAGCAGATTGTCTTTTGGAAAGCCTGTGATACGAGATACAAAGTATGGTAGAATGATCGTTGGCACAAAAGATCATGATGTTTATGATGAATCTATCTCTCAAAAACGGAATAGAGTTTATAATAAAAAGACGAACATTTCTACGGTATTTGTATACGATCCGGGAGGCAATGACACATACTCTTTTGACATTTCTACAAATATAAATAGACCTTTTTTATCAATAATAGATCTTTCAGGGGATGATTGTTATCGAAATAATAATATTGGACAATTATTTAATGCTATGTTTGGTATGATATATCACTTTGACGGGTCTGGAAATGATTTTTACTATGGGGATGATTTGGCTTTTTCAGCAAATGTCGGTACATTGATTTCTATAGATGCTGGTGGCAACGATACATATATCGCAGGTTCAAAATCTCTGGGAGCTGGGACACTCGGGATAGCTTTATTAGTCAATATCGGAGGGAATAATTATTTTTCTGGAACATGCATGACACAAGGTTTTGCAGGGACTTTGGGTATGGGTTTGCTGGCAAGCTTTGCTGATGACAGTAGTTTAAACAATGATGTCTATTTTTCAGGAGGGAGGTACAGGCATGCTCCGCTGGTTCCCGATGACTATCGTAGTATGTCTCAGGGATTTGGATATGGTTTTAGACCTGACGTGGCTGGTGGTATCGGGATACTGTTTGATGAGTCAGGAAATGATCAATACATAGGTGGCGTATATGCACAGGGTGGGGCATACTGGTATGCTTTAGGGATATTGATAGATTTAACAGGCAATGATGTATATCGAGCCGTGTACTATCCCCAAGGCAGTGGAATACACATGGCGGCCGGTTTTTTGTATGACGAGGGCGGTGATGACAGCTATTATTCTAGATTTGGACCGGGGCAGGGTGCAGGTCATGACTACGGAGTAGGGTTTTTAATTGACAAGCAAGGTAACGATCACTATTCTATAGACGGAGGTAATGGTATCGGTCTTGCAAATTCGGTAGGGATTTTTATAGATTCAGCTGGTGATGATAGGTATGAGAGAAAAAGAAAAGACTCATATGGTTTTGCAAATAATGCCAGAAATTCTGGTAGCATAGGATTGTTTTTAGATACTGGTGGTAATGATATTTATGCAAATGAGCTTATGGATGATGACATTTCTTGGGCAAATGGAATTTTTGGATTTGGACTGGACAAAAATGAAGAACTTGAAGAAATTCATGAGGAAAATCTTGTCGATGAGCTATTTGAGGATGAAGCCTCACAGGACTATGTAGATCCCCTGCTAAACATAAAAGAGCTATTTGCTATAGCATCAGAATGGGAAGTCGGATCAGCTCTAAATAGAGTCAGAGACGCCAGAAAGCTATTGATAGAAAGAGATATAGAATCAGCAGATTATATTTTTGAACAAAAGCTCCACACCAAAAGTGGTTTAGAAATGAGAGCTATTCTGGAGCTAGCTCAAAACTCTGATTATATGAAACAAAAGCTGTCAGACGGCTTGCAGCACGAACACAGCAGAGCGATAAGAAATACAATCTATATTATCGGAGAGCTGGCAGATTCCTCTTTTTTAGAGATTTTTGAAAAAATGCTAGAAGAAGAGCTGTATGTAAGCTCTATTTTATCAGCACTAGGTAATATCAAGACAGAGAAAAGCGTAGATCTTCTGGAAAAATATATCGACACAAATGATATATATGTCAAAGTCACTTTAGCGAGGAGCCTGCTCTCTATAAATAGTGATCGGAGTATAGAGCTACTTTTGAAATTTAAAGATGATGATTGTTTTTTAATAATGTCTATGATAAAACTTTACATGCAATAAGTATCTATTTCAAAAAATAAATTTATTATATGGAGCAAAGATATGTTTGAAAATATTTTGGGACAAGAAAAGACTCTTCAGGTGTTAAAAAATGCAATAAACTCAGACAAGATTTCACAAGCATATATTTTTTATGGACCACCCGGAGTGGGAAAATTGTTGACCGCTCTCACTTTTGCAAAGGCGATGAACTGCACTACTCAGTCTGAGACACAAAATAGACCTTGTAATGTATGTAAAGCATGCGTCAAAATAGACAAATATATGCACCCTGATGTGAAGCTAATTTTTCCAATTCCAAACTATGATCTAGACGAACAGGGAGTAGTAAAAAAGGACGCTGAATACAAAACCTATCTGAAATATATAGAAACAAAGACCAACACTCCTTGGAAAGATTATATATTTGACAAAGTATGTGCTATCCGTATAGAACAAATCAGAGCTCTACAAAAAGATATCCTCATATCAAAATATGAAGGAAAAAAAAAGGTTTATATCTTTGAAGGATTTGACAATTTGACATTGCAGGCATATAATGCTTTTTTAAAAACATTAGAAGAACCTCCTATAGATACTCATTTTATACTGATTGTAAATAATCTCGAAAAGCTCTTGCCCACGATTTTGTCTCGTTGTATAAGGCTGGCATTTCATCCTATCTCTGTTGATGTTCTCGAAAATTACCTTTTAAACACATTGCATACAACACCTCTGAAAGCTAAGCTTTTTTCTCGGCTTTCAAATGGTAGTTTAGAAAAAGCTATAGATTTGTACCACAACGAAAACTTAGAGACTATGGAAATTACAATAGATTTTTTAAATATAGTCATAGAACAAAACGATATAGGTTTTTTAGAATGGATAGATAACAATTTTGTAAAAGGCACAAAGAGCATAGACATTTTTAAAAACTTTGTGTTATATCTTTGTTTATGGATTAGAGATGTTCAGGTGTACAATGAGTTTATAAAGCAATCTATTAATGATGACAATTCCACAGAGGATGCTATAGGTATTGTTTTTATAAACCAGATAGAGCTGTTACAAAAATTTCAATCATCTGATGTACTGATAAACCTATTGCTTTCTTTAGATGAATATTTAATAAAATATTCTGGAAATGTAAACCCAAAATTGATATTGAGTCAGATATATCAGTCTTTTATAACGACATTTATACAAACAAGGAGTGACGATGCTACCTATAAAATTATTTGAAAAAAGTATTAAAATAGAGACTCTTGTCTCTGTAAACTTGAAATCAGATGTATGTGATATACTAGTAAAAAGGTCAATGTCAGATTGCTTGACACTGACAGTGTATTATCATCCCATTGTAGAAAATCATTTTGATCTTGAAAAAACACAAACACTCGGGACGTTTAGAGCTGACACAGCACATCAAACCATCTTTTATGAGCTCAATTCTGACGAATTGGAGAATATTTTTTTGGATGAAATAGATGATATACCAAAAACGGAAATCATTGTAGAACTGCCTATAAATACAAAACTCTACGTAGACACTATACATTCTGATATTAAAATTGCTGATATTTCAATAGAGTTTCAAATCAATACTGTAAATGGTGATGTATTGGTGGAAAACTCAGGTCATGGGTCTATCGAGTCAATTAATGGTTTCATAAAATTGGCGAATATCTCTGACAACTTTGATATAAAAACAGTAAATGGAAACACTCATATCAAAAAAGGAGCAGGTGGGGTGCTGAATATCACTTCAGACAATGGTGATATTTATACGAAAGAAATGAATTATCATAAGATCTCATGCAAAACTCAAAATGGAAATATCTTTTCTGAAATGAGCAATGGCGAAACTGATTTTATGGAATTGATTTCAGAGCAGGGTGATTTAAAATTTGTGGCAGCCAATGGAAAATTTAACAGTGTATTAATGTCTTCAGAGAATGGCGACACTATGATTTCTATACCATTTGACAGGCTCATAAACTTAGATTTGACTACAGAAAATGGTGAAATAGAGGCAAACATAAATACAGAGCATGCCAATGAAGAAATAATAGACACTGATAGGGTTTATATAAATTGTGGGGAAGACCTTCCAAACATACAAGCGAATTTGATAAATGGTGATATTTCGCTGAAAAACACTGATAATACTATCAGCAAGATAGTAGAAAAAGGTCATCAAGTAGCTGAGTTGATAATAGATAAAATAGAAGAAAGCCATACTGTAGAAACAGTTTTTGACTTAATAGAAGATACACAGAAAAAAATACATGACTCTATAGAAAAAGTAGAAAAAAAAGTGCATAGCCATGAAATTCAAGACAAAATAAAGCATTTTATCGATGATAAAATTGTTCCCTATATGAAAAAAGGGTGCGCTTTTACAAAAGAAAAAACATCGCTATATTTCGACAAGATAAAAAATAGACCAAATTCCATAAAAAAGAATTTGCCAAAACAAAATGAGACATACCAAGAGTCTGTTTTGAAAATCCTCGAGATGATTGAAAAGAAAAATATCAATGTTGACGAGGCTGAGAGACTGATAAAAACTATCAAAAATTGATAGGTAGCAAAAACTTTTCTGTCATTTTTGTTGTTTTCTGAGCTTTTTAGCTACTACGAGCTCCCTCTTCCAGCTTTGATACAATGATTGCACAAGAGGCGTCACCAGTGATGTTCAGAACTGTCCTACCCATATCGAATATGCGGTCTATTCCAGCCACCAAAGCTATCCCTGCTATGGGCAAGCCCACACTTTCGAGCACAAGTGCTAGCAATATCATACCTCCACCAGGTACTCCTGCACTGCCTATTGATGCGAGGGTTGCTGTAATGACAATAGTGGCCATTTGAGTAAATGTCAGGTCGATGCCAAAGCAAGATGCTATAAATATAGCTGCGACACATTGATAGATAGCTGTTCCGTCCATATTTATAGTTGCCCCGAGTGGAAGTGTAAATCTCACAACATCTTTTCTAGCACCGAGCTTTTCACAGCATTCGATATTGAAAGGTAAAGTTGCCATCGATGATGAGCTGGAAAAGGCAAACATCATAGCAGGTATCATTCCTTTGAAAAAACGGATCGGACTCATTTTTCCCAGCAGTCTTATGGCTGTGGCATAGACCACTACCATGTGTATTATAAAGCAAATATAAGCAACCAGTATCACAAGGAAGAAATTTCCCAGTATAGATGGCCCATTCACCGCCACCACAGGCGTGATTAGGCAAAATACACCTATCGGTGATAGTTTCACGATCATCATCATTATTTTCATAAACACTTCACTCACGCTTTCCACTAGGTCTGCTGTGGCTTTCCCTTTTTCCCCTACTAAAATGATGCCAAATCCTACGAGTAGTGCTATCACGATAATCTGAAGCATGTTTGAATTTACAAAGGGCACTATTGCATTTGAAGGAAACATATTCACTATCGTTTCTATGAAATTCGGAGTTTCCGTCATCTCAAATGAGAGATTGCTCGTTTCGAGCACAGTAAATGAGCCCTTGAAAAGCGACGTCACGAGGAGACTCATAATCAAAGCAATGACTGTCGTAGTTAGGAAATATATTACTGCTTTTGAGCCGATAGACCCTACTTTGCGAATATCACCTAGAGACAAAACTCCGCCAATGATTGAAAACAACACAATAGGTGCGACAATGAAACGTATCAGATTTAGATACAGATCGCCCAAAGGTTTGATGTATAGTTCAGCAAACTCGGGGCTTTTGATAAGGAGCAATCCAAGGACAACACCAGCAACAAGACCTACAAATATCCATGTTGCCAGAGAGATTTTTTTTACCATTTTTATACCTCTGTTTTTATTTTATCAAAGAAATAAAACTAACGTATAGTCCCAATGTTTCAATATATAGTATTTCCAGTTAAAATTTATGTAGGGGGCGCAAAATTGCACCCCCTACATGATTCATTCATTAAATATCCACGTCACTGAGATTTATAGCAACGACACTCAACTGTTGACGAACAGTACAGAAAAGAGATATTTTTCAACTAAAGGGTGTCGCTGCTACGTCTCTATTTTATTTCATCAGCACCATTCGTTTTACAGTGTTGTATTCTCCTGTGGTCATCTGATAGAAATAAACCCCACTACTGACACTCTGTCCATTGTCTGACAGTCCATTCCAGACTACGCTGTGTGAACCTGTAGTATACATGCCGCTGACCAAGCTGCGTATTTTTTGTCCTCTGATATTAAAGATGTCGATAGTCACCGCTCCGCTGCGAATCATTTCAAAAGAGATAGTTGTCATAGGGTTAAACGGATTGGGATAATTTGCGTGTAATAGTGCCGCGGGGCTAAAAGGTGTTACTTTATCTGTACCGCTTACTATTGGGTCAGGCATGAACCTGAGTATAGGGTATCCATCGTTTTTACTTGGATCAATGGTCCATACATCGTCAAAATCCCAGCCATGACTGATAAAAGTACTTGCAATCTTCATTTCAGCAGTTGGTAAGCCAAAACAATCTGTGATTTCACAAAAAATTTCACTTCTAAAACCTTCTGCAATGCCTGAAATCTCATTGTCCCAGAAGCTGTATGAAATATCTGAAAATGTGAAATCAGCAACAAAGCCATAAACATTGTCAGACGCATCAGTAATCACCACATAAACATTTTCAATCACTCCAAACATAGCCATGCCTGTAATGCCACCTATGCTCGGGCTAGCAGAATCATTTTCATCAAAGATCGTACCATAGAAAAAAGAATTACTGAGAGCACTATCAATGATTGCACCTACCAATCCACCAGTGCCAGCTCTGCTATTCACATCGATATTTACAACAGAGTAGCAATTTTCTATCGTAGTCACGACAATCTGACCTGCGAGACCACCTACGATATCGGTTTCTCCAGAAATACTTCCGATAGCACCACTGTTTTGAATGGAACTATTTTCAGCAAAACCTATTATTGCTCCAACGCTGAAACCACCGATGATTTCTATGTTGTGCAAATTTACATTGGATATATCAGCGTGTATGGTATAGCCAAATAGTCCTATCGTCAATTGTTCCTCATAGGAAATTATTGGGCTAAAATAAAGGTTTGAGATGATGAAGTTCCCACCGTCAAAATCACCTACAAAGGGAAATGCTTCGCCTTCTTCTTCATAGATATTTACCAATGCGAACCCTATCGGAGTAAAGCCCTCTCCTTCGTTCCAATCAATCGTTTCAGAGGCGTCGATGTTTGCTGTTTGTCTAAAATAAAACTTGCTAATGATCTCATATTCCTCTGTTTCTTCGTCTTCTTCTACTTCGCCCCATACATCAGGGGTTTCTGATAGCCATCTCAGGTTTGCAAGATTGCTTATCAGATATGGGTTTTCAGCTGTTCCTGCATTTGCATCGCCAAAGTTTGATGGAGGCGAGGGAGCTGTGTTTGCAAACAATGCTACGCATAGAAAGATGATAGCAAAGAAGCAAGTCGTTCTTTTGTAAGATAGCAATTCGAGGTTGCCGTTTCTTTTCGTTTGATACATATTGAGTGTCTCCTAGATTATATTTTCTGTTTATATAGTGTCTTGAAAATTTAAAAAGGTTGGATTTTTTTCGATAATGGTTTCAGCTTTTTTGTTGACAAAAAAAAGGGTAACAAAATACTAATACATATAGTAAATAGGTCTTTATAGACTTTTTTAGAGTGGACGAAATTATTTTTGTTGACAAAAATAGCTGATATTTACATTTTGCATGCAAGGAATAGCTTACAGGTAATGAACGGTATCCGTATAAAAAAGTTTACTATAAGGTATGATAAGTATGAATAAGGAATTTGCTGATAAGACGATCGAAAAATATATTTACAAAATATATGGTTTTGCACTGACCAAGACGCTGAACATTGATTTGGCTGAAGAGTTGGCATCAAATATCACTTTTGAGGTTTACAAATCATTTTTAAAATCGGATAATATTTTTAATGTTGACGGATTTGTGTGGAAACTTGCTTGCAATGCTTATTCTCAATTTGTATCTGAAGAAGTAAGCCGAAAGAGTGTTTTTGTAGCCCCACTTGATGACGAAGATACTTTTGCCGATGAAGCTTATGATCGCATGAGATATGAGATCGCTTTTCTGGGCAAGGTTCAAAGAGAAGTCATTGTTTTACATTATTTTGACAAGTTGAAAATAACAGAGGTCGCAGAGCGACTCAGACTATCCGTTGGAACTGTAAAATGGCATCTGCATGAAGCACGAAACAATTTAAAAGAAAGCTATTTAGATGAAAGTGAAAGTAAAATTAAACCACAGTTACCTCTTTTTACAGAAATGACCAGTCTCGGTTTTTTGGGTGGTTGGAGAATAGGTATGGATTATTATTTCCAGAGGAATCTTTCTCAAAATATTGCTTTTGCTGCATATCATAGGGCAAAAACTTCAGTAGAAATAGCAAAAGAATTAGAAATACCAGAGGTTTTTATTGAGGATGAAATAAGCCACCTTTGTGAAAATGGTTTTATCACTAAAGAGCCGGGTAGTAAGTATCGCACAAATTTTTGCATAATTAAACCTATTGACGAAGATTTTGAAAGGGTGAAAAAATATGCAAAAATTATTTGTGATATGTATATTCCACTGCTTGATCTCAACTCACTTTCAGAAAGTGTCGGACAGACAATTTACACTCCAAATCGCGATATGAATTTCCTTTTGTGGTCCATCGTTGCATTTGCCTGCAGTAGAAAACTCAGGACCATTGATGAAAGAACAGTCTGGCAAAAATATTTCGTAAAACGAAAGGATGGTGGCGAATATATTGCACTAGCAAAAATGGATGACATGCGAGAACATAAAAAGGAAGGCGAGTTTAAGAATATAGACAGTATTACATATTGCAATCCTAATGTTTACCCTGTATATTATTGGCAATTTCATTCAAGATTTGATGAGCGAAAATATTCTCGAGAGACCTCTATATATCCACTATTTGAAACCCTTTACGATTTTATCAGAGGAAAGATCCCTCGAGAACCTTCACAAGTAGATAAATATAAACAATTATTTGACAATGGTCTCATAATTTCAAAAGGGAGAACAGAAATTGCGAATACAGTAATATTCAACAACTCTATAGAAAAATTTGAAGCAATGTTGCCAGATATTCCAGATACACTAAAAAGCATTGGAAAAGAATTAGATGAAGAGATTTTTCAGCAAAGAAAATCAATTTACGCATCGCATAAGCAAGATCTCGGTAGAGCTTTGACTCTTAATTCTTTAGCAGGTAGCAACATCAGAGTAGCCGTCATAGAACAACTGCTGGACAAAAGCATATTGAAACCGTTAAAAAAGAATCAGAGATTGTCTGTGAACACGATAATGTTCTGTGATTTTCTTCCTGAACGAGGATAATATGAACAAAAAAGGTCAATTTGCAATAAGACCCGTTAAATTTACAAGCACAGAATACAAAGGGTCTGGTGGTGCCAACTTTCTCAATATGGATTATAGTTTGTCAAAGCTTCTCACGCAGAACATTCTCTACATAGCTTATCGTGAGCCTATCACTATCTCAGAAATTGCAAAATCGCTTTCTACTCCGAGGAGCGTGATTGAGGAGGATATAGATTTTCTCGAAAAAAATGGGTTTATGATAAATACTAGTGCTGATAACTATCTCACAAATATGCTTCTGCATGACTTTTCACAGGAAGTGCAAGAAGAATTACACAAAATTTACACCAGAGCTGCAAAGAAAGTTTGTGATAAATATATTCCCATGCTCTGCGATGTGGCGACACAGCTAAATGTACCCCAGATTTGTCAGTTTGAGAAGGAATATGATTTCAATCTCTTTTTGTGGTCTACGATAGCCTTTGCTTGTAGTCGTAAATACTTGCTTTTAGACGTCGACAAACATATTGAAAAGTTCTATGTGACAAGGACAGATTCTAGCCATAATCTTGCTTATGCAACAGTGCTAAAAGATCATAAACATAGCTATCTATCTGATTTGTATAGAAGTTATGGTGATAGGGATTTTACAATAGGAACATCTGAGATGTATCCTTTTAGGGTGTGGCTTTATAACACTTGTTATAGCAATAGGCATGATGGTGTTATTTCCTCTGCTTATGCTGGTTTTCCTGAACTGTACGACTTTATGCACAATAGACTGGAAAATGACCCCGACAAGGATGAATGCATGGAAAAATTAATCACGAATGGACTGATCCTCCCGCAGGCTTCAAATAAATATCGTGTCAATACCATAGTCATAAAGAGGTCCTTAAAAGAGTTTTCGGATTTATTACCATCGATGCCTGATGATTTAGTGACGCTAAATCAAGAATTAGATAGTCAGGTCTATGAATTATGCAAGTCACAATATCCCTCTCAAATGCAGGAATTGTTTTATGTATTTTGTAAAAATACTCTAAATTCAGGCGGCGTGAAAACGAGAGTCTTGGAACAACTACTTCAGAAAGGCATTTTGAAACCCTTGATAGAGAACCAGAAAAAGACTGTGAATGTTATAATGTTTTTAGAATAAGTAAAGATTATTAAATTTTGATGAAAAATATTCTGAGGAGACTGTTCACTTCAATTATCTTTTCTAGTTTTATAAAAACCCGTCAATCTTTCAGTATAATATCCATCATATCAACTTGATAATTTATATCATTTAATGACAAATGGAAATGCTATAATATTTTTTTACCATATGAAAAATTGTTTTACAATTAAATTTGTTCCCGCCCACAATCGATAAAGAGTACCCATTTTCCAATCGAGAAACTCGCACCTAATCTAGTATTCTGGCTTCTTCCCTGTACGGTCCCTGTACCGATCCCGCAAAATAAGCGGGATAGAAGCGGAAAAAGCACAAGGAGAGTACTGATTTTTGTCGTCGACCATCCGATCGCCGCTACATTATTTTTGTGCCTCCGCCCAAAGCTTCGTACAAACAGTTTTATTTCAACAGCACCATACGCCTGATGTCTGTATAACCCTCTGCATTCATGCGATAAAAGTATATCCCGCTGGAAACTTTTCGCCCACTATTATCTGTTCCGTACCAATCTACTGTATAGCTACCGGATCTTTTGTATTCATCTAGGAGAGTCGTCACCTTTTGACCTCTGATGTTGTATATCTCGATACGAACCATTCCTTCGGCTCTGATGTCAAAGGCAATGCTCGTTGAGGGGTTAAAAGGAAATGTTGATCAAAATCACTTTCACTTTTGTAACCATGTTACCCCCTTTTTATTTTACCTGTATCCTATGCATAAAATTATTCTCTTCCAATAATGGTGTAATCTGTGTAATGTTCAAATCCATCAATATGAGGTAATATTTTTTCTCCAGTGCCATATACTGATCCATGTTCACAATATAATGCTGCCCCTAAATACGATGAAATATTAGCTTTATCCGTGGGGACACCTGATTCATGACTACCGTAGATAATACCACCTCGCATTAATAATTTAGAACCTTGTGATGTTCTGACACCTGCCCCTCCTCCTGCAGTATTCGCAGAAATGACAACATTGTCTTCAAGCACAACAACACCGTAGTAATGGCTAGATATCCCACCTCCAGCCTGACTATAATTGCCTGAAATCAGAACATTATCTTTTAACAGCATTCTGTATTCATTATAAATACCTCCACCAAAGTTAGTAGCACCATTTCCTATAATTGAGGCATTATCACAAATAACAGTGTTGCCAAAGTTGCTCACGCCACCACCTGATCTTATCGCGGGGTAGGAAACTGGGGAAATGCAATTTCTGGTTATTGAAGCATAACCAGACATCGTAAAAACACCGTCTCTATCTACGTGAACACCGCCACCACTATCATATGCATCATTTTCTGAGATTACGCTATTGTCTGTCATGGTTAATTCTGCATAGAATCCGACAAACACGCCACCGCCACTGTAATAAGAAGTGTTCTTTGATATCGATGCGTTATTTGAAATTGTCATGTTACATTCTTCAACGAAGCCACTTTTAAGGTAGACACCTCCACCTATGTTTTGTGATATGCTGGCATTATCAAACATAAAAATAGAACCTTTTTCACTGTAGACACCACCACCTGTATTAGTTTTATTATTTGAGATGCTAGAATTGTCATACATACTAAAGGTGCCTAAATTACGAACACCACCTGCATCATTGTTCATAATCGAAGAGTTATCAAGCATATTAAATGTGCCTAAATTATAAACGCCACTTAAATATTTATGTATCATAGCTCTATTTAAAGAAACTGATGCAATACCTTCCATATTAAAGGTGGCACTTGAGTGATTTATTTTGATCAGAGCTTCGTCATTAGAAAAAGGATGTCGTCCTACGAAGCCTACATCTCTAACAATAATAGTTTGCTCATCTCCTATCCAAAGTAAACTGCCTATGGAATTTGGGTGTAGCATGATATTGTGATTACCCAATATGGTTACAGTGATATTTTTTCTTTCACCAAATGTGTTCTTCTTCGTCCCAGTTGTCATAAAATCTTTGACTATTTTGATTGTATAGTCTGTATTATCTTCATCATTACTTATGAAATTTATTATTTTTTCCCATTGAGTACTATTTGATACAATATAGGATCCTGTCCAGTATGTAAATATTGTACAATCAGCAGTAAACTCACCATCCTCAGTTGTGACAGTGATGATCGCCTCGCCTTCCATTATCGCCGTGACTACGCCATCCTCGGATACGATGGCGACATCTTCATCACTACTGCTCCAGATGACATTTTGATTTGTAGCATCTTCGGGCACTATCGTGGCTATCAGGGTTTCGGAGGCGCCAGCCTCCAGAGTGAGAGAGGTCTGATCGAGTGATATACCTGTCACTGGGATAGTGGCTATGCTCACGATCACCTCGCATGTGGCGGTAAACTCGCCATCCTCAGTGGTGACAGTGATGATCGCCTCACCATCCATTATCGCTGTGACTACGCCATCCTCAGATACGATGGCTACATCTTCATCACTACTGCTCCAGATGATATTTTGGTTTGTAGCATCTTCGGGCTCTATCGTGGCTATCAGGGTTTCGGAGGTGCCAACCTCCAGAGTGAGAGAGGTCTGATCGAGTGAGATACCTGTCACTGGGATAGGGTCGATGACGACACGCACATTGCAGTGTGCGGCACTCCTATTATCAACAGTAGAAACAGTGATGATAGCCTCGCCTCCAGCGATAGTGGTGACGACTCCGTCAGAGTCGATATCTACTATTTCTGTATCGCTACTGCTCCATTTGACTTCAGGGTTTGTAGCATTTTCAGGTGAAATTATTGCTTTGAATGCGTACTGATCACCTAAGACGAGAGTGATTGTTTCTACGCTGAGTGTTACCCCATCTACAGGGACGAGCTTTGTTTTGTTTTCGCAACTGACTATACTGAAAATTAGCACCATTGCTAAAAATACTTTCAAAATGTTCTTTGTTTTTTCTTTTATTGGTTCTGACATCACAGATACCTCCTCATGTTTGTTTGTGGGGTTTTAATATGATCCCTATCAAAATATATTTTTGCTAAAGTTAACTCTTTTTTCATAATACGCACAATTTCTCCTTCAAAGAACCAATAAAACCACCCGTGCCCTTTTTGTCAAGTGGTTTTTATTTTTTTTGGGAAATTAATGAGCAAAATGTGACCAAAGGCGTGTGGGAATGCGCTTATTCGTCAGGGTGACTGTGCAAGTGATGATTGCTCATGGGATTCCCGCATCTATCCTGCTTATTTTAGGGATCGGTACAGGGGCCGTACAGGGAAGGTATCAGAAAACTAGATTGGGTGCGGGTTTATCGATTTGAAATTGGGTGCTGATTGTGTCGTAGCCCCTCCGAAAATCCTATTTAATGTAGGGGACTCAATTTTGTGTCCTGTAACATATTGGGTTTTGATATGATAGCGGAACGAATAAATGACCGCAGTCCGAAAAGTCCCCCCTTCTCTTTTTTTTCAAATCGACCAAATATATATTCAAAAACGAAAAATAATTAATATTGGATTAATTTATTTATCATACATTAAAAAATGTATGCAAGAAGCAGAACTCTTCAAAAAATATACTATTTCATCATTACTGGATAAACTTGATGTAATAGAATGTTATGAACACCCAAATAAAATTCTTAAATTTGGAGAGATTACTGAAAAACAGAAAGATTTATATAAACTCATGGGTATAAATCTGCCAACATAGTTATGTGTTCGGGAAGGCAGGTTATAATGTTTTCATAAAAAGATCTATTAGCGTATCCAAGCAACACAAAAATGCCCTTCTCTTCCCCACCTTTGTGTTGAAAAAAAAATCATGCGTTGCCCTTGAGAGTGGGGGTGTCATCCACAAACTGCAAACACTATAATATCTTGTAACACAATACGTTATGCCTTTCAAGAGGCAATATCTGTATCTCCTTCAAATTCAATGTGTTACACAAGAAAGCTACAGGAAGGAAACAGGAGGGAAATAGGGAGGGAAAAATGCAAAAAACGAGGGGAAATTCCCCCCTCTCGTCTAAACTTGTAACTTGTAACTCGTATCCTGTTTACTTCATCAGCACCATTCGTCTGGTCTGAGTATATTCACCTGCTGTCATGTTGTAGAGGTATATGCCACTACCGGCATTTCGCCCATTTTCATCTGTTCCGTTCCAGATGACTTGATGTGTGCCTGAACGATAGAAGTCACTCGTGAGGGACTTTACTTTCTGCCCTTTTATGTTGTATATATTGAGGTTGACAAAACTATCAGATTTCAAAGAAAAGCTGATCGTAGTCTCTGGATTGAACGGATTCGGGTAGTTTCCCAATAGTTCATTTTTTAAAGGTAAAATAGAAACGTCGTTGTCAGACACACTATAATCAAAATCATAAACCCAGATCCCACCACTAGCGACCAAAACCATTTTTCTCCTTTCGGGGAAAAAATATGTATTACTCGAAGTAGCTTCCCGTTTGTCATAATCAAATGATCCTATGGATGCCACTTGGCTTCCATGTATAGCAAAGAATTCTGACTTGTTGTTGCCACGAATAGTGCTTGTGGCAGTGAGAACACCATTAAATGGAATTAAATTGCTCGTATTAAATGACCTCAGCATATTTACACTGCCATCATCCATATCAAAAAAATACAATCGTCCAGCATCTGGAGGATCGTTCGTATTGGGTACAGTCAAAACAAAATGATTTTCGTCAAAATAGTGAAGGTATACAGAATCGTTAATATAACTAAGTTGTTTTTCGTAAAGTATGTCTATCACATTTCTTGCAAAAATAGTTCCATCGGATATATTCAAAACAAAATCCGTTGGACTATCGCTAAAAGTGTATTGAATTTTTCCTGGAAAGGTTCCAATATAGGAGATTGTGTCATCTGAAGACAAAGAATAAACGGAAACATCAGTATTTGAGCTCGAAAAAACGCGGGTATAATACATCCTGTCTCCAACAATATTGAAGCTCGTAGGGTAATTAGAATTGTATATATGATTGCGATTGATCAATGTCGCTTGCTGATTTTCGAGCAGGTATATATCAAAGTAGTGGGCGCCTTCAATATTCACTGAAATATACAATCTGTCATCTATGATTTTAAACCTTTCTTGTATCCCCGGATGAAACATATGGTCATAATTCAGCACGGCTATCAATGAATTGTCAATGACAGAATAAATCCTTTGCGTATTGTCAAAAAAATCATTTTCCATAAAATATATGTCGTTTTCAGATAAACTAATAGCAGGGTACAGAACTCTATGCCCATAATGATTTATCAAATCGAAATCATTGGTTGTATCAAAAACCAATACAGCAATTTCAGCACTTAAATATATGTACGGCTCTATGTATCGAATATTGTATGGAGAGATACCAAATATTTCCCAGTTTCTTCCTTCGACATATTGAGAGTGGACCAAATGAAAGTCTCCTAAGCTATCCAATTCATATACTACGAGATAGCCTTGTCTGTCATACCCATAAACATAAGACTCTGTGTAATGGAAACTACTTAATTCATGCTCTAAAATGTTTGCGATAAAAGGATTTTCGGCATCACCAATGTCTATGAAGAGCAAAGCATCTGCAGTGATCATGATTGCTGTAGAATTTACCACACTGATTTGCCCCCAGCCGGTTCCGTGAGCATCTATATCCAGCGATGAAATTTCTTCAATGCCGTCATTCTCATTCAGAGAAAACAATCTAATCTTGAGGCCATGAGTGGTGTAAGTAATATGTAAAAATTTATCATCGTATTGTTCGTAAAACCCATATCCCAAACCGGGTATAAAACCTGTATAAGTATAGGTCTCTTTGCAAATCAAATGTATTCTGTCAGCGATATAATCACCTATCAGAATGTGTGTATCGCTAAAAAAAAGCTCATTTACGGTGATACTATGCGAAAGGGATGGATACATTTCAACATAGGCGATTTCGGTCATAGGGATTTCTGATAAATCAAAAATATACAATCCGTTTGTTGTCACACCACCATGAGATCGATACATAGGCAGTATATATCTATCTTCGTTTACGAGGCCGTGTGAGCTTTGATGGTCAAAAAGACCGATGTGCTCAAGCTGCCCATTTGGATGTATCAATAGCTCTTCCGTTTTGGCATTGTTGCCGAGAATCAGTCTGTTTTCAAAATTTAAAATAGGTCCCGAATATAAATCATAATTGAATCGCATTTTGGGATTTGATATATTGTCTATACTACCGATTGTGAAAGCGCTCAGCAGCGAAAACGATGCGATCACGAGCACGAACATTACTAAAACGACTTTTTTGAGATTCATTTCGAAATCCTCCTTTTGTGGGTCAAGTGTAGGGGATGGGACGGACAAGTGCGTCCTCTACAGAAATTGGTTACTTTTCGACTTTTCGGAGAGGACACCTACGGGATGGAAAGTTGAATTGCATTTTAAAAGAGGATTAGTATTGTTATCAATTTACAACTTCAATTTTCAAGTATGCTTCAAACCCGTTTATTTCCCATAATTTCATCTCTTCTGTATGCTTGTCTTGTTTCACAAAATCGTCTGTCAAGGTTTCATTAGCTATATATTCTCGAAACTTTTGGAAAACCATATTTATTATTTCATTACTACAGTACGTGACTTTTATTCTATCCATGATGTCAAAATCTTTTTCCCTACGAGTATACTGGATCTTGTTTACCAGCTCCCTTGCATGCCCCTCCAAGATCAATTCTTCAGTCAATTTTGTACAGATTCCTACAAATTCACTACCATGATTTTCAAAAACAAAGCCTTCTTTATGCGAGATTGATATAAAAATATCTTCTTCTGAAAATTTGAACTTTTGCTGAGTGTCATCAGATGAATTGCTATCTATTGCACCAAGGTCAAATTCATAGCTTTTGTTTTTTTTGAAGCAGTCTACTATCTCCTGTGCATTTACTTTTGTGAGAAAACTATTTATTGCTTTGATATCCTTGCCATATTTTGGTCCTACTGTTTTAAAATTGATTTTGGCTTCCCAGTTTATTAGCTCATTTTGTGCAGAGAGGAAAAGTATCTCTTTCACATTTATCTCTTCTTTTATGAGCTCTTCCATTTTTTCTACGAGGGATTTATGATTTTCAGAGACATACATAGTTTGTAAAGGCTGTCGAACTTTTATCTGAGCTTGATTTCGCGCTGCTCTACCCATAGTAACGAGATCTATGATTGTCTGCATTTCTTTTTCTATATTTTTATCTATTAGTTCTTTGTTGCTGACGGGATAGGATTTGAGGTGAACTGAGTTAATGCTATTTTTAGTTACGTTTGATGATTGCTCTGTCAATCCTGTAAAAATCTCCTCTGCGATAAAGGGTGCAAACGGGGCGATTAATCGTGAAATCTCTATTAATACATCATATAGTGTTAAATACGCCTCTTTTTTATCTTTTGTTAGTGTCATCACCCAGTATCTACGTCTACTCCTACGCACATACCAATTACTCAATTCATCTATAATAAATTTTTGTATCGCCCTTAATGAACGAGTAAAATCGTATTTTTCATTGAATTCGATCACTTGTTCTATCAGAGAATTTAATCTAGAATAGATCCATCTATCCAGCTCAGAATCACGTTCTTTTTTATGTGATTGGTCGTGTGGTACTGCATCTCTATTTTCATGCTCTTCTGGAACAAATCTATCGATATTTGCATATGTGACATAAAAAGAGTATACACTTTTCAGAGTACCAATAAACTTTGAATATATATCCTCTACATCTTTCACATCAAATTTTGTCGGTGTCCAAGGTGGAGACACATATATCAAATACCATCGTATTGCATCTGCACCATATTGTTTCATCAGTTGCATAGGATCTACGCTGTTTCCCCTAGTTTTTGACATTTTTTGACCATTTTTATCAAGAATCAGATCATTGACTAAACAAGTCTTAAAAGGACTTTCCCCTTTTATAAAAGTGGATATTGCTAGTAATGTATAAAACCATCCTCTGGTTTGATCTATTCCTTCGCAAATAAAGTCAGCAGGAAAAAGCTCGTCTTGAAAGATAGATTTGTTTTCAAAGGGATAATGCCACTGTGCAAAAGGCATAGCTCCGCTGTCAAACCAACAATCTATAACTTCTGGAGTGCGGGTCATTTCTATTGCACATTTTGGACAAGGTATTTTGATAGCATCAACAAATGGTCTGTGTAGTTCGATATCTTTAGGTACTTTTGCCCCATTTGACATCATTCCTTTTTCGCACAACTCCTCTATAGAACCGATACAAATGGTTTCCTGGCATTCACTGCATCGCCATATATTTAGAGGAGTTCCCCAAAACCTATCTCTAGATAAAGCCCAGTCTACATTATTTTCAAGCCACTCTCCAAATCTTTTTTCGCCGACAAATTTAGGAAACCAAGTAATTTTTTTATTGTTTTCTATCATTTGTTCTTTGAATTCGCTTGTTTTTATATACCATGTAGAGCGTGCATAATATATCAGAGGATTTTTGCATCTCCAGCAGAAAGGATAGCTGTGTATGATCTGTGCCCTTTTGTACAATAAATTTCTGTCTTTTAAATTTCTAATAATGCCTTTGTCGGCATCTTTTACAAACAGCCCTTTGAAATCATCTATTTCTGTGGTGAACTTTCCTGCATCATCCACAGGCTGTATAAAAGGCAGTTTGTATTTCATACCGATACTATAATCATCTTGCCCAAAAGCAGGAGCTGTATGAACTATTCCTGTGCCATCATTCATTGTCACATAATCTGCACATGCCACATAAAAAGCTGCCTCTTCTGGTTTTATGTAATCAAACAATTGTTCATACTGACAATATTCTAGTTCTTTCCCCAGATATTCTTCAACTATTTCGTATTTTTCATCTAATACATTTAATCTTTCTTTTGCCAATATCAAGTATTCATCTTTGATATTGTCTATCGATTTTAAAAGTTTTACTTTTACATAGGTTTCTTTTGGATTTACCACTAAAGCAACATTTGATATTAATGTCCATGGAGTAGTCGTCCAAGCTAAGAAAAAAACGTTTTCATCTTCTCTTATTACTTGTGAGCAGGGGTTTTCAGCTTTCTTAAATATTAATTTGAATTTGACAAAAACAGAAGGGTCCTCTACATCTTGATAGCCCTGAGCGACTTCATGCGAAGAAAGTGGTGTTCCACAGCTCGGGCAATAAGGCACTATTTTGTGACCTTTATATATCAATCTTTTGTCAAAAAATTGCTTTAGTATCCACCAAACAGTTTCTATGTAATTGTTGTCCAAAGTGATATATGGGTCATCTAAATCGACCCAATATCCCATAGTCTTTGTCATTTCGACCCATTCTTTTTCATATGAAAAGACGGACTTTTTGCATTCTTTGTTAAATTCTTCTATTCCATACGTCTCGACATCGTTCTTGTTTTTTAGTCCCAGCTTTTTTTCGACTTCAATTTCTACAGGAAGTCCATGCGTATCCCAGCCTGCTTTTCTCTTGACCTGGAAACCTTTCATTGTTTTGTATCTGCATACGGAGTCTTTTATGGTTCTGGATAGCATATGATGGATGCCGGGTTTGCCATTAGCTGTGGGAGGTCCTTCATAAAAGACGAACTGCTCAGCTCCCTGTCTATTTTTTATACTTTTACCTTGTATGTCGTTTTCTTCCCAATATGCTCTGATCCTTTTTTCAAATTCTACGGGTTTTTCTTTTAAATCGATACTTTTATACATTTATTTTTTTTATTTACCTCTAGCTGTAGTTTTTCTGACTGTGCTTGTTTTTGTGGATTGGACTGGTTTTTTCGATACTGTCGTTTTTGCCTTTGTTTCTACTGCTGGTTTGCGAGTGGTTTGAGTGTTTTTAGACGGGTCCGCTTTAACCTTTTTAGTGGGTGTACCGGCCTCAACTTTTTGTTCATTTTCTGTGGGGAGTTCAGGCTCTACATTGACATCCGTTTTTTCGACTGTTTCTGTTGCAAGTTCTTCCTTACTATCGCTATCATTTTCTTCTACTTCTTCTTCAAAAAGATCGTTATACTGTTCTTTTAATTCGCTATCATTTGAAACATATTTTTTCCACTCTTCCATAGCTGCATCAATATCAACACATTTCTCACATGGGATGATATTCTTATCAAGTGTAAAACCAATATAACCTCTGTCATAGCACTTGTTACACGATTTTTTCTTTCTGTTTTTGTAAACTATTTCTTTCACCGCTTGCTGGTGCTTTTCGTCTAACATCATAATATCCTCTCTTTTAATATCAAATTTTTTCTGCTTTGTCCCTAATCTGTTTATACTTTCAAAAAGCTCACAGATTCAACGCAATACCATTATATAAAAGTCCTTTTTTTTGTCAACTACAATTTAGATGTTTTTATATTTTTAATGGTGATTTTTTTCCGTGCCTTCGCCCCCGATTGGTAAATGACACCAACCCACCGTTGTCCCTCCCGAAAACCCTATTTGATGTAGGGGACGGAATTTTATGTCCCGTAACATATTGTTTTTTAATACGATAGCGGAACGAAAAAATGCGTTCCCTACAGAAATAAGTTTTTTTATCTAATAATTCTTTTCTTGACATATTTACTCAAATAAAAAACTTGGTTTTGTGGAGTAAAAAATTATGAGTAGATATTTCAAAGAAATGTGGTATGGTAATAAGTATACAGATGAAAAAGAGCCTTTTATCGAGGTGATTTTATGTGGTTTCCCTACAGAGAAAGATGATGTTGAATCTTTAGTAGAGCTTTTGTTTATGACAAAGACAAAAATAAACAATTTGTCTATTCCACAGCTTTCAGAACCTCTAAGAGAGCACACAGAGACAGATGGTAGCAATTATATAATTGTTAAGAACGGATTTCATAAGATTTTTTCACGTAAAAACACAATGCTCAACACGTTGTCTGGAATGAATGAACTAAGGCAAATTCCTAGCGATTCTAGTAAAGTATGGGTGCTAGGTGCTGAAATAAAAAAATAAAAAGACTATATCGAATAGTAGTATAGGATCCTGATAAAGTGGAATTTGCAGATAGCAATAGTGGCTTGGCCCCCTTTCCTTTTACCGCATGTAAAAGTTTATTTAATGCAGAGTTTTTATCTGAAATCATTGTTGATAGCCATCGTCACTATTTGAACAAACAGGATGCTTTTTATATAATAGATGACTATTTCTCTCATTTAACACCAAAAAATGCGGACACACTATACATAAAAGCTATAGAGTCAAAAAAGACCTTAGCTACAGCGACAAAAATTTTGACCCATTTTCACAAAATAAATTTAAAAAGGACAGATGTCATAATAGCAATAGGCGGTGGTTTAACACTAGATATAGTCGCATTTTGTGCTTCTATCTACAAAAGAGGATGTGATCTGTGGTTTATTCCTACGACTATCATCAGCATTATTGATGCGTCAATTGGTGGCAAAACAGGAATAAATTTTGGTGGAATAAAAAATCAGATAGGTAGCTTTTATCCCGCAAATAAAGTGATCTTGGACTTTAAATTTTTGAACACACTGCCTATTTCTGAAGTCAGAAATGGTTTTGCAGAACTCATAAAAATGATGATTGTTTCAGAACGAGAATTTTTTAGACAAGATTTTGATTTTATTAGAAAAAATTTATCTGATTATCTAATCAAAGCGATAACGTACAAACTTCAAATATCTTCGAAAGATCTTTTTGATAAAGGGGAAAGGCAGTTCTTAAATTTGGGACATACTTTTGCTCATTTGCTTGAAGTGATCAGTGATTTCAAGATTTCGCATGGAAATGCCGTAGCAAAGGGGATATACCTTGCTATGAAACTGAGCATGGATAAAGGACTTTTATCTGAATCCAGTTTTAGAAATATTTTATGTTTTTTAAAAGAATTTTGTGTAGACATCAAGCTGTCAAAAAAAGAGAGACTTCGATTAAAGAACGAAGGCAACATCATATTGCGTTCAGATAAAAAAGTCGAAAAGCAGATAAAATTGATATTGATAAATGAAATATCCGTAGAGTTTGCATATATAGAAAATTCTGATGAGTTGATTGATTTTATATTGTTGAACACATAGGTTTATGAAACACTTTTTTTTAGTAATGTTATTTACATGGGTCTGCCTAGTGTGGAGCGTAGAAATAGATGAAAAATGTGATCATGATTTATATTTAAACAATGAGTTTAATACCTCTTTATATTCTACACAGCAAACAATATATACGACAAACGAAATGAGTCTGGGTAACTATGCGATAGCCAGCTCAATTCTTTTTCTCTCCTTTTTGAGTGATCTATATATAAGAGATTTTGTACAAAGCAAGGTTTACAGTGGGGATAGCTTTATCACAGATTTTTTGTATGGAGTCGGGAGCAGAGAGTCTTTTTTTTATAAGGCATTGGTTTTATATAGTGCAGATAATATTTTACAAGATAGTTATCTACATGACACCTTGATATTGTCCTTGCACTCTATGCTCGTAACACAAGGTATTACCGAAGGATTCAAGAAAACGTTTAAAAGAGCTCGCCCTAGAAACAGTCCAAATGACTCTTTTGATTTTTGGGTAAAGGGAGAATCTTTTTTTTCTGGTCATTCATCAGGCACATGGGCATATGTAGCTGTCTTTGCTGATAGATACCCTAGCACAAAGTGGCTTTTGTATAGTGTAGCAAGCTCAGTATCTCTATCTAGAATATACGAAGATGCTCATTGGACATCAGACGTTCTTTTGGGTGCTTTTGTGGGTTATAGTATAGGGAAGATGACTTTAAAAATGAATCTTAGATACGCAGATAAAATCAATGTATTGCCCTATATCGATTTAGGAGAAAAATATGTGTTGGTACAATGGAGATTTTAGATAAGGATTTTAAAACAATCTGTGGATTTCACCCAATAATAATCTGTCAAGTTTATTATGCGAATTTTCAAATGAAAAGCTATCCACAGCCTCAAAGTCTTTTGTTCTACTCGCTTGCAACAAGTTTTTATTATTATCAAATATCTTCATTTCAAGATGAGCTTTTACATAGTAAGAGCCTATATTTAGTCTCCGTTCTTCATTTATGGTCTTTGATATTTCTAATATGTGGGTATAGTTTTTTTCATTCCCTATTTCCCAATTTTTCTGTCTGAGGATATCATGGGCACGGCTCATACCTATGCTAAAGTTTTCAGATCTGATATAAAAAATGGAATTTGCTATATAAAAAATATTAATTTCCCCTGCGGTGTTAAGATGGGCATTGATGATAGCATTAAAGAACTGATGATGTGTGAATCTAGATATTCTAAATGTTCTTTCAACATTTAAATTGTATTTTACCAGAAATGTTTCGTTTTTTCCAGATGGATTGTTTATGGTAATGTCTGGTGAATTACCAGGGAACCCCACTTTTAGCATCAAAGAATTATTTCTATCAGCTATCTTTTCTACTCTTTGGTTTTCAAAGCTGATGTTTATCACAAAGCCTAATAATGCGTTGAACTCAATATTTATCTCGTTTTCTTTATACACAAGATATTGTGTGGGGTAATCTATGCGAGATTTGTGCAAAACATCTATTAAAATATCCATTTTTGTCTTTATCGATTCATTTGGGTACCACAGCAGCAAGTCAATGGATTGCAGTAAATCCACGATGTCGTTATTTTTAAGGTATCTTTGATAAAACTCCTCTGCTGTATCTTGCCGATTTTGCATTTCTGTGCGTAAAATGTCATTTAAAACTTCCTGTGAGATACTCATGGTGTATAGATATCGACCTCCATCATATTTTGTGTCTTTCTCTGCTATCCTAAACAGCTCTTCTATGAGTTCTCTATTTATCACTTGTTTTGAATCCTGCCAATTTGAAAAATACTCTTTCAATGAAGATCGGTATTCTCTCGTGAGAAACTCCAATATCTTTCTTCTAAAATCATTTTGCCCTCTGATTTGAGCTTCGTTTTGAGATGTTCCCTCAGTTTGCGAAGTGATGATATTGCTAGTAAATATATGAGAAGCAGTGTTAAGCAAGATAAATACTAAAGCGGTCTGTATAAATTTTTTCATTTTCGACAACTGCTATTGCTGGTTTTAAGTTTTCTTGGTCAATTATAGAAAAATTATCATCATTTAGGATAATGATGTCTCTTTTTTCACCTATGTTACCTTCAAAAGATGCAGGCTCTTTTATGCTCCCATTAAACGTGTCAATAGCGACAGAACCATGTTTTTTTACCCAGACAAAATCAGTATTTAGTAACCCTTGGATGTACTCTCTTTCGTTGTTTAAGAGCTCAACATCTAGTATTTTGACTATCTTCATGACACAGAAATTTTCTTTTTTTTCGATATATAATTCAAAAGCCTCTGCTATATTTATAAGATTTATTTTTTGTAGCTCGACTTTTTTAATTTTTTCTTTATCCTCGTTTATAAAGGTACCATTGGTACTGCCGCTATCTATCAGATATTGGTCTCTAAAGTTTATTGTACAGTGAAGACTAGAGACCCAATCTGACTTTAGCATAATATCGTTTTTTTCTTCTTCTCTGCCAATACTGAGTATTTCTTTGTTAAACACTACTATATTTTTGAGAGAAAATTTATCCAAAATGATTAATCTATCGTTTGATTTTATAAAAGATGACTTGCCAACAAGGTTTTCTTCTATTTCCGTGATGAGCGTAATATAGCTTTGAACTTCACCTATCTGATAAAGTGCCATAATGTTTATCATCTCGTCAAGTTTTTCGATGGTATCCTTTATTTTTTCTTTTATAGTGTTTTTTGCAGAAGATTCTGGTAATTTTTGCATAAAATGATAGTCTTTTTTTAAGTTTTCTATGATGTTTGGTATTTCAATAACGGCTTTCAATACGTTTTTTTTTATATTTTGCCAATAACTGATTTTATTCAAATCATTTATATCATATACATATGTCATCATTTTATCAAATAAATGTATGAGGTTGTTTTGGCTAGGTTTAGTAGAAAGATATTCGATTATCTTTTTTTCTATACTATTATCAAGTAGAGTATTGAAATCATCTTTCATTCTATCCAGTTCTTTTTTTAGCTGAGGATTGGTATCCCTATCACTTACTTTTTCATTTAAATGCTTTATAAATCTGACTATTTCTTCTATTTTTTTATCACTTTCAGGAGCATTTAATAGTTCATTTTCTATTTTATAATAATTTATAATAGAATCTTTCCCTTTTTGATTCACTAGTGAAGCAAGAAACGAACGAATATCCTCCGGACTGGGTGACAAGCTAGCTATTTCAATAAATTTTTGGTCCAACATATCAGAGCTTTTATTTATAGAGTTAATGACTGCTAAAACCTTGTTTTCGTCCACTCTATTCCGAGGTAATGAGTAATATTGAAAAGTTTTGAACCATTCTTTATACTCGATGTCGAGTATATTTTTAAGTTTTAAATATTCATCTCTTTTATTAAACATTTCTCGATATCTTTTCTGACCTAAATAATTTGTCAAAGGGCAAGCAACATCATAAAAGTTATTCAGAATTAACAACAGTTTTTCAAGAGAAAGTTGCGATTCTGAGAGCATCTTATCTATTTCACTTTGAGCATCATGCAAGAGCTCATCTAGCTTTGTCTTTACTATGTCTACAATGTCATCTTTTAAGCTAGGATACATTTTAAAAGCTGATTCATTTATAGATAACAAAGAACCTATTTGCTGTGCATTGCTCTTCGTAAAAACTTTGTATGAACTATTGCACAAATCGTTTATCTTTTGAAAAGAGGAATATAATGAATGATAACGTGAAAGCATTTGTTTGTATTTTTGTGCCATAGTAGGATTTGTTTCAGATATTACATCAATCGCAGAAAAAAGTAGCGTAAACGAATCAATGACTTTGTTTGAAGCATGTATGTTTTGTTCAATATAGCCTAGGCAAAAGTTTATGTACGAGGTCTCAGCTTTATGTAGCATTTGTTGTACCTCGTTGTCCGTATATTGATTTTGTTTTAACACCCAGTCACAAAAATACAAAGTAGCGAGAGCTTGCACTATAGCTTTGACCCTTTTCATCCCATGATGTTGAAGAGCATATTTTAATTTACTAGCAGCATCATCTACCCATTCTCTGTTTAATGGATTTGCTCCTATCATTTGTTTCATAAATTTTGAACTATTTGATTGCTGGTAATATAGTGTAGCTTTTTTATTTGCCTTGTTCCTAATATCACTAATTTTTATAAATACATTGTCCATATTTGCCCTTTAATATTAAAAATTACTTTTGAACTATACGAAATTTACCATTTGTTTTAGTCAAGAAAAAAAATCAGATTATTATATTTTTATTTCTGAGAAAATGATTATTTTTAATAAATATGGTTAAATGACTTGACAAAAATGTAATAGCTATAAAATTTGGAAATGGATTTTTTACTATTGTATAGATTAAATAGAATACATATAATGAGGTATTGATGGCGGAAAAAAGAAGTGCATTACTAGTTCGAATAGGAAACCAGAGCAACATAGTCATTATGGTGGGAATAGTGGCAATATTGGGAATACTACTGTTTCCGATGCCAGCCTTTTTAATAGACACATTACTAGTTATCAATTTTATGATAGCTTTTATCATGTTACTTTCCCCTCTTTATTTATTAAAACCCACAGAATTTTCAGTATATCCGGGTTTGTTACTTATAGTCACACTATTTCGTCTCGCACTGAATGTAGCTACGACAAGGGCAATATTGTCGACCAATCCACCTAATCCGGGAAATATCATATCAGTCTTTGGTGATTTTATGATACGTGGAAACATGGCAGTGGGAATCATAATATTTGTGATATTGTTTATCATCAATTTTGTAGTAGTAGTAAAAGGTTCTGGTCGTGTAGCGGAAGTCGCTGCTAGATTTACTCTGGACTCATTACCGGGTCGTCAAATGGCAATAGATGCAGATTTAAACAACGGGGTTATTACAGATATCGAAGCTCGTCAAAGACGTGAAGATGTTCGCCGCGAAGCTGATTTTTATGGGGCTATGGATGGAGCTAGCAAATTTGTCTCAGGTGATGCAAAAGCAGGAATCTTGATATTATTTATAAACTTGATAGGTGGCATCGTAATCGGTATGGTGATGAATGGGATGTCTTGGGATATCGCAGCCAGAACTTATACGATACTCAGCATAGGTGATGGGCTAGTGTCTCAGATACCCGGTTTATTGATCTCAATATCTGCAGGTATTATTGTGACCAGAGCTGGTACAAAGGCAAATTTAGGTGAAGAAGTATTAACTCAGATGTTTAAAGAGCCTCGTGTATTGTATGCTACAGCAGTGATTATGGCTGTGTTTGCATTAGCACCGGGAATGCCATGGTTTATCTTTTTGCCTGTAGGTGTCGGTCTCGGGTTCTTTGGGTGGAGGATTTCCAAATCGGAGATCATTGACATTGTTTCAGATGATGAAAAGGAATTTATCGCCCGAAAAGAGGCTGATGAAAAACAGCAGATGAAAGAGTTTGCAGCCTCACCAGAAGAGAAAGCAAAGGAGCTGGATAGTTTGATGAAAATTGATCCCCTAGAGCTAGAAGTAGGCTATAGTCTGATTTCCCTAGTGAATGAAAGTCAAAAAGGAGACTTGCTCGATAGAATCACTAGTCTAAGAAAACAGCTCGCTTTAGAAATAGGTGTAGTAATTCCTCCTATCAGAGTTCGTGACAATATTTCTCTTGTTCCCAATCAATATATTGTCAAAATACGAGGCGAAGAGATAGCATCCTACGAATGTCTAGTAAATCATTATTTAGCACTTGATCCAGGAACCGTAGACAAGCCTATCAAAGGCATTGAAACAAAAGAGCCTGCCTTTGGGCTACCTGCTGTGTGGATCACTGAAGACAAAAAAAGTATGGCTGAAATGCATGGATATACAGTCATAGAACCATCAGCAATGATAGCTACTCATCTATCAGAACTCATAAAATCTCATGCAGATATGCTTTTGACTAGACAGGATGTAGCACGAATACTAGATAACACCAAAAAAGAAAATGATGCTGTAGTCAACGAATTAGTTCCTAATCTGATGTCTATAGGCAACATAGAAAAAATATTTAAAAACCTTTTACGCGAGGGGATTCCTGTCAGAGATACTGTCACTATCCTTGAAACTTTGGCTGATTTTGCACCTGCTACCAGAGATATAGAGACATTGACAGAGTATGTTCGTTTTGCTCTGTCCAGAACTATTGCTAAAAAGTTTATTGCCAATGATGGTATCGTATATGGTATCACATTAGAACCCAGTCTAGAACAAATGATAATAGATACCGTCATTCAAATCAGGCAAAAGAATTTTGCAGCCTCGTTACCTCCTGATATTGTCAGTCTATTGTACAGCGATTTAAAAGAAGCTAGTGATGAAATGATCAAAAAAGGTTTACAGCCTGTGGTAATAGTGCAGCCAAACACTAGAGCTTATCTGCGTAGATTGATTGAACCCGCCATTCCTACCTTGCCTGTAATAGCTTTTAATGAGATACCAACGAATATACCGCTCCAGTCATTTTTGAGCATATCTTTAAAATAAAAAATAAAAAAAACTTATTTTTATGTGTAACTCAGGGCTGAATACTAGGTTATTATATTTATAGAATTAGAAATAATAAGGAGAGGAGTACCAAATGACCCAAGTAAGAGAAATTTATTATTGCAAACTTTGCAAAAATCTTATTGAAATGTTACAGCCTGGTGCTGGTGGTGTAGTATGTTGTGGGCAACCAATGATTTTGTTGAAGGCAAACAGCTTTGATGCAGCAAATGAAAAACATGTTCCCGTGATTGAAGACAAAGGTGATTCTATCCATGTCACAGTTGGTAGTGTAGAACATCCTATGACTGACGAGCATTATATAGTTTTTATAGAATGTTTAACAGAAAATCGTGTATATAGGAAAGAGCTAAAACCTGGACAAAAACCTAGTGCATGTTTTCCGGTCAGAAAAGATGACGTTTTAGAAGTCAGAGAATTCTGCAATTTACACATGTTATGGAAAGTAGAGTAAAGGAGATAAACAATGTCAAATTTTAAAGATTCAAAAACAGCTTTAAACCTCATGAAAGCTTTTGCAGGTGAATCACAAGCCCGCATGCGATATACTTATTATGCCAAAGTGGCGATTAAACAAGGCTTTCATCAAATAGCAAACATTTTTTTAGAAACAGCGGAAAATGAGAAAGAACATGCCAAGATTTTTTATAAAAAACTACTAGAACACGGTATGAATGAAGAAGTAATCATTCTAAATGACGCGGGCTATCCTGTAGCACTGTCGGAAGAGACTTTGAAAAATCTACAATACGCAGCAAATGGAGAAAAAGAAGAATGGGAGGATTTATATCCAACATTCGCTGAAGTTGCAGATGAAGAAGGTTTTAAAGATGTTGCTGTAGCATTTCGTTTGATAGCAAAAGTGGAAGAAAAACACGAAAAAAGGTATAGAAAACTAGCAAAAAATGTCAGCGAACATTCAGTATTTAAAAAAGATGGTAAGGTATTTTGGAAATGCTTGAATTGTGGCTTTGTCACCGAAAATATAGAAGCTCCAGAAGAGTGTCCTGCATGTAAACACTCTAGATCTTATTTTGAAGTTTTTGTAGAAAATTATTAATAAAAGGAGGTTATTATGGAAAAATATGTTTGTGATGCATGTGGCTATGTATATGATCCACAAGAACACGACAATGTCGCATTTAATGATTTGTCTGAAGATTGGCTATGCCCCGTTTGCGGAGTAGGTAAAGATCTTTTTTCACTAGTAGACTAATAACAAGTTTTCTTTTTTAAAAAAAGCCGTTGGAAACAACGGTTTTTTTTTTGATAAATATTTTGCCATTCCCGTAGCGGCATTAGTATGAGTTATAGTCAACAAACATTAAAAGCCGAACACAAAGCAGCATCAAACGAGTTATATGTGTGTAAGCATTTTTTCATATATCGTTTGAGCCAACTCCAAAAATTTTCAATAGGATTGAGATCAGGAGAAT